>JAABUZ0100007534.1_pt1 | contig 13103 bp, 15 predicted proteins | sample 5562091 | NCBI WGS metagenome assembly JAABUZ01 (sample SAMN12813069, study PRJNA571459) | rock metagenome | isolation source: Antarctica rocks | place: Antarctica: Victoria Land, Linnaeus Terrace sud | collected 2015-12-21 | reverse complement strand
CTTACCTCTTTTGGCGAATTGAAGGCCCTTTGATTTATCTAGGCTTTATTGGGGTTATGGGGATGAAAATTCGCCGTGTCTTTCCGAAGTCCCTGCTCCGTCAGGGCGAAGACACGATATTGCTACCTTCCATGATCATTAAGCGTTTCGCTTCCGCTTAACATATGGTATGATAGACCTGATGCTGGTCTATGAGTACAAGTTGCAGGGCAAGGACAAACAGTTTCAAGCCCTTGAAGAAGCGATACGCACTACTCAATTTGTGAGAAATAAGTGCGTCCGATTCTGGAAGGACAACCGAGGGGTTAATCCCTACGACCTCTACCAGTATTGCGCCGTCCTCGCCAAAGAATACGACTTCGCCAAGAAGTTGAACTCCCAGGCAAGGCAGGCGGCGTCCGAACGGGCATCGTCAGCCATCATGCGCTTCTACAAGAACTGCAAGGACCAGTCCCTCAAGAAGAAGGGCTACCCCCAGTTCCAGAAGGACTGCCGATCCGTCGAGTACAAGACGACGGGCTGGAAGTTGTCGGACGACTACCGCCGCATCACGTTCAAGGACGGCTTCGGCGCGGGAACCTTCCGCCTGGTGGACACTCGTGACCTTTCTCACTTCAGTCGCGAGCAGATAAAAAGTCTCATTAAGCGCGTCCGCGTGGTCAAGAGGGCGGACGGCTTCTACGTGCAGTTCTGCCTGAACGTAGAACGGAAAGAAGAACTGCCGCCATCTGGCAAGACCCTCGGCCTCGACATGGGACTGTCTGCGTTCTACACCGACAGCGATGGGCAGAAGGTGGATTGCCCGAAGTTTCTCCGCAACGCCGAGAAGCGCATCAAGTTCCTCCAGCGGCGGGTGAGCCGCAAACACAAAGGTTCGAGCAACCGCAAGAAGGCTAGGAATCGACTGGCACGAAAGCACCTAGAGGTGCAAAGGCAGCGCAGAGACTTCGCCATCAAATTGGCGCGGTGCGTAGTCACGAACAACGATGTGATCGCCTTTGAGGACCTTTTGGTGCGGAACATGGTCAAGAACCATCCTCTTGCCAAGAGCATCACGGACGCGAGTTGGTCGCTGTTCCGTCAGTACCTCGCCTACTACGGCAGGGTGTACGGCAGAGTGGCTGTGGCCGTGCCGCCCGCCTACACTTCCCAGGACTGTTCCTCCTGCGGTAAACGGGTCAGGAAGTCCCTCTCGGAGCGCACCCACGCTTGTCCGTGTGGGTGTGTCCTGGACAGGGACGAGAACGCCGCGCTGAACATCCTTGCCAAAGGATTAGAGCAGCTCGGCACAATCATCAACGGTACGGATGGGCAGTCCGAAACCGAAGCCGCCTCAGAGAAGTCTTTGGCGGCTTGAACGCTTGGGGAGAGTACGCCTCTACTTCTACGGCTGTGAAGTCAAAGGAGCAAGCGAACTCGTTGAGCCAAGAACCCCCTTGCTTTAGCAATGGGAAGATGTCAGTCCTCTTACTCCTCACCTTCCCGTTCCGGGAGGGTCGGTGAGGAACGAACCGGGGTAGGTTCTTTAGAAAGCAAACATCCATGACACGCATCAAACAAACTCTCCTCAAACAAACTCTCCTGCTGGGAGCCGCCGGGGCCACGGCTATTGTCGCCGTTGCTTTTGGTCAAGCCAAAGCCAAAATCGAAGCCGCCGCGCCGGTCGTCAGCAAGCCGGCCCCGGCCTACTCGCTGCCGGACCAGAATGGCACGCTCCGCACGTCCGCCGAGAACAAAGGCCGCGTCACTTTGCTGGCGTTCTACCCCGCCGACTTCACCGGCGGCTGCACAATCGAAGCGCATTCGCTGTCGGCGTCCTATAAAGACCTGAAAGCTCTGGGCGTCCAAGTCTACGGCGCCAGCGTTCAGGACCCGAAATCGCACAAAGCGTTCTGCACCAAAGAAGGCATCCCGTATACGCTGCTGGCCGACACGCAGCACAAGATGGCGTCTGATTACGGCGTCTTGATCCCCGGCGCGAATGTCGCCAACCGCGTGACCTATATTATCGGGGCCGACGGCAAAGTCGCGTATGTAGACGGCAACGTCAACTCCCACCTCAACACCTGCGGCGACGACTGGATTGCGTGGATTAAGGCGCATCCGACGGTAGAGAACACCTATATTGAGCGGCATCGGTCTGCCGGGTCGGGGGTGAACCGGCCGGTGGCTTTCCAAAGCGTCACAGGACAAAAAGCCGCACAAATAGTGGCACTTTTGACTGCGACTGTCGGCAAGCCCGCACCGAGTTTTACCTTGCCCGACGCTCAGACTGACCAATCTCGGTCGCTGTCTTCGCTGATGCAGGGCGGCAAGGCTATGGTAGTCATGTTCATCTCGACGCGCTGCCCGTACTCCAACGCCTATGTGGGCCGCATGAAGACGCTGGCACAGAAGTACGCGCCCAAAGGCGTCTCGTTTGTCGGCATTGACTCTGATCAGAACGAGCCGAAGGCGGAAGTGGCGTCCTACTCTAAATCCAAAGGCTTCCCGTTCCCGGTGCTGGAAGACAAGGGCGCAAAAGCCGCCGACGCCTACGCCGCCCATGTGACCCCGGAAACGTATGTCATCAGCAGTGACGGCACATTGGTCTACCACGGACGCATTGACAACGACATGGACCCGGCGAATGTCCGTACACATGACCTGGCGAACGCGATTGACGAAACGCTGGCAGGCAAGCCTGTCGCCAAAGCGGAAACAAAGGCTTTTGGATGCAGCATCAAGCGATAACCCGCATTTCCAAACCCGTAAGAGGGCGCGGCAAGCGGCACCCTTATATTCTGATGTCTGCGTGCGTTGGGCTGTGTTTGTCCGCCGCGTTTGCCGTTCATGCCGCAGTCACGGTAACGCCTGCCGATGCGCCGGTCATCAAACGCGCGATTGCGGCCCAGAAAGGCCATGTTGTGCTGGTCAACTTCTGGGCGACCTGGTGCGGGCCCTGCGTCGCGGAGTTTCCGGCGGTTGTCGAGACAAGCCGCCGGTACAAGTCTCAAGGCCTGCGCGTTTTTGCGGTCTCGGCGGATCAGCTCAAAGACGCCCGCACCAAAGTCGCGCCGTTTCTGACGAAGTCCCGCGCAGACTTTCCGGCGTATTTGGAGAAAAGCGCGGACCCGGAAGAGTTTATTGATGCGTTTGACCCGACCTGGCAGGGCGACCTGCCGCGCACGATTATCTACGACCGCGCGGGCAAGCGGGTCAAGACGCTGACGGGGCCGCAGACGGCGCAAAGTTTGGCGGCGGCTGTCCGGCCCTATCTTGCCCATGCCCGATAAACCACGCTTTAATACGTCTTGGATAAGCCGCGTTAATCTGCCGCTGCTGGCGCTGGCAATCACGGCGCTGGACTTGCTGCTGGTCTACGGCGTCTTGGGGCAGCGCTTGTATCCCCTCAACCCGGTCTGGGTTTACCTGCTGCTGTACGCCATCGCGTTCGGCGTGTACGTCTACGCGGCGGGCCGGGTCGTGCCGGCGCTGAATAAGCGCAGTGCGCGGGCGGCGCTGCCGCTGATCTTGGCCGGCGCGGCGCTGTACCGGCTGGCGGTCGTGTTCGCGCCGCCGCAGCTCTCCACGGACATCTTTTTGTATATCTGGGACGGGCGGCTGATTAACCACGGCATCAACCCGTACCACTGGGCACCGAACGCGACGCCGCTTCGGTTTCTGCGGGACGAGGTTTGGAACCAGGCCGAATACAAAAGCTACCAGTCGATTTATATGCCGGTCTCGCAGGGCGTGTTCGCTCTCGCCAATGCGCTGTTCGGCAACAACTCCGTTGGGTATAAATTTTTATACATGCTGTTTGATTTCGGCGTGATCGGCTTGCTGCTGGTCATTCTGAAGCGGCTGAACCGGCCTTTGACGCAGGTGATCTGGTATGCCTGGTGCCCGCTGCCGATTACCGAAGTGTCGCTGGCGGGGCATCAGGACATTGTCGGCGTCTTCTTTTTGCTGCTGACGCTGGCGCTGGCGATGCGCCCGCACACCCAGGGCCGCTGGAAGTATGCGGGCTGGGTCGCCCTGGCTTTGGTCGCCTCGGTGATGACCAAAGGCTTTGCGCTGCTGCTGCTGCCGCTGTTTGCGCGGGTGCATGGCCGGGCATTTGCGGTCTGGGCGATTTGCGGGCTTTTATATTTGGGAATGCCGCTCTGGGTCTACCTGCCGGAATTTCTTCACGGGATGCACCAGTATTTAGAGAACGTCCATGTGAACTCCGGGCTGTTCGGCTGGGTCAATCTTGGCCTGACCTTTATCACGAAGCACTGGCACTATGTCATTACGGAAAATCTGTCGGATGCCGCCCTGCTCGGCGTCACTTACTGGTCGATCCGGCGGCCTGTCAGCGAGTACGCGGAGCTGCTGCGCCGGTCGTTTGTGGTGCTGGCCGTGACCCTGCTGGTTATCCCGACTTTGTTCCCGTGGTACCTGCTCTGGACGATTGTGTTTGTGCCGCTGCTAGGCGGAAGGCCGCTGTATTCGTTTGTGCTGCTGCCTGGGCTGTCCGTGCTGCTGTACGTTTACTACTACTCGATGCAGGCGTACTGGTGGGTTTCGGCGGCGGAATACGGGCCGTTTTACGCTCTGCTGGCCTGGGAGCTGTGGAAAGCGAAATCAAATCATGCGCGTGATGACCTACAACATTCGGGGCGGGCTGGGGATGGACGGGCTGCGCTCGACGGAGCGCATCGCTGAGGTGATTTTGGCGCAGGACGCCGATATTGTCTGCCTGCAGGAAGTCCATCAACGCCTGCCGCAAAGTGGATTTAGTGATCAGCCGGGCCAGTTCCAGAAGTTTTTGGGCCTGCCGGTGACGTTTCAGGCGAATTTGCGGATCGGGCTGGGCGGCTACGGCCTGGCGGTGGTCTCGCGCTACCCGGTCGGGACAGTGCAGAACCATCTGCTGCCGAGCGTCCGTGAGCAGCGCGGCGTTCTGGAAGTCCGTTTGGACACCCCAAACGGCCCGCTCACGCTTTTCTGCACCCATTTCGGCCTCAGCGGCGAGGAGCGTGTCAAGCAGGCGGCGCGTCTGGCTGAGTTATTCATAGGCGCTTCGCACCCGGTCCTTGTCTGCGGCGACTTCAACGAGCGGCCCGATGCGCCTGCGGTTCGCCTGCTGCGGGAACGCACGGGCCTCGCGGACGCCGACGCCGAGCGAGATTGCTGGACTTACCCGGTGAATGCTTTAGAAGCGCGGATTGATTACGTTTTCCATTCGCCGTCGCTGGCTTGCCGGAGCTTGTCCGTGATCGAAACGGAGGCGTCTGACCATCTGCCATTGGTGGGAGAGTTTGGGGTAGCGTGACACGCATAAATCAGGAACCGTGCGTTTTGACGCATGGTTCCGATGTTCGTTCTCAATCCCTGCCTAATCCGCCTTCACCGTTTCCGCCTTCAACGTCTCCGCCTTAACAGCCTCAGAATGCGCTGGCGACAGCCCCGGCTGATACACTGAGCTGAAATACAAATGTGCGCCCTTGTTCGCCAGCAGAGACCCCGCCAGTGTCATCACCCCCAGCAGCAGCAGCTCACGGGCAAAGCCCGCCAGGGACACGCCGATATTCGCGGCGGCCGGCGGCGGCGCACCGGGCGTTTGCAGCGGCTCCAGCCCTGGAACCGGCGACTGAAACAGGTGCAAAGCCGTCACAAACACAAAGACAAGGATGCCGACGCCCAGTAGAAACACCAGCAGGGCGACAAGTCGGCAGGATAAATCGGCATGAGATTGAGGGGAACGGGAATTCGGGACGGACATCGGGGCGGTTCCTGTTGAAGCCTTGCTAATTGAAATCTGGTTAAAATCTTGAGGCATGGAGTTATCATGGCATACGAAGTATGCCGTCGTCAAGCCTGTTTAAGAGACGCCAATCAACGCTAAGATGTTCCCGAAGAAAACCTCACCCGAAGAAAACCTCACCCCACCTCGTTCCTCGGCGACCCTCTCCTTAGGAAAGGAGAGGGTGAGGATAACAAAGACGAAGAAATAGCCGTTCGCCAACAGTAGATTTCTCTTAACCCTCTCCTTTCTGAAGGAGAGGGTCGCCGAGGAACGGAGTTCCGGGGTGAGGTTTTCTTCGGGTGAGGTCTCTCTACTCCCAGCCGAGCCTGATCAGCACGACCGCCACCAGCGCCGTCAGCGCCCCGCCAATTAAAATGTTCCGCAAAAGATTGTCGCTTGGGTTATCGCTCATAATGTTATCCTTCGTGCCAAATACTCGCGCCGTACCGTCCAAAGCAGCCCGAAAAACGCCGGCCACCAGATTAAGTCATTGAAGACGTTCACCCAGAGCGACGACCAGGGCAGATGGCCTAAAAAGTGGTGCAGCGCCCAGCCCACCGGTCCCAGTATCTTACCGCAAAGTCCGAGCAGCGCAAACGGCCAGAAACGCGGCGGGTCCAGCGCCACGCACGCATAGCCAAGGGCGTAGACGCCGACAAACATGCCGATACACGCCGCCAGTATCCCCGGCAGCGGCCCGGCGGCGGCCTGCTGCGCGGCAGTCATGCCCATCCAGCCCAGCATCAGCGACGGCTTCAGGCCCACCACCGTTCCCCAAAAGACATTGTAGACAGTCGCCGCCCAGAACCAGCCTTTGTAGACACGCCAGGGATTTTGGATGCCTGTCGCGGGAAGCGTCTGCGCCATTTATGAGACCTTTCATCGCGTCCTGCATGAAAACCGGAGACACGGGGCTAAACCCCCGTGCTTTGGTAAAGCAACTCCCCGCCTCTGCACTCTTAAAGCCCTGCCGTTTAGGGCAGGAAATTCATTCAATGCCTAGCTCTTTCCACATCTTGTCCACTTTGGCCTTAACGTCGGCGGGCATGGTTAGGACATCGGGCCATTCACGGGTGAAGCCTTCGTCGGGCCATTTGCGGGTGGCGTCTACGCCCATTTTGGAGCCGAAGGCCATCAGCGGGGAGGCATGGTCTAGGACATCAATCGGGCCTTTGACGAACGTGATGTCGCGCTCCGGGTCGACGTTCGCAAATGCCCGCCAGACGGCTTCGGCGTGGTTCTGCACGTCTACGTCTTCGTCAAAAACAACAATGCACTTGGTAAACATCATCTGGCCCAGGCCCCAGAGCGCGTGCATGACCTTGAACGCATGGCCCGGATAGCGCTTCTTGATGCGAACTAAGGCAAGATTGTGGAACGCGCCTTCGGCGGGCAGCGAGTAGTCAATCATTTCGGGGACGAACAGCCGGGCCAATGGCAGGAAAAGCCGCTCGGTCGCCATGCCGATATACTTGTCTTCCATCGGCGGCGGGCCGACAATCGTGCAGGGGTAGACGGCGTTGCGGCGGTGCGTAATGGCCGTGACTTTGAGGATCGGGTAGTCGTCCGCCAGGCTGTAATAGCCGGTGTGGTCGCCGAACGGTCCTTCCCGGCGGCGAACACCGGCCGGTACAATGCCTTCAATCACAATCTCGGCGTTCGCCGGTACTTCCATGTCAATGGTCTTGCACTTGACGAGTTCCACGGGCTGCTTTCGCAGGAATCCCGCGAAGACCATTTCGTCAATCTCATCGGGCAGGGGCGCGGTGGCGGCGTAAATCTGAGCTGGATCGCCGCCCAGCACGATGGCGACGGGAATGTCCCGGCCTTTGGCTTCAAAGTTTGCGTAGTGGCGCGAGCCGACTTTGTGCCGCTGCCAGTGGACGCCGGTCTCATGCGGCCCCTGCTTCTGAATACGGTACATGCCGACATTGCGCTTGCCGGTTCCTTCGTCTTTGGTGTAAACCGTCGGCAGCGTGATATACGGCCCGCCGTCGTCCGGCCAGCAGGTCAAAATCGGCAGCTCGTCTAAGTTCGCATCCTCGCCCAGATGCACCACTTCCTGACAGGGCGCAAACGACGATGAGACAAGTTTGGGTGAAATCTTTCCCAGCGCCGCGATCTGCGGCAAGAGTTGCAGCTTACCGAACAGGGTAGGAGGAATGTCCGACGGCAGGTGAGTCAGCGCCGAAATCTCGTCCGCGATTTTTTCCATATCGTCTACGCCCAGCGCCCACGACATGCGCCGGCGTGACCCCATCAGGTTGATCGCCAGTGGGAAGTTGGAGCCGATGACGTTCTCAAAGAGCAGCGCCGGCCCGCCGCCCGGCATCTTCATCACCCGGTCCGCAATCTCCGTAATTTCCAGCTTCGGGCTGACCGGCGTCGTAATTCGCCGCAGCTCCCCGGCCTTATCCAGCCGCTGAATAAACTCGCCTAATCCTGCATACGCCATTAGCAATAGTCCATTCTAAAACGCCTAAATTATTCCGTGCAATTTTTCACAATATATGCTGTGAGTATACCTGGTAATGGGCTGCAAGAGACAAGTGGTTCCCATCTGCCTAAGAATGCGTGGGACTGAAGTCCTACGCTGTGGGGCGAAGCGCCCAGTCTCCACCTGCGTGGAGAAATAGAAGAATCCTCTCGTAATCCTATTCTTTGTCCGCGAAGGCGGACAGTAGGCGTCTGCGCCCCACAGCGTAGGATTTCAATCCCACGCTTCTTGCTCTTAAATTTCCAGCTTTTTCGCCATCGGGATACGCCTGCGCCTCGGCAAGCGTCGTGCCGAACGCACCCGGCGTGTCCGCAAGCGCCCGCAGGCGAACAGATTTCAGAACCGGCTAATGCTCCGGCAGAATGGCTTTGACTTCCAGCATGAGAATAGCTTCCATCTCGTTACCGCCGGGGCTGCGGCGGCCATACGCTTTCATCTTGTTCGGTGCTGTTGAAAGGTGGCTGTTCCCCGGTGCCGGGCGGAAGGCCGGTGATCGTTTTCCAGAACCGTACGAACGACACGATATAAAATGGTACGGCGGCGAGGTTGAGGAAATAAACTGCCGTTCCCAGAGCATAGTTGCGCGAATGAAAATATCTCAGCAGGGCCGTTAGTAGATATGTGCTTGCACTGAGGCTACTGCCAATTATTGAAGGCAAATACCACCAGGCATAAGACCGAAGACGCTTGCTGATAATTTTGCCAAGCAAAAGCCACCCCAAGATGCAGAGGATTGGGGCCGTGAAAGTGCCCACCAGCAAGTATATCTCTGCGACGGCATGGTATAACGGCATGAAGCTGAGTATACCACAAGATGCAGTCGCCAGGAAAACCCGCAATCCGTGCAGTGAGCGTAAAGTCGGCATTCGGCATAATGAAAAGTGTAGGCGGGATCGTCTACCGAAGACGCTGAACAGACACGATCAAAGGCGCGTGTTTGGCAGGCGCTTCGCGTGCCGAGGCCGCTAGGTCCTCTTTCTCCGCTCGCCCGGCGGCGGCCCTCTCTGCAACGGCGCAGGCGGGGCCGCCGCTCTTGGAGAATTTGCGGCAGGGGTTTGGCGGGCTTTCCGACAGTTGCGTGAGGAGTTTTTGATGGTGTATCAAATGCCGTGTCCCGGCAAAGATGGGGTATTGAAAGAAAGCGTTTTCGTCGCCAGCAGCTACGAAAGCCAGGACCAGGCCGAACAAGAACTGCAAGGGTGGGCGGCGGGGAATGGCTACCGCTTTGCCGGGGCCGAGCGGACATTCATTGTCTACGGGCGTGAGCAGCAGCCGCGCCAGTGGGTTTTGATGCAGCGGAGCGAAAAAGCCAAATTCTAGTTAGCGGGATGCCCCGCAGACGGCTTTGAGAATGTCCTGGTCGGCGGCCCGCAGGCGGAAATTGTCGTTGAGGTAGGCGTAGCGGACTTTCCGGTCCCGGCCAATGACGAACACGGCGGGTTTCAGCGTTGTCCGGCCTGAATAAACACCAGCATACTGCCGGGCGGCAACGCCGGTTTTATCCGACAGGAATGTGATGAAGTCCAGGCCATGCTCGTCCTGCATCTTCTTCTGCGCCGCCGGGGCTTCGTCGGAAATCGCATACACCGCCGCGCCGCTTTTCTCGAACGCTTCTCGGTCTTTCCCGATCTGGGTCATCTGTGCCTGGCAGAACGGGCACCAGACGCCCCGGTAGAAAATCAGCACGACAGGCCGGGTTCCCAAGATTTTGCTTGTGTCCACCGAAGCCCCCTGGCTGCTCGGCAGCGTGAACGCGGGCGCGGTGCGTCCGACCCAGCCGCCGGTGGTGTCTGCCGCCGGGATTGCTGCCGGCGGGGCGGCGGGCAGCGCCGGGGCAAGCGCCATGAGCGCAAATGCCGCCAGCGCGAAAAGTTTAATTGCCATCTTCTTCCTCTTGGCCTGATTAGCGAACCGTCAAATACTGGACGCTGAACTTTTGATCGCGGTCGGTCCAGACCTGCCGGACTTCAAAGCCTGCGGTTCCGGCCATTGCCGCGAACTCCGGCAGGCTGTACTTGTAAGAGCATTCGGTCCAGATCGTCTCGTCTTCCTCAAACCGAATCGTTTCGCCGCCGAGATGAACGGTTTGGGTATTGAGGCTCAGCAGGTGCATCTCAATCCGCCCAATTTCTTCGTTGTAAAACGCATGATGCGCGAAGCCGTCCAAATCAAAATCCGCCCCTAGTTCCGCGTTCATCCGATGCAGCAGGTTCAGATTGAACGCCGCCGTCACGCCCTGAGCATCGTTGTAGGCCGGTTCCAGAACTTGCGGCGACTTTCGCAGGTCCACGCCGATCAAAAGGCCGCCGCCGGGGCCGCAGACATCGGCGATGCGGCATAAAAACGCCGCCGCTTCGGCCCGGTGGAAGTTGCCGATGGTCGAGCCGGGGAAGTAAACGACGCGCGACTGCACTTCCCGCGTCGCTTCCGGCAGCTCAAACTTTTGGGTGTAGTCCGCGCAGAGCGGCAGGATTTCCAGAGGAGGATAGGCCGATGCCAGGCTTTCGGCAGTGAGATGCAGATGCTCCCGCGAGATGTCCATCGGGACATAGCCCGCGAGATGCGGCAGGTGGTCCAGAAGAATGCGCGTCTTGGTGCTGCTGCCGCTGCCGTACTCAACAAGCAGGCAGTCCGGGCCGAACACCGACGCCATTTCGGCGACAGCGTCCGCCATGATCGCCGCCTCGGTGCGGGTCGGGTAGTATTCGGGCAGCTCGCAAATTTTGTCGAAAAGCTGGGAACCGCGCAGGTCATAAAAATACTTGCAGGGCAGTGTCTTTTGCGGGTTCTTTAATCCCGTGAGTGCTTCTTCGAGAAAGAATAGGCTGAGTGCATCTGACTTCAGGTGCGTGCCGGAAGACATTGAATTGGAGAGTGGCGTCGCTGCCGTGATCATAAAATACCCACACTTACTTTCTGATGTTCAATGAGACACGATTTTCAGGCCGATTATAGAAATAATCAAGGTTGTCAGGAATAATAAGCGCCAAAAATTCGCGGATTCGTGATATAAGATGATGCCAAGTAGAACAGCCCCCACCGCGCCGATCCCCGTCCAGACCGCGTAAGATGTTCCAATCGGGAGCGTTTTGGTGGCTTTTATCAGACACGCCATGCTTAAAATGATGGCGACTGCAAACCCGCCGTACCATAAATAGGCCGCGCTGCCGCTTGCTTCTTTTGCCTTGCCGAGACAGCCCGTGAATGTCACTTCAAAGAGGCCGCCCATGATCAAGAATATCCAGCTCATAGGCTTTGGCTCTCATCGTACATCAGGCGTCTTTCGCCAAGCGGATGCCCATGAACTGCCAGCGGGCATCCGGCGGGAAGAAGTTACGATAAGTGGCCCGCATGTGCGAGTGAGAAGTCGCGCAGGAGCCGCCGCGCAGCACAAACTGGTTGCACATGAACTTGCCGTTGTACTCGCCCAAAGCGCCCGGCGGCGGGGCATAACCGGGGTAGGGGGTATACTGGCTGCGGGTCCATTCCCAAACGTCGCCGAACATCTGATGCAGCTTGCCCGGTTCGGCGTCATTGGGATCAAGCGGCGCAGGATGGAACCGGCCCGCCTCGGCAAAGTTGCCGCACAGCGGGACAGTCTCCGATGCCGTTTCCCACTCGGCTTCCGTCGCAAGCCTTGCCCCGGCCCAGCGGGCGTAAGCATCGGCCTCGAACAGCGAGACATGACAAGCTGGCGCGGTCAAGTCCAGCGGCCCCATGCCGGCCAGCGTGAACTCTTTCCAGTCGCCTCGCTGGTTCCACCAGCAGAGCGGCGACGACCAGCCGTTTGCTTTCACGACATTCCAGCCCTCAGACAGCCAGTATTCGGGCTTCTCGTAGCCGCCGTCCTCGATAAACTTCAAGTATTCGCCGTTGGTCACTAAACGAGAGCCGAGCGCAAATGCCGGCACATACTCTTTGTGCCGGGGCGTCTCATTGTCAAACGCAAAGCCCGTGCCATTCCATCCGATCTCTTTAACGCCTTCGCCGAACGCGATCCATTCCATTGCCGGCACGGCGCTGATGGAAACATCGCGGCGCGGGCGGTACACCGGGCAAAGCGGGTTCTCGAAGAAGTTATACTTCAAATCCGTTACCATCAGCTCTTGATGCTGCTGTTCATGGTGCAGGCCGAGCGTCAGAAGCGGCTCCAGTTCGCTGAGTTTCGCTTCGTCCGCCTCGCACAGCAGCGTTTCTATGTGCCGGTCCACATACGCCCGATAGGCATAGGTCTCGTCCACAGTCGGCCGCGAGACCACGCCGCGCTTGACCCGGCAATGCCGCTCGCCGACCGCGTTGTAGTAGGAGTTAAATAGAAAATCGTACTGGGGGTGAATGGAAGTATAGCCTGCCAGGTGCGGCTTCAGCAGAAACGTCTCATAAAACCAGCTTGTGTGGGCCAGATGCCACTTGGCCGGGCTGACATCGGGCATGGACTGAACCACATAATCTTCAGGAACCAGCGGCTCACAGATTTTTTCGCTGAACGCGCGAACGGCGTGGTACTGGTCAAGCAATGACTGAGAAAGAGATGACTGAGAGAGAAATAACGGCATAAAAGCACTCTCGCGTTCTAGCCCCAAGGGGCGTGCAGGTATAAGCTTTTACCCGCGAACTGCTTTTGCTAACCGCTGAGAGGCACGGGAAGTTCCATAAGAGGCCCACAGCAAAGACCTCACTCCATCAAGAGACCTCACCCCGCCTCGTACCTCGTCGACCCTCTCCTTAGGAAAGGAGAGGGTGAAGAGAAATTAGGACAGAAAAGAAGCGAAACATCCCCTTGTCTTTTGACTTGTCTTTCTTCACCCTCTCCTTTCTTAAGGAGAGGGT
>JAABUZ0100007528.1_pt1 | contig 13110 bp, 10 predicted proteins | sample 5562091 | NCBI WGS metagenome assembly JAABUZ01 (sample SAMN12813069, study PRJNA571459) | rock metagenome | isolation source: Antarctica rocks | place: Antarctica: Victoria Land, Linnaeus Terrace sud | collected 2015-12-21 | reverse complement strand
CGCCATCCCGCGTTCGATCGCGTCCCGCTCCTCACGGAAGTGCCGCTTGCTGCGGAAGATCGCCCCGGGCACCGAGGTCTTGTGGCGTGCGTCGGTGCCCACGACGACGTTCTCCAACGCCGTCATCTCACCGAAGAGCCGAATGTTCTGGAAGGTCCGGGCAATCCCGCGACGGGTGATCTCATGCCGCTTCAGCTTGCTCAGGCGCTGGCCGTCGAACTGCACCGTTCCCGAGGTCGGGCGGTAGACCCCGGTGAGCGCGTTGAAGCAGGTCGTTTTGCCGGCGCCGTTGGGCCCGATCAACCCGAGAATCTCTCCCCGCTTGATGTCGAAGGTCACCTCGTCCAACGCCGTCAAGCCACCGAAGCGCACGGTGAGCTCGTGGGCGGCCAGCAGCGCGCCCCCTTGCTCGGTGTGGATGTCCCGTTGCGGCGCGACGACGGCGGCAACGGCTTGCGGATCGCCGAGGGCGGGATCGATCTCCTCGGGCGAGACCAGCATCTGATTCGCCTCCCCCTGTTTCATCGCCCCCTGCTTTGCCGCGTTGCGCTCGTTCATGGCGCAGCCTCCGCCGTCTTCGACCTGTGCACAGCGAGGTAGATCTGCCGGCCGAACGCCAACAGCTTTTGCCGCACCGGGAGCAGCCCCTGGGGCCGGAAGATCATCAAGACGATGAGCGCCAACCCGAAGAAGAGGTATTTGTAGTCACCCAGCGACTGCCCACCGACATCGATGGACATCACCCGGTTGGGCAGATACACCACGATGAAGGCCCCGAGCATCACGCCCAGCTTGTTTCCCTGGCCGCCGAGCACCACCGCGCACAGGAACAGCATCGAGTTGATGACGTTGAAGCCGGTCGGCACCACGAACTGCACCTGCCCGGCGTACAGCGCTCCGGAGAGTCCGCCGATGGAGGCACCGATCACGAACGCCCACAGCTTGAACTTGAAGGTGGGCACGCCCATGATCTCCGCGGCGTCCTCGTCCTCGCGGATGGCGACCCACGCGCGTCCGGCGCGGCTGCGCTCGAGGTTCCCGACGATCACCAGCACCAGGATGATGAACACGATCCCGAGCCAGAACCACCAGACCCCGGAGTTCAAGCGCGTCGCGTTGTTGCCCGCGGAGAAGATGCCCAACGGCCTCGACTCCGAGACGCCGGCACGGGGATAGGCCACCTGGGACAGTCCCTGACCACCGCCGGTGATGGTCTTCAGATTGTCAGCCAGCAGCCGGACGATCTCACCGAACCCCAGCGTCACGATGGCCAGGTAGTCACCGCGAAGTCGGAGGGTCGGCGTGCCGAGGATGACGCCGGAGATCGCGGTGACGATCACCGCCAACGGAAGCACGGCCAGCCAGGCCCACTTGTCGCTGAACCACCCGCCGGGTCCCGTCTGGTTCCAAGGGCTGTTCGGACTGGTCAGCAGTGCGACGGTGTAGGCGCCCATCGCGTAGAAGCCGACGTAACCAAGGTCCAGCAGGCCGGTCTGACCGACGACGACGTTCAGGCCGATCGCCAGCAACGCGTATACCGCGAACTGGGCCATGACGCCGCCGAAGTCGGTTCCGGGGGTGTCGATGAACGGCGGCTTGAGCAGCGGAAGCACGGCGACGACCAAGATGAGCGGGACGCCGACACCCCACTGGGCCGGACGCGGCAGCCGGTTCCACCAACCCCGGACCGCGTCGCCGACGCCATGCGGGGCAGGCGTGCGAGCCTGCGCCGGGGACGCTGTCGCTGTGGCCGTCATGCGCGTGCCCTTCCGAGTGATTCCCCGAGGATGCCAGTCGGTCGGATCAGCAGCACGAGGACCAGCAGGACGAAAGCAACCACGTCGCGCCACTCGCTGCCGAAGAGTGCCTGCCCGTAGAGCTCCATGATCCCGAGCAGTAAACCACCGAGCAACGCTCCCCGCAGGTTTCCGATCCCGCCGAGAACTGCGGCGGCGAAGGCCTTGATCCCGAGGATGAATCCGCCGGAGAAGATGATTCCCGACGGGATCTTGATCGTGTACAGCAAAGCGGCCGCTCCGGCGAGGAGGCCGCCAAGCAGAAAGGTCAGCATGATGACCCGTTCCCGGGAGACGCCCATCAGCGTCGCCGTGGCCGGGTCCTGCGCGACCGCCCGGATTCCGCGGCCGAACTTCGTGCGGTTGATCACGATATCGGTGACGAGGGCCAGCACCAGCGCGGAAACAATGATGATCAGTGTCACGTTGGTCACCGAGGCACCGGACACGCTGAACTGCTCTTTCGGGTCCACCAGCTTGATCGGCTGCTGGGCGGTGGAGCCTCCCAGACCCGGGCGCAGCTTGGGAAGCACGAAGTGCACGAACTCCTGCAGCACGAAGGACGCGCCGATGGCGGTGATCAGGAAGACCAGCGAGGACGCGCCCCGTTTGCGCAACGGCCGGTAGGCCACCCGCTCCAAGCCAACGGCGACGCCCCCGGACACCACCATCCCCAGCAGCAGTGCGACCGCCAGGAAGAGGATGGTCATGAAAAGGCCCTGGTTGTACGTGTTGCCACTCGGCGCGAACCCGAGCAGTTGCAAGGCCACGTACTGGCCGAACATGCCCACCATAAACACTTCGGAGTGGGCGAAGTTGATCAGCCGCAGTACCCCGTAGACCAGGGTGTACCCGACGGCGATCAGGGCGTAGACCGAGCCGTAGGACAGTCCGTCGATGGTCAGCTGCCAAAAGTTCTTGGTCAGCCCCTCGACGTCGAATCCGATAGGGCTCTGCGCCAATGTGCTGGCGCCCTGGGCAAGGAGACCGGTCATGGCGTTCGTTGACCTCGCCGGTTCATGCGCGCTCCGTGGGTTCGGGTGGACGGCGTCTCGAGCGAACACGCTGCCGGGGGCTCTGGCAGACCAAAGCCCCCGGCGACATTGTGCGTGTCAGCTCGTCACTGCACCTTGTAGATCCAGATCAGGGCCTGCGCGAGCTCGCCCTTGTCATCCCACTTGTAGTGCCGGGCGAGGCCGTCCCCGTCGTACTTCTTGAAGTAGTCGACCATGGCGGGCCGAGTGGTGACGCCCGAGTCCACCGCCTTGAGCATGATCGTCATGAGGTCATAGCCCTCAGTGGAGTACACGCCGGGGTCGGCGTTGTTGAGTGCCTTGTAGGCGGTGGCGAAGCTCGCCGGCGCCGGACCGCACGGGCAGGACAGCACCGCGTCCTTCGCAGCGGAACCCGCCTGTTTCACGAACTGCGGGTCGTTGACGCCGTCTGCGGAGACGAAGGCTGCGGTCACCCCGGCGCTGCGCAGTTGCGCGGCGAAGGGCGCGGCCTCGGCAAAGTACCCGGCGTAGAAGATGGCGTCAGGCGACTCGCCCTTGATCGAGGACACGGTGGACGAGAAGTCCTTGTCGCCGGTCTTGACGTTGGCCGCGCACTTGGAGTCGGCCACGCTGCCCAGTGCGGCATTCACGGTCTTGGCGAGGCCAACGCCGTAGTCGGAGTCGTCCTGCACGACGCAGACCTTCTTGTACTTCAGGCTGTCCGTCGCGTACTTCGCGTCCGCGGGACCCTGGATGCCGTCATTGGCGAGGCCGCGGAAGAACGTCTTCCAGCCGTTGGTGGTCAAGGCGACGTTGGTTGCCGAAGCGGTGGCCGACAGCAGGCCCGCCTGATTGAAAGTCCCACCGGTGGCCTTCGTCTCGCCGGAGAACGCCGGGCCGAGCAGACCGATGATCGTCGGATCGTTGATGATCTGCGGAGCGACCTGGGTGGCTTTCTGCGGGTCGCCCTCGGTGTCGAACTCGGCCACCGTGACCTGGCAGCCCGGGTTCTTCTTGTTGTGGGCGTCCAGCGCGACCTTGGCGCCGTTGATGATGTTGATGCCCAGTGCGGCGTTGGCGCCGGTCTTGGCGCCGGCGAAGGCGAGCTTGACGCCCGAGCACTTGGCCTGACCGTTACCGGCTGGGTCCACCGGAGTCTTTGTGGCGTCGACGGGGACCTCCTTGCCCGCGGAGTCGATCTGCACGACGGACTTGATGGTCAGGTTCCCCGCGCCGGCCGATGAGCCAGCGCCCCCGCCCCCGGAGTTGTCGGTCGACTTCGAGCCGCACGCGCTCAGAGCCAAAGTACTGGCCGCCAGCAGTACGACGGCGGCCTGCATCTTGCGACGATGCACTTCACACCTCCGGGAAGGTTCAGCCCCCAGCCGGGCCGGGAGGCGTCGGCGCGCGCCGACACGGGGTGAACCTAACCCAGATGTGACGTATGACTTAGTAGGGCGCGACCCTGTGATCAATTTGCGACCAAAGCTTCCCGGCTGCCACCCCGGCCGGTCATTGACCTGCGGTCAGGGGTGCTTCCCACCCTCCAGGACGGCCTGGGCGACGGCATGCATGGTGGTCCGTTGATCCATCGCCGCCCGCTGGATCCATCGGAAGGCCTGCGGCTCGGAAAGCCCCTGGGACTGCATCAATGCACTCTTGGCTCGCTCCACCGCCTTCCGCGCGGCCAGGCGTCCCGTCAGGTCGGCTACTTCGATCTCAAGCGCGCTCACCTCGGCGAATCTGGATGCCGCGAGCTCGATGGCCGGAACAAGATCGGCAGCGGAGAAGGGCTTGACCAGGTAGGCCATGGCACCGGCGTCGCGGGCGCGCTCGACGAGTTCGCGCTGGCTGAAGGCCGTCAGGATCACCACGGGAGCCAGCCGCTCCGCCGCGATCTCGGCCGCCGCATCGATGCCGTCGCGCCGAGGCATCTTGACGTCCATGATCACCAAGTCCGGCCGCAGGGTGCGGGTGAGGTCCACCGCTTCTTGGCCGTCAACGGCCTCGCCCGCCACCTCGTAGCCCTCTTCCCGCAGCATCTCCACCAGGTCCAGGCGGATCAGCGCTTCGTCTTCGGCGACCAGCACCCGGCGCGGCGTTCGCGCAGAAGCCATTGCGGCAGTAGCGGGCTCACCAGCTTGCTCGGTCACCGATGGCCTCCTACGCTTGGTGGTGCGGTCGCCGAGCCTACCGGCGGTAGACCGGAGGCGCCGTGAGTTCTCCGGGGCACCGTCTTCTAGAGTGAACACCGCGATGCGCCCTCGTAGCCCAACGGCAGAGGCAACGGATTCAAAACCCGTCCAGTGTGAGTTCGAATCTCACCGAGGGCACCACGCTTGCGCAGGTCAGAGACTTGCGATTAGGTCGATACGGTCCGGTGGTCCCATCAGTGGTCCCTAAGCGTTCGAACGTCTACGCGAACAGCGCCGCGAACGTCTCGGCTGCCTGTGCCTGCATGCCCGGCATGACGTGTTGGTAGACCCGCAGTGTGGTCATCACGTCACTGTGGCCGAGCCGTTCGGATACCACCTTGACTGGCGTGCCCGCCCGCAGGAGGGCCGTCGCGTGGGTATGACGCAGGTCGTGCACTCGAACGACGGGCACAGCTTCAGCCCCGACTGCCTTACTCGCAGCGGTGAGGTGTCGCACGAACCGGGCACTGAGCGTGTCCGGGTCCATATGGCCGCCGTCGAGCTTGCCGAAGACGTAGGCGCTCTGTCGGACGAGTCCGAGCCCGACTACTCCCCTGCTCTTGCGCCACTCACGCAGGACACCGACCGTCCTGGCGTCCAGGTCAACGACCCGTGCGTCGCCGGTCTTGGTCTGGCCGATGTTCATCGTCCGGTGACCGTCCACCATGACGACGCCGACCGACCTGCCGACGCTGACCCTGGCCCTGTCCAGGTCTACATCCGACCAGCGCAACCCCACAAGCTCGCCGCGGCGCATTCCCGTGTACAGCAGTAGGTGCCACTCCTGCCAACCGTCGCGGTTGTCTTGTACCCACCGCAGGAACGCCGCCGCCTGCTCGGGAGACCAAGCGATCATTTCGGGCGGCCGTGCTTCGGATGCCGTCGGCGGCTTGGCGCGTGTGGCCGGATTGACCACAAGTAGCCCGTCGTCTACCGCCGCCTTCATGGCCGATGAGACGAGCGTGTGGACGAGCTGCACTGTCCTCGCCGATAGACCCTGCTGCCCGGCCAGCTTGCCGCGCTGAAACCCTGCCGTCTCAAGATTGCGGTACAAGACTGAGAGGCGGGTGCCGGTCAGCTTGTCGAGGTGTATCCCGCCGATGTACGGCACCACATGCAGCCGAACGTTGCGCCGGTAGCTCTGCATGGTGCCCGGGCGCAGCCGCAGCCCATCTAGCCACTGGTTGAGGTACGTCTCGACCGTTAGCCTGGCCGGCGCCCTGTAGGTGTGGTTCTCGATCTTCCCGCTGACGTTGCGCAGCTCCTTCGCCGCCTCCTTCTTGGTGAGGAAGCCGCGCACCTGCACCCGTTGTGAGCAACCGTGTTCTTGCGACACGTAGTAGCGGATCGAATAACGGGCGCCCTTGCTGGTCTTGTACTTGCTGATGCCGCCCTCGCCGGCCTGCCTACGGCTCGTCATTGTCGTTGCTCCTTTCGGCCAAGTGTTCGCGCAATTCTTTGATGAGATCGCGAGATATCGCGGACCGCCATCCGGCGAGTCGCTTGTTATGTCCCCGACTTTTGATGCGCTCGTTCTTACGAGTTAGACGCGCTTCCCGCTCGTCCGTGAAAGAAGCCCCCCACAACTCAACGGCGGCCGATCTAATTTCGATCATCGTCACGCCCAGTGCTCGCGCGGCGTTCTGATCGGCCTCACTCTTCGTGGCGTACTCCACTGCTGCACGGAGGGGAGCAAGTTCATTTAACGAAAACATAATCCGTATTTCATTCCGTCTCAAGTACACGCCGGGTCTCAACACAATGCTACCTTCACCGGCAAACCAATCCCGCAACTTTATGCCATATGCGTAGGACAAAATGATGAGCTCATCCAATGCAAACGTATCGCGCCGCCCCGCCTCGATGCCTGCGACCTGGGCACGGGTCCACTCCAGACCCCACGGAGCGAGCATATTGGCCACGTCTTGCTGTGTCTGGCCTCGCTCGTCACGCAGCGCTCGCATCGCCTGCCCCACCACCACGCCGATCTTCAACGGCTCAGCCTGCTCAAGTGTCACGTACGTAGTAGACCTTGAAGAGCGCTAGTTGACAACACGCTGCTCTCGTGTTCTTCTAAGAGCGCTTGTTCACTACACGTTCCTACTTGAGAGGCCACCATGCCTACTCCGGCGACCAGGCCGCCCTGCGTGACCCTGGCGGACGCCCGTAAGTCGGACGCCGCTGCGCTCACTCGCGCAGAGGTCGAAGCCATCCTCGATGTCGACGTCCGCACAGTCACCCGCGGCATCGAATCCGGCGAAATCCCCTGCCTCAGGCTGGGTCGCCGACGCCTTGTTCCCCGCGAACCCTTCATCGCGCTCATGTCCGGAGATACCACGATCCACTGAAGGAACGTCCACGGAACGCAGTGGCACCCCCGGCTGCACGAGGTGTTCGAGCACCAAAGCCGGGAGTAGCCAGGGACCCATCCATCCCAGAATTAGGAGTATTCCGGCTGTGACAATACTTGTGCCGTGCACGTCCGATGTTGCGCGCCCGATCAATCGTGTCGAACGACAGAGGGCTACCTGGAGCCGTGGCCGATTCGGGCATGCGGTGTTGCGCATCGCTTCGGATTGGGTAGCCGTCGGTCTGGCGGTGATTCCACTGGAGCAGGGCGGCGATCGCGCTCAGCTATGCCAGCTCGGCGCGGGCGATGCCACGGCTGGCGCCAATTGGATACGTGATTGGTGGACTTGGTGGCTGGCGGCAAACATTGGTGTGTGCCCGCCGCGTGTGGTTGGTCGCACTCGATGTGGGCCCGCGACATGACGACGGTCATTAGACGGCGCCCATCTACGCTGAGTCGCGGCGAACGAACCTCACCCACCGGCGAGAAACGTACACCGATTCGTCGTCAACGGGATAGCGCGGTGATGCACGAGACCGTCGCGTCCCGGCAGGACGCAGATGTGCGGTACCACGTCGGTGGTGTCGGCGTCCGCATGTTCCCGAAGATTGGCGAGGGTGACGACGTATGTCGTGCCGCGTTTGCCTATGCCGCCGCGGGCATTTACGTGCTGCCGATCGACGCGCGCACGAAGAATCCCGGGTCGGTGCTCGGTAGCGGTTGGCCGTCGAAGAGTTCGCGAGATCCCCAGGAGATCGGGTTGTGGTTTGCGGGAACGAATTACGGGCTGGCTCTGCACCTGGGCCCCTCCGATCTGGTCGCGTTCGATGTCGACCATCCAGTGCAGCTGCCGCCGGTGCTGCGGAACCTGTTCGCCGAGACCAACCCGCCCTTCCAATCCACGCGGGAGGGAGAGCCTGACCGCGGGCACTACATCTTCCAGCAACCCCGTGGCCGCTGCCTCGGCAACAGCCTCGGAAAGCTGCCAGCTGGGTGGGGAGAGGTGCGCGGCGGCAACGGCGTGATCGTCGTGGAACCGACCCCGCACTCCAAGGCCAACGACGGTGGCCGGTACCGGTGGGAGGTTGCGGGGCAGATTCCGGTGTTGCCCGACGCCATCGCGGACCTGCTGCCCGATGCGATGAGCACCGACGAGGCGGCCACCGACGCGGAAGTACAAAATTTTCTTTCCACCCACACCGAGGGGCGCGCTCCCGGCCGGCTTCGCCCAATCGTGAAGCGATATCAGACGTCGGTTGGCGCAGGAGCCTCCCGCCACGACACATTGGTGGCATCCCTCACCTGGGGCTGCAAGGAAGTTCTTGCCGGGAACATCTCGGCTCGACGGATGACGTTCGAGCTGGAGGCTGTGCACCTGACAGCGCTCGCGGACTCGCACCATCCCAACGGTGCTGCGCCGAGTCGGCGCGATTTCAACGACGCACTGCGCTGGGCGCTGGGCCAAGCGCGCACGGACCCGCTGAACGACACGCTATCCCCAATCCATCCCGCGAAGGTGCCTCCTCGTCGTCCGCGACCTCCACACAGTTCGCAGATCGTGCCTGCCGACGCGGAAACCGGCGAAAGTGCGGATATTGCGGAGCTGTTAACCGAGTTCGACAAGTCGGTACCGACCCCGCTTGACCGCGGCACCATGCTTCCCGACTTTCCTGTCGAGGTGCTGCCGCACGTCGTCGCCAACATGGTCCGCGAGGTGGCCGAAGCCACCCAAACCGACCCCGGCATGTCGGGCACTGTTGCCCTCGGTGCGATGGCCACGGCGGTTGGCGGCTACGCCGAGGTGCACGTGCGGCCGGGCTATTCCGAGCCGACAAACCTGTTCACGGCGGTAGTCGCCCGACCGGGCGAACGCAAGTCCGCGATCTGCACGCTCATGACCGCACCGCTGGTCGACCTCGAGCGTGAGTTGGTGCAGAACACAACGTCGACGATTGTTGAGCAGCAGATGCGGAAGGATATCGCCGAGAAGCGCGTCGAGGAAACCAAGAGGACCGCGGGCAAGGCGAACGCCGCCGAACTCGCCGATGCCACGACCGAGGCAATCGCCGCCGCGCGGCGTGCCACCGAGATCACTGTGGACGCGGTGCCGCAGATCATCGCCGACGACATCACCTTCGAGGTCCTCGGCCGACTGCTGGCCGAGCAAGGCGGGCGGCTAGCGATAGTTAGCCCAGAGGGCGGGTTCCTGACCACCGCCGCGGGCCGCTACAAAGCCAACCCCGACCTGTCGGTCCCGCTGAAGGCCCACGCGGGCGATCGGCTCCGAGTCGACAGGATAGGGCGCGCCACCGACTTCGTGGACAAGCCTGCGCTCTCCTTGGTGATGATGGTGCAGCCTGGCGTGCTGGCTGAGGCGTCTCGCAACAGCAGGTTTCACGAAAGCGGGCTCCTCGCGCGATTCTTGTTCGCGGTGCCGCCACCGCATCTCGGTCACCGGCACGTTGACCCGCCAGGACTAAATCCGGCCACCGCTGACGCTTACAGGGCACGCGTCTTCACGGTAGCCAGGGATTCGCGGGCGGCCACCGACCGGCAGGTGCTCACTCTGGACGCCGCGGCGCACGTGGCCCTGCTGGATTTCGCTGGTCGGGTGGAGCCACGGCTGGGGGCTGACGGGGACCTGGCCCATCTCAGTGGCTGGGCCAGCAAGCTGGTCGGAGCCACGGTGCGGATCGCCGGCCTACTCCACGTCTTGTCGCGCGAGACCGAGGACGAACTTGTCACCGTGGAGTCGATGCGCGGCGCGATCAAGCTGGCCGAGTACTTCACTGCCCATGCGCTGTGTGCGTTCGAGGTCATGACTGGCCGTAATGCTGACCTCGAGCTTCCCCGCCGCGTGGTCGCCCTGATCGGGCGCAACCCCAGTTTCACCGAGTTCACAGCACGTGACCTGTTCACCGCGGCGTCACGGAGATGGATGCCCCAGATGACGATGATGCAGGCCGCGCTCGGCCAGTTGGTCGACTACGGCTGGATCGTCCCCCTGCCCGAGCCAGCGCGAAGCGACGAGACGCGTGGCCGGCCACCATCACCGCGGTACCGCGCGCACCCGCAATGCCACCAAAAGGCTCCGCACAATCCGCACAAATAGCGCTGCCCATGACTGACCCATGCGTGGCAACCGAAATTTGACCCCCTGGTCCGGTGACACACACCCACCGCCAGTGCCGAGACCCTTAACACGGTGCCGCAGGGGCGTACGGTTACTTCACCAAGGGTGCCCCGTCGGCCGACACCTGCGCCGGCCACGCCCGTGGTGTTTTGGATCGGTACGGGCTATGAGCATATTTCGGTTCTCCTGTTCCCCGCGGCGCGTCGACGTCTTCTGGTCCGTCAGTTCAGGGTCAGGACGCTGCGACAACGACTCGCGACCACCTGGCGCGCTGTCCTCGGCGGCCCGGTGCGCACGGGGTGAACGGTCGTGACATCGGGGCCGGCGCGGTACTGCATCTTCTGCGGTGAACCACAGCAGGGAGGTGACCGCTTCTGCCGAAAATGTGGACGCGCCCAACGCATGGATGAGCAGTCGAGCCCACCGGCCGACGCGTCGAGTACGCCAGTCCCCCCTGGCGCGGTGCCGTGGTCTCCAGCGATGACCGTCCCCGCTGCACATACACCGCCGGAGAATGGTGGTCAGTTTCCGCCGGGGTCTGGATTCGACCCTTGCGCACCAGTATCCCCGTCGGCACTTCCCTCCGCACGGCGGCGGCGTCGGGGGCTTGTGGTGGCGTTGGTCGTGACCGTGATCATCGTAGTGGCCGCCGCAGCGACCGGTGTCACCGTCTTCCTCACCAGGTCGAAGGCCGCCCCACAGGCTGGCCCCGGCGCTGGTGCGGCACCGGCGAGCTACGCCTCGTTCGAGGCGGAGTACCCCGCCGTCAAGGGTGCCATCGCACGCATCAACACCATCGGATGCAACGGGTCCGCCTACGTGGGCACGGGCTTCGCGATCGACGCGCACCACATCGTCACCGCCGGCCACGTCGTGGAGGGCTCGAACACCATGACCGTCACCTTGGACGGGAACCCAGTACCTACCCAAATCGTGGGACTCGATGCCAGCGGCGACGTGGCCCTCCTACAGAGCGACAGTGCTCTTCCGGCGCCCTACATCCCCCTCGCCGACAGCGCCCCCGGCGTCGGTGAACGGGTCGCGGCGATCGGCTTCCCCCTCGGTGCGGGCTTGACCCTCACTCAGGGCTCGGTGTCCGCGCTTGGGCAAGACCTCACCGTGAACAACAACCGGCTCGCCGGTCTGGTCCAGACCGACACCGCGCTAAACCCGGGCAACTCCGGTGGACCGCTGATCGCGCTGGACGGCACGGCGCGGGGCATTGTTGATGTCCTGAACATCAGGGCCAACGCCACGGGGTACGCGATCGGATCGCAGTACGCGCACGCGGAGGTCCAGCGTTGGATCGTCACCCCCGAAAGCCACCCGCTTCCGCTGTGCACGGCCCCGAACCCCTACGTCGCCGCCGGAGTATCTACGCCGCCGACGCAGTCACCCACCCCTACGACGCCTGCGCCAAGCCCAGACAGAGTGCAGGTCACCGAGAGCGCGGCGTCCGCGCAAGCCCCAGCCGTCCTGGCTATCGCTCAGCGCTACTTCGACGCCATCAACGCCCATGACTACGACGCCTGGACCGCGACGGTGACATCCCAGCGCGCATCGCAGCAATCTCGAGCCTCCTGGAACCAGGGCTACCGATCCACCCATCAATTTTCTGTCGTCGTCACCGCCATCACCCCCACCGGAGCCGATAGCGCCACCGTGGCGATGTCGTTCGTCGGCACCCAAGACACCGCCGACGCACCCTCCGACTTGCCGGTCCCACGGATCTGCTGGCAAACCCAGCTACCCATCACCAACCTCGGCGGCGACGCCCGCATCGGCACCGCCCGCAGCGGCGCCACAACCAAAGACTCCTGCTAGTCGGAAATGCTGCTAACTTCGGATGGCCTCCGACCAAACGCACCAGGCCGCGGGGCAGGTTCTGCGCGACGGCGGCCGCGGCGGCACGACCGTTGCCGCGTCATCACCAACTTCTTCCGTTGGCACCGACCACATGAAGAAATTGCCACATCGTCAACGCGTCTACTGGCACAAGGCCTCGATGCAGATCCTGCAGCATGGTCCCGGGTGTGGACTCCGACCTCGGGTCGCCATGGTGAGTCAGCCCTTGTGGGATCTACTCTTCTCTGCTGCCCAACGTAGTGGGCCGCCCTGTCCCGCTCAACCACCGGCCGCTCGACGTCGTGGGTGCCCTGCACGGCACGAACGTGCAGCCCGTAGACAACGCAGGAGAGACAGGACGCCCATAGTTACTACCACGGCTGTCGACAGAGTCGCTGAAAACGTCGACGAACGAAAAAACTGTTGGTCCATGCTGCGACGCAGCAGCGAGGGGTGTTGGTCACCGTGCCCGTCGACGGCCACCCGAAACGTGCCATGCCCGGCCCGCCGCCGAGTCTCGCCGCGCGCAGGGAGGCTTCATCTTTCGCGCGATAGCTTCCCGCGTACGTGGGCTCGACGGTGAGCGGCCGCCGCGCCGGGCGGTGCAGTGGAGAGTTACTCCACGCGGTCGGGAACATGCAGTAGTCGGCACATTAGTGAACTGCGGCCTCGATGATCGTTGCGCGGAGCGCGCGTTCATGGGGGGACACGTCGGCACGACGCTGCCTACGGGTGCCGATAGCAACGACTTCGAACGGCAGGATCGACCACGGCGCGCGCAGCGCGGAGGTGGGCC
>JAABUZ0100007527.1_pt1 | contig 13110 bp, 13 predicted proteins | sample 5562091 | NCBI WGS metagenome assembly JAABUZ01 (sample SAMN12813069, study PRJNA571459) | rock metagenome | isolation source: Antarctica rocks | place: Antarctica: Victoria Land, Linnaeus Terrace sud | collected 2015-12-21 | reverse complement strand
GCGCGCCGGGCTTAGCGCAAGCCAGCTACATCGACCAGACCTTCACGGCCACTCCGGAGCCCGGTTCGACGGCTCTGCTGGGCACGGGCTTGCTCGCGGTCGCCGCCCTTCTGCGCCGCCGCTCGATGCTGGGCAAGGAGGTGAAAAAGCAGGCATAACGGCTCAGCCGTCGTATCTGTTGCATCGCCCCACTTCGCCGTCATCGGAAGTCCGGTGCTCTTCCTCCGGGAGCACCGGACCGTTGTCTTTTAGAATTCTCTGGTGTCGCGCTGGATCGGAGGCGCACCGTGGAACACAATGGGTTGGATCGGGCTTTCTTGCCCCAGGAGAGCCACCTGCCAGAAAGGCTGTAAGGGGGCGCAATCCCTGTTTGTGGCATTGTCAAGTTGCGGTATAAACGGTGCTGTACAGGTCTGTTCGTAAGCAGGCTGGAGTAAATGGCAGGCGAAACATCGCTCCCCTTCCCTGTCACGCCGTGGTAATTTTATGCCAAACCCGAAACCGCTGCTCTCGTTCGACTCGGTATTGAACGGCTGGTAGAAGATGTCTGTCCATCTCGGAAATGTCATCTCTGCATGGAATCAAGTGCTTACCGCCCGTGATGGAACAACATTACGCTGAGGTGACGAACGTGACCGGAGGACCCCAGGGAACACGTTTGCATTTTCGGGCCATACGAGATCCTTAAGCTGCCACGCTGTTGCAATGCTTGGTCGTACTCACCCCAGTTCTTCACCCGGTATCGCGCCTTGTGAAATGGGCGGCACCGCGCTTGGTCTACTGGGTTGGGCATCGGTGGCTGGGACGAGAGAATCCATTTCTATCCTGCCACCTTCCCGGAATCCCGATCTGTGGATTTATGCACCAACGCCATTCTCCGCCACCAAGGATTCAATGAGTTACAAGCAAAGGGACTTTACTTTGCGGTTCATAACAGCCTTGTTGGGTTTAGAGCCATGAATCACATTAAAATACTGGCTGCGTTAGCGTTTCAGCCGACCGGCAAATTTCAGACTCGGTAGAGCCAAACCGAATAACCCGAACAGGAGACAGGTTCCCGGCTCAGGCGCATACGTCACATCAGCATTCGTTTCCTGAATGGAAAAAGAGAGAGCGCCTACTGTGGATACCCCAGTATGATCAAGACCAATCGGATACGTGCCAGCACCCAATATTTGATTCACAACTGTGCCATCAGGATAATGCAGATTCAATTGAATGTACGTCTCCCCTATCTCTGATTGAAGCGTTACATCGCAATATTCGTTTCCGGAGCTAGGGCAATATAACACCGACAATTGCGGCCTTACCAGTGTCCAGAAAGGACCATTAAAATCACCTGTTGGCGGAAGTTGTGTCAAAAACTTGGGCGCAACAAAAGAAAAGAACGGGGTTGGGTAATTGGCTGTCAAGGTGTACTGAATATTCGCCGCGTTCATTGACAACGGCAACAAAGCAAGAAACGGAAAAGTGTTTTCATAGTGTTTAAAATTGCGAATTAGTTAAGGGTTTTGGTAAACAGTCTTGTGTTGCCGTGAAAAGTATAGCAGCAATAAAGTCGGAGCCAGCAAGTGTGCTGGTTCAGCGTGAAATGGAGAGCGGGCGTTCCCTGTTAGCGAGTATATAGCCATTTCGAGGGCCCAGTTTGGACGACACCGCCCAATGTAGTGGCGGGGCAAGCCTCGCTGCTGACCCTGCAACTGGTTTCAAAAGAAATCAGGTTGGCTGGTGCCCCCGGATTATGCCCCATTAACGCCGCAAAACGAGACTGGCTAGGAAAGGAATCAATCACCACTCGATTCCGCAGGCTGCGGCGGACAGTTTTGGTAAACGCTAGGCGACTACACATGATCTATAGAGATCGACATCGTGATGTCCGGGTTGTCGATAAGTCGCGGAATACGACTGAGCTTATCTTTGGGAGAACAGGTGCAATGGAGGAGCAGCACTAGCCTTCGCCGACCTAGCTCAGTGCGACCACAAATGCCCGAATCGCCTCCGCAAGTGGATTAGGTTGATCGATAGGCATCAGGTGCCCGCTATCGCGAATGACCTGGATATTTGCTCCCGGAATCCTGGGAAGTACCTCACGCCGGTGTTGCTCCAAAGGATCTTGTCTGTCCTGGTCTCCCGCTAAGATCAACGTCGGCACGGCAATGTTTCCCACTACTCCGGTGATATCTTCGTATGCTGACGATGTTGGCCAAGCAAGCTTTGCTTGGGAGGAGGAATAAGCGAAGTTGTCGGTGAGGATTTGCTCCCGAAGCGTGTCACTTGGAGGATGCGCAGTAAGGAACGCCAGCGCCTGGAGAGCATTCTCGCGACTATCGTAGGCGTGAAGCTGAGCCTGCTTTGCAGGTTCCGGAATGTTTTGCGACGTTGGAGCCGCCGGCGCAACCAGAACAAGTCCGACGAGCCCGGGCGGCCGCTGCGACGCCAGGAACTGAGCAACTTTTCCTCCCATGGAATGGCCCACCAAAACATATCGATGCAGGTGTAACGCCTCAACGATGTACTTGGCATCTAGGGCCCAATCTCGAATCGAGTATCCCTGCTCCGGTGCGTCCGATTGGCCCCAGCCACGCTGGTCGTAAGCAATGCACCGGAAGTTCGTCGAAAGTTGTGAAACGACCCCGTTCCAGGTGCGTGCCGATCCACCCCAGTAGTGCAGAAACAATAACGCTGGTTCGCCCGAACCACTCTCCAACACGTTGAACGACAACTCCCCCGCTTTGAGTTTCAGAAGACGCCTCCGCGTATGAGATTGCAGTCCGAAACCAAAAGATTCGAAGCGAGCGGATTCAGGGCACCCACCAATTACTGCCGTATCGCGTTACCCGAGAGTAAGGAGCGCATAGATCCGCGCTAACGGCATAGGGTAGAGGAATCCACTTGGACGTAAAGTCGCTATTGCGGAGAAGTGAATCGATGTTGTTTCCGGATACTCCTCAATGACGAGCAACACGGAAGTTGGAGTGGCGGTCTTCATCGCGTGCGAAGTTCGCGTGGCAGAAATCGATGATCTCCATTGTGAGCAAAGGCAGAAATGCTACAATCGGCGATCCACCACAGCCGGAAACACAACGGATCCGCGGGGGTATGCATGTTTCAATTCGCTAGGCGCCTACAGCTCTACCCGATGCGCGCGTTCGTTCTACCGCTTATGTTGGCGGGGTTTGTTTCCGCCGCACTCTGCTCTTTCGCAAACGCCGGTGACCAGATGCCGCGCTTTTCACAGCAGATTGTGGCTAACGACCTCGCCGGCGGCTACCAAGTGGTCGCGTGCGACCTGAACGGCGACGGCAAGCTGGATTTAATTGCGCTCGCCAGTAACATGACCGAGCTTGTATGGTTTGAGAATCCGACTTGGCAGCGCCACGTGATCGCTAGGAATCTTCGCCACATGATCAACGCCGCTGCATGGGACATTGACGGCGACGGCGTGCCCGAAATTGCAGTTGCTTATGGGTTCTCCATGAACCCTGCGGAGAGCATCGGAAACGTCGCTATCCTGCATCACAACGGTGACCCACGGCAGCCATGGATGCTGCATGAAATCGATAGATTTCCTACATCGCATAGGTTGCGTTGGGCAAACATCGACGGCAGCGGTAAACGTGTTCTGATCAACGCTCCCCTTGTAAACGCGGGCGCGCACGCACCTGATTACCGCGGCCATGTACCCTTGGTCTATTACCGGCTTGGCGATTGGAAACGCACCTTCATCAGCGACGCGGAAGAGGGCATTCTGCATGGCATTTACGTCACGGAATGGCTTGGCGACGCTCGCGATGAACTTCTGATCGGCAGCTTCGTCGGGGTTCACGTCTACCGCTACCAGCTCAATGGCAACTGGTCTCGAACTGAGCTCACAAGAGGCGACCCGGGAACTTGGCCCAAAAGCGGGACTAGCGATATCGCGGTGGGCCGGCTAAAAAGCGAGCGATTCCTTGCCACCATCGAACCTTGGCACGGCAATCAGGTTGTCGTGTACCGGCAAACCCGGGGCGCTGCACCGCAGGACGGTTGGAATCGAGAAGTGATTGACACAAACTTGCTCGATGGGCACACGATCCTCACCGCCGATTTCAACAACGACGGTTCCGACGAGATCGTGGCCGGCTACCGCGGCAAACCGTATGGGGTATGCCTCTACGAATTTCGTGAGGGGAAGTGGAATCGCGAACCGATTGACGCGGGCGAGATGTCGGCCGCGAGCTGTACGGTCGGGGACCTCGATGGCAATGGTCATCCGGCAATCGCGTGCATAGGGTCGGCGACACACAACTTGAAGGTGTATCGCCTCACTACGTCTCGATAAGCGTAACCGGGGGGTATGACTGTCCATCTCGGAAATCTCATCTCACCATGGAATCAGCTACTTAGCTCAAAGACAAGTAACACGTTACGGCGACGTTACAAATGTGACGTGAGGACCAAACAGGGCGCCTTCGAGTTTCCGGGCCATACGGGGTGTGCCGCCAGTCCTGACACTTTCGCTGCTTGGCGCGGACTCCAACAGCAGATGAAGGCAGGGCGTATCAGCCGCTTGGAGGAAGCCCGTCAGTATTTGCGCGCGCACTGGAAGATCAATTATGCCAGCGTGAATGGTATTTGGCGTCTGTTCCGGCAACGCCGCGTGAAGTTCAAGACCGGTCGACGACGGCACCGGCAGGCGGATGCAGTCGCGCAAGAGGCGTTCCAAAAAACTTTCGCGGCTTGCTTCGGAAACACGCCGTACAGCGCGTGCTGGCGATGGATGAGGGACGCTTTGGGCTGAAAGCGTGGTTTCGCCGGCGCTGGTGTCCGTGCGGCGTGCGGCCGCCTTGGATCGTGGAGGACCGCTAGGAATGGATCTGGGTGTAGGTCGCGGTCGAACCGACGACGGGCTGGAGCTACGTGCTGCTGTTGCCAGAGACCGACAGCGGTTGTCTGGAGATTCTCTGTCGCCCTCTGCGCCAGGCCCTGGGTTCACAGCGAGTCGGGGTTGTGCTGGATGGGTCAGGCAGTCATCGCAGCAAGCAGTGGGCGTGGCCTCAGGACTTGGTGCCGCTGTTGCTTCCCGCACACAGTCCGGAGTTAAATCCTGCCGAGCAGCTCTTTCGGCACTGGCGGAAGCGACTCGCCAATCGTCTGTTCGGCTCCATCCAGAAGTTGGAGAAAACGCTGAGCGAGGAGCTGCGCGCCTGGCAGCAGAACAAGAGGGAAGTCCAGCGTCTGACCGCTTACCCTTGGTGGATCAAGGGCGCGAGGATCATATCATCTCTTCGGTGAAAGAGTATGAGTTCCTCGATCCGTTCTTCGCAGCGCTCGATGTCCTCTTTCACGCTTTGGATCAGTCGTACCGTTGCTTGGACCGGTTCTGTTGCGAAGTTTGCTTTCAAAACAGAATACAGTGGTTTTGTTTCGGCTGAAAGGACCGATTGACGGGCGTTCGGCGTACGCACCGTTGTTTGGGGTGACCTCAAAATCAGACTTTGCAACAGAACTCTTGGTAGCCCAGAACACCAGGCCCTCCGAGTGCCTCACCGTAGGTGTCGATTCCTCAACCATCCTGTATTTCATCTCTGCATGCCTCAACAAAACCCTTTCAATTCCGTTTTGTGCCTTCTTTTGCTGCTGCATGACAAATAAAAACGTTATCCTAAGGACAGCTATGACGGCTACTCAGCCCGCCTATTTGGAGTTCATCGACTTCATTGCCGCAGGCACCACTCCGGAACAAATCATTGCGTTTCGCCCTTCGCCTACAGCGCAGAACCGGGTAAAGGAGTTAATAGCGCAAGAGAAAGAGGACGGTCTGTCTCCGGAGGAGCAGGCGGAATTAGACCACTTCTTCCATCTCGAACACATTCTCCGCGTAGCAAAAGCGCGCGCGGAACAGATTCTAGCACGTGCGTCGTGAGCTGTCGGAATCTTTACGGCAGCAAGTCATTATTCGCGCCAAACATCGTTGCGAGTACTGTCTCTACCCCGAAGGCCGGTCCTCCTTCGCTCATCAAGTCGATCACATTGTCAGCCGGAAACACGGAGGCACTTCGACTCCCGGCAATTTGGCCTATTGCTGCATCTTCTGCAATCGTTATAAAGGCTCGGACGTTGCGGCGATCGATGCCCGAACGGGAGAGGCGATCCGCTTGTTTCATCCCCGGCTCCATCGGTGGTCGGATCATTTCCGCCTTGCTGGAGCGACGATCGAACCACTAACGCGGGAGGGCGAAGTCACGGCCCGTCTTCTGCGATTTAACCAGGCTGAGCGAATTGTTGAACGTGCCATTCTTCAGAGTGTCGGATTGTACCCGCCGGGAGGTGACCAGCCGGAATTTTGATAGTTCCAACAGGAGGAGCAGCACCCGATTGCCTTCGTTGGGCTCCAGGCTCAGCAAACGGTGAAAGTCGGCTTCCGGTATAATCCGTCCAGCCAAGTTGTTCCGGACAGAAGGTAAGCGCAACAGCCAACCTCCATCAAAGGGCAGGTACTCGATCCGGTACCCGAATGCTAGTAACAACTTGACCGAGGAGAGACAGCGGTAGCGGCTGCCAGCTGCCAATTCTCTTAAAAATACGCAAACTCCTGTCAGTAGACCAGCGTCTGTCAATTCGCAGATTATTCGCGAATGGCACCACGGTAAATGCGAACGGGCCCATGCGGAAAGCACTCGAATCTCAATCAAACCAAGGGTTCCGCGACCTTTCGCGCTCATTCATTGCTTGCGTAAAACCGTCCTTCCGCTCGGACCGCGAGGGCCAACCCCTCGCGCCTATCGTTCGAGCCGGAACATCCAAGCGCGCCCTATAACACGCCGACCGGCTTCGAACACCAATCAATCGGAGGGTTCGACAGCGTTAGCAATGTCGTCGAGGTTGTGCGTGATTCGCAAATAATGTGCTACGGTTCGCACTCATTTTGCACCGACCGGTCCATATTCGCAGATAATTTGCGAATTGACACGCCGAGTTGCTCGTGCAGCACCCGGTTCTCCTCGCGAAGATAGTCAATGACCTGCCGTTGCTGCTGATTCATCCATCCGGAAAAAACGATCAATAGGAACCGGAAGGGATCGAGGACTCGGGGCACCTCCCCAGTGTAGGATCGAGCCGGGCAGACCACTGTAACCAGCGCTCTTTCCAGCAGATCGGATTTCCGGTCCATACGGGGGATCGTGGCGCACCGGCGGTTCACGAAGCTGCACGAGAAGGCGGAGGACCCTGGGGCTAAACCGGGCAGACAACAGATAGTCAGAGGAACCGTTGAACAGGAGGAACGAAAAGCACCTCCCCAAACGACGCGATGGAGATCCCCCTTGGCCCCTCAGATTCTTCGGCGCTCTCGTTATCGCTTCGCCGTGAGTTCAATCACGGTCACGCTTCGGCTTGGAAACACATGGTCGAACTTTGTTCCGTGGATCGACAGGTTGAGATCGGCCGGCACAATCGCGGTGGGCTGCACATCATCGTTGGCGGCGTAGAGGCTCGCCGCCGTGAGCTGCTGCCCCCGGGCGGCGGAAGCCGTGAAGCCAGTCAGTTGCACGGAGGTGGGAAGATCACGGGTCAGGTGACGATTGACGCAGAACAGCGTCAGCTTACTGCCGTCCGCATTGAGAGCGGCTACGACATCCAGGTAAGGCACTCCCGGAATCTTTGGCAGGCGCCGCACTCCTTCATCCACGTCATACTGAGCAACCGTCACTTTGGTATCTACCAGCTTCGCCGCGTCCGCATTCGAATACATGCGGAAGGCCCAGTAAGCCGGCACGCCATACACCCGGCCATGTTTCTGCCAGATACCCCCGAACTCGATCAGCCCGGTCATGTCGGACACCGGAGTGAAGTCTGCCACGCGCATCAGCACATTCAAGAAACCAGCCGTGCAGAGAGCTCCCCCGAAATTGTCGAACATCGGCGCTTGCGCGGCAGGAGCGGCAAACAACCATTCCGTGAAAGCCAGCTGGATCTGGCCGCGGGTCTTGGGATCGGCATCGATCTGCTGCTTCATGGCGTGGAGCTGTCGTTCGAGCCCGATCGGCAATGCGAGCGCTGCTTGCGCGGTCAAGTCGCGCGAGGCATTCGGCCGAACAAGCTCCGCCGTTCTCACCACGAAATGGGTGGAGAGCAGGTTGTACGCGCCCGGGCCAAGACTGAGTTGCGCCGCATTCCACTCCTGAAATCGATCCGGGTCCTGCCCGGTGGCAATCAGCTTGGCGCGGGGGTCCACGCGGCGCACGGCGGCACTGAACTGGCGGGTCCGGTCGGCAATTTGGGCGAGCGTTGGGTAGCCAATTTGATGCAAACCCCACAGCTCATTGCCCAACTCCCACCACAAGCCGCCGGAACCTCCATTCCACTTCTGGTCGACATACTGGACCCATTCGGCCGCTTCTTCCGGAGTACCCGTGCCCAGGTTGAGTGCAATCTGCGGTTGAGAACCGATCAATTGACAAAAACGAAGGAACTCATCCGTGCCAAAGTGGTTGTACTCCGGCATGCCCCAGGACTGATTCAGCATACTAACTCTTTTGTCGATCGGCCCTACACCATCGCGCCAGTGATAGCCGGACGTGTAGTTGCCCCCATAGCGCACCAGAGGCGTCTTGAGATCGCGGGCCAGGGCCACCATCTCGGGATTCAGCCCCTCGATCTGATCCGCCGGGAACAGGAAGATCTGATCTACCAGGACGCGTTCCTCGCCAGCAACAGCGACAACGAAATCCACCGGTTCTCTCGGTGCAACAGAGTTCGGTGGCAGGTCCAGCGAGAACTCGTAGCGGTTCCAGCCCTGGTTCCGAAGTGAGACGGATTGTTTGGCCAGAACTCGGTCAGCCCGGTTGCGATGACGAAAAGAAATCTCGATCATTTGGGCCGAACCCGTTGGCTTGGCATAGAAGCTACCCACGTAGCGCCACATTCGATGAACGGGCAGGTAGACCATCTGGCGGATACCGACTTGTTTGTCCGGCAGGCCCATGAGAAGAAGGGAGCGAGCCGAATTGGCGGCCTCGCCCCAACGGGGCTCGAAGCGCCAGCCCTGGCTGGGGTCGAGCGACTCCCAGGGCAAAGGCAGTCCGATGGCAGAAGATTGCGCCAGCTCTGGCTGCTGCGCTAATAACTGCACAATGTGAGGGGCGCTCCAAAGGTTCTCTTCCAAGCTGGGATTTTCGAGAACCTGGGCCCAGAGACCGCCATACGTGCTATGCCCAATCGGCTCTAAAAACGTGCCGTAAAGGGTGCGTGGCACCGCATGCTGTACCTTGGCAGCGTCAATGGCGATGGTTGCCGTCGATTGCGCAAAAGCAAGAGAGCAGCTGCTCCACCAAAGCACACCCGCGATCATGACTAGATTCGATCGCTTTCTTGACAAGTGAAAAGAAAACATAGGAAAACGTACCGTGGAATCGAGTTCCGCCCGAACAATCGCGAGAAGCGGAGCCGCAGAGTGCATTGTACTGCTCGGGGGCTGGCAAGAGAAGCCGGAACCAGACCAAACGTCGGGTAAGATGGTCCGAGGCGGGGGTAGCGAACACGTGCCGAGGAACGACGTTCCGGAATTCTGCTTCAAACGACAGGCTCACAGCCTCCACCATCCGGATATCTGGTGAGGGCTCCGTAAACCACAGGTTCACCCGGTGGGTGAAGGTAACGGTGTTGGCCAGTTTCCGTAAGCCCTGTTTTCGGTTCAGAAACCAGCAATTGTCAGCAATCTATGCGAAGTTGACTATAACTACAGTGCAGCCGAACTATTGAAATCCTATCTCTGCAGCATTGGTGGCGATTGCAGTTTCAGCGTTTATAATGGCCGCTATTCCAATGCTTCCCTGGCATGGAATGGAAAGCAGCACTAAACAATCACTCCGGGTTCCTTGCCTGGCAGGCATTGCTTCAGCCTTGCTGTACGGCATTTTTTCACTTTATGGGTCACGACAAGGTTCAACGGACGGGATGGGTTTGAACCAGTTGTTGTTGGAGCCGGATTGATTACTTCGTTGATGGCGGTCGCTTGTGCTTTCCGTTCATCGTCACGGATGGGATGTCTGGCTGTTGCGAGTGGCTTGATGACTGGATTTCTATGGTGGTTGGCAACGGTTGTCAGCGCGACAGTGTAAGCTCGACTTTGGCCATTTGGGTGGTTGTCTCCTGACGGGCCTGCCTGAGCACGGCCCAAACGGGGAAGGTTTTGCACGGTCTGCCCGGCACGGCGAGGTGGAAAAAGGAGGGGGCCTGTAACCTCGTACAACTCCCACGTTACCCCCCGCGACCAGCAGCAGAACGAGCGATTTTCCCTTTCTGTCGGATGTACTCGCTCGGCAAGGCTCCTACCCAAATGGCCAAAGTCGAGGTAAGAGGGAGTTTGAAAAGTTTCATGAGGCAGCCAAGCGGCGCGTCAGGAGGCGGATCATCGCGATGTAAATCAGGGACTCCGTCGTCTGCGGCAGCAGCTCTTTCCTCGACAGTCAGCTTGGTACCGCAAGCCGCAAGTGACCTTTTCGGATGCCATGGCCGCCGTACGACAATCGTTATGGGCCTGCTCGCTTTTTGCTTGGTCACCTCAAACACAAGACCCAATAAAAATCCCGCGTGCGTTATTCCAGCACTTGACCCAGGCTCTCTGCTATGCCGCGTAATGGATAAAGTCGAGCTGAGGTCGGCCCGCCAGTACGTCTGCTGACTTCTGGAGACGTTTTCCCACTCGCAGGGTGCGGTTGCGCACGGTACTGGTCGTCATTTTCGCTGATAGCGGCAGGAGTTCGGAAAGGAAGTCTGTCACCTTGCCAAAGGGCAGCAGGGCCGCTAGCTTGGCAGTGAGGTACTTGAGCTCGGGCGTGATCGGATTCTTGCTGGTCGGGAGGATGGAATAGCTCCGGTTTTGTGTTCCCGTGCAGGAACAGCCCCGAATCCGGCGCACCCGCATCGGCACGTTGCCATAGATCGAGCGCAGCGTGGATTGATAGTAGCCCTTGGTGCGAAACGATTTGCCGCAGCGAAAACAAGATTTCAGGCTAATGTTATGCTGCTGGACCTGTGCAGCTACGATTTGCCTTTGCAGGCTTTCCAGAATGAGCTTGCCTTCGGCGATACTCAAGCCGACACTCGCCGGGGAAAGCAGATCCTCTCGTTCCACTGTGGCGATCTCCTGTTCGACAGAATGACCAGGAGTGGATTCCGCCATGAGCTTTACAGTCCATTTCATCTTGCCAGCTTACGGCACCCCACATCTTTGCATGCTCTCGTAGATCAACCAAAGCCATGGCATAGTAGGTCGAAGCAAATTTCGGCATCCGGCGGGCGAACTCGCTAAAAAGGTCAAGTGCGCTCTGCCAGTTTTGTAGAGAGATGTTGGCCCGCGCCAGCAGGAAGAGCGCTGTATTGTTTGAAGGTTCCAGTTGATGCGCCCTCTCTAGCGCTTCTTTCGCATCCAACCCTAAATCCCGCCGAATACAGACTTCCCCAAAATGCGTCAAAGTCGGAACGTCGTTTGGATTCAGCCGCCTTGCCCGGAGTCGGTATGCCAGCGCTTTTTCATCTTTGCCTAGCCTTTCAGCCGCGCTGGCAGCACCATTTGATGGTGCCAAGCTGTTCGAAGCCAACTCAGCAGCCCGCGCGAAATCGGCTTCCGCAGCAAGCGCGTCCATAAGCATCTCCGCCCTCCCACGTTCTTCCCAGTAGTCACTTGATCCGTTCAACTGTGCTTCAAGAGAGTTCAGTTCCTCCAGCGCTTTCGTGGACTCTCCGGTACGTAGCCGTGATGCCGCCAGGCTAAATCTCACGCCAGGATTTTGGCTCCCTAATTCAACTGCTTTTGCCAGGTGCTTTTTCGCATTCCGGTAATCAGCTTCCTTAAAAAACAAAAGCCCGGTGTTTTCATTTAAAGACACGGAATTGGGCGCAAGCTTTAGTCCATGTTCAAACGCGTCCTGTGCTCTCGCAATTTCATGCAGCTCCGTTCTGGCAATGCCGAGCAGGTTCCAGAGCGCAACGTTATTAGGTGACCGATGCAGCCCCGTTACAAGCATCTGCTGCGCTTTCGCGAACTCGCCCTCCTGAATCATTTGAATCGTGCTCTGTATCAATGCTTCCGTATTCGTCGTTTGCTGCGGCGCGGTATATGCGCTAACAATAACACTCCAAAATGCCACTGTTAAAAGTAGTCCAACCTCACCACCTGACAGAATTTACGGAAGCGTAAGCTAAACGTTATGGATGCTTTCTCTTCCAACTGGATGGGAGGTTTTCATGCGTTATACGACAGGTGGCATCGCCCCTATGGCGGCGGTGATTGAGCAAGACCTGCTGGATCGGAACACGGGTTTGCACAAGCCGCATATCAAGGGACTGGCAGATTTGGCCGCGAGTATGCTGGCGTGCCGCAGCGTGAATACGTCGGAACTGCTCTCCGTGTTGCCGCGCCAGACCCAGGAGGCGGAATCGCGCTACCGCTACATCCACCGCTGGCTGAAGAATTCGTTGGTCGACCCCCTGACGGTGATGGGCGGGTTTATTCCGGAGATTGCGTCGCTGGCGGGCCGCCACGGCAAGGTGATCGTGCTGCCGATGGATCAGAGCAAAATCAGCGACGGGTTTGAATGCCTGATGGTGTCGATGCGGGTAGGCGAGCGGGCGATTCCGGTGGCATGGAAGGTAAAGAAAACCAGCGGGGCATCGGCTTTGAAGAGCAGAAGTCGTTGCTCGAGACCGTCTTCGCCATGCTGCCCGAAGGTGCCCCCGTTTTGTTGATCGGCGACCGGTTTTACGGCACAGCGGCCTTGATCCGCTGGTGCCAGAAGCACGGCTGGCAATACCGCCTGCGCTTGCGAGAGAACTTGATCCTTCGTCACGAGGGTGGCGAAATCAGCACGGGCGAGGCCGCCGAGGCGGGCCTGACGTCGCTGCTCAATGCCGAGTTAAACGAGAGCGGTGTGCAGACTCACATCGGTATTCTGCACGAAAAGGGCCATCCAGAACCGTGGATCATCGCCTTGTCCGATTCACCGTCCAAAGGCCGCGTCCTTGATTACGGTATGCGCTGGGGCATCGAACCCATGTTCTCGGACTTCAAGTCTCGCGGCTTCGGCATCACCCAAACCCAGCTTCAGCATGCCGAGCGAATCGAACGCC
>JAABUZ0100007526.1_pt1 | contig 13111 bp, 15 predicted proteins | sample 5562091 | NCBI WGS metagenome assembly JAABUZ01 (sample SAMN12813069, study PRJNA571459) | rock metagenome | isolation source: Antarctica rocks | place: Antarctica: Victoria Land, Linnaeus Terrace sud | collected 2015-12-21 | reverse complement strand
GCGGGAGAACGCCGGCTGGGCGGCGAGCAGCAGCCGGCTGCCGGCCATGCCGCCGACGCTCAGCTCCGGCGGGGCAACCGCCGACGCGGCGGCGCTGACTGCCGGTGCTGGGAGCAGCAGCGTCGCGCCCAGCTGCACGGTGCCGTCGGCGGGGAGGTGGTTCAGCGTTCTCACCGCGGTGGCGCTGACGCCGCCGCGAGCGGCGATGGCGGTGAGCGTGTCGCCGCTGACCACGACGTAGCTGCGGGTGCTCGGCACCGGGGTGCCGATGCCGGTGCCGATGTCGGGGGCGGGTGTGGCGTCCGCGCCGGCCCCGGGGAGCTGCAGGAGCTGACCGACCACGATGGTGTCGCCGGCGAGATGGTTCAGCGCCTTGAGTCGCTGCACCGTGACCCCGGCCCGCTGGGCCAGGTCCCACAGGGTGTCTCCCGGCACCACCTGGTGGGCGTCGGCGTCGGAGCCCTGCAGCAGGCCGAGGCCGAGGCGCAGGCCGCCGGGTGCCGCGGCCGTTACGGCGACGGCGAGCAGGGCGGGAACGGCGAGCACCCGGAGCGCCCGGCCGCGGCGGGAGCCGGGCAGGAGGGATCCGGGGCGCGGGGAAGGGGGCGCCACCTGCAGGAGTGTGGTGCACCTGGGGCGGATGTGACAACAGGGACGCAAGAAACCGGTGGTACGGACCGGCGTGTCGCTGGACACGCCGGTCATGAGATGTCCGTTCGGACGGTGCAGCGGAAGGTGCAGCGGGGTCGCAGGCGGGGCGGCGTAGGGTTCGGGTCGTCCTGGGGAGCCCGCGGAGACGGGCTGAGAGGCCGGCCATAGAGCACCACCAGCCCGCCGGCGACCCGCACACCCGATCGCGGTCATGCGCGCGTGGGGAGACGTCCGGTGGATGCGTTGGACCCGTTCCTCGTCGCCGGCCGGGCGTACCCGAGCCGGCTGCTGCTCGGCACCGGGAAGTTCGCCCGGCACGAGGTGATGCGCGCCGCGGTGCTGGCGAGCGGTGCAGGGATCGTGACCGTGGCGCTGCGGCGGGTGGACCTGACCCGGATCGGTGCGGGCGACGTCCTGGACTTCGTGCCACCGGGGGTGGCGCTGCTGCCGAACACCAGCGGGGCCGTGGACGCCGATGAGGCGGTGCGGCTGGCCCGCCTCGGCCGGGCGGCGACCGGTGCGACGATGGTCAAGCTGGAGGTCACGCCGGACCCGCGCACCCTGGCACCCGATCCGGTCGAGACGCTGCGCGCCGCCGAGCGGCTGGTGGCCGAGGGGTTCGACGTGCTGCCCTACTGCTCCGCCGACCCCGTGCTGTGCCGCCGGCTGGAGGAGGCCGGCTGCGCCACGGTGATGCCGCTCGGTGCCTGGATCGGCTCCAACCGTGGCCTGCGCACCCGGGACGCCCTGGAGGTGATCGTCTCCCAGGCCGGTGTGCCGGTGGTGGTCGACGCCGGCATCGGGGTGCCGAGCGACGCGGCCGAGGCGATGGAGATCGGCGCCGACGCCGTGCTGGTCAACACGGCGATCGCGGTCGCCGGCGACCCGGTCCGGATGGCCAGGGCCTTTGCGCTGGCGACCGAGGCGGGGCGGCTGGGGTGGCTGGCGGGCCCCGCGGGCGTGCTCACGCCCACAGTGGCGAGCGCCTCGTCGCCGCTCACCGCCTTTTTGGGCGGCACCGGCCTGGGCAGCGTGCCCGCGTGAGCGAGGCGGCCGGCCGGTTCGCCGCCGAGCTCGCGACCCTGGACCTCGCCGGGGCCGCCGCTGCGGCGTACGACGACCGGGCCGTCGACCGCGCCCTCGTGGCGCCCCGCCGCACCCTCGCCGACGTCGCGGCCCTGCTCTCGCCGGCGGCCGGCGCCCGGCTGGAGGAGCTGGCGGCGGCGGCACAGGCGGCGACGCTGCAGCGCTTCGGGCGCGCGGTGCGGCTGTTCGCCCCGCTCTACGTCAGCAACGAGTGCCTGTCCTCCTGCACCTACTGCGGCTTCAGCAAGGGGCTGCCGGTCGTGCGCCGCACGCTGGCCCCCGACGAGGTGGAGCGGGAGGCGCGGCTGCTGGCCGGCCGGGGCTTCCGCTCCCTGCTGCTCGTGGCGGGTGAGCACCGCGTCGACGTGTCGCCCGACTACCTGCTCGAGTGCGTACGCCGGGTCGCCGGCGTCGTCCCGCAGGTCGCGGTGGAGACGCAGACCTGGAGCGACGACACCTACGCCCGGCTGGTTGCCGCCGGACTGGAGGGGGTCGTGCACTACCAGGAGACCTACGACCGGGAGCGGTACGCCGAGGTGCATCGGGCCGGTTGGAAGCGTGACTACGACCGCCGGCTGGTGGCCGTCGAGCGGGCCGCCGGGGCCGGGGTCCGGCGGCTGGGGGTGGGTGCGCTGCTGGGCCTGTCCGCCGACTGGCGCGCCGACCTGCTCGCGGTCGCCGCGCACGCGGCCTGGCTGCAGCGGGCCTTCTGGCGGGTCGAGGTCACCGTGTCGCTGCCCCGCATCAAGCCCTCCGCTTCCGGCTTCCAGCCGGTCAGCGTGGTCGACGACGCGCTCTACGTGCAGGCCCTGTGTGCCCTGCGGCTCGCTGCGCCGGAGGCCGGCATCGTGCTGTCGACCCGGGAGCCGGCGGCGCTGCGGGACGGGCTGGTGCGGATCGCCGTCACGACAATGTCGGCCGGCTCCTCGACCGAGCCCGGCGGCTACACGACGCCGGGCGAGGCGCAGGAGCAGTTCGCGGTCAGCGACGAGCGGTCCGCCGCCGACGTCGCCGCGATGATCACCGCGGCCGGCTACGAGCCGGTCTGGAAGGACGCCTTCCCGCTCACGGTCGGCTGAGCGAGCGGGCGGTGTCGAGCCCCGGGGCAGCGCGCAGCGGTAGGTGTCAGAAGGGTGGCGGTCCGTCGAAGGGTGACGGTGGAGGAGGGCCCGGCGGTGGGGCCGCGGGTGGGGCCGGGGCCTGCTCGGCGAGCTCGTCGGGCTGCCAGTGAAGGTCGGGACAGACCGTGCGCGTCTGCCCGAGCGGGGTGCGCCAGGTCACGGCGCCGCTGTCCGCGTCCAGGGAGCAGGTCCATCCACCGTGGGTCTTGCGGTTGTGCGCTCGTCGGTCGAGGGGCTGCAGGTTGCCCAGGTGGGTGGGTCCCTGGTCCGCGTCGCGCGTCCAGGGGACGACGTGGTCGATGTCGCGGCGGGTGTCCTCCGGTTCGAGGCCGTAGCGGGCCCGGACGGCCCCGCGCGAGCTCCTCGGGCACGCGATAGGCCCGGCTCACTCCAAGCACCAGGCCGTTGTCGTCGGTGAGAAACCGGCGCCAGTCCGCGCCCTCCCGCGTCAGCAGCTCCCGCACGACCGAGGAAGTGACCCAGCCGAAGTCCGCGCTCCCGACCCCCACTGTCCGCAGCCGCGCCTGCGCCTCGACCAGCCCGAGCAGCACGGACAGCGGCACCGTGGCGTGGATCCGCACACCGACCCGCCCGGTCTGGGCCGCGAGCGGCCCCGACGACCCATCAGGACCATCGTGACCGGCACCGTGGTCAACGTCAGCGAGCGGGAGGAGCCCCTGCCAGCCCCAGTCGGCGAGCATGTCGGCGCGGACCTGACCACCGGTGCGTGGGTCCCGACGGGCCAGCGCTTCGGCGACCCCGGCCTGCAACCTTGCCGCGATGGCCGCGAGGTCCTCCGCCGGCAGCCAGGCCTCCAACCGGCCCATGCCGCGTCCGGCCGGATCCCAGGTCACGTCGCGCCCATCCCTGGCCTGCCCGTGCTCGTCCTCCGCCTCGGGTGCCGGCAGCAGCAGGGCAACGACGCGGGCCACGGTCGATCGGATCTGGCCAGGAGTCCCGGCGGCGAGGGCCGTCTGGACCTGCTCGTGCACCGTCACCTTCGCGCAGAGCACCGCGTCGTTGATGCCCTGCTCATGCAGGACGTGGAGCACCTGGAGGGCATGCCACTGGCCCACCGTCCCGCTCGCGACCATGGCCCCCAGCCCGGGGTGCGCGTCGGTATCGCGCAGCTCGCGGGCGTCGTCCAGCCGATGCCGCACCGAGCCCTCGCTGAGGCGCATCACGACCGCGATCTCGTCGATCCCCGGGACACCGGAACGGACGTGTCGGTAACCGGTCCGCTGCGCCGGGGTGGGGTCCCCCAGCTGTGCGTACGCACGGTCGAGGACCTGCTCTGCGGCCCGGCACACGTCGAGCATCTGCTCGTCCCGCCGCCACGCCACCGCCGTCGCATACCGGTCCCAGACCGCCAGCAGCACCGCGCGCTCTGCCGGGCACAGGCTGGCGGGCGCCGCCGTGTGCAGCGCCGCCGCGACGTCGGCACCGGGCTCGGCGACCAGCATCTCCGCGAGCGCCGCGGCCGCCGGGCACCCCTCGGGAGCCGCGCCGGGGCAGGCCGAAGGCACGGCGCAGCCGCTGGTGAGCGCACCCACCCATCGCTGCCCGTCCCCGACCTCCATGCCTACATCATCGCGACGAGGTCCGACAGGAACGGGGTCGAGAACCGCTGCACCGCATAGAAGCTGAAGAACTTTCTGTGACCAGCACGTGACGGCCGTGACCGGCCGTGACTGGCAGCGCAGTGTGCACTCTGTCGGCTCGCTCACCGGCGATAGCACGGTGCCATAGCCCGCAGCCGACTGCTGAGCGGGCTGCCGTCGATGCGCGCGGGACCCGGGGCGACCACCCGTGCCACATGCACGGCGTCGATCTCGGGGGCATGGCGCACCAGCAGATGAAGCACATCGAGGTCGTCGGCGTCGAACCGGTGAGGTGCGAGCTCCACCTGCGGCCCGAACGCCACCGGCAGAGCCGACGGGTCGCGCCCCGCGAGCAGGTCCACCTCGGCGGTGGTCAAGGCGAGGTGGTGGTGTCCGTCGGTCACGACCAGGACGACGTGCACGGCGGCGGCGGCGGCGAGCGCGTCCGCAAGGTTCTCTCCGCTCACGCTGATGGCGCCGATCGCAGCTCCGAGCGCGACGCGGAGACCGCCGCCTCATCGGGAAAGGCGAGCAGGCAGTCCCGACCGTCGACCTCGGTCAGGGCCACGCCGATGGCACCGTCACGCCGCATTTCCCGCACCGGCAGCCAGACCTCCCCGAGGGCAATCAGCTCCAGGAGCAGCCCGGAAGCCTGCCCGGCTGCCGCGCATCGGACGAGCTCACGACGCAATGCCTCGGCGGCCGACGGCGGCGTGCTCAATGCCGGCGGGTGACGCGGTGGCCGCGGAGCCGGTCCGGGTCGGTCTCCCACCAGGGGCGCACGAGCTCGGGGGCGTCGGGGTCCGCGATCTCGGCGGCGCTGACCGGCCGGGCGGCGTACTCCGCGTCGAGGGCGGCGTCGACCCGGGCCGCCTCCCGCTCGTCGGTGCGGATCCAGCGCCGGACCAGGATGACCAGGAACGGCAGGTCGACGGCCTCCGCCACGAACCACAGCACCGCCCCCGCGTGCTGTTGGTCGATCAGCTGGGTGCCGCCGTACGGCCGGTGCAGGCCCTGCCAGTAGCCCGCGTCCAGGACGTGCGTGCGCAGCCGCAGCACGATGCCGGGGATGGCGTCCAGAAGCAGCTCCCCGAAGCCGACGGCCACGGCCGCGCCGACCGCGAGCGAGGTCGCCGGACCCTCCTCGTCGCCGACGACGCCGACCGCGAGCAGCAGCCCGGTGGCGACCAGGGTCAGCTGCAGCGCGGCGAGGACCGCCGGATCAGCCAGGCTCCACCGCAGGACGGGCGTGAAGAAGACCACCGCCAGCAGCACGGGCACCAGCAGCGGCCCGACCAGCGGGTCGGCGAGCCGGGCGAGCACTCGGTGGACCCCGTCGGGAAGCAACTCCAGCGGCCGACCGTAGGCGAGCAACACGGGCACGACGAGCAGCAGGACGACGACCTGCAGGGTGAAGGCCCACAGCAGCGTGTGCGCATAGGCACCCGTCCACCCGCAGCTTGCGAGCAGCAGCACACCGAGACCCCCCGCCCAGCAGGCGGTCCGGGCGGGCCGGCGGTCATGCCGGGAACCGAGTGCGTAGCCGACCGCGAGCCCCCCCGCCAGCAGCAGCCCACCGGCGTCGGGCGTCCAGGCGGTGAGCGCTCCCCCGAGCGTCGGGGCGGGGGGCAGCGGCACGCCCCCATGGTCGCGTCAACCGGGCTCGCCGGCGAGTGCGAGCAGCCTCTCCGCCGTCCGTCGGTTGCGCGAGGTCACCGTCGTGCCGGCCCCCTTGTCGGCCGTCAGTGGCGCGTGCGGGGAAGCGAGCACGCCGTCGGGGCACCAGATGTGCAACCAGCGGGCACCGACCGCGAGGTCACCTCCGGCCACCTCGGCCACGAACCGCTTCGGGTCCGGCGGTTCCGCGCAGAAGACCAGGAGCAGCCTGCTGTCGTCCTCGCCGGCCCGCCCGAGTGGGTCCTCCCCGACCGCGGCCGCCAGCTCCCCGACGCGCAGCAGCACCACGGGTGACCGGACGCCCAGCCGCTGCGCCAGTGCGGCGGACAGGGCAGCAGGGTCCGGCGGCTCCGGCGCGGTGAACACCGCGTTGCCGGAGTTCAGCAGCGTGCGCACGTCGGCGTACCCGAGGTCGGTCAGCAGTGCCCGCAGGTCGGCCATCGCGAGGCGGTTGGCGGTGCCGACGTTGACGCCGCGGAGCAGGGCGACCCAGGTGTCCACAGGCGGCAGGATGGCACCGTGCCGCTGCCCGAGGACGTCGACGACTGGATCACCGTGCCCGACGTGGCCGAGCTGCTCGGGGTGAGCGTGACCGACGTGCGCCAGCTGGTCCGGGACGGCAGGCTGATCGCGGTCCGGGCGGCGCCGGGCGAGCCGCTGCGCATCCCGGCGGCGTTCGTGCAGGACGGGCAGGTCACCAAGCACCTCGCCGGGGTGCTGACGCTGCTGCACGACGGCGGCTACGACGACGACGCGTCGCTGCGCTGGCTGTTCCGCGCCGACGAGTCGCTGCCGGGCAGGCCCGTCGACGCGCTGCGCGCGGACCGCGGCACCGAGGTCAAGCGCCGGGCCCAGGCGGCGGCGTTCTAACCCCGGGCCGGCCGGGCCCGCCGGCCGCCGGTCTCGGTGAAGAACTGCGCAGCAGCCACCTGCACCGCCAGCGACCACGTCGGGTAGGCGTGGGTGGTCTGTGCCAATCGGCCGGTGAACATCCCGGTCCGCATCGCCAGCGCCGCCTCGTGCACCAGCTCGCCGCCGCGGCTGGCGACCACGGTGGCGCCGAGCACCCGGCCGCCGAACGCGCCGCGGGTCAGCCGGCGCGGACCGGCGATCAGCTTGACGAACCCCTCGGTCTCGCCGGCGGCGATCGCCCGGTCCACCTCGGTCATGGGCAGCCAGGCGACCCGGGCACCGAGCGGGGCGGCCTGCGCCTCGGTCAGTCCGACCCGACCCACCTCGGGCGAGGTGAACGTGACCCACGGGACGGCCCGGGCGGAGAACGATCGCAGCGGGACCGGCGACAATGCGTTGCCCGCCGCCACCCGCCCCATCTGGTCGGCAGCGTGGGTGAACGGGAGCAGGCCGGTCACGTCGCCGGCGGCGTACACCCCCTTGGCCGTGGTCGCCAGCCGATTGTCGACGCGGACACACCCGCGGTCGTCGAGCCCGATTCCCGCTGCTGCACAGCCCAGATCGTCGGTCCGCGCCCGCCGTCCGGTCGCCACCAGGATGTGCATCGCCGACACCTCGGACCGGTCGGACAGCGCGGCGGCGGATCCGCCCTCATCGGGGCGCACGTGCAGCACCGAGGTCGCCAGGCGTACGTCGACTCCGTCGCGGCGAAGCGCGGCTGCCACCACCTCGCCGACCTCCGGTTCCTCCTTCGCCAGCAGCCGCCGGCCGCTCTCCACCAGCGTCACCCGGGTGCCGAGGCGCGCGAGGGCCTGCGCCAGCTCGCAGCCCACCGGTCCGGCACCGAGGACGAGCAGCGAGGCGGGGGCCGCTGGCAGGTCGAAGACCGTCTCGTTGGTCAGCGGGCCGGCCGCGTCGAGGCCCGGGACGTCCGGGACGACCGGCCGCGACCCGGTCGCCACCACCATCCGGCGCGCCCGCAGCGTCATGGCGCCGGCCAGCACCGCCCCTGGCCCGAGGAAGCGCGCCCGCTCCTCCACCACCGTGATGCCCTCGCGTCGCAGCACGGCTGCGTCCTCCCCGCCCGCGATCTGCGCGACGGTGGCACGCATCCGGGCGAACGCCGCGGTGCCGGACATCCCCTGCGCTGCAGCCTCGATCAGCGTCTTGCTGGGCACGCAGCCGGTGAAGGTGCAGTCACCGCCGACCGGGCCGTCCTGCACCAGGGCGACCGAGCGGCCCCGGTGCCGCGCCTGCCGGGCGGCGGCCATCCCGCCGGTGCCGCCACCGACGACGACCAGGTCGTAGTCCTCGGTCACCGGGCATCCACGCCCCCCATCATGATGTCCCTGCAGGCCGGCCGCCGATGCCGGCCTGCCGTGCTGGGAGGCCACCGATGATCCGGCTCGTGACCGACTCCGGCAGCCAGCTGACCCCGGAGCTGGGGGAGCGCTACGCCGTCGAGGTGGTGCCGCTGTCGGTGACGGTCGACGACGTGAGCCTGCTGGAGAATGTGGAGATCGACGCCGAGGGCATCGCCGCCGCCCTTCGCCGGGATGCCGCCGTGGGGTCCGCCACCCCGCCGCCGGGGCGGTTCCTGGCGGCGTACTCCCGGGCCGAAGCCGGTGGGGCGACGCAGGTCCTGTCGGTGCACTCCGGGGGCGCCGCCTCGGGTACGGCGAACAGCGCGCGCGTCGCCGCCGGGAGCGCGCCGCTGCCCGTGCTCGTGGTGGACACCGGCACGGCGTCGTTCCCGGTGGCGCTGTGCGTCTGGGCCGCTGGCGAGGTGCTGGCTGCCGGTGGCACGGTCGAGGACGCCGCCGACGCGGCCGGCGCGGTCGCCGCCGCTGTCGACAACGTCTTCGTCGTCGGGACCCCGGCGCTGGCGCGCCGCGGCGGCCGGCTCGCCCCCGCCGAGGGCGCTCCGGGGGTGCCGGTCCTCGCGTTGCACGAGGGGACCATGCGGGCCGTCGGCAGCGTCTCCGACGTCGGGGCTGCCGTCGCGGCGATGACCGACTACGTCGTCGCGGCGGCCAGCGGCCGGCGGCTGCGGGTCGGGGTCGGCGACCTCGGTGCCGGCGACCTCGCCGACGAGCTGGAGGCGGCGTTGCGGGAGCGGGTCGAGATCGAGCGGCTGGTGCGCTATGTCGTGGGCCCCTCGGTGGCCGTGCACACCGGCCTGGGCACGGTGGGATGCGTCTTCCACCCAGTCAGCCCGGTCAGCCCGGCAGGCGGGCCGCGGCCGCGGTGAGCCGCCGGAGCCGGGGGAGCTCGGTCACGTCGTCGACCAGCGCGGTGGCGCTCGGCGGCACGACGTCGGCGAGCAGCCGCCCGACCGGCTGGTCCGTCCGCGACTGGGCCGCGGCACCCGCCGCGACCAGCCGCGCCACCGCGGACAGATAGGGCCCGCGCCCGTGCCGGGGCTCCCGGTGGCCGACGGCGGCCAGGCCGGGGGAGACCGGTGACCAGGCCCCGCCGACCAGGCTCAGCGGGGTCTCGCCGTACCGGTCGGGCGAGCCGTCCAGCAGCTCCCGGGCGACCGGCAGGGTGTAGTCGTAGCCGGTGGCCCACACCACGCTGTCCACGCTCTGGCAGCTGCCGTCGGCGAACTGCGCGTCCGCCCCGTCCAGGTGGGTCAGCGCCGGGCGCACCCGCACGGCCCCGCGCGACACCAGCGGCAGCAGCGCGGAGTGCACGACGGGGGACTCCGACAGCAGCAGGTGCCGGGGTTCGGCGAGGGCGCCGTGCCGCCAGTAGGCACTCGCGGCCCGCACCGCGGCGTCCATCACCACGCGGGACGCCAGGTCCGGCACCCAGCCGGGGCGCCGCAGCCGCACGACCGGCTGGCCCAGCACGCGTTTGGGCACCACGTGGCGCGCCCGGCCGACGGCCATGGTGACCTGCCGGCCGGCCTTGACGCAGTCCTGGGCGACGTCGGCGCCGGAGTTGCCCAGGCCGACCACCAGCACCCGTTCCCCGAGCCCCTCCGGGCCGCGGTAGGCCGAGGTGTGCAGGGTCGGCACGCCGGCGACGCCGGGCACGACCGGGATCCGCGGCGCGCTGAACAGCCCGGTGGCGAGCACCACCCCGTCGTAGCCGGTCCCGTCGACCAGCCAGCCCTGCTCCCCGGGCCGGACGCAGGTCACGGTCTGCTGGCGCAGCCGGTCCAGGACGCCGCTGCGCCCCGCGACGTCCTGCAGGTAGGCGAGCAGCTCCGGGCCGGTCGGGAACAGCCCGCCGGTCGGCATCGGCCACCCGTCGTATGCCGTGACATCGCGGCTGGTGATCAGCCGCACCGAGGGGTAGGTGGCATCCACCCAGAGGCCGCCGACCTCGGCCCGGGAGTCCAGCACGTCCACCTCGAGGCCGCGCTCGAGCATGGCTGCCGCCACGGCGACACCGGCGTAGCCGGCCCCCACGACCGCCCAGCTCACGGCGTCCCGGCGGCCCGGCCGAAGGTCGCCAGCATTTCCGCCGGCAGCTCGGGCAGCCCCACCGACGCCGCGGTCTCCTCCACCGTCATCGCGTAGTAGGCCCCCGTCGCCTCCGCGCAGACCTTCCCGTCCTCCCGGTGGATGCTGCCCTCGACCTGCAGCGTCCGGCCGTCGGCGGCAGGCTCGGAGCAGGTGGCCCGCAGCGAGTGCTGCCGGCCGACCAGCACCGGCCGGCGGAAGCGGGAGGTGAACTCCGTGGTCACAGCGAACCGGTGGCGCAGCGCGATCGCCGCCCAGGCCATCCCCTCGTCCAGCACGGTCATCACGACGCCGCCGTGGACGAACGCCGGGGCCCCGGAGAACTCCGCACCGAGCGTGAACACCGCCTCCACGGCGCCGCCGACCTGTTCGTAGGGCACGTGCAGCCCGTGCGGACTGTCCGGCCCGCAGGCGAAGCACGACCGCCCGATCGACAGCGACCCCGGCAGCGGCACCCGCGCGTCGTCGGCCACCGTGCCAGCGTAGGCAGGCGGGGCGTCCCCGGCGCGCCAGGCTGGCCGGGCGCGCCAGGCTGGCCGGGCGTGCCAGGCTGGCCGGGTGGGCTGGCGCGGTGGTGCCGGCGCCGTGGTCGCGGGGTACCTGCTCGGGACCGTCCCCAGCGCCGACGTCGCCGGCCGGCTGGCCGGCACCAGCGTGCGCTCGGGGGGGACCGGCAACCCGGGCGCGTTCAACGTCGCGCTGGTGCTGGGGCGGCACTACGCCGCGGCGGTCGGCGCCGTGGACATCGCCAAGGGCTGGGCCGCCGGCGCCATCGGCCAGCGGGTCGGGCCGCGCACGGCCTGCGCCGCCGCCACGGCGGCCGTCGTCGGGCATGCCTTTCCGGTGTGGTCCGGGCTGCGGGGCGGCAAGGGGGTGGCGACCTCCTACGGCGCCGTGCTCGGCGTCTTCCCGGCGTATGCCGTGCCCGACCTGGTGGTGGCCGCCGCCGCGGCCCGGCTGACCGACAGCGCCCGCCGCGCGAACGACGTGTCGAGCGCGGTCTGGTGCGGCGCGGCGCTGCTGTGGTGGTGGCGGCGCTGGCCGAATCTGTGGGGTCCCGAGCCGACCGCCGCCTTGCCGCTCTCGGCGATCGTCACCAGCGCCCTGATCGCCTGGCGCTTCCGCGCCGGCTGAGAACTCAGTGGCCGGCGGTGATCCCACCGTCGACGACCAGCGTCTCCCCGGTGATCCAGGACGCGGCGTCGGACAGCAGAAAGGCTGCCGCTGCCGCGGTGTCGGCGGGCACCCCGAGGCGTTTCATCGGGTACGCCGCGGCGACGCCCTCCTCGTCGTGCTCGAACAGGGCCCTGGCGAAGCGGGTCTTCACCACAGCAGGCGCGATGGCGTTGACGCGCACGGTCGGGCCGAGCTCCACCGCGAGCTGCCGGGTGAGGTGGATGAGCGCGGCCTTGCTGGCGTTGTAGGCGCCGATGGGGGCGCCGGCGCGGAGCCCGCCGACGCTGGCGACGCCGAGCACCGCACCGCCGTTGGCCTGCATGTGCGCCCGCCAGGCATGCTGCAGCCACCCCAGGGTGGCGGTGACGTTGACCTCGAAGATCTTGCGGACGGCGTCGAGCGGCGCGTCCACCAGCGGCCCGTAGTGCGGGTTCACGGCGGCGTTGTTGACGAGCAGGTCCAGGGACCCGAAGCGCCGCACCGCCTGCGCCACCGCCTCGGCCTGGTGCTCCTCGTCGTCGCTGCTGCCCCGCACCCCGATCGCGGTCTCCGCGCCACCGAGCTGCTCGACGGCCGCGGTCAGCTCGTCGGGCTTGCGGGCGGTGATGACCACCCGGGCCCCCCGGCGCACCAGCTCCCCGGCGATGCCCAGGCCGATGCCGCGCGTGCCGCCGGTGATCAGCGCGACCTTGCCGGCGAAGTCCTGCGCCACGGCGGCCGGCTGGCTCACGGCTGCTCCCCGCTGTCCCTGCGCACCAGCCGCAACCTCACCGGACCGCGGGCGCGAGCGGGGTCCACGACCGTCCCGCCCTGCAGCCACTCCACCTCGCCGCGCGCGGCCATCCGCCGGGCCGCCTCGCGCACCGGCTCCATCAGCGGCCGCCACTGCGACGGCGCGAGGACGCGGGCGACCTCCGACGGGCACGCCGTGGTCCCGGCGGTGCGCGTGCTCAGTAGTGCGCGGACGGCGGCCTCGGTCGGGTCGGCGCTGGCGGGGGGCACGCACCTAGTGTCGATCCGTGCAGGTGACAGTCAATGGCGAGGCGCGCTCGCTGCCCGAGGAGTGTGACGTGCCGGCGCTGCTCGCCGGGCTGGGACTGGGGCTGGGGTACGTCGTGGTCGAGCGCAACGGCACCGCGCTGACCCGGTCGGAGGCGGCCCTGACCGCGCTGGCGGAGGGCGATGTCGTGGAGCTCGTGCGCGCGGTGGCCGGCGGATGACGGCCACGCCCACGCCGAGGTCCGCGCCGACGCCCGTGGCCCGGCGGCTGGCCGACGCGCGGCTCTATCTGTGCACCGGCGCGCGGCGGGAGACCGGCGACCTGGCGCAGTTCCTCGACGCGGTGCTCGGTGGCGGCGTCGACCTGGTCCAGCTGCGGGAGAAGGGGATGGAGGCAGCGGAGGAGATCGCGCTG
>JAABUZ0100007525.1_pt1 | contig 13111 bp, 20 predicted proteins | sample 5562091 | NCBI WGS metagenome assembly JAABUZ01 (sample SAMN12813069, study PRJNA571459) | rock metagenome | isolation source: Antarctica rocks | place: Antarctica: Victoria Land, Linnaeus Terrace sud | collected 2015-12-21 | reverse complement strand
GCCTCAGGGATGGCCTCGAGCAGGCGGGCGAACTTCGCGGTCCGGGCGGTGGCCAGCTGGTCGGCCGTGGCGCGACCCGCCTCGGTCAGCGAGAGCATCACCACCCGCCCGTCGCGCTGATGGCGGTCCCGGCCTACCCATCCCCGGGCCTCGAGCTGACCCACCAGGCGGCTGATCGTGCTGCGCTGCAGGCGTAGCCGGGCCCCCAGCTCGTGCTGGGCCAGCGCCCCGTCGCGGGCCAGCTCCATCACCGCGTGGGCCTCCGAGACCGGGACCGCCTCGCCGCAGGGGGTGCGCTCGGGCTGATGCAGGCCGAAAGCCCGGACCAGTCCCACCATCGTGTCTTGCAGCCCCCGCACGTCCGCGGACGCATCCCGCGTCAAGCCCGTCACCATCGTTCGACCATACAACAACTCTGTTCGGTCGAGCAACAACTCGACTTGCGGGCCTAAAGCCGAGGCGGGACCACGGCGTCCCCTTGAGTTCTGAGACCTTCGTTGGCGGGGCTCCACCCCGGGCCGACCCCGTCGACAAGGCTGCGCGTCAGTGGTGCCGACGGCGCAGGGCGAGGACCTGGGCCGTCGCCGCCGGGACCAGACCCGCAAAGAGTCAGCCTGGAGCGCTCTGCCCGGCCTGGTAGTTGTGGACTGCCCGCGGTTCGGGCACGGCGACGTGCGCCGCGGTAGGGGTGACGACCAGGGTGAGCAGGGCGATGGGCTGGCGGCAGTGCGGGCAGAGCTGGACGGTGTTGACCCCGTTGATTGCCTCTGGGTCTTGGTTGCCGGCGTTGACCGCGTTGGTCACCGCGGTGACCGCGTCGACCGCGTTGGTCACCGCGTTGACTCCGCCGGGCGAGCCGGACGAACGAGGAGGGCGGCGGGGGCCGCGGCGTTGATACCAGGCCGCGCTGCGGCACCGGTCCGAGCAGTAGGTGTGGGTAGGGCTGCGGGGGTTGCGGGTGAACGGCCGCCCGCAGACCGGGCATTGTCGCTGCCAGTCGAGTGGTGCCGTCGCGCTGGTGGAGGCGGGGTTGGTCATGGGTTCACCGCCTTGTGAAGGTCGGCGGTGCGGGCCTGATGGGAGCGCAGCCGGTAGGACGGGCCGTCGATGCTCAACACGACGGCGCGTTGCAACAGCCGGTCGAGCATGGCCGCGGTGACCATCGGGTCGCCGAGTTTCGAGGCCCACGACGCCACGCCCAGGTTCGTCGTGAGCACGATCGAACCTTTGAGATGCCGCTGGGTGATGACCTGGAACAGCGCGGCGACGGCCTCGTCGGGCAGGTCGAGATACCCGAGCTCATCGATCACGAGAAGTTTGGGGCCGACGAAGAACCGCATGACGGTGTTCCACCGGCCCTCGCGGGAGGCTTTGCGGCAGCGGGCGGCCAGGTCGGCGGCGGATGTGAAGTAGACCCGGTGACCGGTGTCGACCGCGGCTCGCGCGAGGCAGACCGCGATCATGGTCTTGCCCACCCCGGGCGTTATCAACGGCACGTTGCTGGCGTCGTCGAGGAACCGCAGGGTGGCCAGGTCGCGGACCAGGGCTTCGTCGACCCCGGGCTGCGCCGAGAAGTCGAACTGGTCGAGAGTCCAAGGCTCTGGGAGCGATGCGAAGCGTAGCCGGCCGGCTTGGCGGCGGGCTTCGACCGCTTCGGTCTCGATGGCCAGCAGGGCCTCGAGGGCGGCGATCACGCTGACCTGCTGGTCACGGGCATGATCGAGCAGCCCGGGCAGCGCCTCGGCCGCTGCGGGCATCTTCAAGAACGCCAGATGCGCGCGCAGGCGCTGGTAGAGCTCGGCGTCGCCGACCGGGCGGCTCATGCCGGACCGTCGGCGTTGGTCGTGGGGCGGGCACGGTCCTGGGCGGCCGCGGCGTAGCGGGAGAAGTCGACCACGACCTCCCCGCCGACCTGGTCAGCCCGGTCCTGGCCGGTGGCGCCCGGGGTGCTGGCGGCCAACCGGGGCGGCCTCGGCCCGCGCGACCGCGGACGGGGGTCGGCGCTCCTTGCCTCGACAGGGCGCCCGATCGGTGAACGCGCCCAGCACGGCATGCTCGAGCGCGGTGACGTGCTCGTCGGAGCGGGTGATTTTGCCGGCGTGGTCGGGCTCGCGGTGATGCCGCGCCAAGCTCACCCCCGCGGCGCTGACGATGTCGAGGGTGGCCGAGCCGAGGCGGTGCACGACGGTGACGGTGTCCCCACCGCGGCCGGGGCCGATGGAGTACCAGTTGCCCTTGAACGGCACCATCGCCTGCGCGGTCACCTGCCCGGTGGCGGTCAGCTGGGCGGGGAACGGTGCCGTCGGCGGCGGGCGCAGGCCCTCGTCTTGGGCCAGCCCGGCCACCGTGGTGCGGGTCCCGTCCGGCCGGCGCCGGGCGCGGCGGTCACCGACCCGGGCGCAGAACCGGTCCAAGCTGGCCTGTGCTTGGGTCGGGGACAGCTCGTCGGCCAGGGTGCGCCACCAGCGCTCCGCGGCGCTGTGGTTGGCCTTCTCCACCACCCCTTTCCGGTTCCCACGGCGGCGGGGCAAACGCGGTAGCCGGCGTCGTAATGAGCGAGCACCGGGGCGAACGACACGGACAGCCGTCCCGACCCCGGGTCGCAGACGGTGGACATGCGGTCGAAGCGCCAGTAGTCGCTGACCCCGCCCAGCCGGCGCAGCACCCCGTCGAGGGCCTCGATCAGATACGGCTGCTCCTCACTCGAGGCCAGCACCGCCCGCCACTGCGACGAGTGCGCCAGCGAACCCACCAGCAGGTGCGCGGTCGTGCCCCACCCCCATGACTCCGGCGGGTCAGGCAGATGCAACCAGTCCCACTGGGTTTCCTCACCCGGCGGGTGCTCGATGATCGCCCGGTCGCGGCCCCGCACCGTGGCAGGGTTCGCAGTGCGGGCGCAGCTTCCGGGCCCGCAGCGCCCGGGTCAGCGTCGGATACGACCCGTCATAGCCCAGCTCGACCAGCTCGTCGTGCAACGTCGACGCCCACAGATGCGGATCATCAGCCAGCCGCAGCCGGGCATACTCGGCGAACCGCTCGAACGGACCCTCGACCGCCGGCCGACGCCGGGCGCCCGGCTTGGCCTCGCCCACGACGTACCGCTTCGCGGTGCGCCAGTTGATGTCCAGGTGGCGGGCGATCGCGCTGATCGACCAGCCCCGCGCGCGTAGTGCCTTCGCTTCCACGTACGGCTCCCATGCCAGCATCGACGGTGGGCTCCCTCGACTCGTGATCTTCCGCAGAGACCACAGAGTCGGGGGAGCCCCCGACATCGACGGGGCCGTCCCGCCGACGGCACGAGCTGTGCAGTTTCAGTGAGCAGGTCTGCGCACTACCGCCTGAGCGTCATCAACCGCCGGCTGGGCCGCCCTGGTGGTCCAGGATCGAGCCGCCCCTGGGCAGTTCCTACTGACCCTTGACAGCGAGGGCGAAGAACGAGGGCTCCCGCCAGCTCCGCCGTTTCGCCAAGCGCTGGCCCGGCGCGACCTGGGCCATCGAAGGCGCCCGTGGTCTCGGCGCCCCGCTGGCGACCCGGCTGGCCGAGGACGGCACGATGCCGGCGACGTCCCGCCCAAACTCGCGACCCGGGTGCGATTGGTTCGTCGCCGGAGCGCGCACATGGCGCGTTGCGGGCTGGAGCTCGATGAGCTGATCCGGGTTAGCGGGCTCCCTCTGTAGGTTCCGCGCGAAGTTGAGCATTTCCGCGGCTAGGTGAGCAGTACATGAGCAGCCCGCCTGATCCGCTACTGCCAGTCGAAGGACAGCGCCGGGCCCTGCGTGGAGAGTCGGACCCACACGTCGGCGTGCCGCTCGAGGATGGGGATGAACTCTGGCGCGTAGCGCTCCAGGATCGCGGCCGCGTCCCACTCGTTGCACCGTAGGAAGATGTGACGGCCGATGACGTTGCGACGGCGGCGCTCGGAGAACTCGATGTCGTGACTGAGCAGGGCCGCTTTCCGGGTGATGGCGTAGAAGGACAGTTCGTCGTCCGAGGCTCTACTGAGACCGGCCTCGGCTGCTGTCCAGGCCTCGTGGCCGAGCCCGCGCAGCACCGCCGCGACACGGACGTCCACGTCCTGGTCGCAAACAAAACGCACCGTTAGGCGACTGTCTCGCGGCGGACAGCGTCGAGGTCGCGGGGAGTCAGCTCTGGAAAGGCCGCCAGGATGTCCTTGTCGGTGCGTCCGGCCTGCAGGTAGCGCTGGACGGTGGCGACCGGGACCCGCGTCCCGGCGATCACCGGCTTGTTGGCGTGGACTCCTCGCCGCCGGGCCACCGCGCCGTAGTGGTCCTCGTCGCGTTGCACGCCCTCGAGGATCCGGCGCCGGATCAGTTCGAGGTTCAGGACCTGGTGAAATACCAGCTGCTCGGGGCGCACTCCCCCGCTCCAGGTTCCATCGGGGTACTGGATGTAGACCTGGCGCCCGGCGGTGGCGAAACGCAACTCGGTGAGCGGGTTGTCGAACCCGAGGTCGCGCAGGTGAACCACGAGGGCGCGGATGTGCTGCAACGACACGCCGCGGCCCCGCAGCTCGGCGGCGACCAGCAGAGCAAGCAGATCGATAAATTCGTACAACCGCACCCGGCGACCGTTGGCCAGTGTCTCGTCGGTGGTCGGCGGAGCGACCTCAGTGCGCGCCCAGTAGTCGGCGCGCGCTGGGGACAGACCGGCCAGACGCGCGGCGACCTCGCGGGGCACCGCCAGCAGCCGCTGGTCCACCGCCACCACGTCCTCCTCTGCTCCCCGCTATCGTGCCTCTTGCCCTGGCTCGGGTTGGTCGCCACGCCGAACTCACCACCGGAGGGGGTCATGGCACCGGCCACGAGCCGACCTGCGCGGCCACGGCGTCACCCGCCGAGGTTGCTCGACGGGTTCGACGTCCGGGTGCGGGTGCCCTCCTCGAGGTAGCTGCGCATGGTGGACGCGGCGCGCCAGCGGCCGTGGCGCATGATCTCGGTTTCCGGGTTGCCGCGGGTGTCCGATCTCGAAGGCGACCACAGGCTGCTCGAACCGGGCTGCACCCAGGAGGCGGTGACAACCCGTCGTCCCCATCCGCGCCGGAACCGTTGACGCTTCGGTGAATGATTCCCGCTCACGCGCCAGCGGCCGGGTGTCTGGTTCTCGTTCCGCGCCGATCAGACTCGGCGCCGAGATGGGTGGTGGTCGTCGAGCAGGGCCTGGATGCGGGCGTTGAGAGCGTCGGCGTCCTCGGCGAGGTCGTCGAGCAGGGTCAGCACCTCGTCCAGTTCGGGGGCGGGCCGGGCGGGACCGGTGGCTGGCCCCGTTCCGGGTCCGTACTGCACCGGTGCGGCGGCGCCCGCGGGAGGAACCGATGACGACGGAGCACACCCGGCCCGGGGCGACCACGACCACGCCGCCCGAGTACACCCCGTCCGAGCGCCGACGGATCCTCGGCGCGGCCTGCCTGGGCTGGGGCATGGAGTACTTCGACTTCATGCTGCCGACGCTGCTGGCGACCCAGATCATGCGGGCCTACGGGGTCTCGGCCGGGGTCTTCAGCATCGGCATCGTCGGCCAGCTCGTCGGCTCCGCGCTCGGCGGCCTCGCCTTCGGCTGGCTGGGCGACCGGTTCGGACGCCGCCGGACCCTGACCTGGTCGATCCTCATCTACTCGATCGCCACCGGCCTGGTCTTCGTCGCGCCCACCTTCGCGGTGTTCGTCGTCCTGCGGATCCTCGCCGGCGTCGGCACGGGCGGCGAGTGGGCCGTCGGGTTCGCGTGGCTCAACGAGGCGTGGTCTCCGAAGCGGCGTGGCCTGGGCGGCGGCCTGGTCCAGTCCTCGCTGTGGCCGGCGTACGCCCTGGCGATCCTGGTGGCCCAGCTCGTCCCCGACTGGCGCTACGCCTTCCTCATCGGCGTGTTGCCCGCGCTGGCCTGTGTCTGGATCCGGTACTTCTGCCGCGAGTCGCGGCAGTGGGAGGAGCTGCAGCGTCGCAAGGCGGCCGGCGAACTCTCGGCGGAGACCGACCGCAAGACCAAGCGGTCGGCGTGGGCGCAGCTCGTCTCCCGCGACAGCCTGCCGATCGTGCTCGTCGGGCTGCTCGTGGCGTTCGGCGCCCAGTGGGTGCCCTACACGGCCACGACCTGGATGCCCTCGCTGCTCAAGGTCGACCTCGGCTTCGACACCGGTAGCGCGAGCCTCGTGCTCTACGTGGCCTCGGGCATCTCGTTCGTCGCGTTCATCCTCGCCGGCTGGCTCTCCGACCGTTTCGGCCGGCGCTTGCGGTCCGCAGCCTCCGCGGACTGGATCATCCCCGCGTAGTCCTCGAACACGATCACCATCAACGGCGCCTTGACGGTAGGAACCAATGAGTCGGCGTCCGCGGGCAGACCGGTAACCCGGCGGTCCATCTCGTCGACCAAGCGGCGGAGCAGGCTCTCGTGCGCGGCGAGGTCCGCGGTCAGACCCGAGACTTGCCAGTCGGCGTGGCGGGTGCCGGCAAACGGGCGCCACAGCAGCCCGCCGGGGTCGAGCCCGGTCACCAGGACGTCGGGGCATGCGGCGGCGTCGGAGAGCTGCCCGTAGGTCCACGAGGACTTCCCGCTCCCGGTGGCGCCCTGCACGATGCAGTGGGGCCGGCGCGCCCAGGCGGAGCGCAGCTGCAACCCGGTGTCGGCGGTGCCGATGAACGTCGGGGTGTCGGCGGTGGCCGGGACAACCGAGGGCAGGGTGAACACCGCCTCGAGCGGATCGTCGGCGAGCAAGTCGACCCGCACGTACTGCTCCCCGCGGGGGGTGACCCGGAGCCGGGCCGCGCCCATCGCCGGGGCCAACCGGGACGCCTGGTCCTCGACGTCGCGGGGTAGCTGGCCGGGCAGTAGGCGCACGATCAGCGCGACCGGGTCACCGGGCAGGCAGCCGACGACGGTGGGGGTGGACACGGTCGTCCCGGCCGGAACCTTCGTCGTGTGGCACAGCTGGACCCCTTCGCAGGCGCCGCGCCACATGGCGGCCAGGCGGGAACGTTCCTCGACGGCGTCGCGCACCTCGAGGTCCTCCCGGCGACGGCGGGTGAACGCGGCGAACAGCCCGCGCACCGCCAACGGCTCGACGTGAGGTTGCGGGCCGGTGCCGACGGTGGCCCTACGCATCGGGGACCTCCCACAGGCCGCCCTCATAGACGCGGACCACCCGGGTCAGGGCACCTACCGCGCCACCTCGGGCCCGGGCCGCCTCGTCCTCGTCGGTCGGTAGGCGGTAGCCGTGGCGCTGGAGGACCTCGAACACATCGGCGATGAAGCCGGCGGTGAACCGGGGGTCCCGGTCACTGGCGATCACGAGGACGCCTCGAACAGCGGGGCCTGCGCCCGGCAGGACGCGCAGCGGCCGGTGTCGTGGCGGGGCACCCGGTGGCGGCAGTCGCAGCACACCATCACGTCGGCGGTGGGCGCGGCCGGTGGGTTGCAGTGGGCGCAGCGCCCGGTCTCACCGGCGAGCAGGGGCAGGCGGCAAGCGCGGCACAAGCGGGTCGTGCCGCCGAATCGGGATCGAGTCGTCGTCATGGTGGGGTCGCCTCCCAGGGCGGCGACGGGCCCGGCCGCAGGGAACCAACTGGACCCGTCGCAGAGGGTTGGATCAGGCCGCGGACGACGCGGGCTCGGGCGATGAGGTCGAGCCGTTGCGCCTGCCGGGCTGGGCCGCGTCACGGACCCCGCAGGCCGACCAGTAGCCGGCCAGCTTCCCGGCCTTATCGACCCGGACATTGACCTCCAGGGAGTCGACCGCAACCGGCCCGAACACGGTCAGCACCGGCACCTGAGGGGCGGGAACGCGGACCTGCACGATCTCGGGCCGGTCCCCCGACTGGCACATGAGGTAGGCCGTCCAGACGAGCTCGGCGGTGTCGGGGTCGGTCTCCTGCCGGTCGGTGAGGACGCGACGGCCGTTCTCCTCGGCCCAGATCATGAGGGGCTCGCAGGGGCCGGCGGCGACCAGGCCGAGCATCTCGGCGGCAACAGGGATGGTGCGGATCATGGCGGTGTCTCCTCGAGTCCGATGGCGTGAGACAGCATGTCTCATCGGAGCCATCGGAGCCACGGTAACCTATCCATACCCATCGCGGACATCCCGGGACGGCAACTACTCGGGCAGGACAGGAGCACCGATCATGCTCACCGTGGCCGACTTCGTGAGCACCATCGCCGCGGCGCGCAAGATCGGGGTGTCCAGCCGCACGCTCGCGAGGTGGGCACGAGACAACTACGTCACGCCGGCCATCATCACGCGAGGCGGTCAGTACCGATGGGACGTTGACGACCTCTTGCGCCAGCTACGCGACAAGCACGACGGCAGCGGGCAGTAAAAGTGTCGTCAATTGGCGACACTCCATGATCTTCGAGGGTGTCGACGACTTGAGCGGACTGGATGATCCGCTCGGCATAGCGCTAGTAGCTCGGGCACTCGATCGGTGGACCGGGGTCGTGGTCGTCGGGCCGGAAGGGCCCCGGCCAGCGCGCGACGTCGCCGTGCACCACGGCCCCGGGGACCGCCACCTTCCGCACTACGGTGGCCGGCCCACCCTCACCGGCGTCGGGGTTGGGCACCCGAACCGACCGCCGGCCCGAACCGCGGCGGACGTCCAGCTCACAGCCCAGAACGGCGGGGGACAGGCGGCGGACGGCGGCATACCAAGACTCGGTGTCATGGTCGGTGTCCTGCTCGGTGGCGGCGAGCCACGCGTGCAGCATCTCGTGGACGAGGACGTCGTCGACCGCGTGTCGACCGGTCTTGAATTGGTTGGACGCGATCGTGATCCGCGGGCCATGTTGCCAGCCGGAGCGGGTGAGTCCGATGCAGTGGCCGTAGGCGGTGATCCCGATGACAATGGGCACCTGGTCGGGCAGTTCCGGGAAGTGCTGGGCTCGGAATCGGGCGTAGACGTCGTGGGCGTAGGCACCGGCCTCGCCCCACAACGTGACCGCAGCGTCTCGGTAGCTCACCGAACTCATGTGGTCATGATAGCTGGCATGTCTACAGGATGAGAGGAAGTCCCGGTGACCGACCCGGCCGGGTTTCATCTCCACCCGCACCGCCGCCCACACCTGCCGAAACCCGCGCGAGGCAGAGCCCGCCGACACGAAGGAACGATCAGCCCTCCACCGGGACCCCTCAGCGCTACTCGTCAACAGGCGTTGACCGCGCTAGCCCTGGCCGACGGGCGAGAGCACGCGCATGGGCTTGCTGCGCCTGTTGCTTCGAAGTGCCGAGCTGCCCCCACGGTGCACCTGCCGCACGGGCAGCGACGATCTCCTCCTCCACCAGGTCGTCGAGAAGGTCACGGAGCTTGCGGAGCTGCTCGACCGTGCGGCCACCCCGATACCCGTGGTCCGGCGTCAGGTCTGCCACCTTGCGGGCGGCGGATGCGGCACGGCGCTCAACGCGGGTGAGTGCATCGGTCACGGAGGTCAACGTACCTTGACCGTGCTTCACCGGTCAATCTCTCTTGACCGGCAAGTTCAGTGAGAGCGCCGTGAGACTCGCAACTCGTCCAGACAGTCCGACTCCACTTGACCGTGTGTCAGGTGCGAGTCCTATCCGTGCAGCTCAGCGCGGCGGTGTCACGCGGATGTCACCGAGCCCGCCGGGAAGGGGTCGCCGGTCGGGGCCGACGACCCAGCAGACAAGAGGAGCCCTGCTACTTCTTCTTCGTGAACGGCTTAGCGCCCGGGAACGGCTTCCCCGCGGCCGGCTTCGCCGCAGGCTTGGCCGGTGGCTTCACCGGCGGGGCCGGCGGCTTGTTCACCGTCAGACGCTTATCCGCTGACGTACCTCGGGATGGCTTTCCACCCATTGATCGGTCTCCCTCTTCTCTTCGGCACGACCACCATGGCCGTGCACGGTTCTGCCGCAGCGGCAGGCGGTGGCTACCACGGGGTCTGGGGCCACCGGCGGCTACCACGGGGTCAGGCCTGCCGTCCCGGACGGGACCTGCCCGCGTCGGGCACCGCGACGGCCAGCATCTCGGTAGTCTCGGCGGCCGAGAGCTTGTACACCACGGCGAGCATCTCGGCGGTGGCGACGCTCGGGCAGCGGCTCCCCCGCTCGAGTGCAGTGATCATGGACTTGCACAGTCCGGTCCACCGAGCAGCGTCGAGGGTGGACCAGCCCAGGCGCCGCCGTTGCCGGCCGAGCAGCTCGGCGAGGTGCGCCGGGAGCACGCTGCGTGGCCGATCTTCCCAGGTAACTCGCGGCTCGGGCGTCATCGTTCTGCCCATCAGGCGATCGAACCAGGGTCCCCGCGCTCCGCCAGCTCACGCTCGAGCTCGGCGATCGCAGCGTCGACAACGTCCTCGGTGATCACGTTGGTAACAACTTGACGGGGGGCGTCGAGTCCTAACAACTTCGCTCGGCGTTCTTCGATCCGGACCAGCACGTTAAGCGCGTCCACCACCGGTTTGACGTCCACGACGGGCTCACCGTCGTCAAGGTAGATCGCCCGACCACCGGACACCGCGATGTGCCTGCTCTTGACGAGCTTCCACGCCTCAAATGCCAGCTGGTCCAGGTGGTGCGCGGCGATCTCCCGGGCCTGCTGCACCGGCACCCGCACCGACTCCGCCAGGGACCGGGACACGGCGTCATGCGCAGCGCCGGGGCTGGCGAAGCCCACCTCGGCGGCGACCTCGGCGTAGGTCCACCCTCGCACCCGGAGGTTCGCCGCTTCCGCGTCACGGCGCTTCGTGGTTTCGCGTCTCATGATTCGTCTCTTTCTTCGTCGTGTTGGTGGTGGCCACCCGGCCGTGCTGCCCTCGTCGGGTGCGCGACCGGGTGGCCGGGGTGGCGGCGGCGCTAGTCCCGCGATCAGACCAAACGCGGGGCGGCTGTCGGGTGGCTGCAGCCCTCCCGACGTGGGTCCGTGCATTGGGCCCACCGCGCGCGCTCACCGCCACGATCAGAGGCCCTGCCGCTTCACGTACTCGTGCATTTCGAGCTTCGCGAAGTGCCAGAGCCCGGCGTCGTCCACGTCGACGCGGATGCGGCGCTGGGCATCGTTCTCGCCCGGCCGGCAGAACTGTCGGTCCGCCGTTTCGTACCCGCCGCTGGCCATCTGATCGTGATAGCCACGGCTTCCATCGGCATTGAATCCGACCCCGGCGCGCATCGGCCGACCCGGTGCGGCGAGACCAGCAATACCCGTCGACCCATGCGGGACGAGGTGCGAATTCTCACGCGCCCATTCCACCACGAAGGCGTCCCTCTCGGCGGACGGTTCGACAAGTTCACCGGCCGCGCGACGCTCCGTCTCGTCCCAATCGCTCACCGCATGACCCCGATCGGACTCATTCGCCAGGGAGATCGGCCCGAACCGGGCGGCGGTGCGTTGCTGTGCGGCGGCGTAGTCGTCCACCGCGTTGCGGGCCGGCGGGATGACCTGGCCGGCCTGGTCGACGTGGACGACCTTGCCGTTCGGGAGGAGAACGCGATTGTCAGTGGTCATAGTCACTTCCTTTTCTGTGAAGGTGTCGCCGGTCGCTTCGATGACGCCGACCGGGTCGTCGACGTCGGCCCATCCCGCGGCGGGCACGACGTCGGGGCTCGCAGCGCGGGCCTCGGCGACCAACCGAGCAGTTTCGGCCTGCGCGGCCGGGGTCAGCTGAAAGGCGAACGCCCGTACCTGCTGTAGCGGGTCCACCTGCGGAACATCCGGTTCGGACAGGTCGATGGTGCCGCGACTGGCGTCGACCTGCTGGGAGATGAGCATTAGCGGTTGTCCTTCCGGAAGGTGTCATCGAAGAGGCCGGGCCCGGTCACGGCGGCGGTGGACCGTCGACCGACCGCACACCGCAGGCACTGGCCGTCGTCGCCGAGCCCGTCGGCGGAGAATCTCTCGCACACCGAGCAGACCTGCCGGCAGTAAGTGCACACAACGTCGTCGGGCCGTTGCGACGTGAAGGTCACCGAGCAGACCGACGAGCGCCGGGTGCAGGCGATAGCGACATGGCGGCCGAGCTGCTCGTGGCAGGGGACGCACCGCCCCGCCTTGAGTCCAGGCCCATACAGCGGCGCCGGGCAGCCGCACGTGGTGCAGTGCACGTCGACGGTCATCGTGCGCTCTCCTCGTGCACATAACAGGCCCAGTCGGCCCCGTAGATCTTACAGCGGGCGCAGTCCGCGCACGTCTCGCGTGGCTCCGGTGAGGTCGCCGCACTATCCGCGGTATCCGCAGAACCGGGCTCCGGAGAGGGTTGTGCGGATACCGCGAATATCGCGAGGTTGACGCGATACGCGGGTGACGGTGGCCGGCCCGGCCCACGGCGCGGCGGGTCCGCTATCCGCGCCACCCAATGCTGATCTTCGAGGACGGCGACCGCGGCGGTGACGGTGTCCGCAGAGTCGAACCGGCCGCGCGGGAGGTCCGTGGTCAGCGACCGGATGGTGAACTTCTCGACCTGGTGGCGCTGGAGGTACTCGCCGATGTAGGCGGCGTCGGTGTCGGCGCCCTCAGCGAGGACTCCGAACGCGGCGGCCGCGTGCTCGGTGAAGTACTCGCCGATCTGCCGGGCGGCGTCCAACTCCGCAGCGGTGATCGGGTGCCGCCATGCGTCGTCACCGCCGGCAGCAAGATGGATCAAACCGGCGATCCGCAGCATGGCGCCGACGAGCTTGCTGGCCCATTCGGCGATCGGACCGAGCGACCCTTCCGGGACGAGCTTCGGTTCGACCTCGCGTTCGATGGCGAGCAGAGCAAACCGCGCCTCCGGGGTGAGGGTGAGCACCGCGGGGTCCGTCCAGCCGGCCATCGACTGTGCCAGCGCGACGACCCGGTCGTGATAGACGGTCGCGACGTCATCCGGCACCGGGGGCGCACCGATCCGACGGCGGCCGATGTTGTTGTCGGGCAGCGCGTAGAGGAACCGCGCGAGCAAGCCCCGGCCCCGGAAGGTGCCGTTGCGGGCGATTCCCGCGAGCACCGCAGGTTGCACGGTGAGCAGCATGGTCAACGCCGGGGACTCGATGTACTCCTTGGGCTCAGGCGGTCGTAGCATTTGATCTTGGGGTTCGGTGGGGAAGGATGCCCCGTCGTGCGCAGGATGTTGACCATGGCTGATCGGGAGGAGATTTCCCGCGGGTTGGCCGAGGATCTGTTG
>JAABUZ0100007522.1_pt1 | contig 13114 bp, 10 predicted proteins | sample 5562091 | NCBI WGS metagenome assembly JAABUZ01 (sample SAMN12813069, study PRJNA571459) | rock metagenome | isolation source: Antarctica rocks | place: Antarctica: Victoria Land, Linnaeus Terrace sud | collected 2015-12-21 | reverse complement strand
AATGCGCTTTGTTATCGGTCGTTGGGCACTGGAACGCTTGATACGTGACGCCGCCGACGGACTTCCCTGGAACGGACCCCCGCGCAAACAGGGCATAAAACGCCGAGCGCCGGCCGTTGGGCGACGACGCCAGGACATACTCACCGCCTTTGTCGGCAAGCATCGGCGGCAGCACTTCGCGCAGCACCCGGTCCGGCACTTGCGCCGCCTCGTCTACAATAATTCGGTGCGCCCACAGCCCGCGCAGGTTGCGCCCATCCCGCCCCGCCGTCCGGCACACAATCTGCGATGCTTCTTGGGCGGAAGCAGCAGGCGTGAGCGTCAAAATCAGATGTGGGCGTGAGCGAACCGTCAGCTTTCGGTCTTCTAACGCCGGGTCCTCAGACGCAAACGCACGTTCCAGACGCTCCCACACGGCCTCGCCGAGAAGCCGGGCTTGCACCTCCGTCGGCGCGACGATAAGCTGCCGCGACCCGCGCTCCGCCAGCGCGAGAGACGCAATATCAATGCTGAGGCTCTCCGTCTTGCCCCAGCGCCGCCCGCAGGCGGCAATCCGCACCGACGCCGTGCTGCAAAATAGCCGCCGCTGCGCCTCATGCGGCTGCCACTGCCACCACCGCTTCGCGCATTCCAGCCGTTCGCGGGCGCTTGCTTCCCGCTGCCGTTTCGTTCGCCACATTTCCGTGCCTGCTTTCCGCCCTCCCTACGTTACAGTACCACAAAAACACGAACAAATGTTCGCTAATTTTTTCGGCGGATTCAAGCTGGGCACGTCAGTTCGGCAGCGGCTGAGAGCGAATGCGGCTGATCTTGAATTCTCCGTCTTCACGGGCCAGCAGGAAACCGCTCTGCGTGCGCTCCCCACCAGGACCTTCCATGAAAATAACTGTCCACGCATTTTCGCCCACCGGGTCTGTTCGAACCGGGCCGAACCGAACCGGATGGTCCCGAATAATCTCCGGGTGGCGCTCCGAAACAAGCTGCAGGAACTGGTTCGGGTCGGAAAACCGCCGGCGGCGAAAGCGGCTTTGATACGACATCACTTTGGGGGCGTCGCCGCCGCGCAGGGCCGCAAGCTCCGCCCGGACCACGCCCCGCACCTGCATTGCGGCCGCCGGGGAGGCGGGCTGCCAGTCCTGCCCCGTCCATTCGCCCTGGCCGCCGCTTCCCCCTTGCGCGGTTTCCGGCGGCAGCGGATGCGCGGTGATTTGCCGCCGCAAAATCAGCCCGCAAAGCAGCAGGCAGAACACGACAAAGAACGCGGCGGCGACGGGTCGGGTGTTCATGGATACTCTTATTGAAGCTGAATGCGCTCCTGCGTCTCGAATTGGGCCATGTCGCCGGTCTGCCAGACATACGTCCGGCCCGGCATGGTTGAGCAGCCGGCATGAGCGCCGTTTCGGTCAAGCGCGATCAGGCTCATGGCCGGGTCCACCGGCGGCGCGACGGGGATGAAGCTTAAATCCTGGAACGCCAGCTCGCAGGCGTCCTGCAAGCTCAGGCCCATCTGCATCGCCAGCACTACCGTCCGCGCCGTTCCTGCCCGGATGGCCCATTCCCCTAGCCCTGTGCAGGCACACGCCCCATACCGGTCATCGCAGTAGTTACCCGCGCCAATCAGCGGCGAGTCGCCGACCCGGCCCGGATGCTTGAACGCCCACCCGGACGTACTCACTGCCGACGCCATTTTGTTGTCGCCGTCCATCGCCAGAAAGTTGACCGTGCCGTAGTTCTTTTCTTCCGGCTCCGCCAAGCGCCCGGTGACCCGGCTGACGGCGTTGCCGTCAAACGCATAGGCTTCGCCGAACAGCGTAAACTTTTTCTGCCGAAACGCTTCCGCCGCCGGGGGCGTCAGCAGCTCCCGCGTCGCAAAGCCTTGTTCCGCCGCGAACTGCGCCGCCCCGTCCCCCGCCAGCAGGACATGGCGCGGCAGCCGCTCCATCACGGCGCGGGCAATCGAAATCGGGTTCGGGTAATTCTTGAGCGCCGCGACCGCCCCGGCCCGCCGCGTCGTGCCTTCCATCAGCGAAGCGTCGAGTTCCACTTCCCCCGCAGAGTTCGGATACCCGCCGGTCCCGACCGAATGGTCCTCCAGGTTGTCTTCGACAACGCGGCAAGCCGCTTCCACGGCGTCAATCGCCGACCCGCCGCTCCGCAGGACTTCCATGCCTGCCGCCATGCCCACATCCCCGTTCGCGCTTGCCACAAGTATCAACGGCGTTTCCTTTCAGCACGGCGGTGCCTCCAGTTCATCGCCAACGCCATACCAACAGTTCCTCCCGCAGCACCAAAAGCTGCATTTGCCATGTGGAAAGGATAGCCAAAAAGGCGGTGCTGAATGAAAAAAACAGCCGAGCAAATGACAAAAAACAGAAGGTAGTAAGCCAGCCAGTGATACCATTTCCAGATTTTTATCTGGAATAGGTTTTGTTTGAGCCAGTTGTTCATTTTGTTCTCCTGACGGCGTATCTCACGGTGAATAATTCCGAGGCACAAGAGCGTGGGAATAAATTCCTACGTTGTGGGGCGAAGCGCCTACCGTCCACCTTCGTGGACGAAGAGCAGATCGGAATGTAGGGGCGTCGCTTGCCACGCCCTCTTGTTCGGCTCCTTGTCCGCGAAGGCGGACACTAGACGTCTGCGCCCACAGCGCAGGATTTTACTCCCACGCTCCTAACTCCTGTATGTCTTTCGAGTACGTGTCAAAACCGAAACGCAACGCCGCCGCCGTAGAACTGAGTGGGGGCCGTGCCGCCGAGGCCGCGCCCGGTTTCAATGTCAAGCTGGGCGTTGTTGGCAACGCGGTAGGTGAACCCGGCGTCGGCAATCGGGGACGGCAGGCTGCCGGACACGCCGTTGTCGTACACGTCCCCGAAGACCGCTAAGGGGCCGCTGAGGGCATACGTCACCTGGGCCGTCGCGGTGTAGTTTGCCAGCCGCCCGCCGTTTTGGGTCGGATAAGAAAGAATCAGATTGGACGAGACGCCCCAGCGTGCGCCGGACGTGGTCTGGCCGCTCAGCAGGAAGCTTGGGTCCACATGGCCGGAGGTAGTCACGGCGGACCGACTAGGGACCGTGAGGGTCGGCGTAAACGCAAATTTGGTGTTGCCGTCCTTGCTTTGATAAAACTTGTAGCGAAGGCCGAGAGAGCCGTCGCTGAAGCCGCTCGTGCCGGACGGCCAGATGTAGTTCGGCAGCGTAATCCGCAGCTCGGTGGCGTCGCTGAGGCCGGTGCGGATCAAGATTTCCGGGCCGTCGGTCGCGTGTCCGCCGCCGCTATTCGCCGAGTAGACAGTGCGCGTGACGCCGCCTTCGACTTGAACGCGGCCTTTCGGGACAACGTCGCTGCCGTTCGTGAAGCCGGGCCGGTCGGGAGTGACGGCGTCTGCCGCCGCCGCGTCCGCGCTTGGGTTTTTTGCCGAAACGCCCGAAGCGCCGCCGGGAGCGTCTGCGGCGAACGCGGGAGGCACAATCAGAAGCAGGGCCAGGGCGGTCAGTCGGAAGCGGGTCATGGTTTCTCCGTAAGTTAGCGTTTCTCCGTAAGTTAGCGTTTCTCCGTAAAAACAAGTGTGCCGAGATGGAGACGGCGCGGAGACCGGTCTACGTGCCAGGTCCAGGCGCGGCTGCCGAAGATGCCGGCCAGCGTCTGCGAAACCGTGTCGCCGGCCGCCGGAGGGGTCAGCGAAAGCGCGAGCGTACCGTCGGGGTTTTGCGTCCAGCGCAGCGGGGTTTGCCCGGACAGCGCGGCCGGGCCGGACTCCTGCCAGGAGAACCGGCCGGCACCGCCGGGCTGAAACTGAAATTCAAGATGGGCGTTTGCCGAGGCTTTCCCGTGCAGGGTCGTTTCCCAAGCCCCGACCGGCGTGTCCGGCAAGGCCGGGCGGCGCAGGCGCTGCCAGAGAAAGAACGCGCCGGCGCACAGCAGCAGGGCAAAAAGCCCGGCGGCAAGAACGCGGCGGGGCGAGGCGGCGGCGAGGCGCACCGGCAGCGAGGCGGAGGCAGACGGCGCGGGGTGCGGACGGAGCGGCGGCAGGACAAACTGCATGGTGCGGTTCAGGGGGTCGGGGGCCGAAGCTTTGGCCGACGCCGCACTGTCCGTGCCGCTGCGGAACTGATGGCCGCATTGGCGGCACACGTTCTGGTCGCGCGGGGCCATCGTGTGGCAGCGCGGGCAGTATTTTCCGGTGCGCGGCGTTTCCGGTTCAGGTCTCGGTTCCATCACAGCATGCTCCTGCCATTCTCAGCTCCTGCCGTAGTGTACCCCGCTTGCGTGAAAATGCAGGCATAAAATTATTTTACTGACGGCATACGTGAATGAAAATGATTTAACCCCCGGCAGGAGAAAGCCCTGCTTCGGATGTTCCGCGAAGGTCCGGGCGGATTTACCGGCGGCCTCAGCGCCGGTAAATATATGGCGATCACCGGAGCGCCCTCGGCGACCGCCACGCGCGATCTCGGGGACCTGGCAGAGAAGGGAGCGCTGGTCCGCACGGGTGAGCGAAAAGCAATACGCGATCATTTGCCGGTTCCGGTAAGAGCGACGCCCTACATCACGATAAACAAGGTGGGACGTTTTTGCCGGAGAATCGCGCCTGCTTTTGCGAAAGTTTGCATCACAGCCTCTTTTTATCGTTAAAAATCGAAAAGCTTTCTTTGTAGCTGCAAGCGTGCCGATAGTATACGAAGAAGACCCTCGCCTCAATTTAGGCGGGAGCAGATGTTCGGCCTGCGGCTTGAAGACTACCCACCGGCGAGACTGCTTCCTGAGAAAAGGGAGTGAGGCGCACGCAGAAGCGCGTTTCCACCGGCTGAAGCAAGTACTGCGGCAAGGGACCGGGACCGCAGGACTGGCTGCCGAGACCACCCTGAGCATGGTCCAGGTGCAGAATGGTTTCCGGGCGCGGCGCGAGGTCGAACGTGTGCCGGGCCGCCGTCAAATCTTCGGGCGTGTAGTGGTAAACGCTTACGCTCAGCAGCGGCGGCGCACCGTCCGGGAGCGGCTGAGCGGCGGCGAGCAGGCCCAGGCCGCGAACATCGGTCAGGCTCGCCCAGCGCACATCGGACTTGCTGCCGTTTTCTTGGGGCCGAATATAGACCTCAAACTGGTCCTGCACCGAGCCGCCGTAGAGGCCCAGTTTGACGCTTTCCCGGCGGTCCGGGTAGCTTTCGTGCGGGCCAAGCCCGTACCAGGCGAAGCGGTCGAAGCCTTGCGGCAGGGCCAGCTGCAGGCCGAGGCGCGGCAAAGGCGGCAGCGTCCTGAGCGGCAGGACATGGGTTTCCAGTACGACCTCTCCGTTGCCGTAGACCGTGTACAGAAAAGTAACGGCAAACGCAGGAAACAGGAAAATTGGGGCAAGAACCTGGCGAATGGACACTTGAATGCTTTGAGACGACAGCCGCTCCCACTGCAGGGACTCAAAACGGGGAACAAGCCGGTCCAGCCCTGCCTGCCGCCATTCACGCGCCAGAGCAACGTCATTGTCGGTGGGGGCACGCCACACGCACAGCTTCGGCCCGGAAGCTATCAGCGGCGTGCCTTGATACACCCACTGCGTCAGCAGGCCGCGCTGTTTGTCGAAGATGACCCGGAAGTCAGTGCCGGAGATTTCCAAAGTCTGCCCGGTTTCCGCAGCGGCCAGTGCCGGCATCGTCTCCAGCCGCAGGGCCGGAACCACAGCCGGAGTGACGGGCAGAGCGAGCTGCGCCCAGGCCACTTCATGGCCGCGCTCGGCCCACGCGCAGGCGGACGCTAGGGTCCAGGTCAGGTTCAGCCAGGCGTCCCCGGAAGCCGGCAGGCTATACGGGAGCGTCACTTCCGCCGCGCCGCCGGCAGGAATGTCCGGCATCACGAGCGTTCCCTGCTGCGTGATTTCCCCGTCGCACTGCACGCTCCAGACCGCTTCCAGAACTGCGAGCGAGGCAAAGTCATAGCGGTTGTGAATGGTGACGACCCCCGCCGCCAGGTCTTTGGGTTCGGCCCAAACCGGCGCGATCACTTTTTTCAGCTCGAGCAGGCCGGGATGCGGCCTGCGGTCCGGCGAGGTCAGCCCGTCAATGCAGAAGCTGCCGTCGTTCGGCACGTCGCCGAAGTCGCCGCCGTAGGCAAACCATTCCTCGCCGCTTGCCGTCTTCTGCCGAATGCCGTGGTCCGCCCACTCCCAGACGCAGCCGCCTAGAAGCCGTGGATATTTGTTGATGGCGTCCCAGTAGTCTTTCAAGCTGCCCGGCCCGTTTCCCATTGCATGAGCGTACTCACACAAAAAGAAAGGACGCGGGTCGTCTTTTTGCCCCTCCGCGATTGTTCCCGGCACGTCCGTATACATGCGGCTGATGACGTCTACGCCGACGTCTTCTAAAATGTACGACGTTTCATAATGCACAAAGCGCGTCGGGTCAATCGCTTTAATGGCGTCCACCATCGCCAAATGATTGGGGCCGTAGCCGGACTCGTTGCCGAGAGACCAGAAGAGGATTGATGGGTGATTTTTGTCCCGCCGCACCATTCGCTCCGCCCGGTCCACATACGCCTGCCGCCAGAGAGGATCGTTTGACAGCCGGCTCCAGTCGCCGGCGTCGCCAAAGCCGTGCGCTTCCAGATCCGCCTCATCAATGACATACAGCCCGTACTCATCGCATAAATCCAGCCAGTAAGGATCGTTCGGATAATGCGACGTTCGGACCGTGTTGATGTTATGCCGCTTCATCAGCACCATGTCTCGCCGCATGTGTTCGCGCGGCGTGACATGCCCGAGGTCAGGATGCGTGTCGTGGCGGTTGACGCCTTTGAGCTTGACGGGCTTGCCGTTGACCAGAAGCCGCCCGCCGGCAATCTCGACTTGCCGAAAGCCGACCCGGAACCGCTCCACGGTCAGCGTGCGCCCCGCCGAATCGGCCAGCGTCAGCAGCAGCGTGTACAAGTTCGGCTCCTCAGCGGACCAGAGGCGCGGCTGCGGGACGCTTATCTGCGCCGTTCGCGTCCCCGTTCCCGGCACGGATTGCTCCGCAATGGGTGCATCGCCGTCATAAAGCGCGGCACTGACGTCGTATCCGGCATCGTCGCCGCGCATTTCCACGCGCAGGTCGAGCGTGCCGCCGGTGGAAGTCCGAATCTGCACGTCGCGCAGAGAAGCCGCCGCCGGACGCGCAACAAGGCACACGTCCCGGAAGATGCCGGAGAGACGCCACTGGTCCTGGTCTTCCAAATAGCTGCCGTCGGACCACTGGAAGACCTGCACGGCCAGAGTGTTTGCGCCCGCCTGAAGAAACGGCGTAACGTCGAACTCGGACGGCATGTGGCTGCCCTGGCTGTAGCCGACTTGCCGGCCGTTCAGCCAAACATAAAACGCCGAGTCAACTCCGCCGAACTCTAAAAAGACCTGCATTCCGCTCCATTCCTGCGGCGCGGTAAACGTGCGGCGGTACAAGCCCACCGGGTTCTCCGTCGGCACGAACGGCGGGTCCACCGGAAACGGATACTTGGTGTTCGTGTACTGCGGCCGGCCGTAGCCGTGCATCTGCCAGCAGCTCGGGACCGGCAGGCTGTCCCAGCGAGCGGCGTCAAACGCTTCCGCGAAGAAGTCCGGCGGCACTTCGGCAGGGGACGGCAGGTAGTGAAACTGCCAGTTTCCGTTCAGGAGACGGAAGAAGCGGGACCCGCCGCGCTCTCCCCGCAGGGCAGTCTCGCGGTCGGGATACGGAACGGACGTCGCATAAGCCGGCTGGCGGTTGCGGTGCAGCAAAAGAGGGTTCTCCCAATCCTGGGAGGAGGCGTGAGGGATCATAAAAACTTCCTTTGAAACTCTCTAATGACTGGGCGGGGCCGGTACTTTCCCGGATGACCAGCTTGGGAGGGATGAGCAGCCTGCGCGGTACGCTGGTGTTTGTTCCCCAGAAGACGTCGAGAATGGATGCCACCAACCCGGCGTCGGGATGCGCCACGGTCGAGACGGCGGGAAGCATGTACCGGCTTGACCGCGCATCTTCAAACCCCAGCACGGACAGCTGCAGGTAAGTCAAGTCACTCGGCGTATGGAAGACGAAAGCTTCCTCCTCCGGCCTGCCGGAGACGGACCGAAAGACCTGGGAAAGCCGGGTGGTATCGGACGAGTCATGGAACTGAATTTCAATCTCGTGGGCATCCCCCTGACGCTGGAATTCCAGCATCAGCGCCCGAGAATGCTCGGAAAGGCTGAGCAGCGATTCCATCAGGAAGATGCCCAGAATTTTCTTTGTGGATTTCTCGTGCCGTTTTGCCTGCCGGAGCGTGCCGATCACGGGCTGCGCCGGGGGCGGGCTGAGAAAGCGCGACTTCTTGCGGATCGTCGTTCCACGCCCGCGTCCCGGCGCAAGTATTCCCTCTGTCGTCAGCTCACGCAGCGCCCGGCGAATGGTGATCTGCGAGACGGGAAGCCGCTCCATCAGAGTTTTTTCCGAGTAAAACAAATCGCCGTCGTGGAAGTGCAAATCCACCAGTCCGCGCAGCTCATCCACAAGCGGGGCATACAGCGGCCGGCTGCCGCGGACTTCCAGGGAAAGGGCGCTTAAGAGATCAGCATCTGGGATTGCCATCGGGATCGGTTCCTGCCGTCATCAGTTCCTGCCGTCAATTTCTCGCCTCGGGGCACAGTGTTCCGGCCTGCATTATACCCTTTCCCAAAGCTGATTAGTGGTGCAGACGGCAAGCAAGAGGCTGAAAGCGAACCGAATGAGCGATATGTTCCCAGGACACTCCTATCGTGCCTGTCTGCCGCCAGGCGGCTCGCGCCTTGAACGGCTCAAGCAGAATAACGGCTCAAGCGGAATAGCCGTTGACTTCACCTCGAAAATAGGATACTCTAAACGTATAACATTGTCAATAACAGTATAAGTCTCTCACGAGCGGCAATCGCATGTTCATATCATGCACATTCAACGCACTAGAATACGGCGTTTGCGCCGACGGCAGTGACAGCGTTCCCGGCGTCCGCCGGGCGTTCCAGGCTATGCACGGGAAAGAAGCGATGCACCGGGCATCCGGGGCGACGCTTGTGTTCCCGAAGGGGCGCTACCACTTCTGGCCGGACCTGGCCTGCGAACAGTATGTCTTTCCTTCCAACAACGATCCCGGCCTAAAGCGCATCGCGTTTCCGCTGTTCAATCGGGCCGATATTGAGATTGACGAAGGAGAAGTTTTGGCGGCGGCCAAAGACGACGCCACCGGGCTGACCCACGTTGACATTCGGATTTCGAGCCAGTTCCCCTTTCAGGTCAGCTCCGGGCGGCTGCAATTCCAGTACGAATGGCCGCTGGAGCGGGAGACTGTCGTCATCGGCAATCTGCTGGAGTTCGACCCGGTGCGCCGCGAAACCGCGTTTCTGGCTTCCGACAACTACGGCGTTCCGTCGTCGTACTCCGCCGAGCAACCGGAAGACGGCGTGGTGCGCCTGACGGCGAAGTTCAGCGCCCTGCCCGTCCCCGGCAACATCGGCGGCAACATCGGCGGCATCGGCGGCTACGACCGCGAGTATCCGGGGTCGTCATTTCAGAGTGCACGGACGGCCTGACATTTCGGGGCAACCCCGTCCGGCATTCCGCCGCGTACCCTGCCCCCGCAAATCCAGGCAAGCCGTTCGGCATTACCGATTGCGCCCATGTCGAGATCGAGGAGCAGCGAGATCGAGGAGCAGCGAGATTGAGAAGTAGCATGCCTGCTCCTCTTCTGTCCGCAGGACAACCAGCCGAAGGCTCCTCAGCCCAATAAAGCCTCGCCCCAATAAAGCCTCGCCCCAATAAAGCCTCGCCCCAATAAAGCCTCGCCCCAATAAAGCCTCAGCCTTCGCGGACTAAGAGACTGTATAGAAAGCCTGCCCTGAAAGTTCCCTGCCGTTCAGCCCCGTGTTTCCCGTGTTCTTGGTTTCTATACAGTTTCTTAGAAGTTCTTGTTCTTAGAAGTTCTTGTGCATGAGTGATTTGGGATTTTCCTCAGCCCCGGAGGAACTTTGTACCTAGTTAGCCCGGCCTTTCAAGGCCGGGAAATATATACGACCACTTAGGAGCCGACTGCGGCCCTCAACCGGGCGCGTGACGACACGACGTCCGCCCGCGCTTGCGCGAACGCGCCCTGTGCCCGCACCAGCGCAGCCAGTGCGTCCAGGCGCTCCGCCGTCGTAGACTTGCCTGCATTGTACCGCAGGGCGGCGAGCGCGTAGCCTTCCTGCGCGGCGGCCACGCCCGCTGCGGTCACTGGAACCTGCGCGGCGGCGGTTTGCTCCATCAGCCAGGCGGAGGCCGTGTCTTCTTCCACTTGCTGCTCGGCTTGCTGGGCATCGGCCTTTGCACGCTCGACACGCGCTTTTGCCGCATCCACATCCGCCCGGCGCTGGCCGCCGTCGTAAAGCGGCAGGCTGGCCGTCAGCCCGACCGTGTAGCCGTTACGCCCCACGCCCGCGCCCGCCGAAGCGTCGGCCATCGCCACGCCGTAGACCTGCGGCGCGTAGGCGGCGCGGGCGGCCCGGACCCGGCTTTCGGCGGCATCCACTTGTTTCAGTGCGGCGGCAAGCTCCGGGCGGCGGGCGGCGGCGAGCCTCAGCGCATCCGGCAGGGTTGCGGGCAGAGGCTGTCCTGCCGGGGTAAGCGCGTCCAAAGAGTCCGACAGCGTGAAGACCGAGGCTTGAGAAACGCCGAGGACGGTTTTGAGGCGAACCAAAGACAGCAGGGCGCTGTTCCCGGCGGCAAGCCGCGACTCGCCGGCGTCGGCCTCTTCCGCCTGCTCGCGCAGGAGGTCAACGGGAGCCAACCGGCCGGTGCGGACTTTTTCCTGAGTGATCCGCACCTGCTCGTCTTCGGCGGACAGGCGGGCCGACGCGACTGCGACCAACGCCGCTTGCAGAGCGGCGTCGGCATAGGCTTCGGTGACGGCCTCGGTGACGGTGAGGCGCGACGCCTGCAGGGTCAGCCGGGCCGCGTCGCCCTGCGTTTGCGCCGCAGCCGCGTTGTTTGACAGCCTGCCGCCGGTCAACAGCGGGACTTCCAGCATCAGATTTTGATCGGCAAAGGGGCGGGGCGGGATACGGATGACATTGCGCGGGTCAACGCCGGGCGATGTGCTGAACGTGTTGGACGAGTCGCCGGTTGTGGCATAGGTCGTCGTCGAGAGGCCCGGCTTTGTCGCGGCATTTGCCGACGACGCGGCGGCGGCGGCGGCAGCGGCGTCCGTCCCGGCCTGTTTGAGCGGGACGCTGTTTTGGGCGGCAATTTGAAGCGCGGCCCGCAGCGACAGCGCCGGGGCGGTGACGACCGGCAGCGCAGGAGGACTTGGCGCATCGGCGGCGTCGGCCGGGCCGCAAAGAAGCGCGAGGGCGGGCGCGAGGGTCAGAAAGCGAAGCTTCAAGCGCGTACTCCTTCTGATGCTTTAACGTCTGAGGCCGCCGCGACAGGCTTACGCTTGACCCGCTGCCCTAAATCGTCTACCAGGGCGTGCATGACCGGGATGACCAGCAGAGACAGCAGCGTTCCGACCGTCAGGCCCGCCACAATGACCGTGCCGAGGGGCTGGTAGGCGTCCATGCCTGTTTTTGGAGCCAGGGCCACGGGCAGCATGGTGATGATCGTAATCAGCGAAGTCATTAAAATCGGGCGCAGCCGGTCGCGGCAGGCCAAAGCAATTGCTGCGTCGCGGGGCATTTCAGGATGCTCCCGGCGGCGGCGCATGATCTGGTCTATGAGTAAAATCGCTGTCGTAATATCCATGCCCGTCAAAATAATCACGGCCATAATAGAAACGCTGGAAAACGCCTGGTGCGCCAAAAAGAGGCCGAAGAAGACGCCCGACAGCTCCAGCGGAATGGACAGCACCATTTGAAGCGGAGCCAATGGCCCGCCGAACTGAGCGACCAGCACTAAAAAGATCAGCAGAACGGCGATTTCTAAACCGCGCAGGAGGCGGGCAAAGGAGTCCATCATCTGGGTCATGTCCCCGCGCATCTCCATAGAATAGCCGGGCGGGAAGTTCAGCGTAGACGATGCCTTCGTGATAATAGACATTGCCAAATTCATAGACGGCGGCCCGCCGGGGCGGTAATAGGCCAGCACTGAAATCGTGCGCTTCAAGCCGTCATGCTGGATCAGCGTCGGCGCAAGCTGCGGGGTCGCCGTCGCCAGCGTCTTTAGCGGCACTTGAACAGTGTTCCCCGAACTGTCTTTGCCGGTAATCGGCATCTGCATCAAATCGTAAACCGAGCGGCGCTGGCCCTGCTGGTAGCGGATGTTGATGGTGTCCTGGCGGACGTTCGGCAGGCGGTAGAATTCACCCGTCAGTGCCCCGCCCATCGCATAGTACGCCTGGTCTGCGACATCGGCGGGTGTCAGCCCAACTTCGGCGGCGCGGCGCGGGTCTACGCTTAAAGTGTACGACGGCTTCTCGACCGCCCAGGACGTGCTGACCTGGTACGCGCCGGGGGTCTGCCGCGCCACGTCCGCGACTTGGCCCGCAAGCTTGGACAGCACGTTCAGGTCAGGCCCGGAAACGAGGATCGTGACGGGCGCTTCCGACGACGCCATCACGTCCGCGCCCATTTCCTTAATTTGCAGGCGGCGGATGTTCGGGATCGTCTTCATGGCTTCGGCCTGCACCGCGTCAATGACCTGCCAGACGGTATGCGTCCGCTGGTCTTTGTCGGAAAGCGTAATCATCATTGTGGCCGAGTTGACCTGGCTCATGGCATAGCCCGTGAAGTACGTCCCGCCCGGCTCCTCGCCGATTTCCGTAGAGACTTTCTGGATTTCAGGATGACGCAGCATTATCCGTTCCAATGCCGTCGTCGCCGCCTCGGTCTGAGCGTAGCTTGCGCCGGGCTGCATTTCCAGAACGCCGTAAGCCTGGCCGACATCGGCCAGCGGCATCATTTCGCTGCCGATAAAGTTGTAGAAGCCAAAGCCGATGACAATGGTGCAGACGGCGGCGGCGACCACCGAGAACTTGTTTCGGAGCAGCGTTCGCACCAGGCCCTGATAGTGGTCATCCAAACGCCCCAGCCCGTCTTGCAGGGGAGCCAGAACCCGCCGCTGGAATTTGCTCCGCCGCTCGGCGGCGTCAGTTCCCGTCAGCAGCTTAGACGCCAGCAGGGCCGTTAAAGTC
>JAABUZ0100007520.1_pt1 | contig 13117 bp, 11 predicted proteins | sample 5562091 | NCBI WGS metagenome assembly JAABUZ01 (sample SAMN12813069, study PRJNA571459) | rock metagenome | isolation source: Antarctica rocks | place: Antarctica: Victoria Land, Linnaeus Terrace sud | collected 2015-12-21 | reverse complement strand
TCTCGAAAGGCTCGACCTTCCAGCCATGCAAGCCGGCTTCGCGCGCAAAGGCGTTCGCAAACCATGCAAGGTTCGTCGTCATGCGCAACGATCGGCCGAGGTGTCTGTTGTAGCGCAGGTTCTTCGGTAGACCCGCGTTCCAGTCGCACGGCGTTTGGCGGCGTACAAGCTGCTCGAGGCCGTCGGCTAAGACGAGGTTTTCGCTTCCGTAAAGCGCACGGATGAAATCGCGCTCGGCACCGGTCCAGTCTTGGGCTTCGTCGATGAAGACGTAGTCCCACGCGAAGCGTTCCGGCGCGAACGCCTTCAGAAGCGTGGCTTCTCCTTCGATCGGATCGCCGCTAAAGGCGCACTGTGTTTACACCATGAGCGCCGGAAGCGCTTTGAAAGCGAGCGCGCCGTCAGTCTCCGGTAACGCGACGCCGAGTTCGGTGAGAACCGCGACGAAGTATGTCGTTGCGGTTTCGACGCCGATGTTGCGCGCTTTGAGTCCCGGCCCGTCGATCAACGCGCTGTCGGAAGCAACGCCCGGCGCATCGCGCCCATGACGACCAGTGGTGCGACATAGTCGATGATCTACAACGCGCAAGCGCCTGTGCCTTAACGCTCTGTAGAGATCACGGAATCACGCAATCATCATTTCATGAGCTAGAAGAGCCTGGAGACGAGCGATTTGATGGGGCTCAAACCTCTCGGAGAAGACAATCGCCGGCTCAGGAGCGTCATAGCCGATCAGCCTTGAACGTCGAGGCGCTTAAGATCGTCGCGACGGGAAACTCTTGAGGGCCCCACGGCGACGAGCGCACTGCGGACCGTTCGCAAGCAGCTCGAGGTGGCGAAGCGGTCGACATGCGGACGAGCATGAGCCGAAAATTGCGCCGCTACCAACGGCGGCGATCTTACGACGAGCCGTTTCGGTTGCGCTTGATCTCGCTCGCGCTCGAGAAGCGATAGCGTTTTAGCGCCAAACTAGACCGCCTTGTACCTAAGTATCGTCTCGTTCCACATCCGCTTTTGCAGTGGAGAGCTGCCGCCACGTCCCTGGCGCGGAGGAGGTAGATAACGATGACGAGGTTCGAGTTGCCGTACGCTGCGCCCGACCAACTCGAACCCAGCGCGCCGCGCCAGAATGTCCACAGCGACCGAATTCTTCACGTCACAGCCCTCGACGGTGCAATCACCTACAACCATAAGTAGCTGTCCGCCACGTCGTATGACGCGTCGCATTTCCGAGACGCCCTCGTTCAAGTCTTGAACGTAACGGCGCAGCCGACGCTGCAGCGGGAGCGACTTTTCTACCTTCCAAGAAGCCATCCTATCGACCACCGCATCCGCTGCTGAGGACGAGGACCCTAGCTCGGTTCCCACGTTACTTGCGCGCAGATCACGAAGCGTCGCGATTTTATGCCCGAACCATACAAGGCTCATCTTGTGACCACGCATGTAATCGATGGCGTTCAAGTACGGCGGCGACGTAATGATGTGCTCGAACAGTTCGTCGCTGAACGGAAGTTGCCTACAGTCGGCACGAACCACCGTCGCTTCTGGCAAGGCAGCACCCTCACTGAAGTTTTGCGCTCGAACGACAGACTTGACCGCCGGCATAAATGCCTCCAGCGGATAAATCGGTGGATGCTTCCTGGTCCGGTGAGGTCGGCTGTGTGGCACGTCCTCTGCTAGGCTCACGCCATTTTTCTTTGTAATGATCATTCGCGAAAACGCGCAGAGCAGAAAGGCCTCAACAGAAGGATCGCAATGTTCGATTGCTCGCTTGAGGGCGACAAGTTCTACACGAGCGCGAGCGTCAAACCAAAAATCGATGAAGGCGCGGGTCTCCTCATCCGCTTCGTCTGGATAAGCGTTGATCGGCAGCAAGCGTGTGACTCGCCGGACAGCGCTCTGCATGGCCTCCGCGGCGGCGGCTTGCAGCCGCGGAGCGTCCATATTCCCGCTATTCGCTCTTGCTATGATGAGCGCGAGGGGGTCGGTGTCAGATCCGACGGCCACGTAGCCCTTCGCGCGGGCGATCGTTACGGTCGTTCCTGAACCCGCCATCGGATCGAGCACCCGCTGCCCCGGCTTCGCCTCCGGTAAAAAGTCGTAGACGATCGCGGGCGCCATGCGCGCGGGAAACGGATGCAAACTGTTCATTCCACCTCGCCCAGCCTGCCGGCAGGAAGCCGTCCACGCATCGCGCGGACGGCTTCCTGTCAGATCTACTGGTGGGGTGGTTCGCCTAGCCTGCGCTTCATTCCCTAGTCAGCCATGAGCAGTCGGCAAGGCGTGGGCAGGATGCGCGTCACGAGAGCTCGGCGCTGAGTTTGGAGCGATACTACAGCCTGTCCGGGGCCTAGCTGCGAAATCCGGTCCCACAGATGGCTCTCGATGGCCCCAATCGAGCGGCGTAACCGTGATAGCACGCCGCTGTCGGTTACGCGGTGAATGATCCAGTTGTTGATGAGGCCGAGAACCTCATCCGGGAGATGTTGCGGTAGTTGCGTCACAAAGACTAAGCCCAACCATCGCTTCCGACCACGCTTAGCGATGCGCGCGAGCTGTCCGAACAGGATCGGCATGTCCTTGATACGCTGCGCGCTGAGGAACTCATGCGCTTCCTCGATCACGGCTAACGTAGGCCTGTGCGCCTGACCAGTAGCTTCCTCGTGTTCGTAACGACGCTCCTGCGCCTCTTGTAGCCGCCGAAGTAGCTGCGCGATCGCCAGATTCCGCACCGCCGGTGACTCCGTGTCCGATAGGTCGAAGATCGAAATCGCCTTACCTGTAATCATCGCGTCCCAGTCCAACGATTGGGCCGCTGGGTGATCGAACACCTTGAGGCGGATGAGGCCATTAATGCGGCCTTGCAGTCCCCACCAACTGGGCGCACTCGTGAGCCCATCAGCGGCGTGCACGATCGTGCGAAGCTTCTCCCGGTCCTTCTCGTTGAACTCGAACAGACGATCCGGCTCCGGGTTCTTCGATACTTTTGCGGCGATGAGTCGGATCATGTCGTACATGTGGCCCAACTTCATCTTCGGCCAACCCTGCTCCATCTCGTCGAGCAGCAGCGATTGGGCGACCTCGTCCGCGTCTGTTGGGAACACCTTGAGCTCGCGGAGAGCACGCTTTGCCAGTTCATATGCTGTCCACCAGCGTTGCGACTGCGCCTCGTTCAGCTCGAGGATCTCCGTAATTGCGAACGGCGATAGCTCCGAAAAGCTCAGGCCAAAGCGCTTGACGCGCTTGGGGTCGGGGCAACGCGTCTCTCTTCCGACGAGGACGTACACGGCGACGTCGCTCGCTCCAGTCGCGGGAAGTCCTTGCTCCTTGAGCGCCGCTAGCATGCGCGGGTCCTGCGTCTGCTCAAACATCGCTGCGTACTCGCCTTCAACGTCGAAGAGTACGGTAGGGACATTGCTGTCTTGCGCGCGCCGAATCATACCAGAAACGGTCGTGGACTTGCCCCCACCCGTCGTACCGAGGACGCCGGTGTGGCGAGGGAACGCTGACTTCGTGTCCGTGCGGCCGTGCAGCAGCAGGTCATGCTGACCAATCGACGTGCGCCCGATCGGCAGATCTCCATCAGTACCGAGTAGGCGAATCGCGTCATCCTTCGGCAACTGATAAACTCGGCTATTCGGCAACGGGCGGAACGAGGCTGACTTGACTTCCTCGTTTCGATACTCTCCCATCACCTCGACGATCGCGCGTCCGTGAAACTTGGGGAAGAGTGCGAGGCCGCGACCTCGCACCGTTGCAGTCACGATCACTGGCATCTCAGCGCGCATGCCATCGGGTTCCGCGAAAGGTCCTTCGATGCAGGCGCCGAGGTAGGTGCGACCGTCTGGGCTATTGACAGTAATCAGTGACTGTGACGGCAACTGATCGATCCGGTCGCGCGGGACGAGGACGGTGACGTTACCATCCTTGCTCGTCGGTGAATCGAAGGTGCTCCAGCCGATGCAGTCCTCGCCGATTTCTTCGAGCGTCACTTCGTCCAGCTGCTCCAGCTCGGCCCTGACGCTCTCGGGGAGGTCTTGCGGCGTCACCCGAGTGACCCCGGCCATCTCGCCGCTCACGAACGCGCCTAAGTCTTCCTGATTCTTCATCGTGTCATCCGTTCCGTAGCGTAGTCTAAAGCAGCGCCTGCGTCAGCGAAGGCGACGTGTGTCTGCGCGATAAGTGCGTCACTGCTGAACATGGTGCTGCAGAGGGTGTGGGCTAAATCAAGAAGCATCGGGAAGGCTCTGTGCTCGTGCAAAGCGCTATCCGCCATCGCGATCCTCGCCGCCATGTGTGCATGCTCGCGATGGGCGTAAAAGACATGCGGCGGACCGATCGCCGAGACGCGATAAACGCCGACAACCACTTCTTGCTTTACGTCTTCCATGAAAGACAGCAAGTACTTCTCGTATGGCTCGCGCCACTTTCCCGTGTAGTGCCCGCCGAGCACGCGCTCCAGGTACGGCTCCATTGTCTCGATGACGAGGTATTCGAGCGGGTCGAGAGCCGTGCCAAGCGTCTCGTGCCACCGATCAGCCTTGCTGCTCGGTACAAAGACAAAGCGCTTATGGTCGAGGATTAACTCGCGCATCACCTCGACGCCGGGGCCGATCAACGCCGGCATGCCCGAACCCATTAACAATTCATATGCCAACGGGTTTCCCTGACCCATACGCCAATCCGCACTGCACTTGCGGGCTAGGACAGCTCGCTCCGCATAAGCCATCAGGCCGCGCCTCATGAGATCGTTGTACTGGTCGCGTTTGCTGGAGCGGTCGTATCCGGTCCGGTTCCTGCGCGCTTCAAGGAGCTGGAGCGTGTCGTCCAAGATGTCTCTGCCGCGATTGCGCAAATCACGACGGAACATACGATGGCCGTATTCGCTTCGCTGTCCGTTATAGGACGTACTGACGACGCCGATCTGCACCACCGTCAGCGGTAACATATCGATGACAGTGTTTGTTCCGTCGACTGCCTCGACGCTCCCGTTAAACAGCGCACCTCGCGCAACTGATTCAATCTCGGAGGTAGTCGCGCGAAACAGACCAACTGACGACGGCGCGTATGGCGATTCTTTGAGGCGCGCGAAAATTACATTCCGAATCGCGTCTCTGGTGTCAATATGAAGTCGCTGCGCCTGTTCGATCTCATAGTTCAGGCGGTCGGACAGTCCGGCGAGGTTCGCGGCGTCAGCGTCCCACGTATCGATGTCGAAGACGTCCGCGGGGTTGAGATCGAACGCGCGGGTAAAATCAGCTTCCGAGATCGCGTCCTCGGAGAGCTCCAGGTGGCCGTCTTCGTCGGATAGTGCGTCGCTCATCCAGTCCTCCGATACCTATTCCGAAGGCCTGGAACGGAATCCGACTCTAGAACCCGAGTAAGGTTCGGATCGGGATGGGCGCTACCCGGCCGAACAGCATGGAGGCGTAGTCCATAGCTGCACCCGGCGGGAGGCCGAATTTCGCAACCAAGAGCCCGCTCGCCGCCTTCACCGCTTCCCTACCTTGCCCCTGGACCTGCAAACGGACCAGCCGTCGCGGCGCGAGCATCTCGTACGCAAGATCGTCAGCGAGTGACTCGCAGTGTGGTTGCCCCTGCCCATCGCGTTCCATCACGTGCACGTGGGCTCGAAGCGGAACCCGTGCCAGGAACGCATCAACCTTCTCCTCTTGATCCGGCGGACGTAATCCATCTAGCACGGGTTGAATCATATCGCCGAAATGCGCTACTGCCCGCCGGCGAGGCGAGAGGTAATCGACGAGGTAGTGTGCGGTTTCGTGCGCGACGCTGAAACGCCGCTCGGCCTCGTGATCAAGCCCGTCGATAAAGATAAAACCTACGTCGCCTTCAGCAACTAAACACCCGCGGAGCTGCCGATTCTCTACGCCGCACTCGATGCCGATGTTTCGCCGTGCAAGCTGCGCGTTTACCAGCTCGATGCTGAGCCTTCCCACGGACACAATGCTAAGCGGCAGTGACGCGAGCACTGCCAACGAGATATCTCTGGGAAAATCATCCAGACGGCGTAGCTCATCGTAGAGGGCCTCCGGAAGTCTCCTATTCATCGTCCCGATCACGCGCCGCCATCAACCAGCCACTATTGCGCCGTGGAGCACCCTCCTGAGTGCCTTTAGCCATTCGAGCTGATATCAATTCATCTCTTACAATGGCAAGTAAGTCAGCAAACGAAACATCGAAGTGCTCTGATATTCTGCGAATGTCGGTCGAAAATTGCCTATCATCATCGAGCCTAGGCGCCCGGCATAGTCTCAGCATTGGAAGAACAGACACATCACAACTCAGGCGGCTAGCGAGGTTACTGTCGTCCAATGCTTCGCGTTCTGCCAACTGTTGAAGTATGCTCCCTAAGAAAAAGTCGTGCTGGGAAGCCCTTCTTGACAGTCTTGCCAAATCCGATTCGTTAGTATTCATTATTTCCGCACTTTCCGCGCCTCGGCACGCCGCAACCGTTTGAGGATCATTTCCTTTACACGGTTTATCTTTAATCGTCGCTCTTGTATCGGAAGTGCTTCGACACCCATCGCACGTGCAAACACATACTCGTCACGCGCACCCGTTAGGATCAACCGGAACACATCTTGATTCTCCGGCTCCGGCACGATGTCGGCGTAGCGGATGATGATGTCCTCGATATCCTCTGCCGAGGCGTCCTCTGGCAAAAGCGCCTGAATATCATTCCGCGCGAGTTCTGGAAGTTCGACAGGATCGATGGATTCTTCACGCCAGGCACGCTTCTTAGTCCGATCAAAATAGTGGCGGAGGTCGCCTATCGCCGACATGCGCAGATAGCCACGGATCGTTTTCCCCCGCTCTGGCTTGTACGACTCGGGGGCCCGAATAAGGCTCAACATTGTTTCGTCGCAGGCGACCTGGATTTCATGCGGGTCTTGAACACTACGACCATAGGCAGTCCAGAGATCTCGAACCAGCAAGGGCAACGCTAGGTTGGCGAACTCAGCTGGCGCCACCGGGTCACCATCGAGCATCGCTTTATGCAGCGCCTCGAGCTCGTCGGCAACTTCCTCCCAGCCACTCGCGTTCGCCACGCCGTACCCTCTCTCGGGAACCGGTGCTTGCGGCGATCGTGCGTCGCCGAGCCGAGCTATTTCGCTCTGCATCGGTCGATTTGATTCTGCATTACGGGCCGGGGAGACGACCCATCACTACTCGGTCTCGACTTATGAATGGGGTAACGCTCGGGGGCCACGTCACAATGATCTCCTTCTCATTTCCGCAGCATTGTGGCGGAATGTGATCGTAGCTCAAATTGTGCTTCTGACGGCACAAATTGCAGATCGTACTCCGCTTACGGAACGCGATTTGTTGGACTTCCGAATTTCTTGGGCTGCGTTTGGACGGCCGACCGGAACTTGTTCACTGAAGCCGCTCCTCGGCCTCATTTCCTAGGCTCAAATCCGTTACATCCAAACCGTAGTAATTCTGAAGCACCCAAAGCGGCGTGCCGTGAGACGTTTCAGCCTGCCGCTCTATTACCGTGATGCCGTAAGCATCGACCATCTCAGCCGCTACGTCATCGACCCAGTTCAGTACCTCATCGCGGCATGGGCCTGCTGCGTCGGCGAGAATGAAGAACAAGCGCACTTCCTCTTCCGCTTCAAAGTAGACCCAGACATCACGTATGACGCCGACAAATCCGTCTGGCTGCTCCTCGACGAACTTGCCCTTGAGCTGATTCGCCATTTGCACGAACCGTTCTGGGATGGCCGGGCGGTCGTACCGCAACCCCAGCCAGAACTTTATTTCTACGCGACGCTCGACGGAGAGATCATCCTCACGCCTTTCTTTGAACGTGTTGAGTGCCCGGGCCGTGAGCGTCAGTTTCGGGCTCTCGGCACGCAGAACCAAGCCTTCGCGAACCAGGACGGTTCGGCTCCGAAGACCATCGAGTCTGTCCGCGTCGGCCCGTTCCAAGACGGGCCGAAGCTCGAAATGCCGCGTCATGTTCGTGGACGACGTTTGCGCGAGATCGCAGTCTTGCGTCGCCAACAACCAGAGGTCGAACGTCTCGAACCGGTCAACAAGGCTGCCCCCCTTAATGTCGAGGGAATGAACCTCTAGGGGTGCCCGAATTAGCGACCCTTGCTTCCAACCTTCATCGTAGAGCTTAGGCGAAGGCATTTACCCGTCGTACTCGACCCCATCTTCGTACAGGTCACGCGACGGTTCGTCGTACCAGCGGCGAGGGACCGCTTCAACCGCAGCCGTGCGTGGGCGTGGCGACGCCGCGTCCATTACCGCCTGGAATGCATTGCGGTAGTCCTGGATTCGGAGAAAGTCATTGGCGGACTTTTGGTCCCGAGGGCGCTGCGTTGTCAGTAGACGGGTTTTTACTGTGTAGTTGCCTTTGCTCAATCGTTCGACGCGCCGCGCGAATGCGTGAAGCTCATCGATACGTTGCGCGACATCGGCACTTGGAACGTCGACTGCTCCCTCCGCGATGCGCCGCAACTGAGTGTGGGAGGATCCAAGCAACGGCGCGAGCTTCTTCCAAGAATTCCATGGTCTGGTCGTGTGGAGTTCCTTCAGGAGAACGGCGTGTGGCGTCGCGAGATTGACGACATCGCCCGGACTCGTGAGATGGATCGACTCCAACGCGTTCGGCTCAATCGAGGGGTGGGCGCGCACCGCGACTTTCTCGATCAATGCAGCCGAAGCGTCGTGAAGGCCTTGCAGCAACACGTCCTTCCAGAACGTGAGCAGTAGCGGCTTCAGCGGCGTGTTCCAATTCGGATTCACCGAACTGCTGAAAATCAGGTTGGTGTCGACCAGGAGGGCCCCGCTCGCCGCAGGCGTCCTGACTTCGGGTTGTATCGGCGTTAACTTCGTAAGGAGCTTGTCGAACGAAAAGGTCGGTGATAGAACGTCCCACAGGACTGCGCCGCTGGCGGCGGGCTCGAGGAACAAGAAGACCTGAACCGAGCAGTATGTGTCGAAACCGAACCGATCCGCCGTCGTGGGCGCGAACCGTTCAATTTCCGCGACGGAATGACTCGACTTCGCGGCTGCCAGAGCTGGAGCGTACACGTTATGCCTCCTTCCTCAGCAGCGCAAAATGTTCGATGCCAGCCTGTGTCATCGAATTCTCGAAGAACGCCGCGATCTCGTGATTTATGTCGCGGAATGCCTCGGTGACAACCGCGGCGTCGAACGCGCCTGGCCTCTGCGAACCGAGATCGATGTCTGCAATGAATGACGGAGCCGCTCCAGCAGGTGAAATCGTGATGTCGGCGCCCACGCCGTTCTGAAGGTAGCCGTACCGTATCACGCCGTTGGTGATCGCCGAAGACGGTTCGCTTCGGGCCAGTTGCGTGATGAGAACCCACGTCCGATTCGCGTCGGCCATGACGACATCGCCGCCTGCCCAGCCGGCAAATTCCGGCTTGAACCAGGCCCGGAATTCCTCGACGCTCGCTGGCGCAGCGTTGATGTAGCGCACGCCGAGACGGGCGTACTCCTTGATTCGGCCAATTTCCGCGACGGTACCTGAGACCGGCTCGAGGACTGCGGCGAAGGCAGCCCGGTCTCGATAGCGGTGGTCGATGGCGAGCGTGAGGGACTCTTGTCCGACCGTTAGTTCGTAGCCCTCTGCATGCCCAAATACAGAATTCGCGGTTGGCATCACAGCCGGCGGTCCACCAAACGAAATCTGAAACCCCGCGGGGCCTTGCGACTGGAGCCGGAAGTGCTCTACGAGCGCCTCTTGAAGTTCGGCGACGCCGTCTGGAGTCCCCAGCCTAGCCGCCGGCGGGTACGCGATCTGAACGACAACACGCACGATGGGGGGATTTCCCATCGTGTACGAGCGACGCGCCGAATCTAGATAGTTGAACATCCCTACCTTACGAACCGGCTTCGTGCCGCATTTGTTCCAAATTTGTTCCCGTGGTCGGGATCTCCTTGGCAACGCACTCCAACCCCGGGCGAACTCGTGCAGCGCCCTCCGTAGAGTGCCACTGCCGGCGTGCGAGTCCAGCATTGATCCTAAGCGGATGTTGTTTCATCCGACGATCTCTAACAGCGGCGGGTCGTCGTCGAGCGTTGCGGCCGCCACGTAATCGAGCACGATCCCACTACTGCGCTGCCCCGTCACCCGCTTGATGCTCTCGATCGGGATCTTCTTCTTTGCCGCGTTCGTGATGAAGCCACGCCGCAGGGAATGCCCCGCGAAATCGCCGGCGACGCCGGCCGCGGCTGCGCGCCGACGCAGGATGCGCGCGACGTCGCCGGGATCGAGCCGCTTCTCCGTCAGCTGACCGCGCAGATCGAAGGTCCGGAAGACCGGCCCCGCCGGGCCCACGGTCTCAAGCCACCGTTCGAGCGCCGCCACCGCACACAGCTGCGCACTCGGCGACGCCATCGGAAGCCGCGGCACATAGAGCTCGCGCCCCTTCTTCCGCGGGTCGTTCTTGGCCGAAGCGATCCAAACGTTCAGCCCGCGCTTCGAAAACCGCAAGTCCTCGACGTTGAGCGCCACGAGCTCACTTCTTCGAAACGCCCCCGCATACCCGAGCAAGAGCAGCGCGCGGTCGCGCGCCGCCGGCAGGTCGTCCGGCATCGCCATGAGGAGCGCCGGCAGCCGCTCGACGAGGAGCGGCTCCTTCTTCTTCGCTGCGGTCCCGCGGCTTCGGCTGTAGCGTCGCAACATGCGTCGGACCAGCGGGTGATCCGTCGGCGTCTCGAGCCCCGCGGTCGCGTGGCGGCTCGCGATCGCCGCCAGCCGCCGCCGTAGCGTCGGTAACGCGAGGCCCTGCGGGCCGCGCCCTGAGCGGATCCCGGCCGGCGATTGGGAACGGCTCGTCTCGAGCGCTTTGAGGTAGAGGGCGAGAGTCTGGGGCACTGCCGGCAGTGAATCAAGACCGTGCCGTTCGCAAAAAGTGACGAAGTCACCCCAGTCGTGAGCGTAGGCGCGTTCGGTCGCGGGCGCATGGTCGGGTGTCGCGAGATCCCGATCAACGGCTCGGGCGAGCTCGGCCAGAATCGAAGCATCATCTACGGTAGCGGGCGACGCCGCCTCCGGCTCTCCCCGGACGACGCGCAGGCCATAGTGCGGGTTCACGCGCTCTTCTTCCGCTCAAAAGTCATGATTTCTTGCGTGCTTGAGAAGTGGTTCTTCTCAGGCACGCGACGCATACGGCCGGTCTGACGATAACTCCGTCGGTGAGAAAGCAGCGGCTCGTTCGGGAGTCCACACCGGCCCCCAAATGTCAATTTCGGCGGCCGCGTTAATGAGTAGCGTCTCGCCGCGCTTGCTTCTCTGGAGGCGCCGCATCGCCGAACCGGTACACATATTAAAGACCCCCGTGTCCCACAACAAATCGAACGCAACATCGACTAACTGGTCGCGCGTGAGCTGACCTCGCCGCGGCGTATTAGGCGTTATGAACGACGCCGCTACCGGATGTCAGCGCATCAGCACGAGCGTCAGATGAGTGCACCGAAAGTTCATTTACGATCCACTCCATCGCGGAACGAAGAGCCTGCATATTGGCCGCATCAGTAAGTTCTGACCATTGCACGCTCGGCCTCTTATCTATCTTGTCTGCTGGGATCTTTAGGTGCGACCCACTTGTCAGCCGGCGCCACAACTCTTCACGCATGTCGTGGGAAGAGAACGCCTCGCGTGTCATCAAATATTGGAACTCGATCTCAACTCGCCCATAACTCCAAAGCGAGAGTATGACGGTATCTCCCGGTTGGTATATCGAGCGATCATCGCCATGCTTGTAAGCGATCTGAATGGATCCATCGAGCTTGCCTTTCCCAAAGAAGATTGCGAGCTGTGGGACAGCTTCCACCCATTCTTGGATGTCACGCATAACGGCGGCCGCGTTTTCACCTTGCCGCTCCAGCAACGCGTTGTAGAAACGTTCTGCCGTCCAAGGCTCGCCACGCCCGCTGGCAGCTGCCCGCCGATCCACCTGAAGGACCGAGGAGTTCAGGACGCGTGGAACAACGGTCTTCATCATGCCGCCTCTGTACTGACGGACCTCGACAGCGTACACTTCGCTTATCTGCATCTGACGATTAAGAATTCGATGATCCGCTGTGTTTCTGGCGCGAACTTGTCCGCGAGGAAAACCAGGCGAAGTCGCTGCTGTTTCAGGTTCTGCGCGACCTTTTCCCAGATGGTATCGGGATCGCTTTCCGGTCCAATGCTCAGCGTTTCAAGTTCTTCTTCAGGGTTCACGCCCGCCTTTTCACAGCGGCGCTCAAACAGCGAGCGTACTCGCCCAATGTCCCAGTACGCACAAGCGTTTGCTGCATACTCAAGCATTTGGCCAACCACTTCGCGACGCAGGCGAGTGTCGGAACTCCGTTTCACCTCAACGAGAGTCGGAATGCCGTCCTGGTCGACGAAGAGATGATCCAGCGAGAAGTAATCGGAACCGCCCTCCGCGACGGCGATTCCGGCTTCAGCCGTGACTAAGACGAACCGACGAGGATCGGCAGGATTCATCTGATCGCCGGCGAGCAAAGCCGGGTGCCTCGTGAGTAGGTCTTGAAGGTCGAGTTCTCGATCGAACGGCGTTTCGCGAAGTTCGGTTAAACCGTCATCTCCGACCGCCGCGTACATGACTGCTGTCATCTAATACCTCGCTGCTTCAACGCCCAGCGATCAGCCTGCAACGGAGGAACAGCCGCCCCAGCGCTTCGGTTGAAACCGCGATAGTCTTCAATAGCTCCGCGGCGCCGGCTTGCATTTTGATAGCGAGGCGCTTTTAGGATCGTTCACGTGACCACTGCAACGCGAACGCAGTACTGGGACATTGCGACGAGTGTATTGCGGCTGCAATGGTTGTTCGAACCTGGCGATTCACATTGGCGCGTTCATGGCCATTTCGAATGCGGGCCGCTGCAAGATGAGTGGCGATGGTAGCTTCTTCCACGATAGCGCTGAAAACTACACACGTCGGTTATCGGCACGGTGACCGTGCATGCGAGCCATCCTAGTGTGATGATTCACGAGTTCGTTAAAGAAACGCCGACGATTTTCGAGAATATGGCGTCGGCCGTAGCAGTCCAAACGAACGGTTTGGCTGCCGTATTATGATACGCGAGATACTCTCGAATC
>JAABUZ0100007518.1_pt1 | contig 13119 bp, 8 predicted proteins | sample 5562091 | NCBI WGS metagenome assembly JAABUZ01 (sample SAMN12813069, study PRJNA571459) | rock metagenome | isolation source: Antarctica rocks | place: Antarctica: Victoria Land, Linnaeus Terrace sud | collected 2015-12-21 | reverse complement strand
TACTGGAGAGCGTGGTCCACGCAGCCTCCACCACCAGCGTTGCAGCAGTTGCTTGAGTGGCTCTGGCACGGCCGAGGCATCTATCTCTATGAATCCTCATGACCGCCGCCAACAAACTACCACTAGTGGGTCACTTGTTTTGCCTGTGGCCATATCGTATCCACCCTGAACCTGGGCACGTCGGTCCAGTACCGAGTCGTAGGGCAGACAGCGACGCCGTCACAGCGGCAGGCAACTCCCACCAAGCCGAACCTGGAGGATGGCTATATGTGGCTGATTCAGTCGTACCGTCATGCGGCATCACGGGCGATTGCCTGAGTTCTTGGAGAAGAGGATATACCTCAGCGCGAGTGGACGTCGAACTTCTCTCCTGACGTGGGCCCCACGGTCAATGGACGGCCCGTTCGACGGGCGTTACCATAAGAGCAGGAGGACGACGAGGACGTGGTGACGATGGGGTGGACGAGAGACTTCGGCTCGCTCCTGCGGCGGCATCGCCGGGTAGCAGGTCTCACCCAGGAGGCTTTGGCCGAACTGGCCGGGCTGAGCACCCGTGGCGTCCAGGATCTGGAACGGGGCGTCAGCCAGACGCCGCGGCCCGTCACGATCGATCTGTTGGTAGCGGCGCTCAATCTTTCCGAGGAGGACCGTGCGGCGCTCGAGCTAGCGGCCGGTCCGTCTCCCGAGCCCAGCAAGCGGTCTCATCCCGGCCCCTCCCATCGAGCCTTGTGCCCGTGGTGGGACGCGACAACGAGCTCGCCATCCTGGACCAGTTTCTCCAGGGGAGGGGACGTGCAGCCGGTACCGCGCCGCTCCTCGTGCTGGCCGGCGAGCCGGGCATCGGCAAGACCCGGTTGGCGCAGGCAGCCGCCCAGCGGGCGGTGGCGCAGGGATGGACGGTGCTGGTAGGCGGCTGCCACCGCCGGGGTGGCCAGGAGCCGTACTCCCCTCTCATCGACGCGCTGGCCGGGCATCTCCAGGCCCAACCGCCGGCCAGGCTTGCGACCATGCTGGCGGGCTGCGCCTGGCTCGTGCGCCTCCTGCCGGAGCTTGCGAGCGCCCTGGAGGCGTTGCCGGCCGGCACGTTCACGCCCGAGCAGGAGCGCCGTCTGCTCTTCGCGGCCGTGGCGCGGTTCCTGAACAACGTGGCGGGGCCGGCGGGGACGCTCCTGGTCCTCGATGACCTGCAGTGGGCAGGACCGGACGCCCTCGACCTGCTTGCCGCCCTGGTGCGCACCTCCGGACTGCCGCTCCGGGTGGTAAGCGGCTACCGCGACACGGAGGTCCGGCTTGATGACCCGCTCGGCCTGCTCCTAGGCGACCTGGCGCAGGCGGGACTGGTCCGGCAGCAGGCGCTCGGTCCCTTGAGCGAGGAGGCAGCGGCGACCCTGCTCAGTGATCTAGTAGTCGGCTCCTCCGCCGCAGATCCGGCCGTGGTGGACCGCGTCCTGCAACGTAGCGGTGGTGTGCCCTTTTTCCTCATCAGCTGTGCCCTGGGACCTTGCGCAGGGAATCCGGCAGCGGATGGCGCTGCTGCCCGAGTCGGCTCGTGCTCTCGTGGCGGTCGCTGCGGTGGCGGGATGGCGCGTGCCCCGGGCCCTGCTCACCGCCGTGGTCAGCCAGAACGAGGAGGATATGCTGACCGGGCTGGAGGAGGCCTGCCGGGCCCGCCTGTTGGTAGAGGCGGGGGACGGCGCGTATGCCTTTCCGCACGACCTGATCCGAGAGGTGGTGGAGGCCGACATCAGCACCGCCAGACGGGCGGTGCTGCACCGGCGGGTGGCCGAGGCATGGGGGGCCGAGCCCCGACCGGCGGCTGCCGAGCAGTTGGCGTACCACTTCGGGCGCAGCGACGTGCAGGACAAAGCCGTGCCGTATTTTGAGTTGGCCGGCGACGAGGCATGGTCTCAGGGGGCCCAGGGGGCTGCCGAGCGCCACTTTTGTGACCTGTTGGAACGTCTGAGGTCGCTGGATCGTGTGGATGACGCCCGACGGATTCGCGAGAAGCTGGCGAACGTCCGCTACGAAACCGGTCACTATGGGGCAGCCGTTGAGTTGCTGGAGACGGTGGCGGATGAGCTCGCGGCGGCTGGAGACTGGGGAGCCGTGGCGCGAGTGGCGGCGCGGATCGGCTGGGCGCACTGGCGCGGGGGAACGATAGGCGACGGCGTCGCGCGCGTCGAGCGGCTGCTAGAGGTACTCCACCGCCACGGCGAGCAGTCCCCGCCCGCGCTCTGCGCGGCCTTGGGGCAACTCCTGTTCGGTGCCGGACAGTACAGTAAGTCTCTGACGGCAACGGAGCAGGCGGTGGAATTGGCCCGCGCTAGCGGAGATGACCGCGTACGTGCCATGGCAGAGGCCCAACTCATGAATATCCTGCAGACCTCGGGGAGCGTCGAGGACGCCGTCCGGGTCAGCAGGGAAGTGGTCACATCTATCGAGGAAGTGGGCGACCTGGATGCCCTTCGGATGGCGCACAGCGTTCTCACCTATATCCGTGGAGTGCGTGGCGACCTGGAAGCCGCCCGCCTTCACGCGGGCCGTGCTCGTGTGATCTGCGAACGGATAGGAGATCAGGTATCGCTGTCGTTTCCACTCGCTGTCGGCGCCTGGATCGACACCCTGGCGGGGGACTGGCGGAGCGCCCGCAACGAGCTGGAGCGAGCGATTGACCTGAGCCACCGAGCGGACCACTCCTGGTACGGCCCTTATCCCAGCGTCTTCCTAGCGCGACTCCTCCTGGTCGAGGGCGCCTGGGAGGCGGCTGCCGCCGTTGGCCACGAGGCCCTCGCCGTGGCCGAAGAGAGCAAGGATCTCCAGGCGGTGAGATGGACGTCGCCAACCATGGCGGAGCTGGAGATACGGCAGGGACATCCGGAAGCGGCGGTGGCGCGACTGGAGCCGCTGCTGGATCGGCCAGGTCTGGAGGAGTGTGATGTGACCTCGTTGCTGCCCGTCCTCGCCTGGGCACACCTCGACGCGGGCCGCGTAGAGGAGGCGGGCACTCTGGTGCAGCAGGCCCTGATCCGCGCCCGCCGGGAGGGGATGCGGCCAACACTGGTCGAGGCGCTTCGGTTGCGGGCCATGGTCTTGATGCGGGGGGAGCGCTGGGCGGCGGCCGCCCGCGACCTCGAGGAGGGGCTGGCCCTAGCCCGCAGTATCCCGTATCCGTATGCCGAGGCCCGGCTCCTCCGGGCCGAAAGCAAGCTATACTGTGCGCTGGGGGAGCGGAGATTAGCCGGCGAACGGCTGGAGGAGGCAGCGACCATCTTCCGGCGCCTGGGTGCCGCCAGGGACATCGAGCGCCTGGATAGACTTCCGGTGTAACGCGACTGAAAGGACACCGGGAGAAGGGGAGCAGACTCGACGGAGACGAAGGATGGGGTCGCACCGCGGAGTGCGTCGCGGTCTATCGGTGAGGCACGGTACGAGCAGCAGCTCACGCGATCGATTAGCCCGCTCGGCAATATCTTCATCACCCTGTCATCCGTCACGCCAGCCTCGTCGGTGTTCATCATCGTTCTCCCGGGTTAAATCAGCACTCGCCACCGCGACACAGGCGGCGCCCGCGAGTCCCACGTCATCACCCAGTTCGGCCGGCACGATCCGAACGTCGCCGCGCGGTATGGCGAGGGCATATCGTTCGACCATGCGCATCATCGGATCGAATAGCAGTGAACCAGCGCGGGTCACGCCGCCTCCCAGCGCAATCACCTCCGGGTTGAAGGTATGGATGCAGTTCAGCACGCCGAAACCGAGCGCCTCCGCCGCATCGGTCAGCACCTCCAGGGCGTACGAGTCTCCCTCCTGCGCCGCTCGGGTTACATCGGCCGCGCTGGCCGCTTCACCTCTTAGCCAGTTCGATGCGCTGCTCTGCCGGCCTGCCTGCAGCCCTTGTTGAAAGCGTTCCCCAATCGCCGTGCCCGATGCCAGAGCCTCCAGGCAGCCGATGTTGCCACACTTACAGACCGGGCCGTGACAGTCAATGGTGGTGTGCCCAAGTTCGCCGGCGGTGCCCGACGCCCCCTCCAGCAGTTGCCCGTTGACGATGACTCCGCCCCCGATCCCAGTGCTAATCGTCAGGTACACGAAGTCGCGGGCGCCGCGCCCGGCCCCCAGGCGATGCTCGGCGAGGGCCGCGGCGTTGGCGTCGTTCACCACGTCCACTGGCAGGGCGAGTCGCTCTTCCAGCATCAGCTTGAGCGGGACTTTGGTCCATCCTGTCAAATTCGGCGCCCCGTGGATAACACCAAGCTTGGCGTCCAGCGGGCCGGGACTGCCCACTGCGACGCCACGTATGCAGTCACGCGCGACCCCGGCATCCATCAGGGCGCGATCCATCATGCGACCGATTTGGCCTACCACGCCCTCGGGTCCCTCCGGCAGAGCAGTGGCTTCCTCCTGCCTGCCGGACAGTTGGAATCCTTGATCGGTCACCGCAACTCGTAGTCGCGTGCCACCGAGATCCACTGCCAGAAATCGGTCCTGCATATCGCCCATGCGCGCCTCCACCTCCCAGACTAGCAAGGCGGCAGGGAGATCCTTATGACACGTCGTGGGGATGCTGGATCAGGGCCAGCCAGCGTGGCCGCGTGGCGAACGCTGCAGCGGCCAGCGCGAGGCAGCCGAACGCGACCAACCACGCCAGGGCGCTGTGGTCGGAGGCGGTCGGGCGACGCACGAGAGGGTGGGACCGCTTGACGACCCGCGTCTTTCGCACCGGCTGCACCTTGGCGCCGCCGCGTTCGAGCACCCGCCGCACGTTTTTCACCTGTTTGCTGGAAAGCTTGCCGAGATCGACGGCATAGGCGCCGCTGCTCGGGTCCGCCACGATATGGCGCGTTTCCAGATGCTTGCCATTCGAGAATTTGAGGACTACCTGGCTACCCCGCGCACCCTTGCCCACCAGCAAGGTGCGCCCCTGATAGCTCAAGAGGTATCCGTTCAGGGTGTGCTTCCGGTTCAACTGTATCCGGCGATGCGGCGTCACCAGCGCCGCCCGGGCCAGGGCAGAGAGCATATCATCGCGGTCCCCGTTCACGGTGTCGGGCGATTCGATCGAGGCCACATGGGGCAATCGGTACAGCTCTTGGGCCGACACCTCGCCCGGCACCTCGATTCCGCCGCGCAGCATGTCGATTGAAGCATCCACCCCGGCTGTGTTCAGTGCGCCGAGCGTCTGCAGGGCTTCAGCACGGAGGGCGCGGCTAAACGCCTGAGTGCCACGTGAGGTGGAGGGGAGGTGGAGCAGGAGCAGGCGAGGTGCACTGGTGGCCGGTAGATCGTTCATGCCCGGCCACCCCGGCGGAGGATTGATGACCAACGGCGCCCTGTGCCACAGATAGACCGAATCCTCACCCCGGTACGATTGGAGCGGATCGGGCCCGCTTCCCGACCAGCCGTACGGATCGACCGGCGTGCAGTTGTGAAACACCGTGAAGTGCACATGCGGCCCAGTGGAATGACCGGTATTGCCACTTATACCGATCTTCTGACCGAGTTTGACCTTCTGCCCACGATGAACCAGAATCTTGCTGAGGTGCCCGTACAGCGTCACGTAGCCGCCACGGTGCTCGATCATGATCATGTTCCCGTAGCCGTGGTCCGGCATGGTCGGATACTCCATGGCAGCGAAGACGACCTTGCCGCGTGCCGCCGCGTACAGCGATTGGTAACTGACGTCGTAGTCGTATCCGTTGTGCCCGTCGTAGTCGATGTACTCGCGCAGCGATTTGTTCCAGTACCCGGGAAAGTCGGCGCGATGGTGCTGGGCATCGGGGCCGGCCTGCGCCCCAGTTGCCGTGATAATCAAGCCATCTTGCACGTAGTTGGGCGAGTCGTGATCGAAGTACGACACCAGCGAGGTCCAGCCGCGGTATGGCGGATAGAGGAACGGTTTGCCGGCGGCAGGCTTGTTCGGTCCGTTACAGGTAACGGGCTGCACCGAGTCCTCGGTATTGAGATTGATCGGCGGGGTGGCGGTTGGTGTCGCGGTCGGCGTGGCGGTGGCAAGATGCTTGTGCTTGTGACGATGCCTGTGACGCGGGGGAACTGAGGATGGCGTCGCGGTCGGCGTGGGCGTCGCGGTCGCCGTGATTGGCTGAACAGTGGGAGTGGCGTGGTGACGGTGGGGGTGACGATGGGTTCGCGGATGGGTCGTGCCCTCTGCTCGCGGAGTCGCGACCGGTCGAGGTGTAGGCGTGGGTGTGAGCGTCGCAGTCGCCGTCGCAGTAGGGCGAGGTGTGGCGGTCGCCGTCGCCGTCGCCGTTTGGGTGGGCGTCGCTTCGTCCACTACCACAGCGGTTGGCGTCGAGGGATCAGCAAAGGCCGATGCATTCGGGCCCGATGACCACGCAGCAGACACGACCACCAGCAGTAGCCCGGCAAATAAAGCGTGCTGCCGAGCAGATCGGCCTGGAGACAGAGTAAACCGGCGCATTACGGAGGTGCGAGCGCGACCGGCGGTCAGGCCAGAACGGGCTCGCGAACCTCGAACGAGCGAATGCGGCTCTCCACCTGGTCGATCACGTCGTCCGGGGTGGAGGCGCCGGCGGTTACCCCGACACGTGAGGCGCCATCAAACCAGGCGGGTTCCAACTCGTCCGGACGCTCCACCTGGTACGCCTCGACGCCCTCTTCTTTGGCGGCCATCACCAGTTTGCGCGTATTCGCGCTGGCGCAGCCGCCGATCGCAACCACCACATCCACGTCCTGCGCTAGCTCACGGACGGCGCGCTGGCGATCCTTGGTCGGCTTGCAAATCGTGTTGATCACTCGGATCTCCACGCCGCGAGCCACCATCGCTCCCACCAGATCGCGCGCCAGAGCGATAAACTTCTCGACGTTGGAGGTGCTCTGCGAGATCAGGGCCACACGGCGGGTGGGCTCCCAGTCTCGCAACTCGTCCATGGACATGATGACTTTGGCTTTTCCGCCCGACCAGCCGACGATTCCCTTCACTTCCTTGTGTTTGGCGTCGCCGTACACCAGCACGGAGTAGCGCTGCTGAACCAGATCATAGGCAGTCTTCTGGATGCGCGTCACCAGCGGGCAGGTGGTATCGATCACCCGCAAGCCACGCGCCTCGGCCTCTTCCTTCAGGGCCGGCGGCGCGCCATGAGCCGTGATCGCGATCATGGCCCCGGCCGGCGCCTGGTCCAGGCTGTCGATGACGTGGACGTTGATCTGCTCCAGGGCCTCGGCAATCTGCGGATTGTGTACGATAGCACCCAGCGTGTACACCGGAACCCCCGAGTTGCCCAAATCTCGTACGATTTCGATGGCGTCGCGAACACCGAAGCAGAAGCCCATGGCCTGGGCCCGAATAATTTCCATAGAACGTAACGATCCTCGTGCGGGTGCTGGTCCCTGTAATTGTACATGTCGAAGAGTTGACAGCCGGCTCGCGCGGTGTTTTGCAGCACCACGGGTTGAACGATATCATCGGAGCGTGGCCGGACGAGCGTTCGGCCACATATTTATGTGCAAGGATGGAGCAAGGGGTGAGCGAGCCAGTGCGATTCGTCATCGTCGGTAACGGCGTGGCCGGCACCACCGCTGCCGAGCACATCCGGAAGAACCGCCCCGAGACCCAGGTGACGCTGTTTGGAGCGGAGCCCTATCCGCTCTACAACCGGGTCGCCCTTCCCATTTTCCTCAAAGGGAAGGTGCAGCAAAAAAATGTGATGATGCGCAGCGTCGACATCCATGAGCAGCGCGGTATCACACTGGTCCTCGACACCTGGGTGAAGCAGATATCGGCCGAGGATCACACGGTTACCACCGAAGCGGGCCACGAGATACCGTATGACCGCCTGCTGCTGGCGACCGGGGGCACGCCTCGACCGCTGGGAATACCGGGCGACCAGCTCGAGGGCGTCTATGAGTTCCAGACATTGGACGATACCAGGGCGTTGAGCGCGCGCTGTGAGGAGTCGCGCTCGGCGGTAGCCCTGGGCGGCAGCTATATCGGCTACGAGCTGGCCGAAGCGTTTTCGCACCGTGGCCTCCACACCACGTGGATCATGCGCGGCGATCGTTTTCTGCGCCGGCTGCTCGATCCGCAGGGCGGTGAAGTCGTCGATGCGCTGGCCGCGGACCGAGGTGTCCAGGTGGTCTACAACGACTGGGCCGCCGAGATTCACTCCGATAACGGCGTGCCCAAGTCGGTCACCACCCTGGGTGGCCACACCGCGCCGGCCGATATGGTGGGCTACGGCATCGGCCTGCGGTACTACACCGAGCTGGCGGAGAGCGTCGGCATCCGGGTGCAAAAGGCCATTATCACCGACGAGCATCTCCAGACGTCGGCGCCGGACATCTTCGCCGCCGGTGATGTGGCCGAGTTTTTCGATGTCATCATCAATCGGCACAACCAGATGGGCACCTGGGACAACGCCGCCTCGCACGGACGGCTCGTCGCTCAGAACATGTTGGGCAATCGCCTGGTGTATACCGAGGTGCCGACCTACGTGACCACCATGTTCGGCTCACGCCTGAGCGTGCTGGGGCTCACGCCCGAGAGCCACCCCGAGCTGGAGCGGGAGGTTCAGGTGAACCTGGCGGCCCGCAAATATCGCGCGCTGTTCTTTTATGACGGACGGCTGGTCGGCGCCGTCATTATCGGTGTGCTCAAAGGGCGGCGCAGACTCGAAGAGTTGATCAAGGGCCGCCAACCGGTGGTGGGAGATCGGCGTGCCCTGTTCGATCTGCTGGGGCCGATCGCGGAAACTGAGCCGCTCGAAGACTGAATAAAGCAGCTTGCGCGGTACCATAGAGCAGAGAGAAGAGGTGACGCGGTGGCCGCATCATTGCTGGAACTGGGACTGGCGCTACTCTGCCTCGCCGCCGCGGGTTCGCTCCTTATCCGTCTACTGGACAACTACCGCGAGACGGGACGTAAGGGCAAGTCGTGAGGGTTGGGCCAGGCCAGGAGGGCCGGATGAAACAGCTGGTTGAGCTACAGGTGAACGGCGAGATACAGCAGGTCGCCTTTGAGCCATACAAGACGCTGCTGGAAGTTCTGCGCGAAGACCTCGAGCTGACCGGCACTAAACACGGCTGCGAGCTGGGCGAGTGCGGGGCCTGCACCGTCCTGATCGAGGGCGAGCCGATCATGTCCTGCATCTACCTTGGCATCGAGGCGGCCGGCAAAAAGATCGAGACCGTGGAGGGATTGGCCGTTCGAGGCGAGCCAGAGGCGCTGCAACGTGCCTTTGCCCGCACCGGCGGCGCCCAGTGCGGCTACTGCACGCCGGGGATGTTGATGAGCGGCACCGCTCTACTCCGCGAGAACACCGAGCCCAGCCGAGCCGATATTCAGGAGGCGCTGGCCGGGAATCTCTGCCGCTGCACCGGCTACACCAAGATTTTCGAGGCGGTTGAAATGGCGGCCTCCGAGCTGCACCAGGCGGAGCGGGCACGGAGGGTAGGTTGAGCGACGAGGAACTGGCGGTTGTCGGCAAACGCAACCTGAAGTACGACTGGCACGCCAAGCTGACCGGCGCGGCGCGCTACACCGACGATCTCCGTCTCCCCCGCATGATCTGGGGCCGGCTGCTGCGCAGCCCGTATCCACATGCCCGTATCCTGCACATCGACACCAGCCGAGCCGAGGCGCTGCCCGGCGTTTTTGCCGTGGTTACCGGCAAGGAATTACCGATCAAGTTCGGCATCCTCCCCTCCAGCCAGGACGAGACCGCGCTGGCCATCGACAAGGTGCGCTACGCCGGCGAGGCGGTGGCTGCGGTGGCCGCGATCGACGAGTGGACGGCGGAAGAGGCCTGTCACCTGATCGACGTGCTCTACGAGCCGCTGCAGAGCATTATGTCAATTGACGAGGCGCTTGATTCGGAGAGCGAGAAGATTCACGACTGGACCCGCCAGGGCAACATCCAGAAGGCCGTGAAACTCGAGTTCGGCGACCTGGAAGAGGGTTTTGCGGAAGCGGACTACATCCGAGAGGATGACTTTTATTTCGAGGGCAACAGCCACGTGCCGCTGGAAAACCATGCGGTGCTGGCCAGCTGGGAGCCAAACGGCAAACTGACCATCTGGTCCTCCACGCAGACTCCGCACTATCTCCACCGCGAGTTGAGCAAGGTCCTGGAGATGCCTCCCAGCCAGATCCGCATTATCGTGCCACCGGTCGGCGGCGGTTTCGGCGGCAAGAGCGAGGCCTTCTCGCACGAGGTGGTGGCACCGGTGCTCTCGCGCAAGGCAGGCCGGCCGGTTATGATCTCACTGAGCCGCGAAGAGGTGTTCTACTGCCACCGCGGACGTCACCCCGTGAGAATGTGGATGCGCACCGGAGTGAAGAAGGACGGCGCCATCACGGCCATGCACTTCACCTCGACGCTCGACGGTGGCGGCTATGGTTCGTACGGCATCGCCTCCATGTACTACACCGGCGCGCTCAACACCCTGCCCTACAAAGTGCCGCGCTATTGCTTCGAGGGCCGGCGCGTCTTTACCAACAAACCGCCCTGCGGCCCCAAACGCGGACACGGCACGGTGCAGCCGCGCTTCGCCATCGAGTGCCAGATGGACAAGATCGCGGAAGCGCTTGACCTGGATCCAGCCGAGATGCGAATGCGCAACAGCGTGGAGCCCAATAGCTGGACGGTCAATCACCTGCGGATCACCACCTGCGGCCTGAACGAGACCATCGAGAAGGTGGTGGCGCGCTCCGGCTGGAAGGAGAAGCACGGCAAGCTAGGCCCCGGACGGGGCATCGGGCTCGCCGCCAGTGTCTATCTCTGTGGCGCCGGCCTGCCCATCTACTGGAACCCGCTGCCCCACTCCGGCGCCCAGGTCAAAGTCGATCGGGGCGGCGGTGTCACGGTCTATTGCAACACCTCAGATATCGGGCAGGACTCGGACTCGATGCTGGCCTACGTGGTGGCCGAGGAACTGGGCGTCAACGTCGCCGACATTCATCTGGTCACGGGGGACACCGGCCTGGCCCCGGTCGATCTCGGCTCGTACTCCAGTCGGGTCACCTTCATGGCGGGCAACGCCGCCAAGCAGGCCGCCGAGCGGATGAAAGAGCAGATTTACGCAGCAGCGTCCGACGCGATGGGAGTACCAGCCGGCAAACTGGTCGGCGCCGCCGGCATGATCTACTGCGTCGAGGACACTGCCCAGCAGATCAGCTTCGCCGCGGCTGCGCAGCTGGCGGAAGAGAGATTCGGCACGCTGGCCTCGGTCGGCTCGTACACGCCGCCCAAGCTGGCCGGCGACTATAAGGGCTCGGGTGTCGGCCCCTCGCCGGCGTACAGCTTCACCTGCTGCGCCGCCGAGGTCGAGGTCGACCTGGAATCGGGCGTCCTGACGGTGAGAAAGCTTACCGTCGCGCACGACCTGGGTCGAGCGCTCAACCCCGTGGTCTGCGAGGGGCAAATCGAGGGTGGCATGTACATGGGCTACGGCGAGGCGGTGGTGGAGGAGCAGATCTTCCGCAAGGGGTTGCACAAGCAACCCTCCCTGCTGGAGTACAAACTGCCCACCAGCCTGGATGTGCCGGAGTTGGAGGCGATGATGGTGGAAACCATCGATCCGGAGGGTCCGTTCGGCGCCAAGGAGGTCGGCCAGGGCCCGCTGGCTCCCGTCATTCCGGCCATTGCCAACGCCGTCTACGATGCCATCGGCATCCGCTTCGACAGCAGCCCCATCACCGCCGACAAGATCCTGCGAGCGCTGGAAACCCAGCGCAAAGCAGCCGTCTCCACCCCGCGCGTCGTGTCGGCCCAGTAGGGAAGAAACTATGCTCCGTCTGTCGCGCTTCAGCTACCTTGCGCCGAGATCGCTCGACGAGGCCCGCAGTTTACTTGGGGAGCACGGCGAGGACGCCGTACTGATGGCGGGGGGAACCGATGTACTGGTGAACATCAAACACCGGGTGGTCACCCCCCAATACGTCATCGGCATTCGTGAGCTACCAGAGCTGCAGCGCTTCGCCCTCGAGCCGGACGGCTGGCTTACCATCGGCGCCGGCGTTTCCCTCAAACGGGTCGAGCATGACCCGGTGATCCAGGCCCGCTACCCCGCCCTGGCACAGGCGGTCCACCTCATCTCCACGCCCCAGGTGCGAGTTCAGGGGACGATCGGCGGTAACGTATGCCTGGATGTGCGCTGTAACTACTACAACCAGTCGTACGAGTGGCGTAAAGGCATCGGCTTCTGTATGAAGAAGGACAGCCCGATCTGCCGGGTGGCCCCGGGCGGCGATCGCTGCTGGGCGGTGGCCTCGGCCGACAGCGTCCCGGTCCTGATCGCCCTCCGTTCCGAGGTCAGCATCCTGGGCGACCAGGGCGTGCGCCGCGTCCCTCTGGAGTCGCTCTACCAGGACGACGGGTTGGCGCCGCACACCCTGCGCTTCGGCGAGGTCGTCACCGCCCTGCACGTCCCGCCCGAGGAGGGCTATGTGACGGTCTACCGCAAGTTTCGGATTCGCCAGTCCTTCGACTTCCCGCTGGTCGGCGTGTCGGCTGCAGTGAGGCTGAATCACGCCGGAACCGTCGCCGGCAGCCGCGTGGTCACCACCGCCATCGCCTCCTACCCCGAGCGCTCACCCGCCGTCGAAAGCGCGATCATGGGCCGCCCACTGGACCAGGCGTCCATCGAAGCCGCCGGCAAGGCCATGTTCCGCCAGGCCAAACCAATGGACAACACCGCCGGCACCATCTTCCATCGCAAGCGCATGGCGCGGGTCCTGCTGGAACGAGCCCTACGAGAAATTGCGGGAATCGACGAGCCGGTGCGTCAATCGGCGTAGCGCAAGGAACGGTCAAACCAACCGTGTGCGCACGGGCCAAGTATTGGGAGAGAAGTTCCGCCAAAATAGGGAGCGTGGATGGAGGCGGCGTTAAATGACCGAATTGTCCCTCACGCGAGAGCAAACACGCCAGATCATGCTCCTGGCTGGGTTCACTGGCGACGCGGATATTCGCTTCCTCAAGCCGCACAATCATGTCTGGGAACTTATCACGCCTGAGGGTACGTTCTTCCTCAAGGCCCCATCCAAGGACTGGTACGGGGGAGATGTGGAGCGAGAGGGCCCAACCGTTAACCGTGAAGTTGAAGCCTGGGACTGTCTGGCGGCAAGCGGGCTGACAGTGC
>JAABUZ0100007516.1_pt1 | contig 13122 bp, 14 predicted proteins | sample 5562091 | NCBI WGS metagenome assembly JAABUZ01 (sample SAMN12813069, study PRJNA571459) | rock metagenome | isolation source: Antarctica rocks | place: Antarctica: Victoria Land, Linnaeus Terrace sud | collected 2015-12-21 | reverse complement strand
AGATCATGGGCCCGGGCTCAGCGGCCCACACGAACGCTCACGCGTCCCCAGGCGTTGTTGATCGCTTGCCCACGGCACCATGTCGGCTCGCATCGTCTGCCAGCGTACGCACGCCAAGCGCCGGCTTCGGTCGACCCCCGCCGCCGATACCCCCGCCGCCGATACCCCCGCGGTGTATTCTGAACGGCATGGATGAGACCTCCTCCGCCGCGCCGGTGCGCGGCTACACCGCGAGCAAGGAGCAACTGCTCAAGCGCTTGCGCCGCGTCGAGGGCCAGGTGCGCGGCGTGGAGCGGATGGTCGAGGAGGACCGCTACTGCATCGACGTGCTCACGCAGATCGGCGCCGCGCAGGCGGCGCTCGACAAGGTGGCGCTCGGCCTGCTCGACGACCACGCCCGGCACTGCATCGCCCAGGCCGAGGGCGAGGAGCGGGTGGACAAGTCCGACGAGCTCATGGGCGCCGTCGGCCGGCTGCTGCGCCGCGGCTAACCCGACGCGCGAGGTCTCGCGCGTCTTGGCCCACTCAGGCGCCGGCTCGGGTCAGCGCCGCCCTGATCCACTCCTCCGGCGGTGTGCCGCGCGCGCCATCCGCAGAGCGATAGAGACGGCACTTGAGTCCGAAGTCCTCCCGCGCGGCGGCGCCCGGATCGACGTCGACGCCGTCGACGCGGACGGTAGGCGATCCGAGGAAGCGCGCGGCTTCGGCGCCTGCGACGCTCTCCACGCGGCGCAGCTCCATGTCGGCGTCGACGCCGGTCTCGGTCAACAGCCTGCGCACGCTCGCGCTGAGCGGCTCGTGGCTCGGGCAGCCGTCGAAGTAGAGGATCTCGACTTTCACGGTCACGGGCGTCAAGTCGGAGGTACGAGTCGACGAATGCGCCGGCGTCCTGCGGCGGGAACGATACCCCGCTCGACCCACGCGGTAGGCGGTCGGCGCGCGGCGAAGGTGGTCGATCGGCACACTTCGGTCGGACCTCCCACCCGAAGGAGCACACGCGCATGGCCGCCTCGACCTCCACGCAGCGCGTCCCCATCCCGCGGGACCGCGAGAACGACTACACGCCCGAGGCGGCGCGCGGGCGCCAGGAGTTCCTGCGCGAGCAGACGGGCGTCGGGCTCGAGCACGTCTCGAGCTACTCCTTCGACCCGGCGGTGCTCCAGGGCAACGTCGAGCACTTCGTGGGAGTGGCACAGGTGCCCATCGGGCTCGCGGGGCCGCTGCTCGTGAACGGGGAGCACGCCCAGGGCGAGTTCTACGTGCCTCTGGCGACGGCCGAGGGGACGCTCGTGGCCAGCTACAACCGCGGGATGCGGCTGCTGCACGAGGCCGGCGGCGTGACGACCACCATCCTCGACGACCGCATGCAGCGCGCTCCCGCTTTCCTGTTCCACAGCGCGCGCGAGGCGCGGGAGTTCGGCGGGTGGCTCGAGGAGCACTTCGAGGAGATCAAGGAGGCGGCGCAGAGCACGACGAGCTCGGGTCGCCTCCGGGACATCGACCAGTACTCGGCGAGCCGGATCCTCTACACCCGCTTCAACTACACGACCGGGGACGCGGCCGGGCAGAACCTCACCGGGAAGGCCACCCAGGCCGCGTGCCAGTGGATCGCCGCCAACCACCCGGGAGGCATCGAGCGCTTCTTCCTCGAGTCGAACTTCGCCACCGACAAGAAGACCTCGCAGGTGAACATGCTCCACACCCGGGGCAAGCGGGTGGTGGCCGAGGCGACGATCCCCGACGCGCTGCTGAAGAGCGTCATGCGCTCCTCCTCCGAGCAGATGTACCGGGCGAGGCAGGTCTCCAACCTCGGGGGCTTCATGTCGGGCGTCAACAACAACGGCGCCCACTCCGCCAACGGCATCACCGCGATGTTCATCGCCACCGGGCAGGACGCGGCCAACGTCGCCGAGTCATCCGCCGCCCTCGTCTACACCGAGCACCGGCCGAACGGCGACTACTACTACTCCGTCACGATCCCGTCGCTGATCGTCGCGACCTACGGCGGGGGGACGCACCTTCCCACCCAGCGGGAGTGCCTCGAGCTCCTCGGGTGCTACGGGAAGGGCAAGGTGATGAAGCTCGCCGAGATCGTCGCGGCCACGGTGCTGTGCGGCGAGCTCTCGCTCGGCTCGGCGATCGTCGCCGAGGAGTGGGTCGAGTCGCACGACCTCTACGGGCGCAACCGCAAGTAGCGCGCCCGCTGCTCAGGCGAGCATCACGACCTGGCGGACGGCCTCTCCGGCGGCCAGGCGGTCCATCCCCTCGTTCAGCTCGTCCAGACCGAGCCGGTGGGTGATGAGCCGCTCGACGGGCAGGCGGCCGGCGCGGTGCAGGCCGACCAGGCGCGGGATGTCTCGCTCGGGCACGCACGAGCCGAGGTAGGAGCCGCGCAGCGTCCGCTCCTCGGCCACGAGCGAGACCGCCGGGATGGAGAGCATTCGCTCGGGGTGGGGGAGGCCGACCGTCACCGTGCTCCCGCCGCGGCGGGTCGCGGCGTAGGCCTCCGCGAGCACCGCCTCGTGGCCAACGGTCTCGATCGCGTGGTGCGCGCCGCCCGCGGTGGCCTCGCGCACCGAGGCCACCGTGTTCTCGCCCGCCGCCGGGACCGTCACGGTCGCGCCGAGCGCCCGGGCGAGCTCGAGCTTCTCGGGCACGCGGTCGATCGCGACGACCGGGTTGGCGCCCGCGGCCACCGCCCCGAGCACCGCCGCGAGCCCGACGCCGCCGAGGCCGAAGACCGCGACGCTCTCCCCGAGGCGCACGCCCGCGGTGTTCACCACCGCGCCCACGCCGGTGAGGACCGCGCAGCCGAAGACCGCCGCGACCTCGTAGGGCAGCTCGGGATCGACCCGGACCGCCGAGCGCGCGGAGACGACGATCTCCTGGGCGAAGGCGGAGATCCCGAGGTGGTGGTGGAGCTCCTCTCCCGAGGCCTCGTGGCGCCAGCGCCGCGCGCCCGAGAGGAGCCGACCGGCGGCGTTCGCGGCCGCGCCGGGCTCGCACAGCGCCGGGCGCCCGACCCGGCACGGGCCGCAGCGACCGCACGCCGGCACGAACGCGAGCACCACGTGGTCGCCTGGTTCGAAGGCGCCGGCGTCCGGCCCGAGCTCGAGCACCTCGCCGGCCGCCTCGTGGCCGAGGACCATCGGCATGACGCGCGGCCTGGAGCCGTCGAGCACCGAGAGGTCGGAGTGGCAGAGCCCGGCCGCGTGCACCCGCACGCGCAGCTCCCCCGGGCCAGGGGCTTCGAGCCGCAACTCGGCGATCTCGAGCGGTCGGGAGGTGGCATAGGGCGCCGGTCGACCCATCTCGCGCAGGACGGCCCCGGCGACCGTCATGCGCCGGCCTCCTCCCCGGTCAGGCGCGCGAGCGCCGCGCGCAGCGGCGGGGGTATCTCCGCCGGCCGGCGCTCCTCGCGATCGACGAAGACGTGGACGAACCAGCCCGTCGCCGCCGGTCCGTCGTCCTCGGGCCGGAAGAGTCCGATCTCGTAGCGGACGCTCGTGCGCCCAAGGCGCCCCGCGCGCAGTCCCGCCTCGATCGTGGAGGGAAAGCTGATCGCGGCGTGGTAGGCGCAGTGCGACTCCGCGCACACGCCGATCACCTCGCCGCGGTGGATGTCGAGGCCGCCCTCGACGATGAGGTACTGGTTGATGACGGTGTCGAAGTAGGAGAGGTACTCGACGTTGTTGACGTGCCCGTAGACGTCGTTGTCCTTCCACCGGGTGGGGATCTCGAGCCGGTGGACGTAGTCGGCGCGGGTGCTCACCGGGCGGCATCGTGGCACAGGGGAGCCCTGCCAAGATGAAGGGATGGTCGTCCCCTCCGCTCCGTCGCTGCCGCCGGGCCCGCCGCTGCCCCGCTGGGCACAGACGCTCGGCTTCCTCCTCGTGCCGGCCCGCTTCGTCGAGGGCTGCCGGCGGCGCTACGGCGACGTGGTGAGCTTCGGGAGCCTCTTCGACCCGTGCTTCGTGATGGTCTTCGACCCCGAGGTGGTCAAGCAGGTCTTTCGCGGCTCGCCCGACCGCCTCCGTGCGGGGGAGGCCAACGCGGTGCTCGGGCCCGTGCTCGGCGAGCGCTCGGTGCTCCTGGCCGACGGAGTCGAGCACCTGCGTCAGCGACGGCTCCTGCTCCCGCCGTTCCACGGGGAGCGAATGCGGGCCTACGAAGCGGTCATGCGGGGTGCGGCCGACCGGGCGATCGACTCCTGGCCCGTCGGCGAGCCGTTCGAGCTGCTCCCCTCGATGCAGAGTCTCACGCTCGAGGTGATGATGCGGGCCGTCTTCGGCGTGGACGCCGGGCCGCGGGAGGAGGAGCTCGGGCGCGCGCTGCGAGCGATGATCGACCCGGTCGCCACGCGGCTCGGGGTGCTCGTGATGGCGCTCTCCCGGGGACGGCGCGGCAACCGCGGTGCGGTGGCGCGCTTCGAGGAGCGTCGCCGGCGCGTCGACGAGCTGATCTACGAGGAGATCTCCTCTCGTCGTGCCGCGCTCGACCTGGAGGAGCGCGAGGACGTCCTCTCCATGCTCCTGCTCGCCCGCGACGAGGACGGCGAGGGGATGAGCGACGTCGAGCTGCGCGACGAGCTCGTCACCCTTCTCGTCGCCGGCCACGAGACGACGGCCACCGGCCTGGCCTGGGCGCTCGAGCTGCTCCTGCGCAACCCTCCGGTGCTCGCGCGCCTGCGCGCCGGGCTGGCCGACGGCGAGGAGCGCTACCTCGACGCGGTGATCAAGGAGACCCTGCGCGTGCGCCCGGTGATCGCCGGCGTGGGACGGGTGGTGCGGGAGGAGCCCTTCGAGGTCGGCGGCTACCTCATCCCGCCCGGGATCGAGATCAACCCGTCGATCGCCGCCATCCACCGCCGGGCCGACCGCTACCCGGACCCACGCGCGTTTCGCCCCGAGCGCTTCCTCGGCGCCCAGGCGCCCGACACCTACACCTGGCTGCCCTTCGGGGGCGGCACGCGCCGCTGCCTGGGCGCGAGCTTCGCCACCTTCGAGATGGGGGTCGTGATCGCCCGGGTGCTGGAGCGGGCGCACCTCTCGCCTGTCGGCCGGCGGCCCGAGAAGGGCGTGCGCAAGGGCATCACGTTCGTGCCCGCGCGGGGGGTGCGGGTCCTCCAGGCCGACGCGCCGGAGGCGGCGAAGGCGCGGGTGGCTCCGGCTGTGTCTGCTGTTCCTTTATGAAGCCCCGTGTCCCCTATAGGGGGTACACGGGGCTTCATAAAGTCGTCTGTGGGCACCTGAGTATGGGCGGGCCCCCTAGCGCAACGAGTCGGCGATCGCCCCGAGCACGAAGTCGCTCGCCACGACGACGGTCAGGCCGAGCGCCACCGTCCGGAAGCGGCGCTGGAAGGCGGGCAGCTCGGAGGGAAGGGCGAACAGCCTCGCGGGCCACAGCCGCCACGAGACGTGGGCGAAGAGCGCGACCGCGAGGAGGAGCAGCGCTCCCTTGGCGATGACGAGCGCCAGCCACGGCGTCGAGGGATCGTGGCGCCCGGCGATCTCCGTGATCACGAGCCCGCCGCCCGAGAGGGCGAGCACGAGGCAGAGGGCGAGGACCTTCCAGCGAGCGCCCGCGGCAAGCGTCACCGCGAAGGGCTCGTAGCGCTCGGCGCGACCGAAGAATCGGGCGGCGCGGGGCTGGACGACGGCGAGGCTGTAGAGCATCGCGCCGAGCCAGACCGCGGCCGCTCCCGCGTGGACGGTGACGAGGACGGCGCGAGCGAGCTCGAGCATGACCGGGCTGCTCAACTCCGGCTGCGACGGGCGAGCTCGGCGAGATCGCCTCGAAGCTGCTCGATCTCCAGCTCGAGTCGGTCCAGCCGGGCCGCGAGGGCCTCAGGAGGGTCGGGTGGCTGGCCGCCCAGCGGGCTCGGCGCGACTTCACGCGCGGACTCAGACGCCTCGGACTCGCCTCCGAGGAGCTGCACGTAGCGCACCTCCTTCTGGCCCGGACGCCGCTCGAGCGCTCTGACGAGCTCGCGGCCGGCAAGACGCGCGAGGGTCGCCTCGACCCCGTCCAACGCGCCGAAGCGGTGCAGGCGCTCCGTGCGCTGGTTGAGCTCGCCGGGCGTCTGGGCGCCGCGGAGCATGAGCACGGCGAGCACGCTGAGCTCTTCGGGGCCGAGCGAGAGCGCCTCGTCGAGCAGGTGGCGGTACTTCGCGGCGCGATTGCCCGAGCCGCTGGCCAGGCGCGCCCAGCGCCGCTGGCGCAGGCGCCCGAGGCCCTCGCGCACCGTCTGCTCGTCGAGGTCGAGGACCGGGTCGCGATTCGTCGCCTGGTTGCACGCCAGCCGCAGGGCGTTGACGCTCAGCGGGTAGGCGTCGGGCGTCGTGCGCTGCTTCTCGATCAGGCAGCCGAGGACGCGCAGCTCGACGTCGTCGGGCTCCACGCCTCCGCGGGCTCCTTGGCTCAGCGCGCGGCGGTCAACCCGACCGGGCAACTCACGCCGGTGCCGCCGAGCCCGCAGTAGCCGTTCGGGTTCTTGGCCAGGTACTGCTGGTGGTAGGCCTCGGCGTAGAAGAACGGGCCCGCCGGCGCGACCTCCGTGGTGATCTCGCCCTTGCGCGCCCCGCTCAGCACGGCCTGGTAGGCCTCGCGGGAGGCCTCGGCCTCGGCGCGCTGGCGCTCGCCGGTCCAGAGGATGGCGGAGCGGTACTGCGTTCCCACGTCGTTGCCCTGGCGCATGCCATGCGTCGGGTCGTGGCCCTCCCAGAAGGTCCGCAGCAGCTCCTCGTAGGAGATGGCCTTCGGATCGAAGACGGCGAGGACGGCCTCCGTGTGGCCGGTCGAGCCCGAGCAGACCTCCTCGTAGGTGGGGTTGGGGGTGAGGCCCGCGGCGTAGCCGACGGCCGTGGTCCACACGCCGGGCGCGTCCCAGAAGAGGCGCTCGGCGCCCCAGAAGCAGCCCATCCCGAAGATCGCCTGCTCGAAGCCCTCGGGGAAGGGCGGCGTCATCGGGTGGCCGAGGACCGCGTGGCGGCCGGGCACCGGCATGGACGCGTCGCGGCCGGGCAGGGCGCGGTCGGGGTCGATCATCCGGGTCTTGTCGCGAAAGAGGCGCATGGGAGTCAGTACCGCGCACCGGCGCGGGCGTTACGCAGGCTCGGCCTCATCCGTCCGTCCGCCGGTCGGTTTGCCGCCGGGCGGGAAACGGGTAGCGCGTCCCTCACACGCACGCGGCGACGGAGGGGGAGCAGTCGATGAGCGTTCAGACAGGCACGATCAAAACGAGGATCCCGGCTCGGCTCGACCGCTTGCCGTGGTCGCGCTGGCACTGGATCATCGTCATCGGCCTCGGCACGGTGTGGATCCTCGACGGGCTCGAGGTGACGGTCGTCGGCTCGATCGCCTCGCGGCTCTCGGAGAAGGGGAGCGGGCTGCCGATCTCCTCCGCCCAGGTGGCGGGCCTCGCCGCGAGCCTCTACGTGGCCGGGCTGTGCGTGGGGGCCCTCGTGTTCGGCCAGCTCACCGACCGCTTCGGGCGCCGCAAGCTCTTCATGATCACGCTCGCGGTGTACCTCCTGGCCACCTTCGCGACGGCGTTCTCGTTCGCGCCGTGGTGGTTCTTCCTCTTCCGCTTCCTGGCCGGAATGGGGATCGGCGGAGAGTATGCGGCGATCAACTCCGCCATCGACGAGCTCATCCCCGCGAAGCACCGGGGGAACATCGACATCGTCATCAACGGCACCTACTGGGCCGGCGCAGCGTTCGGGGCGATCCTGGCCGTCATCGCCCTCGACACGAGCAACTTCGCCGTCGACGTGGGCTGGCGTCTGTGCTTCGGGCTGGGTGCGATCCTCGGGCTCGGCATCCTGCTCGTGCGGCGCAACGTGCCCGAGAGCCCCCGCTGGCTCTTCATCCACGGCCGCGACCAGGAGGCGGAGGAGGTGGTGGACGACATCGAGCGCCAGGTCAGGGAGTCGACCGGCGAGGAGCTCTCCGAGCCGGAGGAGGCGATGACGATCCGCCAGCGGAAGACCATCGGGCTGGTCGAGATCGCACGCACCGTGTTCAAGCTCTACCCCCGGCGCACCATCCTCGGGCTCTCGCTCTTCGTGGGTCAGGCCTTCCTCTACAACTCGATCCTCTTCGGCTACACGACGGTCCTCACCAAGTTCTTCAACGTCTCCTCCAGCAACGGTCCCTACTACCTGATCGCCTTCGCGGTGGGCAATCTGCTCGGGCCCCTGCTCCTCGGTCGCCTGTTCGACACCGTCGGGCGCAAGCCCATGATCGCGGGCACCTACATCCTGTCCGGGATCCTCCTGCTGATCACGGGATACCTCTTCGCGCAGCACCAGCTCACCGCGACGACGCTCACCGTCGCCTGGTCGATCGTCTTCTTCTTCGCCTCGGCGGGCGCGAGCGCCGCCTACCTCACGGTCAGCGAGGTCTTCCCGATGGAGACGCGGGCGTTGGCGATCGCCTTCTTCTTCGCGGTGGGCACCGCGGCCGGCGGCATCGCCGGACCGCTGCTCTTCGCGAAGCTCGTGGCCACGGGCAACGCGGGCAAGGTCTTCCTGGCCATGGCCCTCGGCGCCGCGCTGATGATCTTCGCGGGCATCGTGGAGCTCCTCGTCGGCGTGAAGGCCGAGCGCCAGAGCCTCGAGAACATCGCCAAGCCGCTCACCGCGGAGGAGGTGCAGCGGCCCGGCCTGGGACCGGCCGCGCCGGCGACGGCCTGACCGCCGCGATGCCCGCCTGCCGGCGTCGAGGCGGGACGTAGCCCGCGATGCCCTCCGCGGTGGCGGGAGGGAGCTCGGCGAAGGTGAAGCGCTGGCCGTTGGTGGCGCGCACGCGGACGGCGGCGGGGGCGCCGCGGCGCAGGCGAGCGGCGCGCCGCTCGACCGCCGCGATCGTCGCCTCGACGTGCTCCTCCGCCGCAAGGGCTCTGAGGAGCTCGGGGCCGAGCGCGCGCCGCACCGCGTCCGGGAGCCAGGCGCCCCGGCCCGCGGCCGGCCGTCGCCCGGCACGGGGTGGCGCGGCGCGGCGGTGATGCGCCGCGCTGCGCGCCAGGTCGTAGGCGACGTTCAGCTCGGCCATCCGTCCCCCGGCCGCCTGGGTGCCGGCGCGGTCCGGGTGCCAGCGCTTGGCGAGCCGGCGGTAGGCCTCCGCGAGCGCGGCCGGCGAGGCCCGGGGATCGACCTCGAGGACCGCGAAGGGATCCATCGCGCCATTCTGACAGCGGGGGGCGCGCCCTTCGCGGCTGCTTCAATCGCTCGCGTGAGGGAGATCGTGACCGAGCGGCTGCGGCTCCGGGCGTGGGAGGAGAGCGACCTCGACGCCTACGCGCGCATCGTCGCCGACCCGGAGGTGATGCGCCACATGGGCGCGGCACTCGACCGCGAGGCGGCGGCCCGCCAGATGGCAGACTTTCGAGACAGAGGCGAGGTCGACGGCCTTGCCCACTGGGCCGCCGCCGACCACATGACGGGCGAGCTCATCGGGCGCATCGGGCTGCTCCGCCACGAGGACTGGCCCTTCGACCGCGAGAACGTCGAGGTCGGGTGGCTGCTGGGCCGCCGCTGGTGGGGGCGCGGGCTGGCCACGGAAGGCGCGCGTGCGTGCGTGCGCCACGCCTTCGAGGATCTGGGCCTTGCCCGCGTCATCTCCCTCACCCTGCCCGAGAACTGGCGCTCGCGACGGGTGATGGAGCGCCTCGGGATGTCCTACCGCGGGCGCGAGCATTGGCGCGAGCACGAGCACGTCTGGTACGCGGTGAACCGTCCGCGGCCGGGGCCGTGACCCCGCGCGGAACCGACTGGAGCCTCGCGGCGCTCGTCGCGCTGCTCGTCTTCACCGGCGTGCTCACCCTCTTCGCCGGCCGTCCGGGAGAGGCACGGGTCTTCGTGGCGCACGACGCCGGCGGCGCGGCGCTCGCGCTGCTAGTGGTTTGGAAGCTCCGGCGCGTGGGGCGACGCGTCGTGCATCCGCGCGGGTGGGATCGCCGCACGGCGGCAGGACTGACCGCCACCGGCCTCGTGCTCGCCGCCCTGGGCTCGGGGATCGCGTGGTCGAGCGGCGCCGAGCTCTACCTCGCCGGCTTCGGCCTGCTGAACTGGCACTTCGTCCTCGGGCTGCTACTCGCGCTCGGCGTGGCGGTTCACCTCGTGCTGCGCGCCAAGCCCGTGCGCCGGCGCGACCTGGTGCACCGCCGCCAGTTCCTCTACACCGCCGGGATCGCGATGGCGGGCATCGGCGCCTGGCGCATGCAGCGACCGCTCGAGGCGTGGCTCGGCTGGCGCGGCGCGCGACGGCGCTTCACCGGCTCCTACGAGGCCGACTCCTTCGCGGGCAACGCCTTCCCGGCCACCTCGTGGGTGGCCGACCACCCGGCGCCGCTCGACCCGGGCCCCTACCGCCTGACCGTCGGCGGCCTCGTCCGCACGCCGCTCGCCCTGCCCCTCGGCGCGCTCGGCGGCGCCGACGAGCTCACCGCGCCGCTCGACTGCACCGGCGGCTTTCACTCCACCCAGCGCTGGCGAGGGGTGGCTCTCGGGCGGCTGCTCGACCGGGCGGGCCCGCGGGCCGAGGCTGCCCACGTCCGCGTGATCTCCCACACCGGCTACCGCTGGAGCTTCGGGCTGGCGGAGGCGCGAGGGCTGCTGCTCGCCACCCACGTCGGCGAGGAGCCGCTCTGGCACGAGCACGGCGCGCCCGTGCGCCTGGTGGCCCCCGGGCACCGTGGCTTTCAGTGGGTCAAGTGGGTCACTCGGGTGGAGCTGCACGCGGAGCCGGACGGCGGGGCGCTAGCCTCGACCGTCTGGAGCTCGTTCTCGCGCGCGGGCCGCGGCGAGGCCTGAGGTGAGCGCGCCGCAGCGCAATCTCGAGCCGCGCGAAGCGGAGCTCGCCGGCGACCTGCGCCATCTCTGCGGGATCGAGCGCGGCTCGGCCTCCGCGGGGGAGCGCGAGGCAGCCGAGTGGATCGTGGCACGCCTTCGCGAGCACGGTTGCCGCGACGCGCGCGTCGAGCGCGAGCCGGCCCACGGCACCTACTGGTGGCCACTCGGCACGCTCAGCGCGCTCACGGTGGCGCTCGGGGCGTGGGCGCTGCGTCACCCGGGCCGCGCGCGCGGCCCGATTGCGGCCCTGGGCGCGCTCGTGGCGTTGGCGATGGCCGACGACGTGTCCGCCGGAAGGTTCTGGTTTCGCAGGCGGTTCCTGCCCAGGCGGACCACCTACAACGTCGTCGCCGAGGCGGGCGAGCCCGCCGCTCCGCGCACGATCGTGCTCGTCGCCCACCACGACGCCGCCCACACCGGGGCGATCTTCAACCCGCGGTTCTCGGCGATCGGCGACCGCTTCCCCGACCGGCCGACCGCGGTGGAGAGACGGGTCTCGGCCATGGTCCCCGTGGTCGCCGCTCCCGCGCTGGTGGCCCTCGGTGGCGGGCTCGCCGCGCGCCGCGTGGGTCGGGCGCTCGCGAGCGTGGGAACGCTCCTCGCGGGCGTGTGCACGGCGGTGTTCGTGGACGTCTGGCGCCGCGAAGTCGTGCCCGGCGCAAACGACAACGGATCGGGCGTCGTGGCGCTCCTCGCGCTCGCGCGTGAGCTGCGCGAGCGCCCCGTCAGCGGCGTCCGGGTCCTGCTCGTCTCGACCGGCTCGGAGGAGTCGTTCATGGAGGGCATGAAGGGCTTCGCGCGACGGCACTTCGGGCACCTCGACCCCGCGCGGACGTGGTTCCTCGGGGTCGACGCGGTCGGCTCGGAGCAGCTCGTCCTCTACGAGTCGGTGGGAATGCTCCTCCTGCGCGACTACCCGGCCGACTTCAAGGACCTCATCGGCGAGTGCGCGCGGGAGGAGGGAGTCGAGCTCATGCGCGGCATCCGCGAGGCGGCCGACACCGACGGCCTCATCCCCCTGCGCGCGGGATACCCCACGACGATGATCGCCTCGATCGACGTCCACGAGGAGCCCTCGAACTACCACTGGCCCACGGACACGCCCGAGAACGTGAACCTCGAAAGCGTCGCGGGAGCCGTGCGCGTGTGCGACGCGGTGGTGCGGCGGCTGGGCGATCCCCGGGCGCCGCTCGCCGACGGCGGCTGAGCGCCCGCGCGGCTTCAGCTCAGCCGGCCCGCCTCCCGCGCCGCGCCCTCCGCCGCCTCGAGCTGCTCCTCCACGAGCGCGAGCCCCGAGTTCCAGAAGCCGGGGTCGGCGAGGTCGATCCCGACGAGGCGGCCGAGCTCCTCGGGTGGCATGGAGCCGCCGGCGCTCAGCATCTTCAGGTAGTCGGGGACGAAGGACTCGCCCTCGGCGAGGTAGCGGCGGTAGACCGAGAGGGCGAGGAGCTGGCCGTAGGCGTAGGCGTAGACGTAGCCCGGCGAGTTGATGAAGTGGGGGATGTAGGACCACCACGACGCGTAGCCCGGCGTGAGCTCCACCGCGTCGCCCAGCAGCTCCGCCTGGCTCAGCCGCCAGAGCTCGGCGAAGCGCTCGACGGAGAGCTCGCCCTCCTCGCGGCGCGCCTCGTGGACCGAGCCCTCGAAGCCGAACATCGCGATCTGGCGAAAGACGGTCGCGATCGCGCCCTCGATGGCTTCGGCGAGCAGCGCGAGGCGCGACTCGGGGCTCTCGGCCTGCTCGAGAAGCCGCCCGAAGACCACCGTCTCACCGAACACCGAAGCGGTCTCGGCCAGCGTGAGCGGCGTGCCGTGGTGGAAGACGCCCTGCGGCGCGGCGAGGGCGGCGTGCAGGCCGTGGCCGAGCTCGTGGGCCAGCACGAGCACGTCCCGGCGCTGGGCGGTATAGTTGAGCATGAGGTAGGGGTGGGCGGAGGGCACCGTGTAGGCGCAGAACGCCCCGCCGCGCTTGCCTCCGCGGACAGGTCCGTCGATCCAGCGCTCGTCGAAGAAGCGCCGCGCCACCCGCCCGAGCTCGGGGGAGAAGGAGGCATAGGAGTCGAGCACGAGGTCGCGGGCCTCCCCCCAGCGCACGACGCTGTCCTCGTCGGTGACCGCGGCCATCCGGTCGTAGTCCGCGATGCGGTCTAGCCCGAGCATCTGCGCCTTGAGGCGATACCAGCGCTGGGGCAGGTCGTTGCGCGCCCGCACGGCGCTCACGAGCGCGGCGACCGACTCGTCGCTCGCCTCGTTGGAGAGGTTGCGGCTG
>JAABUZ0100007514.1_pt1 | contig 13125 bp, 13 predicted proteins | sample 5562091 | NCBI WGS metagenome assembly JAABUZ01 (sample SAMN12813069, study PRJNA571459) | rock metagenome | isolation source: Antarctica rocks | place: Antarctica: Victoria Land, Linnaeus Terrace sud | collected 2015-12-21 | reverse complement strand
TTTCCGCATCTGGTGCTCTTCCTTCGAATCCAGGGGCGCGCGGGCGAACAGGAGTTTGGGCATGGTGGCCTCCTTGTGCCACCAACATACGCCTATCCGTACCTCTATTGAGGAATGGAGCACTAGTGGGTCACTTGTGATGCGGGATGCCGATCGCTGCTCGCGGTCGTTGGGCGAAGTATCTCCCTGGCCCCAGGCCACTCTCGCTCGGCTGTCGGTCTTAGCTGAGGTGCCGAACTCCGCGTAGAACTATGTGTCGGATCAACGACGCAGTGCGTCCCCTGAGAGGAGAAAGCTCGCCAGGGAGGACACATACCAGGCTTCGTATTGCTCGGCAGTCCAGCCGCGCTCTACCACCAGCATCCGATACCAGTTGGGAGCGCTCATCGTCCACAACAGATCCGCCGCATCCTCTCCCGTCACGCCGGCACGTAGCGCGCCCTTGCCGGCGAGCGCGCGAGCGAACTGCGTCATGTCCTGATAGCGGCGCTCGTTCGCCTCTTTCAGTACACTGGCTATCTCCGGATCGGCAGCAGCGGCACCCTGCACGATCTCGAACACGCCCACCATACGTTCCTGGAGCCGACGGCCAAGGGCAGCTAAGTGCTCGAGCTGGCGAACGGGATCGGTCTCAGCTAGCAGCTCTCGCCACCAGGGCTGCTGGGTCAGCGGGATCGGCTCATCCTCTCCCACGAACCTCCTGGAGGCCAGTTCCATGAGCAGAGCGCGTTTGGACCCGAAGGTCCAATAGACAGTCGGCACCGCGACGCCCGCTGCATCGGCAATGGCTGGGATGGTGGTCCTCGCATAGCCCTGCGCCAAGAAGAGCCGGTAGGCGGCATCGAGAAGCCGCCGGCGCGTCTCTCGCGCCTGCTCCTGCCGCCGCGGGGACTCGTATCTGCGCTCGCGTGCGTCGGCCACGATCGATTCTATACTATCGCGCTATTGACTAGTGTGGTGCTATAGTGATCAAGAGTATTCCTATTCCGGTTGCGATCAGGTGAAAGGAGCGTCTCTATGTCAACCGAGGACAATAAAGATCTGATCCGAAAGTTTCATGCCGCAATGGAGCGGGGAGATAGCGCGGAAGAGCTGATCTCGTATTGGGCGACTAATGCAGCCAATCACGCGTCGGGTCGCGCTGTGAGACCGCCTGGAGGGGAGGGGGTAATCAACATCTTCAGAAGCTTACGAATTGCCTTTCCTGATAGGCGGTGGCAGATCGATGATCTTATTGCCGAGGGTGACATGGTCTGCTGCAGGATGACGCTGAGCGGTACATTTGGAGAACTTCCGCCCACCCGCTTGGAAAGCACATTCTTGATGGAGACTGCATCAACTGGGAAACCCTACAGCAACGTGCACCATATCCACATCTTTCGCGTCGTGGACGGCAAGATAACCGAGCACTGGGCAGCACGTGACGACCTCGACCTGCTAATGCAATTGGGTGTGATTTCCCGTCCCACCGCTAGAGCTGCAAACCAGGACGGTGACGGGACGGGCTAGCATCAAGAGGGATGTCACCCGCTGGTTTGTGGAGACCATCTTCAACCAGAAGCGGACCGAGGCACTGGACGGGTTCATGGTGCCGGACGTCGTGCTGCATCACTCCGGCCGTGCCGGCACGTGCGGTTCCGGGAGCGTGGCCAGGATAGCGGTCAGTTCGGCCTGAAACCAGGGATGGAGCGTCGAGAGCGACCAGGTGGCGGTCTGATCCTCCTGCAGAATCCGCTCCTGCTCGGCCGCCGTGTACCGCTTCGGCTGGCCTCCGCCATGCCGCTCGACCAGGGTATCAATCCCGTCCCGGTTAAACCGCGCGACCAGGTGCGCGACGGGATCGCCACTCTTCCGCCCAGCGGCTCGGGCTGCTGCCTCAAAGCTTGCACCATCGGCGACCGCGAGCACTTCCTTGGCACGCGCAACCTGAGCGGCTGGATCAGTGCGCGATCGGCTCACCTGTTCAAGGGCGAGACGTTCCTCGGACGTGAGGGGACGAAGGGCATCTTTCTGATGACCGGCCATGGCACACTCCAGGGGAGGCGAGACGGCGAATACCTACCTTCACCCTACTCCCCCGGCCGTCCATTGGCAATCATCAAGACAAGTGCCCTACTAGTCCCACCAGCGCTCGTGTGCGGAGCCGGCATGTCACACGCGCGCTGCAAGCGTGGTCATTCAGTGGCGCACCGGCCACTCAGGGCCTGCGCGGCTTCAATCTGGATTCCGGAGGGCGCCGGCTGAACCAGCGGATGATCTCGATGCATAGCGGCGCTGCCTACCGCTACGAGGTCCATGCTCATGTGACCGGACGTATCGTGCTGCTGGGAATGCTGGCAGATGGCCGTGTGGTGCGGCTGGCACACAGCTAAATCACGGCGGACAACCGCGCACACTCTGAATAGTATCGGCCGCGTCGCCTACCGGTTCTCTGGTAGGCGACGCGGCACGGTGCAACGCGGCAGTGCTGGTCGCTCCGGTATGGAGAGGGCTGGGCCGCCTGCCCCAAATACAGTGGCACCGTTCTCACCTCCAGATCATCTACCAGAATATGAGACGAGTAGTCGCTTAGGTTTGCCAAAAAAGCATGGCTCAACGGCATGACAGCGCCGATGGCCTCCCGATTTTCTCCCGTATCGCCTGGACCCCAGGCAATCATAATTGCCCGTCGTTGTTGACGAGTCGTCAGCGGTCAGCTAGACCACGCCGCACGAGTAAGACGTGGCGTCGTAAGTGCGGGGAACCAGCCGTATAATGAACGGCTGATTCAACTGGGTAGAGAGGGCAGAACTGTGTCGCGGCTGTTGTGCGTGGGGGTGGGCCATGTGGGCTTGCCGCTGTCGCTGAAGTTATGGAAGGCGGGACACCATGTCTCGCTGGTCGACGTGGATGAGGCGAAGATCGAATCGCTGCGGGCCGGCGTCATGCCATTCCTGGAAGAGGGTTGCGACGAGCTGTTGACCGAAGCCCATACCGACGAACGATTCCAGGCAGTCGGCTATCAGGATGATTCATTCCCCGAGGCCGTCGAGGCTGCCGAGTACATTGTGATGACACTCGGTACGCCGCTGGGCACAGACTACACCTTCCGCTTCGACCAGTACTTCGATGTGCTGAACAAGGTGATGCCGCATTTGCGCCACGGAGTGACGCTGATCGTGCGCAGCACCGTAGCCCCGCACTTCACCCGAAACGTGGTCTCCACCCGCATCGCCGGGGAGCGACGCTGGACCCCCGGCATTGATTTTTTCCCGTCGTTCTGCCCGGAGCGGCTGGTCCAGGGACAGGCCCTGCGCGATATCGACCATCTGCCCGAGATCGTTGGGGCGGACGACCCCGGTACGGCGGAGCGAGCAACCTCGCTCTTTCTGACACTGCACCCAGGCAAGCAGTGCATGCATGTCTCCACGGTTGAGGCCGAGCTGGCCAAGCTTTGCCTAAACGCCTTTCGCTACACCATGTTTGGCCTGGCCAACGAGTTTGCGCTGATCGCTGAGCAGTACGGCGCGGATATGTTCAAGATCCTGGAAGCGGCCAACACGGCCTATCCACGCGGCGGTATCCCTCGCCCGGGACCCAGTCGCGGGCCCTGCCTGGGCAAAGACACGGCCACGCTCGCCTTCAGCACCACTGCCGGGCTGATCACCCACGCGGCCATCAAGACCAATGAAAACCTGGTGTTGCACGTGGCCCAGGAGGTGCGTGCTGCGCTGGGATCGCTGGCCGGCCGGCGAATCACGATTCTGGGGTATGCATTCAAAGCGGATAGCGACGATGTCCGCGACAATTTAACCGCCCCACTGGTCAACCTGCTGGACCGCGAGGGAGCATTGACCAGCATCTACGATCCACTGGTGGCCCAGTATAATCACCGCACCTCCCTCCTTGGCAGCGACGCGGTGGTACTGATGACGGCCCACCGTCAACTGGCGGCCCTGGACGAAGGCGCCGTGATGGAGCTCTGCGGCCGGCCTCGGCGCGAGGTCTTCGTCTTCGACCTGTGGAACGTATGGCCGTGGGCCAACCGGATATTCGGCAAAGGATCGGATGAACTCGATGAGAATCCTCGTTACCGGGGCATGTGGCTCGCTTATGCGGGAGGTCGTGCCGCGCCTGATTGACCAGGGACACACCGTGCGCGGGGTCGACAACTTCGCACGCTATGGTCGCGAAGCCCCGCCGGCCGGCATGGAGTTCCTGGAGGGCGACCTGACTGACCTGGCCACGGTGCGCGCGGCACTCGACGGCATGGATGGCGTGATCCAGGCGGCGGCGCAGATCTATGGGGTCGCCGGCTTTCATCGGGTGCCGGCCGATATCCTGCAGCGCGATACCCTGCTGCACGGGCTGATGCTGCGCGAGTCGCTGGATCGCGGCATCACGCGTCTGGTGTATATCTCCTCCTCTATGGTGTACGAACGCCAGCCGGAGATCGCTCGCGAGGATGAGGTGGCGGACATGCGAGTGCCGCTGACCGACTATGGTCTATCCAAGCTGATGGGCGAGCGCCTCTCACAGGCCTTTGCCGCGCAGTATGGGCTGCCCTATACCATCTGGCGGCCGTTCAATATCATCGGCTTGCACGAATCGGCGGCGGGCTACGACGCCGGCGTGTGCCACGTCTTCGCGGACTTTATCCAGCGGATCGTCCACGAGAAGCAGAATCCCATGCTGGTCCTGGGAACAGGCGAGCAGGTGCGGTGCTTCACCTGGATCGGCGACGTGGCGGATGCCATTGCCCGGTACTCGTTCGATCCACTCACCGAGAACGCCGACTTCAACCTGGGCAATCCGGAGCCGGTCACCATGACCGAGTTGGCCCACCGCATCTATCATCTTTATCACGACTTGACCGGCCAGCCGGTGGAGAAACCTCTTCGCTTCACCCACATGCCTACCTATAAAGACGATGTGCAGCGACGCGTGCCGGCGATCGACAAGGCACGGCAGGTGTTGGGCTGGGAGCCGCGTGTGAAGCTCGATGAGATGTTGCGCCGCTGTCTGACCCATGAGCTTGAGACGGTGGGAGCGGGGCGGCTCCCCTTCCCCCCGGAGGGGGAGGAGTTGGGGGAGAGGGGGCCGAAGGGTGCATCCGAGGCGCACGCATGAATCCCCTCCTCGCTCCACTCTCCTGTTCGGTTATCGTCCCTTGCCGCAATGAGGTGGGGAATGTCGAATCGCTGGTGCAACGCCTGCCGCATATAGGAATGCATACCGAGCTGATCTTTGTCGATGGTTCGTCCGAGGACGGCACGCCGGAAAAGATTCAGCAGATCATGACGGCCCATCCTAAACTCGACATAAAGCTGCTGCATCAGGCTGCTGGCAATGGCAAGGCGGAAGCGGTGTTTCAGGGCTTCGACGCGGCACAGGGCGATGTGTTGATGATCCTGGATGCCGACATGACGGTGGCGCCGGAGGATCTGCCAAAGTTTTATCTGGTCCTGGCCGAGGGCGTCGCCGACTTTGCCAATGGGACGCGCTTTGCCCTGCCCATGGAGATGGGCGCGATGCCGGCCGCGAATCACTGGGGCAACCGCGCCTTCGGAGGGTTTCTCTCCTGGCTGTTGGGCACGCCGATCACGGATAGTCTGTGCGGCACCAAGGCGCTGTTTCGGCAGGACTGGGCGCGTATCCGCCAGGTCCGTCCCATGTTCGGCGGGCACGATCAGTGGGGCGACTTCGATCTACTGCTGGGTGCGGCCTATATCGGCCTGCGCATCGCGGATGTTCCCATTGCCTATGCCGCCCGCACCTCTGGAGAGAGCAAGATGCGCCCCCTGACCAGTGGCATCGCCCTGGCGAGAACCTGTCTGGCCGGGGTGCGGGTGTTAAAGATTCCACGGGCAACGTAGCCGGCGAGCAGCATGCTAACCAAGGACCAGCCCCGCATTGGCGCCGTGCCGGCGTGGTCGCCACACGCGGCGCGGCGCGACACGCCCTTCACCTATCTGCCGTTGGCCGGCATTCTGCTGCTGGCGGCTGTGTTGCGCTTCTGGAGTCTTACTGCGCGGGGGTTCATTTACTGGGACGAGGGAAAGTTTGCCCTGGAGGGGATGCGGCTGCACTGGGCGCTTGGCCATCTGCTGGGGAGCAAGGCGACGCTGGCCGGTAAGCCGGTGGGCACGGCTAAGCCGACCCACGCGCTACTGATGGCGCTGGGCTATGCCGTGATGGGCGTCCACGACTATGCGCCGCTGGTGATCGACGCGGCCGCCAGCCTACTGTCCGTGGCCCTGCTCTTCTTTGTGGCCCGACGCCTGTTCGATCCGACGGTGGGGCTGCTGGCGGCGCTCTTTCTAGCCGTCTCGGAATATGATGTGATCTACGCTCGCTCCGCGCTCTCCGAGAGCGATGCGAACCTGTTCCTACTGGCCGGAGTGCTCTGCTGGGTCCATAGCTATGGAGACGAGAATCGAGCGCTGCGTCGCCCTGCCTGGCTCTGGCCGCTTCTGGCTGGGCTGCTCATGGGGGTAGGATTTACCGCCAACTACCGGCTGCTGGTGTATATCGCGGCGATCGTGGCCTTCGATCTCTGGTGGTGTGCGCGGCAGGCGGGCTGGCGATGGAGCGCCATCCGGGCCCTGCTCTGGGCGGCCGGCCTGTGCATGGCCCCCGTGCTCTGGCAGCTTGCCGGGCTACTGGGGGATTCCAGCGGCGTGGTGCTGTTCCAGGGGGATGTGGCCGAAATCAGCACGACCTACCTGCGTGAGGCCATGTACCAACTGCACGAGGGAAAGCAGTCTGTCCTGCGTTTTCAGCCGTTACCCTATCTGCAATGGTATGTCGTGCGGGAGAGTTGGCCGCTCTTCTTGCTGACCCTGTTGGGCATGGTCCTGGCGCTTCGGCAGCGCCGCTTCGCCTGGCTGGCCATGACCGTGCCGGTGCTTCTGCCCTACCTGGTGTACGTCTTTGCGCCATTTGTGGTGCCGCGCAACCTCACTTCCCTGCTGCCCTTTGCCTCGGTGCTGTCCGCCGCCGCCGTGGTCGAACCGGCTCGCCGTTTAAAACACGGGGGAGTCAGGTTGGCCGCGCTGCTGCTGGCCGCGCTGCTCTTTGGTGGCTATGAAGGCGTCGCGTCCTGGAGGCTGAGCGGCGTGCGCTCCGGCTTTGCTCAAGCGGCCCAGTACGTCGATCGACGGGGCGGCGGCGCGCTGACCTCGAACGAGATTATGGTGTTCTATCTGCGCGGACACGGCATGCTCTGCACGGCTCCGGCCTTTCCTCAGCATGTCGCGTTTCTGCCGCAATACAGTCGCTGGGGCTATGCCTACATCGTGCTCGATAATCACCACACCTCGCGTGGCACGCTGTTCGTCCGCGCCCACCTGCCACGGGTGGCGCGCTATCCTGCGGCCGGCGCCGTCTCACTGGGCGAAAGCCTGATCAGCTCCGAGAACGGCAGCGCGCCCGATCCCCACGCCCAGCCGGAACACGTCGACGTGTACCGGTTCGGTAGATCGCATGGCGCCCCACTGAAGAATCGGACGAATATTTGCAGAGTGGACGAGGTGACCTAAGCACCCTCACTCACCTGTAAGTGCATGAATTGCTGGTCGGAGAGACGGTGAACTCGCCGTGGTGAAACTATCCCGCTCCCCGTAGGTGAGCATCCAGAATGTGCGCCAGCCGGAGGGCGGCGGCAATCGACTTTCCGCCGATCTGCTCGACCGTGACCCGGCCGGTGTAGTGGCCCCGGCGAAAAATGATGGCAACCGCGCCCAGATAGGAGAATGCCACGGCGTAGCCGGTGGCCGCATCGCCAAGGCCGACAAGTCGCAGCGCGGTGCTGTGCGGCGGCGGCGGATTGAGCCGGGTGAGCAGGCCGAACTGCCAACGCGCTCCGACCAGCGAGCGGTAGCGTCCAACCGCGTCGATCACGGATATCACGCCCCGATTGGCGCCGCGACGAAAGCTCGAGGAATATCCATCGATGCGGTAGCGGCGCACCTTGGCCGTCGGTACACGTTCCCCCATTGATACCTGCGCGTTGGTTATCGAGGTCCCCGTCACCTGAAAGGTGGCCCCCGTTACGGTTTGCACCTCGGCGGCCGACAGCACCAGAGCCTGGGAGGTCGTGGCACGAGCGGCATGGGGTACGGGCGCCGCGTTTGCGCCCATGCCGTTCATCGTCAAGCAGCCGGCGGCGGCCAGCAGCAGGCTCGCCGCCAGCGTGGATCCCCGGCCGGATTGGAATACGTTCATGCAATTCTCCAGGTTGGTGGAAATGATTGGTCCCGGCGTGCGCGGCCACTCGGTCCATGCGCGAGCCGGACACGTGAGCGTACCACGAGTGGACACTGTGGCGCCCCTGTTCAATCGAGCGCGAGCGGAAAGCGTTCATCGCCAAACACCGTCGCCACTTCCATGGTCCCGCCCAGGGCCTGAATGTACCAGTGCAAGGTAACCAGTTCAACGTTGCCGACATGCTCGAGTGAGGAGATGGTCGGCTGGATAATTCCGAGCGCCTCCGCCAGTTCTGCCTGTGTCATATCCTGGTGCTTGCGGAGTTCGACGAGCGTATATTCGACAATTTCGTCGATAGCCTCCCGATGTTGGCTCGACGCATCGGGTCGGTCATAGCCCCTGTGGCGAGATCATCAAAATTGCGAAGATTCATCAGTTCAATCCCTCCTTGAGCAAGTTGCGGAGATAGCGCGTGTATAGAGCATCTGCTGCGGGAATCGCCGTCCGGTATCACCCGAACCAGTTGCTGCTGCGCTGGCGGGTAGCAAGCATCGACTACAATGTGCCGCTTAACCCTTCTCTCTTTCGCTTGACGGTGCCCTCTGGATACAAACTCGTGCGCGGTAGGTAGGGCGAGCGTCAAAATCCCTGGCTGTTGGCGCCCGAATTCGCAGGACTCCCCTCAGTCGTCGAAGGCGGCTTGGGCTGCGCTCGCGCCGAGGCGAGCGCGTTCCAGGAACATCGAGCTATCGCCGGCTTGCAGCTCTCGTGCTGCTTCGACCAGCGCTCCCAGGGCGGCGAAGGCAAAGGCGCCGCCCACCGAGACCCTCCCAACCCCAACGGCGGCAAGTTCGGCAACGCTGGGACCATGAGGACGAGCCAGCACGTTGACCGGTCGGTCCAGGGAACTCACTACCGAGGCGATGTCGTCGAGACGGGTCAGACCAGGCGCGTAGAGTACGTCGGCTCCGGCCTCCTGGTAGCGCTGCAGCCTGGCGATGGTGTCGGTCAGGTCTGGCCTGTCGTGCAGGTAATTCTCTGCCCGAGCGGTCAGGACCAGGTGCACCGAAACGCCATGGGCAACGTCCGCGGCGGCGCTGATCCGCTCGGCGGCCAGCTCAGCGTCATAGATCGGCATGTCCGCCTGGCCTGAGTAGTCCTCGATCGAGCAGCCGGCCAACCCCGCCTGCATGGCCAGGCGAACGGTCTCTGCCACTCCAGCCGGATCGCTGGAGAAGCCGTTTTCCAGGTCGGCCGACACCGGCACGGTGGTCGCCGCGGCCATCGCCGCCGAGTGAGCTATGGCTTCATCGCGATCGACCGACCCGTCGAGGCGCCCCAGGGTAGCCGCGAAGCCGCTACTGGTGGTCCCCAAGGCTTCGAACCCCAGCCACGTCAGCAATCTGGCGGAGCCGAGATCCCATGGGTTCGGCATTAGCAATGGAGCGCTCCCCGTGTGGAGAGCAAGAAATCGCTCGGCCTTCTGCGCCTGGCTATCCACATGCGTCCCCTGATTGCTGTTCGATGCCGCCCCTTAAAGTGTCGCCTTCATCATAGCTCCGGCCGGTTGATCAGACGAAGTACCTCAGCAGGTGAAGCCACGATAATCCCGCAGTTCGCCTCGATGCCTTCAGCCATGCTCAGCAGCATCTGCTGAGCGAATGTCGCCAAGTAAAGTGTGTCAGCGTATAGCGCGCCGGCGAGAATCAGCGCGTCCTTGGCTACGACGAATCGTCAGTGCGCCGGCTCGATGCTTCCTATTGACTGTCGTACTCTGCCTTGTAGCTATAGGTGGTGATGGCTCTCGCATTGCCCCTGGACTTTCGCTCCAAGGCGAAGAAGCTCTGGGAACGCGCTGATGTCAATTGATTTTGCGTGTTTGGCCATAGCTCTCTCATTTTTGGGCCCAATGTATCATGTCATTGATACTTTAATTGAGCCAAAACGCTTCGGGGAGATCGTCGCCCCTGGACGACAAAACAACAACTTCCAGGAGAGGTCGAGACGCTAGTGCTTCTTCAAGGGTAAGTTGACGGCTCTGCGCTTCGTGTGGCTGGAGCACGAACTGCTCACGACCGAACCCGCGGATTAGGGGGAAAACAGCGTCCAGTGCCCCTCTGAGACGACTTCGACGGTGCCGCTGTCCACTTTGATCGCGGTCTCGTCGTCAATCGCGTAGGCTGGACTACCGAAACCGGCCGCCCACTTTTCCGCTGCGGCCATGGTGTTCCACGGCAGTTCCGGGTTCTGCAGGTGCGGAAAGATCGAGAAATCGACTACTCCCAGCGCCTCGTCGCCACCGGTGGGCGGCTTCCAGATGACGAAGTCCTCTCCGATGCGGGGAGTCATCACCATGCTCCCGGCGCTCAATCCGACGTAGACCGTCTCGCGCAGTGACGGCATGAGGTCTGCGAGCCCGGACTCCCGCATCCAGTGGCACAGATACAAGGAATCGCCGCCGTCCACCAGCAGGACGTCAGTCTCCCGAACCACTGGGACCCAATGCTCTTCATCGATGCTAGCCAGCGCGGTCAGCTCCAGCACTCCCAGGGACTTCCATCCCAGCCCGCACATGGGGCAGCGGGGCTCTTGCCCGCTGATGAACCGCCATGCCGCCCCAGGACCGGCCATGGGGTGCCCGTACGAGGCGGTGGGAATGCAGAGAGCGCTGGACTCGGCAATCGGTTTGCCCAGGAGGCCAACCAGGGCGTCTTGGATGCTCGGGTTCTTGATGCCCGCAGATGTAAGAAGTAACTTCATGATGCCTCGCTTGGTGCGTCTTCAGGGATAGGTTGCCCGCTCTCTGCTTCGTCGGGTAGGTTTGCGCACCCCACCACCTGGAGTGCCTCCCCATGCCCAAGTTCCATGTTGTCACACTCGATGAAGCCCAACGCCTGCTACTCGAGAAGACGGTACGCAGCGGCACTGCTTCCGCCCGCACCGTGACCCGTGCTCGCATCCTCTTGAAGTCGGATACGGGTGACTTCGGTCCCAGTTGGATCGACACCGAGATCGCCGATGCCCTGGGTGTCAGTCAGTCCACCGTCGAGCGGACCCGCAAGCGTGCAGTCCTGGAGGGCATCGAGGCTGCAATCGTGGACCGACCGCGCCTCCCAAAGGGCGGCAAGCTCGATGATGCGGCCGAGGCACGGCTCATCGTACTCCGCTGCTCGCCTGCCCCGCATGGTCGAGATCGCTGGACGCTTCACCTGCTCGCCGCACGGTTCTCGGCGCAGGAAGACCTCCCGGTCTCCCACGAGCTGGTGCGGCAGACACTAACACAGCGGACGACGCCCGCATCAAGCTCAGGCGTCTCTATCCCATCCCGGGACCAGAACGGGGCCGGTGAAGAAAAGTGCCTCCGCGCATTCAAGCAGGTTATCCACCGCCATCACGCAAGTCTCACAGCAGCGGGTCCCCTGATAGATAGAGCCGCATCGTCAGAGTCGGTTCCGTCCACGCGTTTACCACATCCGCGAGCGGGAGAAGTTGGCGGGGCGCTTGCCACCCTTGTGCATCCTTGTTGAGAGCCCACCCCTCCCCTGCCACGAAGCACGCGTGTTGGGCTCGCCCGTCAGCATCATTCCAGACAATTACACTACGGGGTGCTACGTCACCCACGTCGATTATGCGTCCAACGGCTCGGAACCCGAGATGGGCGAGCCCGCGGAGGAACGGCTCCTGATGAAGCCAGAGGTTAGCGACGCGGTCTCCGACGGCGACATCAAGGGTCGCTGCTGCGAGAGTTGTGGAGAAACAGTTCGGTCCACTGCGAGCGCTGAAAGTTCCTGCCAGACGCCTCAGCATCGGACCACAGACCTGACCAATCGCCTGCCAAGTCACCCCCGATATTTCTGCGGAGCGACATACGGAGTCATCCTGACTGACGTACGACATGAGCCAACGCACGCGAGTCTCGAAGCGGAGAGCGCACCACACCTCGTATTGGAGCGACACCATGCGGGCGTTCTCTGTGGCAAAAGTGAAGGGCTCCGCCAACCTGGATGCGGGATCACCCTTGGTCATTTCCTCGTACACGTGAAGCGGGTAAATCTGTCCACGCCCCAGTCTCGACTGGAGACGCAGTAGCTCGGCTCGGACTGTAGGGTCCAAGGCGAGAAGTGACGCTGAATCAAGCATGCTCACCCACTCAGCGGAGGCGTCGATGTTGTAGGTGGTATAGGTATCGCGGGCGTCGAGAGGGAGGTCTACCCAATCGGATGCCACCTCGGCCCGGGACATGAGCGGTATCATAGCCGGGAGGGACGTAAGGTCACCCGCTCGAAGGTAGAAGGGCGCTCGCTTGTACACGAAGTGATGAGACCACTCGTGGAGTATGTCCCAGTTCAACGAGCACCCACGGATCCTCCGCGTCCTGCCCCCCGCGTCGTAACCTAGCTGTAGCTCGCGGTGCCGTTCTATTGCTTCGTCCGAGACCACTACTTTACCGTGCCCGAAACGCTAAAGTGACGCGAGAAACCGAAGCACATGCACAAGCTGCCGTTTCGCTTCTTGGTCTGTAAGCTCTGCCAGAGTCTCAACGCGTTCATACGGGACCACAACCAACCACCGCATCGGGTTCGGGGGAGTAGGCGACACTCGGAATCTCGTCATCATAGATCATTTCACCCGGTCGGCCCTTCTGCCCCCCGTACCATAAGACAAGACCAAAAGGGGGCCCTACGTTTCCGGCTTGCCTCTCGCCCCTCCACCACCGTTCCAGTGTATATAGCCTGATCGTAGACGTTAGCGTTCACGGGACACGGCACCACCTTGACGGTCTAGTTGCCCCTCAAACCGTTTGTGGTGAGCCACTAGGCCCTGTTTTCAAAAGACGCCACCGTCGAGAGACTTCCGTGGTTGAGCAAACAAATGTGGCATCCGAGAGTGAATCGGGTACACTAGCTATGCTCTGAAAGCCAGAATTGGTCGCGCCCC
>JAABUZ0100007513.1_pt1 | contig 13125 bp, 16 predicted proteins | sample 5562091 | NCBI WGS metagenome assembly JAABUZ01 (sample SAMN12813069, study PRJNA571459) | rock metagenome | isolation source: Antarctica rocks | place: Antarctica: Victoria Land, Linnaeus Terrace sud | collected 2015-12-21 | reverse complement strand
ACGATGGCGCGGTCGGGGAACCAGCGCCGGAGCAGCCGCACGAGCGAAGCGGCCCGTTCGGGGAGCGTGCGATGCCGTTTGCTCAACCTCGAACTGACAACGGGTGACGGTGCCGGGATGGTGAGGACGGCAAGGCCCAGGGGCGACTGCTCCAGGGAAGGCGCACAATAGCCGCCCAGCAGAGCCATCGGATGCCCGTGGTGGTTACGGGATGACCGGGTTTCGAGCGCACGGCATCGTGATAGATCCCTTTGTGCGCAACCCACCGGCCGAAGCGACGCTCGAGCGTGTCATCAACGGCGATGATCACCGGCTCATCGGCTGCAACGAAGGCATCGATGATCAGCCTGAGCAGGATCCTGCTGAGCTGCAAGGGAGACCAGATGGCACGGTTCAGGAGGCGATGGTAGGTCGTGAAATGACGCTCGTCGATCAGGCCAACGGTCCGCAAGGCGGACGTGACCGTGCGGCGACCCGAGGTCAAGAGCGTGCCAGTGATGAGGACCAGCGCGTGATCAAAGGTCGGCCGCGTGAACGCGCTGGCGAACGGGCGCATGAACGGTACGATAACGGGCGAGGGGGTGGGCATGACGACATCTCCACTGAGTGGCTTGAATCACCTCTCAGCCTAAATGCCTCACCCCCATCCCCTTGTCCTGGCACCTGAGAAAAGGGCCAAAGTCGAGTCAAAGTTGATGATTTCGGCCTCTTGGCCCCAAGACCTGGGATATTCCCCCGCCACGATGGCCAGTGGTTGTGGTGAGAAGCTCGTTTTCATCGAAAGTGCGGGAGACCCCCTGTCATGTGAGCAGGTCCATCACGTATGCCAGTCAGTACGAGAGCGAGACTGAGCGGATGTGGCGCCGCTTTTGGCGTGCTCAAGCGCTCTTTGACGTGGCCCAGTCGTTGGCGGAGCGCGTCGCTGCAGAACGCGCCATGAAACCAGCCCTGGCCACCATCGTCGCCGAGACGATGCATATCCGCCCGCCCCAGGTGCGAGAGACACGACCGCCTGGCCGGCCGCGGACGCATCGGACCTACCAGCGCCGATTACCTCCGGTGTTGTCCCCTGCCCAGCCGGGCGTGCTGCAAGCCTTTTGACCGCGCTGTCGGGACCGGCGAGAGTTGGTGGACGGGGTGCCGGTGCGATTCCCCAATAGCCGGCCAGCCGTCCGTGGCCAGTGTGCCACCTGTTTGACCACCATAGCGCGGATCATCGCCCAGTAGAGCGTGTAGGCGGTGGGCGGTGCGTGGGTCATCGCTCAGATTCCCGGAGGCCAGGGCGAGTAAGCGGCCCCACTGGTTGCCGCTCTCGAAGCGTGTCGATGATGGCATTCTTAACATCCGGCGCTACCTCCCCAATGGCTCGCAAAAACGCCGCCTGAAACGCCTCCATCTCCTGCGCGTTGTAGAGCGTCTCCAGCACGGAGACGAGCAGCGCCATGTGCCCTTTCATGCCGTCCGCTGCTTTCAGCAGTAACTCTCGCGGGTCCGCGTGCTTGGTTTCCACGTGGTCAACGGTCAAACCGGTGCCTTCAATCTCGCCGATGATCTCCGAGAGGCGACGCTTACGCCGGATTGGCTTCCCGTCGTCACCGGGACTGTGGTACACCACCGAAATGTCCTCCGGACGAGGATCAATGCTGTAGCGGCTGGGGTCTTCCGGGTCACGTAACCAGTGGTCCGTCGCATCAGACAGTAGACCAACACGTTCGACCTGGCGGGCGATTTGCTGGAGTAAGTCAAGCGCGTGGATCTGCTGGGCTTCCTGCTGCTGCGCCCGTTCGGCGGTAACCAGGGAGAGAGGAAGATGCTCCCCCTTGTGCCGTCGGATAGAGGTTGCAGCGAGTTCAAACTGCGCCGCTATGCGCCGGTTCGACTCCCCTTGCAGGAGTGCCTTGTCGATAGCTTTACGCTTCGGATTCGTGCAGACGGTGCATTGTCGCGACATGCCTTCCCCTTTAGTGGTCTTCGAGAACGTGCTGCTCGACGGGCGTGACCGTTCGACCGTCGCCTTCTTCATGGAGCCGGCGGGCTAGCTGCTCCCAGACCGTCACGCCGGCGTCAATCGTCTGTTCGCTGCGCTCGGTTGGCTTGCCCAGAATCCGGTCCAGAATGTAGGACGATGCCATATGGCGAACCTGTTCACTCTGAGCGGTGAGCAGCTCAACCTTGGTGGCTATGGCCGCTTCACCTTGGGCCAGGAGTTGGGCGACCAACTCGGCCCGCAGCGTATCGCCTTCATCCTGCCGGCGTTCTTCCAGTGCTGCCCGAAACTCGGGATGGCAGTGCCAGCGACGGGCGGTATCAATGGGGATGCCCAACTCGCGGGCGCCGTCGGTCACCGTCACGTATGGCGGGCGAGCTAAGCGGTCAATCAGCGCCGCCTGTCGCCGGTTGGCCTGCCAAAACGTGTCATTTCCTGCCATTCTGGCGCCTTGGTGCTCGCTCATTCCCGGCAGTGTGGGAGTTTGAGGGGATCCGCCAGTCCTTCCCGTGCTCTGGCCAGCTGGGCGCGAATCTCTGCTAACCGGCTGCTGGCCCTATCCGACCCGCCCAGGTGGGCTGGCGTGGCTACCATGTGCTGGGCGGAGGCGGCGCACGTGGTCCAGGCGACTTCCGCCTGCCGGAGAGTAGCATCCAGAGGCGCGAGCGTGGCCTGAAACTCGTGCCACAGGGCGCTGTCATGGGCTCTCGTCACATTAAGGCGTAGCTCCTTCGCGGTGACCTGCTCTGCTTGATACTGCCAGCCTAGCTGGTCGCGGGCAGTCTGGCGGTCTTTCGCCAGTTGTTCAGTACGGCGTATGCGGTCCTGCAACGCATGGGGTTCCCGTTCATGCGGCGAAGACTCGGAGGAGTCAAGCAAGACGGTATGCAGCTCACTTTGGAGGCGCTCTATCTTCGCTGGTGCGCCGGCAATCTGGGTATCGAGTTTTTCCAGCTGGGCACGAGTCTGCTGGACCTGCGCCTGGCCCGCGTCTGACAATTCTTCTGTCTGGCGTATACGGTCCTGTGGATTCAGGTCTGCCATAGTGCTATTCCTTATCGTTGAATTGTCAACGTTGCCTAAGACTGCTTATCGGGCCTGCATACTGGAGACGTCTTCCGGTTTGCTTGGTGTTAGCCGGTAGGCGTCTCATGACTGGCGGCGTGGTCAACTCACGCCGCCAGTTTTTTTGTGTTGAACTCCTGCAACCGAGCCACATCGGCTCCCGCGATTAGCTTCGAGCGCCGATCTAAGGGATTGACGGTGTAGGTCAACTCGCCTCGTTTGATGAGGTCCCAGATACGGAATCGTGTGACCCCGAGCGCTTCGGCAGGCGGTGATGTGCGCGACCGGCGAAAGGTAGGCGCTGACTGTCTCCTGGAGGAGTCGCAGGAGAGCGGCCTGCTGCCGATCACTGGTTGCGTCCATGTCTCGCGCCTCTTGACGGTGCTCTCGGCGGCGCATACCCCACATCGATACGGTATCATGCTGTTGGAGGGCGTGAGGATGAGCGAGCTCAAACCCTGCATGATCTGCGGTACGGATGTGGGAAATGATCCGAATGGCGTCATGAGTGTCTCTCCGAACGCCCAGGAGGGTGAACGGGTCGAGTACTTCTGTGCCGAGCACAATCCGAACCCGCCGTCAGCAGAGCAACTGGCAGACCGTGAGCGGCAGGAACTCGAGGCCGGTGCCGCGGCGCTCCGTGCGGAAGAGGGACTGATCCGGCAGCTCATTGATCTGGACCATCCGGTCACACCTGTCGATCGGGCGAACATTGGCACGATTCTCTTGCGGATGCAGAAGAAGTTGATCGCACTCCACAACCAAATGCAAGAGGTGCAGGGCAAGCCGATTATCCCTCCGATTCCCCCGTCCAGTCAGCCAGCACCGATTCCGGAAGGAGGGGAGCCGCCTGTAGGCGAGCCAGATCCACCACGTCCCCTGTATCGTGTCATCGTTCATCACCTGTGGACGCCGACCCCAGACGAGCAGATCTATCAAGGCGCTGATGTGCGGTTTGGGGAGGTGCTGGAGGCCGTACAGCACGCGGGAGGGACCTTCATGGGAGGCTTGCTTGGCGAGCAGCAATCAAGCATCATGTTCCACGCCCTCACGGACGATGTGGTCGACAGGGTGCGCCAGAGTCTGGACATTCCCAACCGTCATCGCGTCCATGTCATTCAATACCTGCCAGAGTTCCCGTATGGAGCGCCTCTGGTAATCTGGCGACAAGATTCGGAAGACTCCGAGCCCTGACTTGGCAAGGAATGAAGGGAGAAACACCATGCCGTTCCCGGTGAGTGAGTCGCACATCGACCTTGAAGAAAAGAAGCTTGGCAGATCGCTTCCGACCCCGCTTCGGGAGCGATCTGCAGCGTGAGAACGGGGAGGAGATCGAGGTCGACGGCGATGTCTTCTACCTTCACCCCGTCTGAGACCCCACGGGCCGGAAACGAATGAAGCGGGATGAGCTGGGTTACCTCCCTGCCACGCCTGACTTCGGTCCTGTCCTGTACGAGATCGTGGCCGGTCGGTACGAACGGTGGCCCATCATCATGTAAGTTATTTGGAATCCAAATCTGATACGGTAGGCGGTGTCGTCGCCCTGTTTATCAGAGAGGAGTCGTTCTCCGTGGATTCCATGGATAGCTCGGCCGCATCGTCGGTCGCGGCGCTTGACGCGTTTCCCGATGCCCAGACCTGGCTCCAGATCCAAGAAGACCTGGGACTGGCACCACGCACCATCGATGCCTACCGGCGTGGCCTCACCGACTATGTGCAGGTGTGTCAGGCAGAAGGGATCGATCTGCTGACGGCCGGGCGCGGGGAGATTGCGCGCTATGTCCGCCATCTCCGGGAGCAGCCTAGCAGGCGCGGCGCCACCATCGTCGCGATCGATTCCGGCGTGGGATTGGCCAATGCCACCATTCAGCAGCGCCTCACCGCGATCCGTCTGTTCTACGACTATCTGGTTGAGGAACAGCGCCGCGACGACAACCCAGTGGGCCGGGGACGCTATACGCCGGGCAAGATGATCGCCACCGGACGCGATCGTGGCCTGGTGCCGCGCTCCACCCGCCTTCCCTGGATCCCGACAGATGAGCAGTGGCAGGCCATCGTCACGGTTGCCCAGGAGGAGTCGATCCGCAACCGCCTGATGCTGGCGTTGGCCTACGATGCGGCCTTGCGCCGCGAGGAGCTGTGCTCCCTTCAGACCGATGATCTCGACCCGGCACACCGGATGGTCCGGATTCGTGCTGAGACGACCAAGATGCGCCGGGAGCGGGTCGTGCCGTATTCAGCGACCACCGGCGAACTCTTGCGCCGCTATCTTGCTCACCGTCGCACGATCAGCGCCGCCCGCGGTCCGCTGTTCCTCTCTGAGTCGCATCGCAACCATGCCGAGCCCATCACCCTCTGGACCTGGTCCAAGGTGGTGCGTGGTCTCGCCCTGCGGGCCGAGGTCCCCGCGTTCTCGACGCATACGCTGCGCCATCTCTGTCTCACCGATCTGGCCCGAGCGGGCTGGGAGCTCCACACCATTGCGCAGTTCGCCGGCCACCGCAATCCGGCCACCACCCTGCAGTACATCCATCTCTCCGGTCGTGATCTGGCCGCCAAGCTCGGCCGGGGAATGGAGCAGATTCATGCTTGGCGGGTTCGCACCCTGGCCGAGCGGCGCGACGCAGGCGAGCAGGCTTCCCCTCGGCGCCCCGCCGATCCATGACGAGCCGTCCTGGGCGTGGCCCATCGATCTGACGCGCTACGATCGGACGCCGGGCTTGTCGCCAGCGGAAGTGACCGCCTTCCAGGCCTTGGGGAATGACCTCCGTTGGTGGCGTCGCCGCGAGCGTCCCGAGTTTGCGGCCCTCGACCGGCTCCTCCGTCCCTTGGTTGACGCTCGGACAGCGCTGGAGACGCCTACCACCCACCACACCGTCTCCGCCGATGCCGCGGTCGCGCGGCTGTTGTATTGCTGCGCGCAGGAGGGGCAGAGCTATTGGGCCTGGGAGACGGCGACCTGGGTGCGGACCCTCGGCGCAACCCAGCATGCCTTCCTGGCCACCCACCCCCGCTGGGTCGATCGCTCCGCTCGCCAGTATCTCATTGGTCTGGCCTATCTGCTGGGCTGCTTCGGCGATCTGCGCCAGCTCGGCGGCTTCAAGCGCCTCCGCCTGGCCGAGAAGGTCTTTGGTCAGGAGCGCGTGGGTGCTGCCCTCGAGCGCGTGGACGCGGTGCTGCGGCAATGGGGCTACTACCGCTCCCCGGATGGCCCGGGCTTCCCCCGCATCGTGAGTGAGGCCTTGCTCTGGAACCGCAGTCCTCGCCTGGGGGACCTGACGCCGACGGTGTTCGACGCGCTGCGGGCTATCCCCGACCTCTCCCCGGAAGATCACGCCCTGCTCCATCGGTTGCAGCGCAGTCTCTCGGCCTTGGGCCTTGGGGACATGCCAGCACAACCGGGCGCGAGTGCGCCGCTCATCGAAGGGGTGCATCCGATCTGGCAACACTGGGTGGAGCGCTGGGGGGCAGCCTCCCCCCTCGCACGACGCACCCGGCGCCACGCCCGCACCTGGCTGCTCAAGGCGGGACGCTGGCTGGCGACCACCCATCCGACGGTGCAGGAGCCGGCAGCCTGGACCCGCGAGCTCTGTGCCGCCTATGTCGCGGCGGTCGATCGAATGTGCATCGGCGAGCACATCCAACGCTCCGCCGGCCTCGCGTCACGGGTGGGCCAGCCGCTCTCCGTCCGCTCCAAGGAGGCCTACCTCGGCGTTATGCGCCAGTTCTTCCGTGATTGTCAGGAGTGGGGCTGGATCCCGCGGCGCTTCGATCCGGCGCGCGCGCTCGCCACTCCTCGCAGTATCAAGGCGCTCATCGGCCCTGATCCCCGCGTCATCGCCGACGATGTCTGGGCCAAGCTGCTCTGGGCGGGGATCAACTTCGAGCACGCCGACCTCCCGACCGGCTCCACGGGAGGTCACTTCTACCCGTTGGAGCTGGTCCGGGCGTTGGCGCTCGTCTGGCTGTTTGGCGGGTTGCGGAGCGACGAGATCGTGCGTCTCCGGGTCGGCTGTGTTCGATGGCAACGGGAGGATGTAGCTGTCCCGGGTGAGACGGACGGGACGCTGGCGAAGGAGGAGGTCTGTCTGCTGGACGTTCCAGTCCACAAGACCGGCACCGCCTTCACCAAACCGGTTGATCCCCTCCTGGGTCACGCGATCGCCGCCTGGGAGCAGGTTCGTCCCGACCAGCCCCGGATGATCGATGGGCGCACCGGTGAGCCGGTGGCGCTGCTCTTCTGCTATCGGGCCAAGCGGGTCGCCCGCGAGTACCTCAACCATGCCGTCATCCCGGCGCTCTGTCGTAAGGCCGGTGTCCCGGAGCACGATGCATGGGGCCGGATCACGAGCCACCGCGCCCGCTCGACGATTGCCAGCCAGCTCTACAATGCCAAAGAACCCATGACGCTCTTCGAGCTCCAGGAGTGGCTGGGCCACCGCTCCCCGGCCACGACGCAGCATTACGCGCGGATCACCCCGATCACCCTCGCCAAGGCCTACGCCGATGCCGGCTACTTCGCCCACAACGTCCGGACCATTGAGGTGTTGCTTGATCGGGAGGCCGTGCAGAGCGGAGCAGCGGGGGATGGAGAGCCCTGGCAGTACTTCGATCTAGGCCACGGCTACTGCACCTACAGCTTCTTTGAGCAGTGTCCCCATCGCATGGCCTGCGCTCGCTGTGACTTCTATCTGCCCAAGGACTCGACCAAGGCGCAGCTCCTGGAAGCAAAAGACCATCTCCAGCGCATGCTGCAGGCCATCCCCTTGACCGAGGACGAGCGTGCGGCCGTCGAGGATGGGGCCGCTGCGGTCGATCAGTTGGTGCAACGGCTGGTGGATATCCCGACACCAGCCGGTCCCACACCCCGCGATCTCTCGTCCGGCGGCGTCATTCCACTTCGACCCGTCGCGGCCCCACCGTCACCACAGGAGACGATCCGATGACCCCAGGACCCAGCACCGACTCACAGAAGGCTGCCAGTGGCCGGCCCCCCGTCGTCACTAAAAACCTGCGCCGTCGCCCCGCTGGAATGACGGCTTCAATACAGAAGAGCCGCCTGGTGGCGGCCCCCCGTCGATCCGCCACCGGAACCTGCGAGAAACCGGTCACGGACGCTGCTACCATAGCACGCGACCCGCCGCGCTGTCACCCCCGCCCTATCAACCGCTTGACCCTGGCTTTGATTCCACATAATTACCTCCAACAAGAGCCTGATGGAATGGTCAAATATCACCCAGGAACCAAATACAGCAGAATGCATCTATCGGTGACTGGTCACCGCGTACAGTCACCGTCACTGACCCAGCGCATCCATTCTGTGGTCGAACACTGCCCGTTGATCGAGTACTATCCCTGGGCGAGGACGGCCATCTCGTTCTCCTCCTGCCTGATGGTCACCATCGTGCTGTGCGTCGCTCCGCGACCGACATCGACGGATCGCCCCCTGACTCCCCGCACCCCTTCTGCCTCCCGCTGATCTCCGTTCGGACCCTCCTCCCTCTCGCGCACCATGTCCAGGCCATGCTGAGGGCGAGAGAGGAGACTTCTGATGCCGTCCCACCCCACAGCTCCCAGTCCGCCATCGCACACCTGTAGTGCACCCCTGTGACCGGACAGTCGCCAAAGTCACCCCATGAATTTGAGGGCGGCGTAGCCGGCCTCAAATTCGCTCGGCGGCACATACCCCAGTGCGGAGTGCAGCCGCTTGGTGTTGTACACCTCCTCGATGAAATCGCCGATGTTGGCTCGGGCGTCCTGGTAAGTCTCGTAGTTTTTTAGGTACACCTCCTCGGTTTTGAGGGGGCGGAAAAATCGCTCGGCTTTGGCGTTTTCGTAGGGATTCCCCTTGGCGGCCATGCTGACCTCGATCCCTGCTGCCTCCAGGCGGTCAACATAGCCGTGGCTGGCGTACTGGACGCCCTGGTCGGAGTGATGGATCAGCCCTGACTGCGGCCGACGACTCCAGAGCGCGCGCTCCAGGGCCGCCAAGGCCAGTTCGGTATCGATGAACCGGGAGAGCTCCCAGCCAACGCAGCGACGGGAGCAGGCATCGAGGATCGCCGCCAAATAGCAGAACGCCGTGGGCAACCGGATGTACGTGATGTCGGCCACCCAAACCTGGTCCAAGTGGTCGATGACCAGGTCCGTGATCCGATTGGGATAGCGGCGCAAGCCATGCTGTGAGTCAGTGGTGGCCACAAAGCGCCGTTTGAGCTGGCACAGCAAGGATTCTTCCCGCATGACGCGCAACACCCGCTTGTGATTGACCTCCCAGCCATTCCGTGCCAAAGCATGAGTCACCCGTCGATAGCCATACCCCGGAAAGGCCAGCACCAACTCCTCGATGACGTCTCGCAGGGCGAGGTCCTCACTCGGCGTCGCCTCGGGCTGGCTCAACCGCTCGTAGTACCAGGATCGGCTCACCCCCAGCAGCGCACAGAGACTCTGGATCGACAGGATCCGTTGGTCCTCCGCTGTGGCCGTGATCACCGCGTGACGCTCCGCGATTTGACCGTCTCCAAGGCTTTTTTTAACACGGCATTCTCCAGTGCCAGTTGGCCACAGAATCGCTCCAGCTCAGCAACCTTACGCTCGCCTGCTTCCTGCTCCGTCCTGGGTCCCGGCAGGAAGGCGCCGTCACCGTACTGCTCGTACTCTTTGCGCCAGCGAGCGAGCAGGCTGTTTGCCACCTCGTGCTCCCGGCAGATCTGGGCCGGCCGCTTCTCGCCGCGGGCAATCTGCTGGCAGACCTCCAGCTTGAACTCTCGGGTATGAACTCGTCCACGCATCATCACGTCTCCTGCTTGTCAGTCTACGATCTTGGAGAGTGTGACTTTGCCCACTGTCCGCTATATGGGGTTCACTACACCGACCGTGGCAAAGCATCGGCTCTTCGCCTGGCTCGAGCATCCAACATTGCCGGACCACCAGTTGATCGTCATAGCGCGCGAGGACGACTACTTCTTCGGGGTCCTGCACTCCAAGCCACACGAACTCTGGGCGCTTCGTATGGGCACGTCACTAGAAGATCGCCCTCGGTACACGCCCTCAACGACTTTCGAGACCTTTCCCTTCCCCTGGCCACCGGGTCGTGAACCATCCAATGATCCACATGTGAAAGCGATAACCACAGCGGCAGAGGATCTGGTGACCAAGCGTGATCGGTGGCTCAACCCCGAGGGAGCGACACGGGCGGAATTGAAGTCGCGAACACTCACGACCCTATACAACCAATCTCCTACCTGGTTGCAACAGGCGCATAGCACGCTGGATCGCGCTGTTTTCGACGCGTACGGCTGGGAACACGATCTCAGTGACTAACAAATCTTAGAGCGCCTGCTCGAGCTGAATCTCAGCCGCGCGGGTAATTAGCCCAGTCAGCCCAGGCCGAGGCCCACTCATAGCCGGTCTTCTTCGAGAGCGGCGTTTATGGATTTTCGGTGGAGTGCTTCGAGTCCTTCCACGAGTACACCATCAAGCTCCTCGCGAATCTGCCCCATCGCCGCGTTAGGCTTCGGCATCTTCCCCGATGGGAGCCGGTTCTCCATGCCAGTCAACAAGCGCACTTGAAACTCATGCAGGACAAGCCTTGCCAATTCCTCCCACTGTTTCGGGAGTTCCGAGACATCGAGATTTCCAGCAGCCTCCATGACACCAGGCAGACTCGCAAGTTCATTCAGTGATCTGCCCTCGTGCACAATCTTATTCCTGCTGGCGTACAGAGCCGCGAGCAGGACCTTTACGCGGGTAGGCGTGAGCGTCGCGGTTCCCACCAGGAGGGCTGCCCCACGCAGGGAAAATTTGTAGGCCAGTTCCGACTCGCGTCCCAAGAGACAGCTCTCTAGCGCGATAGTCACATCGATAATGTAATCCTCTGGCCTAGACCGTGAACAGGATTGCATGTAGCGATGGAGTGCTACATGCAAGGGGGCTAGACCATTCCGGGCATCCAAAGCATCCAGTCTCTGATACACAGCGCGCACGTGATTCAGGTCGCCCGGCTCGAGAATGTATTTCTGTGGAAAGGATCGCAGCTCCCCTAACTCAAAGGAGTGCGCTTCCGTCGCATCTGATGTCGTGGGCTCCAAGCTCGTCCGGAAAATCGTCGGTGTCCCAACATCACCAGCCTTATAAAGGCGCAGTGCAAGCAAAAAACTGTAGATGTCGTTTGCGAGAGGCAGACTTGGAAACTGCCGCGGGAGATGTTCGGAGAACGTGCCCGTCAACTGAAACTGAACCTGCCCTAGCAGTTCCTCCTCCAGTCGATTTCTGTAGGGGAATTGAGTCTTGTCCCTCCACAACCGATTCTTGTCGTCCGCAGTCATCGGAGCGACGCGCAAACGATCGCTGATCGAGGCCTCCAACTCCAACTCATGACCCGACACAGCACCGGTAATGCCTACGAGAGGGACGGAAATGTCATACCGGCTGATGGACGACGACCATTTGTCTGCAAACTCTCGATAGGACTGGCGAACCTCCTCCAGCGTTGCCTCTGGACCGCGAATCTGCAACGTGTAAACGACCGGGTCGGGAAGGTACGAATGGATTAGATTGTGCATCAAACTTTCTTTGGGTGCCTTATCTCGCCGCCGAGACCCCGGATACAGCCCTCGCTCGTAATGCTCCCGGGCGCAGTCTAGGACTACCCCACTTCCCCAGAACGGATCATGTAGATGGGAGAAAAGCGTCCATGCATAGTAAGGAGTCTCGCGAGTGATGCGTGTAGGGAAGGGATCGTCGTCATGAAAGTGGGGCCGCTCCTCTACTATATGAGGTACGCCCGTTTGCTCCGTCCACGCGGCCAAGCGGGACAACAGCTCCGCAGCGAACTTCATGTACAGACCTTCTGCCAGGTCCCTCGGCTGTGGCTCTGTCATGCGGAAGTCTCACACACGGTTATGCGCAACCACCTGGCCCCTCTGAGCTGGAGAAGCTTTCGCGTGAAGAACCTCGGTACCCATAACGACGGATTAATTATAGGTACCCTACCATCAACCGCTCTCTCAATTGATGGCCGGGCCCAGGGCTCCTGTACGAGGCAGCTCGTGACAAACGATACGATTTGATATCTTGACGCGAGTCGAATTTCGTTGTACATTGTTCATCAGTGTCCCCGAATGGGTACTATGGACCTATATTTAGGGTGCCACTCAGGACATTATGGACATTTTGCTTTCCACACAAGAGGTAGCCCAGCAACTCGGCGTTGACATCAAGTCGGTCCGCCGATACATTCATGCGGGCAAGATTAAAGCGGCTCGCATTGTGGAGCGACTCACATGACAGGTAGTGATTTTGGGAAGCTGATGTTCGGTACTTGACGCTTTCGTGGTAGGCTCATATACCTTGTTGTCATGTCTCCCCATTGCGATGATGGTCAGGGACGGAGTCGATGCCCGCCTCGGAGAGCTTCCAGCAACTGGCCCTGCGCTTCACCGATCCGGTGCAGCATCACTATGAAGTCATCCGTGGCATCATGCTCGCGGAAGAGACCGTTGCAGAGCGCAGCCGGATCACCGGCGTTGACCGAGAAACGGTCAGCGAGAAAGCCCAGCATTTCCTCCAACACGGCATGTTCGGCCTGGTCGGTCACCGTACGACGACGGAGAATGGCCAGCATCGCTACCCGGACATCGTTGCCGGCACGATCCTGTATCTGAAGCAGCTCTATCCGGCAATTCACTACCGGGAGATCGCCCGGATTGTCGAGCGCAAGTACGGCTATAAGACCAATCACCACACGGTCAAGGCGTTCTTGGAGCGCAATCCCATCCCGGTGCAGCTTCCCCTTCCCGTCACCAGCTTCCACCAGTTTGAGGACGCGTATCGGGCTCGGTGGACGGTGGCGCGGATGTATTACGAGGGCTGGCATCAGCAGAGCATCGCGAACTGCCTGGGGCTCTCCCCCAAGCACGTCTGGCACATCCTCGCCGTCTTCAAGCAGGAAGGGTTTGCCGGTCTCCAGGATCAGCGCACCCGTCCGGCAACACACCCGGAGAATCAGCTCTCCTTGCCGTTCTTGAAAGAGGTGCTGGACGTGCAGAAGGAGCATCCTCGCGCTGGCCACT
>JAABUZ0100007511.1_pt1 | contig 13128 bp, 13 predicted proteins | sample 5562091 | NCBI WGS metagenome assembly JAABUZ01 (sample SAMN12813069, study PRJNA571459) | rock metagenome | isolation source: Antarctica rocks | place: Antarctica: Victoria Land, Linnaeus Terrace sud | collected 2015-12-21 | reverse complement strand
ATGCCCAGCCCACCGTCTCGATGCGGAACTGGAGGCGGAGATAGGCTTGCGGGACGGCCCGAATGATCGCCCCATTGCCCCGCGAGAGCGCGAAGATGCGGGCGACCACCAGCCCGAGATAGGCCATTAGGACGAGCCGATACGCGGCAATGGCGGGCTCGGTACCGTAGCGGGCCTGGAAGTCGAGCGGCGCCGAGACGGGAAGGGCGGCGCGGCTGAAGAGGACACCCAGCGCGACCACGACCGCAACGGTGAGTCGGCCGCTCCCGAGCACCCTACGCCGCGACCCATGCGCGCGCCCCAATTGGGCCACGACGGGCTGGAAGAGCCACGCCGCCACGACCCCGAGGCAATTGCCGAGGAGGCGGGAGAAATTCGGGACGTGGGTGAGATGGTCGATGGTGCGATAGACGGGCGGGTGGAAGACCGTCATGGTCAGGGCAATCACGCCGAGGGACGCCGAATTGGCCCGTTGGAGCGGGTCGGGCGACCACCAGCGCGTGTGATACAGGCGGGCGAGGAAGCTGCCCCAGCAGAGCGCGACGATCCCGAGGCTGGCACGTTCAGTGATCCCCATCGGTCACCCCTCCCAGCCGATCGAGTACGCCCAGCACACGGGCGGTGTGCGGGTCGGTGACCGCCGCGTTCGTGCGCGTCCTGAGGGCGCGCGTCACGATGAGGGTCGTCATCTCCTCCGCTTCTCGCTCGGCGGCGGCGGTGTACCCCACCTGCGGCGTGAGCGTGTGCTCGCAGAGCAGGTGGCTCAGTTCGTGGACGATGGCGTGCTGCCGGTGCAGGGGCGTCGTCCGGTCCTGGTAGAACACAACGTCCTCCTGCAGTCCCGCGAACGTCGCCCCGTGCAATCCGCCGGGGAGCGTGCACGGGCAGAGCGCGATGGGCCGCCCGCGCCGGTCGGCGAGCCACCGGGCGAAGGTCGCGACGTCGAACGGGAGGGGGAGCGGGAGGTCGCGGAGGCGCGCCTCGCAGCGCTTGCGCAGTTCGGTCCGATTCATGGCAAGCGTCCCTCGGGTACCATAGGTCCCTGATACGCGGCGGTTACCGCTTCGCACTCTCATCTTTCCTCATGACGGCGGTCGGGCGGGATGGCGAAGGGCGAGCCGTGCGTTCGCGGCCCCCGTCTTCTTTGTCTCCCAACCCCTCGCGCTGACGGGCGTACTCGATCATCGCGGCAATGGCCTCCAGCGCCCCCGGCGAGAGCGCGGAAGCGCGCAGGGCGATGCCCTGCACGTCGGCATCGCGGTACGGCTGCAGGTGGGCGAGTTCGGCGTAGATCCGCGCAGCCGCCTCGTTGTCGTCGAGGAAATACGCGCTCGATACGCCGAAAAAATCGGCGAGCGCCTCCATGTGTTTCTTGCGCGGATTGTCCTTCTTGCCGGTGCGCAATTCCCACAGGTAGGTGTCCGACATCGTGGCGATGCCGCGGGCGGCGATGCCGACGGAGACCTCCTCGTAGGTGTACTCGCCGCGGCCGCGCGGACGGATGGTCTTGAACAATCGGTCGATCTTCTCCGCCAGCGTGGGGCCGGCCGACTCCCCCGTATCAACCATCGCATCGCTTCCTTATCCCGCCGTACTGACCCGGCGTAACCGTGAATGTCACACAAGTTGCGAATGACGTTCGCATCCGCAAATACAACATAGCAAACGCACGGAGAAAATGCAATATGCAGACTCTAGACAGATTGTACACCTGTAGTGTAGCATTCGCACATGGAATCGCTACGGGGACTGTTGTTTTCATATGCGAATAGAGGGGTAGTATGGGCGAGCCCTGTCAGCGGCATCCTCACCCGGTCGGGACCCTTTCTAAGCCCGAGCCGCCACTGTGGCTGCGCGACCGGATCCTTGCCGAGGTCTATGCCATCGAGCGGCGCAAGCGCCGACTGATCGCCGCCGCACGCTGCGGCGCCGTCGCCCTCACGATGCTCATCGGGGGCGGCGGCATCGTCTACCTCGGCTGGCTGATCGCTCGTTGAGCGGAGAAAGGAGAAAGAGATGTCGTCCATGATCGACCGAGACCGAGGGATGGGTGTGGCATGCGCGGCTGCACCAAGTCAGCGGCAGACGAACCCGTGCGCCGACAGCCTTTGGGCGCGTCCGGTGCAGCCGTTGGCCACCGGTGCGCCCCGCTGCAGCGCGCCGACCCCGGTGCAACTGCATCGCCTCGAGAAGATCGCGGAGGAACGGCCGGGACCGCCGGGCACCCCCGTTGCGCTGCCGATCACGCCGCCACCGGGCATCCCGGTTCCGGACTTGCGTGCGCGCCCGCCTGTTCCCGTCGTCCCCTGGTCTACCCGCGCTCAGCGGTGGATGCGGGAACGAACCCAGCCGGGGCGCATCGAGACGGAAGACGACGCGCGGATCGCGGACTGTATGGCGATGATGTCCACGGGCTGCCGTATCCTCGCCACCATCGGCCCGAAGGGTGGCCCGGGCAAGACCACCGTCGCGCTCACCACCGGCTTGGTGCTGGCCGAGGCGCCGCTCGCCCGCCCGATCGTCGTCGAACTCAACCCGGATTGGGGCACGATCGATCAGGTGCTCGGCGATGCGAACCCGCGGACGATCCAGGACCTCCTGCAGAACCTCATCGCCGTCAATCAGGCGGGGATCGGCATGTTGCAGGGGTACATGACGATGTGGGGGCGGTTGCCCGTCCTCACCGCGCCGAGCAATCCCCAGGAGATGGCCCGCCTCGCCCCACGCGACTACGAGCGGGTCCTGAAACTCCTCTCGCTCCACTACAACCTGATTATCCTCGACTGCGGCACGGCGTTCACCCAGCGGCTCAATCAGTTCGCCATCCAGGCGGCGGATCACCTGCAGGTCGTCGGCTGGCCGGACCATCCCACCATGCAGAAGACGGTCGCAGCGATCGACTACCTGGCGAGCGGCCGCTACGCCCACGACTATCAGGGCGTCCTCGCCGAGCTTGCGCCCGATCACACCGCCGTGCGCGCCCGGACCCTCGCCGACATGACGCTCGTCGTCAACGGCGCGGGCTTCCCCTCGGGTGCCGTTCCCGTCGATGTGGCGAAGGTGCGGATGGCCGTATCGGGGCTGAATGCGGTCGTGCCATTGCCCTACTCCGCCCCGCTACGGCGGATGCTCGGGGACGGCACCCTCACCATGGACGCGCTGCCCGCGGAGTATCGGCGGGCCGTCAAGTCATTGCTGGTCGCCGTGTTGGGGCGACTGGCGGATGTGTAAGGAGGAGGTCTCTCATGCCCGGTCTTGTTCCCTGCATTCTCACCGCTCACCGACTGCTCATTTCATTCGCCGCTGCAGGCGACGCCTCGCAGATGGGCGACTTCTTCAAGAAGGTCTACGAGCAGTTGCTCATCCCCATCGCCGCCCCGATCGGCATCCTGATGTTCACGGTTGGGGCGGTGATGTTCCTGCTCGGGCGGCGGGAGGGGGTGGAGAAGATGCTCTACGCGGGCAGCGCGCTCTTCCTGATCGCCTTCGGCCCCTTCATCGTCACCAAGCTCTGGGAGATCCTCACCGGACTCGGCGGTGGCGTCGCGCACTGAGTGAGAGAAGGAAAGGGGAAACGCTATGCCACGCACGATCAACCGCACGCCGCGCCACCTCGACGACCCCTTGCGCATCCTCGGCTTCAGCCTCGCGCAATGGGCAGTACTGGCACTCGGTGTCCTATTCATGTGGGTCTGCCTGATGCTGCTGCCGGCGGCGCTCCCGACGACGCTGCGGCTCAGCCTCGGTGCGCTGCTCGTCGGCGTGCCGCTCGGGCTGACCTTCGCTGGCAGCACCGCCCGCTCGGTGTTCGAACTGCCACGCCGGGTCTGGCACAGCCTCGCGACACCCGCCGACTATCTCCCCGGCGCACCACGACGCGGCCCGCTCGTCCTCAGCCTCGTTGAGGGCACGCGGCGAGAGGAGGAGCCGGATGCGTAGGGGTGCGATCGCGGATCTCCTGCCAGTACTCGCCGTCGAGGAGGGCCACTTCGTCACCGTCGATGGACACGTCGGCGCGGCGCTCGCCTGCACCGGGATCAATCTCAGCATCCAGTCGGACGAGGCCGCCGCGACGATCGCCGCGCTCTTCGCGGACACGCTCAACTATCTGCCGCTCGGCGCCCATCTCGAACTGCTTGTCGTCAACAGCCCATTGCGCGCGGACGAATGGGTGCCGTGGCACCGCGCGCAGTACGCGCCGCCGGTGGGGCTGGACACCTACGTCACGCATCTCGCTGCGGCCTATCGCCAGGAACTGGGCGAGCAGCATATCCCCGACCTCCGATTCTACGCGATCCTCTCTCTCCCCGGTGTCGGGGAGGGGCGCCGGGCGAGGAGGCCGCACCCGGATCGTCGTCGGCTCCTCGCGCGGGATCGTGTAGCGCATCGGGAAGCACTGGCAACCCTTACCCAGGCAACGAGCGAACTGGCCCATGCCCTCGCCGAACTGGGGATCGTCGCGACACCGCTCGGGCGACAAGGACTCCTGGATCTCCTGTGGCAGTGCGCCAATCCGACGTGGAGCCAGGAGGTTGTCGCCCCCTACCGTGCGGCTTCACCAGCGGACCTGCGCACGCTGCGCGACCGGTTAGGGCAGAGCCGACTCCTCCGACGCGCGGACATGCTCTGCCTCGACCGCGGCTACGAGACAACGATGAGCCTCAGGGCGCTGCCCGATGGCACCTTCCCTGGTTGGCTGCGCGCGCTGATGGCGACCGGCGTCGCCTTTCGCTTCGCCGTCCATATCGAGGCGCTCAGCAAGGAGAAGGAGCGGCAATCCCTTACCCGCACCCTGCGCCAGCGCCACGCGGTGCTCGCCGAGCGACAGCATCAGGGGAGCAGCCCGGACATCGAGCAGGAGGAGGCCTACGACGAGGCGCAGAACCTCCTGCGCGCGATGGCGACCACTGACTTACGCACCTTCCGCACGGCGATCTTCGTCACCGTCCATGCCGGGACATCCAATGACCTGGGCGCTGCGGCCCGGGCGGTCGGCAAAGCACTGGGAGACGCGGGCGGGACAGCGATCGACCGCTGCCAGCTCTATCAGGACGTCGTCTGGCAGGCGACTCTGCCGCTTGCCCGCAACCCGGCGGGGATGACCTACCGCACCGTGACCACCAACCTCGCCGACACGCTGCCCTTCCTTCACCACCGTGCGGGCACACACGGGGGCGCGCTGATCGGCTTCTCCCACCCCGGCCACGAGGTGGTCACGCTCGACATGTACGATCCCTCCCTCGACAACAGCAATCTCACCTGTCTGGGGATCAGCGGCTCCGGCAAGACGATGTTCGCGCAGTCCTTCGCCCTCAAGCACATCGCGCGCGGCGGGCGGGTGATCGTCCTCGACCGCTCGACGGGACACTGGGACGACCTGGTGGCGGCGGTGCCCGGCGCGGTGGTGCATCGGGTGCTGCTGGACAGCGGCTTTCGCATCAACCCGTGGGAATTGCCCCGCCATATGAGCGAGCCGAGCCAGACCAAGCTCGAATACCTGCTCGACCTGCACACGCTCATGGTCGGCGAGTTGCACGGCGGGGCACCGGCGCTCACCGCGCAGGAGCGTGCCCTCCTAGAGGGGGCATGCCGGGCGGTCTATCGGGAGGAGCGCGCACCCTACGAGTGCCATCTCTTCGACTGGCTCCGTCGTGCCGAAACGACTGAGGGTGGGGATGACATCAATCCAGTGCGTGGGCAGCAGTATCGGGCGCTCGCCGAGCGGCTCGTCCCCTACGTCCACGGCGGCACCTACGCGGGACTGCTCGACGGCCCGACGACCGTGCGGCCCGATGCCCTGCTGGAAGTCTTCAACTTCAAGGGGCTCGCCGACCGGCTCGTGCCGCTCGCCATGCTGCCGCTCATCGAGTACATCTGGTCCGTGATCGCCGATCCGACGCGGCCGACGCTCGTCGTGCTGGATGAGGGCTGGAGTCTGCTCAATAACCTGGCCTCGGCGCGCTTCGTCGCGGAGGCGACGCGCACCGGACGCCACCACGGCATCATCACCCTTAACCTCTCGCAGATGGTCACCGATTACGAGGGGCCGCTCGGTCAGGCGGTGATCGATAATGCGTCGGTCTCGCTGCTGCTCGCCCAATCCGACCACGCGCTGCCCACGGTGCAGTCGGTCTTCCATCTCTCCGCAGACGAGCGGGCGATGGTCGGGCGGTTGCGCACCGTCAGGCAGGTGCGGGCGGGCGCGTACCTCCACTCGCGCCGGGGGGCGGACTCCGGGGAGATCAGCCTCTATGTCACCCCCGAGGAGTACTGGCTCTTCACGTCCGTGCCGACGGAGCGGAGTCTGCGGCAGGCGGCGATCGCGCGGAACGGCGGGGATGTCTGGGCGGCCGTGCGGGAACTGGCACGCGGGGAGCGTGCCACGCTCGCCGAAGCGGCGGCGCCGCTCCGGATCGTGGCGGGGCGGGCGTGAAAGTCGCCGTGGGGGCGCTCGTCGCCGTCCTGCTCGTGCCGCTTCTGCTGCTCGCGGTGGCCGCTGCGGGGGTGGCCGCCCTCGCGCGCACGCTCAACCCGCTCGGACCCTTTGTGCAGGCGGCTGGAGCGGTCTACTACGCCACAACAGGGGGGATGCCGACCATCCACGAGCTCGGCGTCGGCCCCTCGGATGCCGCGCGCATTGAGCGCCTCATCGCCGCGATCAACCCCAGGAGCCCGCTCGTCGGCCAGGGGGAGACGATCCTCCATCTCGGTCAGCAGTTCGGGGTGGACCCGCTCCTGATCGCCCAATGGCAGCTGGAGAGCAACATGGGCACGGTCGGGATCAACAGTCCCGGCAACGGCGGCAACATGATCTGGGCCGCCGCGCAGCCGTACGCGGATCGGTACGGCTGCACGCCCGGACCGTCCACGACGGGGCATCAGTGGGCGGCCTGTCCGAACGTCAGCGCCGGCCTCGGCATCTGGTTCAACTATGTCGGCGTCTTCTACCGCCAGACCGCCGACCTCGCTGACTACGCGCGCATCTACGACCCGTGCAGCGATCCGGGCAACGTCGGTGCCTCCTGCGGCGACGCCTATGCGCGCCTGCTGCTCGACCTCGTGCGTGCGCACGCCGGTCCACCGGTCATCCCGCTCATCCCGTCAACGGGGAAGCCGGACCCCGCGACGGGCGATTGCGTCCCCCGTCTGCCGGTGACGAGCGCGACGGAGAATCTGACACCGGCGGCGGGGATTGCCGAGATCATGAACGTCGTCTTCGGCGGCAGGAGCTTTCCCGTCACCCAGGGGTACGGCATCTCGCCGCTGAGTGGCGAACCCGCCTATCTGGGCTACCCGCATTTCCACACGGGGATCGACTGGGGTACGCCGATGGACACCCCGCTCTACGCCCCCGCCGCTGCGATCGCCGAGCCGCGCACCTATGGCGGCGCGCTGATCGAGTCGCTGCACATGACCAACGGCTACACCTGGAACCTGCTGCACCTCGATAAGCAGATCGCCCATGGGTTGGTCGAGCAGGGGCAACGGATCGGTGACAGCGGCAACACGGGGTACTCGACCGGGCCGCACCTGCATATCGAACTCGTGGACGCCCACGGGCAATGGGTGCCGCCCGAGGAATGGGCTTGTCACCTCGCGTAAGGAGACGATCGTGAACCGTTCGACCGCCCTGCTCTTCCTGACGTCGATTGCCGTGCTGCTGCTCGCATCCGCGCGCCCGGTCGCCGCGCAAGGCCCGACGCCGACCCCCGCACTGACGGGTACGGCGACAACGGCTGCGACACCGATCGCCACGCCCGCGCCGCGCACCGACGGGAATGAACTGCCCGTCGCGACGGAAGCGCCGGACACGGGCGACCCGGCGACGAGCGTCCGGGTCGGCACGGGGCCGTTCGGCTTCTCGATTGACCTCGGCGACTGGATCGGCAAGTTGCTCCGGGGGCTCTGGAAAGCGCTCGGTGTCGATGTGATCGGCCAGTACGGCGACCAGATCGTCGGCTGGCTGCTCGCCAATCCGGACCTCACTGCGTCGGCGGGGCAGATGGGCAACGTCCAGCGGATGGCCGATGCCTTGCGGCTCGCCTCGCTCTCGCTCGTCATCGTCCTCTTCCTCGTGGCGGTCTACCGCTTCTGGCTGGGCGGCGAGCAGGCGCCGCAGGCCTCGCTGGGCCGGTTGCTTGGCGTCCTCTTCGCCCTGGGGTTTTACCGGCCGCTCGTCGGCTGGCTGATCGGCGGCAGCAACGCCGTCACCGCCGGGGTGCTCCACGCCGGCACGAACGCCGCCCACCCGGGCTTCGGCGCGCTGCTGGCGGCGATCCCCGGCACCTCCCCCCTCTGGGCGCTCGCCGGGGTGATCGCTCTCGCCTTCCTGCTCGTGCTCGGCGTCGTGCGGATGCTCGGCTTCGCTTTCCTGCTCGTCGCCTACGTCCTCGGCCCGCTGATGCTCCCCTTGGGCCTCGTCCCCGAGACGAGCGGCTACTGCGTGGCGTGGGGCAAGCACACGGCGAAGCTGCTCTTCTGGCCCGTCCTCTGGGCGGTCGAGTTCCGTCTCTTCGACGCCCTCAAGGAGGGGCTCTACCTGCGGCCGGCGTCGGCGGGACAGGAGACGCTTGCCGCCTTCGCCGCGCTGGGGATGCTGCTGGTGATGGTCAAGACGCCGATCCTGCTGCATTCGGGGGCGTTCGAGGAGCACGCACGGACGGCGGGGCGGGCGGTGGTGACGGTGGTGACGCGGGGTGCGGGTGGAGGCGCGGCGGGCGCGGGCGCCGGGTCCGCGGCGACGACGAGCACGCAATCATCGCCCGCCGCCAACGCGAGGAGGACGACGCCGTGAGCGGTCGAGACGGGCGGGGTGCCTCCCTGACGGCCGTTGTCTTCCCATCCTGCGCGCGAAGGCAAGATAAAGGGGTGGGCACCGAAGGGGGCTTTGGCGCATCCCCGCGCGATGCGACGCGTGCACCGACACGCCTCGCACGGCGTGGTCGCGCATGCACCGGATACCCGTTTCCCCCATTGCGATGCGCTGCGACGCGTGCACCGACACCTGCTGCGGCGCCGATACTGCCGCATCTCCGCGATGGGGCATAAAGGAGGGGTCATCACCAATGGAAACCCAACGCACCGTGTTGTACCTGCGCAGCGCGACCGCCGCCGCCCTCACCGACTACTGGGGGCGGCACGGCGGGCGCTTCCGCTCGCGCTCGGAGGCCGCCGATCACCTGCTCACGCGGGCCCTCGCCGGGAGTCTCGACGAGGGTACTGAGGCGTTGCTCGCCCCGGCGCTCCTCGCGGCAGTACGGGAGAGCGCGCGTCGCGAGATCCAGGACGGGATGGGCGCGCTCGTGGAACGGCAGTCGGGGCGCCTCGCCGCGCTCCTCGTGCAGAGTGGGAATGATGCCCACTGCGCGGCGCGGATCGCCGAGGCCATGCTGGGGCATCTGCTCGCCGATCCTGCCCGCGCCGCGCGCGTGGCGGAAGAGGCACAACTGCAGGCAGGCGCGCGGTACCGCGTCGGAAACCGCACCGTCGATGCATCCCCAGACGGGTCCCCACATGCACCCCCGTCGGGGAGCACCGTGCGTCCACCGGGAGCATGAGGATGCGGGGGGATGCGGTGATCCTGCGCCACTCCTACACGCGCAGCCGCGACACGGCGCGGGCGGGGCTGCGCTACTACCAGATGCGCCCGCGCGGCGACGGTGAGCCGCCGCGGTCCCTGTTCACGAAGGACGGCGCGGTGAGCCGCGACGAGGCGTACCGCCTCATGGACACACACCAGGCGCGTGGCTACCTCGCGCACCGCCTGATGCTCAGCCCCGCCGATGGCGAGCAGCCGGGGGACCTGCGGGAGCTAACGCGCCACCTGATGGCGGAACTCGCAAAGGAGAAGGGGATGACGCTGCACTGGATCGCGGTGGAACACCACAACACCGACCATCCGCACGTCCACATCGTGCTGTGCGGGGGTGGCGAGGACCGACGGGGGCAGACGCATGAGGTGCGACTCGACCGTGACGATCACCGGCATCTGAAGGACGACGGGGGCGCGTATTGCCGGGCCGAGGCGCGCGAGCGGGGCATGTGGGAACGGGCGTTGGCACGGGCGGTCGCGGCGGACGGACGCGATCGCGACGCACTTTGCGGTGACCGGGACGATCACGACCGATGAGGGGGACGCGATGCAGACACGGCGAATCCGCTTGCTCATGATGATCGTGATCGGCGGCGCCGCGGCGATGGGGGCGGTGGCGACGGGGCCGGCGATGAGCGCACGCATCCACCGCGCGACCCGCGCGATGGAACTCGCCGCTGCCTACCCCGCCGTCCGGCTGGACGAGGCGCTCCGCGGCCGCTCCCGCGACGGTGGCGTCGCTCCCGCGATGTCCGCCACAAGCGCGAACGCGTGGTTCGGTCGCTCGCTCGACGCGCGCTGGGCGGAGTACACCCGCCCCGATCACGCCCGCATCCGCCTCATCACCCACGCCGCACTCACCGTGGTCGGCGTGGGCATCGCGGCGCTCCTCCTGCGTACGGTGGGCCGGGGGCTGTGGTTCCTCCTGATGCTCCTGGTCATGGGGCGGCGCGCCCGGGTCGGCACGAGTCACGGCAGCGCCCGCTGGGCCGACGGGCGCGAACTTGCTGCCCTGCGCCCCCGGCGGGGACACGCCGGGCTCGTGGTGGGTCGCGTGGGCCGCCACCTCGTCGCGGTCCCTGAGCGCGAGCAGTACGAGCATCTGCTACTCGTCGCGCCCACCGGCGCAGGCAAGACGAGCGGCGTCATCCTGCCCAACCTGCTCACCGAGCCGGGCACCCGCTCGCTCGTCATCACCGACCCGAAACGCGAGCTGCTGCGCAAATCCTCCCCCGCCCTCCTGCGCCGGTATCCCCGCGAACGCGTGTGGATGCTCGACTTCCTCGACCCGACGCTCTCACGCGGCTACAACCCGCTCGCTTATGTCACCGACGCCGCCACCGCCGACCTCTTCGCCCAGACGTGGGTGCGCAACACGGGCGAGTCGAAGGACGCCTTCTGGTCGAACGCCGCCCGCACGCTGATCGGCGCGGCGGCTTTGCACCTCGTCGCCACGGAGGAGATCACCCCGCCGCTCATCGCGCTTGCGGATCTCCTGTGCGGCACGCCCGCCGAGTCTGTCAGTGCCGCGTTGGCGGACAGCCCGGTGCCGGAAGTGCGACGGCTGGCGCATGGCTTCCTCGCCAACATGGCGAAGAACGAGCGGCTGTTGGGCAGCGTCTTCACCGAACTGCCCCCCCGATTCACCTGCCTCAACCTCCCCGAAGTGCGGGCAGTGACGGGCACCAATGAGATCGCCTTCGCACAGCTTGCGGAGCAGCCCACCGCGCTCTACCTTGCGCTCGACCCGCAGTACAGCCGGACGCTCGCCCCGTTGACCGCCTGTTTCTTCCTCCATTTCTTCACGACGCTGACGAGCATCGCGAAGGGTATACCGAGCGGCGTGCTCCCTGTGCCGGTGTTGGCCTACCTCGATGAGTTCGGCACCGTGGGGCACATCCCCGAGTTCGCCGTGCGCATGGCGACGGTGAGGAGCGCGGGCATCGGCTGTCTGCTCGTCGTGCAGGACCGGGCGCAACTGACCAAGGCGTACGGCGCGGAGGATGCCGACACAATCCTCTCAAACGCGACCACCAAGCTCTGCCTCGGACGCGTCACGCACGACGATGCGGAGTATTTCAGCAAGCTCGCGGGCACGGCGACCGTCTACGGCGCCAGTCGCAGCGCGTCGCGCGCCCTGCTGGTGCCGTGGGCGGACCGGGGGCATCGCGGGCTGGGCGAGATCGCACGCCCCCTCGTCACCCCCGACGAACTGCGCACGATGCGCGATGAAGTGTTCATGGTCGCCGGACACCGCAATCCCATCCGGATACGCCAACGGCGATACTACGACGATCCCGCGCTCGCCCGCCTAGTGCCGGACCTTGCGCGCGGTGACCCGCTGGTCGCCCTGCTGCGGCGTGTGCCCCTACCGGTGCCGACCCTCGCCCCCCCGTCGAGCACGACCACCGGGGCCGCGTCCGGCGCCGATCCGTTGCCTACCCTCTCCGTGGCGGACGCCCCGCCGACTGTCCCGCGCGCGCCGGACGCACCGGGGAAAGCGGCGACACCGCAGTCGGCGAACGCGCCGGACGCACCGACGACCGACGCCCCGACGGATGCACCGCCCGACGTCCCCACCCCGCCGACACCCGCAGACGCACCGGAGGCGTCGACACCGGAGGAACGGCATGTCGTCCTCACGCCGAGCCAGGGGCGGCTCCTGGCGGTGCTTGCGACTATGCCGGGGGCAAGGAGCGGCCAACTCGCGGGGGCGCTGGGGATTCAGCGGAGTACGGCGCGCGACGGGCTGATGCGCATCCGGCGGGCGTTTGGTATCGGCCAGGATGAAGACATCGTCGCGGTTGCCCGCGCGCGCGGCGTGCTCCCCCTGGCAACCCCCGGGGAAGTGGCGACCGCCGCTTCCATTGCACCGGCGACCGCCGCCACCGGCGGTGCGGCCGGCAAGGAGGAGGGGTGATGCCCCGGACTGGGGAGACGACCGGGGCGACCGCGCCACGCCGCCGCGACAACCTCTGCAGGCAACGGCGGCCCAGCAGGCGACGTGGCGGGCGCTGGGCCGGGAGAAGTTCAAGGACCCGGAGCATCAGCGCTACGCCCAGAGCCACCGCACTGCGGAAAGCCTGCGCGACGCGGGTCGAAACGGCTACCAGGCGACGGCCGAGCGGTACGGGCGGGAGTACGCGAGCGACCTGCTGGCGAGGCACCGCCGTGATCAGCCAACACGCCCCGAACGCGAGATGGTCGGCCTCTTGAAGGAACTCGGGGCGGAGGAGGGACGGGACTACCGGCGTGAGTTCAAGGTCGCGCCGGGCATGTACGCCGACTTCGCGATCCCCGACCGCAAGCTCGCCATCGAGGTGCATGGGAGCGCGCATCAGGCGACGTTCTTTCTGGAGAAGGGGATGGAAGTGCGGGAGAGTCGGCGCACCGAGACTTACGCCCGCGCGGGATGGGCGGTGCATATCGTCACCGACCGGGACCTGCGGGAAGGGCGCGCGGAAACACGGGCACGGATACGCGAAACGATTGCCGGAGCGACCGGGAGCCGGAGATGAGGGAGAAGACTATGAATG
>JAABUZ0100007508.1_pt1 | contig 13131 bp, 13 predicted proteins | sample 5562091 | NCBI WGS metagenome assembly JAABUZ01 (sample SAMN12813069, study PRJNA571459) | rock metagenome | isolation source: Antarctica rocks | place: Antarctica: Victoria Land, Linnaeus Terrace sud | collected 2015-12-21 | reverse complement strand
CGCTTTTCCGGTCTCCCGGACGATCCGCACAGCCCCCTCACGAAACTCCTGATCAAACTTCCGTCGCATCTCTGGCATGACTACTCCTCATAGTCCATGCCTCCACGGTTTGGGGGGAGGTTCAATTTGTGCTTGAGCCAGTCCTTAGTGGTCAGATTCGTAAGTTCGTCGGGGGTCATGCGGCGCGTGGCTGGGCAGGAGTGTGGGCTGGGGTGGTCGCGTCGGTTTGTTGGCGTTGCTCGAGTCGTTCGAGGAAGTCGGCGAGGTCGGTGGTGGTAAATTTCCACTGGAAGGGCCGGGCGGTGGTGTTGTACCGCTTCTGGAAGTCGGTGAGTCGTCGCTCAACGGCGTCGAGGTCGGTGAAGTTGTTGGGGGGAGAGCACTTTACGTTGAATAATTGAGAAGTAGATCTCCATTGGTTCAGCCAGGATGCGTGGACGGGGGTGTGCACCATGACGGCGTTCGGGAACTGGGTGGTGAGCCGGTCGATGGCTTTGCTGCCGCGGTGGGAGGAGCCGTTGTCCACGACCCAGAACACGCGTTTGGCCGACGCGTAGGGCTTGGTGGTCATCACCTGGGCGACGAGGGCGGTGAAGGCTTCGATGCCGGTGGTGTCCTCGCAGCGGCCGAAGACCTGGGCGTGGTGGACGTCGTAGGCGGCGAAGTAGGCCAGTGCCCCACGGCGGTGGTAGTCGTGGTTGACGCGCATCATCGGTGAGCGGCCCGGGGGCAGGCTGGGGTGGCAGCGGCAGCGGGCCTGGATGGAGGGTTTCTCGTCGGCGGAGAGGACGATTCGTTCTCGCTCAACGGTTCCCCTTCCCAGGTTCGGGCGTACAGATCCAGCACCTTCTCGGCTTTGGTGGCGAATTCAGGGTCGCGGAGGAAGATCCAGGACTGGTACTGCCACGGTTTGAGGGCGTCCTCGGCCAACAGGCGGCGCACCGTCGCCGAGGATATCGAGGCGCAGATCTCCTCGTTCATGGCGTGGCGGGCCAGTTCCGGGGCGCTCCACCGCGCCAGCGGCACCCCATTTTCCTGCGGTGGCTGGCACGCCAGCGCCTTGAGTCCGGCCACCTGCACCGGGGTGAACAGGGGCGGGCGCCCCGCCCGTTTCGCATCCCCCAGCGACGCCAGCCGCGGACAACGCCACCACCGGTGCCGCCACTTGCGGACGGTATCGATCCCCGCCCTGGCCCGTGCCGCGATCACCGCGTTGGGATACCCCTGCGCGGCTAGCAGCACGATCCTCGCCCGGCGCACCAGCCGCTGCGCGGTCGTACCCGCCCGGACCAGGCGCTGCAGCTCCGTAAGGTCACCGCGGCGTGGGCTCGCCAGCTCGACCCCACCAGCGCCGTGGACCGGGCCGCCGCGAGCGAAGCCGTCGGCCGGTACGGCCAAGACATCGACGCCACCCTCGCCAACACCTACCCCGGACTGCTCACCGCCGCCACCGACGCCCGCAGCCTGACAACCGGGGCGGAAGCAGAAGCACTCGCACAGCAGCAGCGGGAGAACGTCGAAGCCGCCACCGCGGAAAGCGCCTCTCACACCCTGCGCGGCGACGACGTGCTCAGGGGGCAGGGTGGGGATGAGGACCTCGACCCCGAGGAAGCGGCGATCGGCCAGGACGGGGGAAGCCGCCGAGCACCGCGGCCGCGAGTCCGAGGCGGGCAGCGAAGCTGAACGAGCCCGCGACCAGAAGGTCACCGCCCTGTTCACCCCTGCGCGCACGGCGGTGAGCAGCACGACAGCATCGCGACGCACCAGCACCCGCACGAGTCCGCCTGTACCAGTCCCGACACAGACACGAACCCGAGGGCGAGGACGGTAACTGGTGGCAGCTGGTAAGAGCACGCCACCAGTTAGCGGCCGCGGCCGGCGGCAGATATTTGTCCCCTACTCGTCGCTGGCGCCCTCGGATATCCGGAACAGGCCGAAGTCTTGCGTGCTCATGTGTGGCGCCCTCGGTTTAGGCGTAGGTGTAGAAGCCGCGGCCGGTCTTGCGGCCGAGTAGGCGGGCGTCGACCATCCGGGCGAGCAGCGGCGGCGGGGCGTAGAGGGGCTCCTTGAATTCCTCGTACAGCGATTCGGCGACGGCTTTGGTGGTGTCCAGGCCGATGAGGTCGGCCAGGGCGAGCGGTCCCTGGGGGTGGGCGCAGCCGCGGACCAGGCCTTCGTCGATGTCGGCGGGGGTGGCGAAGCCGGACTCGACCATGCGGATCGCGGAGAGGATGAAGGGGATCAGCAGCGAGTTGACCACGAAGCCTGCCCGGTCCTGGCAGTCGATGGCGTGCTTGCCCAGGGTCTGCTCCACAAAGGACCGTGCCCGCTCGGTGACCTCGGGTGCGGTGAGCAGGCTGGGTACCAGTTCTACCAGGGAGAGCACGGGTACCGGGTTGAAGAAGTGGATGCCGAGCACGTGGGTGGGCCGTGTGGTGGCGACGGCGAGCTTCATGATCGGGATCGAGGAGGTGTTGGACGCGAGGAGGGCGTCGGGTGAGGTGACGATCTTGTCCAGCTGGGCGAACAGCTCGACCTTGGTGGTTTCGTCCTCGACGATCGCCTCGACCACCAGCTCACGGTCGGCGAGCTTCTTCAGATCGGTGACGACCACGATGCGGGCGAGCACCCCGGCGGCGTCGGCGATCTTGCCCTTCTGCTCGGCCCGCTGCAGGGACTGCTCGAGCCGGGCGTGACCGGCCTCGGCCGCAGCCGGAGACGACTCGACCACCACAACATCGAGGCCCGCTCGGGCGCAGACCTCGGCGATGCCGGCTCCCATCAGTCCGCAACCGACGACACCGATCTTCTCCATAGCTTCCTTCTTCCAACCGATTGGTCCTGGATACTGTGTTGAAACTCCCACAGCGGGTAGGCCAGTTCCCCGTGCACGGCCACCCGCAGAGTCAGCGGGGTGCCCCGCCGGACCTGGTCATCGCTCTTGTGCAGCAACCGCCACAGGGTGCGTTCCCGCATGGTCTTCGCCAAACTGGGCTGTCACGGTCCTGCCGAGACGCGTTGGCGTTCGGGCTGGGGTCGGTGAGTTGCTTGGCGTGTATGGACCCACGGCAGCAGAGCCGAGGCGAGGAGGACCAGGGACACGCCGGTCCACTGCGACCAGGTCATGGACTCGCCGAGGAAGAGTTGGGCCGCGAACACACCGGTGATCGGCTCGAGTAATCCTAAGAGGCTTCCTGGGACGGAGCCGAGCGCGCGAACAGCGATGTGTGATCCACCGATCCCGAGGGGAACCATCAGTGCGCCTTGGAGGCCGATCGATGACCAGCCGACCGGTGTGAATACCCAGTGCTGTTGGGTCACAGTGGCGAGTGCGCCAGCCGTGATACCTGCGCCGAGGGAGGTTAATCCGGCGGCGGTCACTGCACTGAAGTGGCGGATGTACCGTTCGCCGATCAGGTAGTAGGCGGCGTAACCGGCCGCGCAGGTGAGGGCGAGGGCCGCACCGCCAGCGGAGACGGTTTCGCCAGCGGCAACGGCTACGAACGCGATTAGTCATCATGACGGCGCAGACTGCCCAGGTCGGCAACCCGAGTTTGCGGCGTAGTACAAGCGCAGTGAAGATCAGCACGAACACCGGGGATACGTGTGCGAGTACGACCGCAACTTGTGCGCCACTGATTTGTGCGGCGGCGAAGAAGCAGAGTAGTTGCGCGCCGAAGAGCGGTCCACACACGAAGGTCAGGATTGCACCGTCCCTGATGGGTACGGCGCGCAGCTTGCCGGTGGCAGCTGCGAGCACCAGTGGGGGGGTGCCGCCAAGGATGCGGCGGAGAAACACGAGCATGGTCAGGGACACGCCGCCCGTGTACGCGAAGGTGGCCACGGTCGGGGTCATGCCGTAGGCGGTGGCGGATACGACGCCGCTGGGCCATGCCGCACGCTGCTTCATGGGAGGTTACCGGCGCGAACCGTCAAGAGGCGAGCGTCGCCCTGCCACCGCCAACACGCAATGGTGCCGCTCCAATGTCCGCGCTGGGGCGCAGTGCGATGTGGGCGCCGGACATGCCCAAGGGGTGGCCGATGGCGATGGTTCCGCCGTTGACGTTGGTCTTCTCCGGATCGAGGCCGCGTTCGCGTCGAAGCGATGCCGACGACGGTGAACTGTTTGCTGGTCTGCAGGAGATGGAGCGATGTCGGGTCGATGCTCTCCGGCGCGCGGTTTTTCGCGATCGCGCGGATGTCGATAGCGGTTACCGGAACTGCATCGACGTGCTCGTCCTCGACGAGCAGCACGGCGCCGCCCATGGAAGGTTCCTCCTCTCTTAGATCTGTGTTGGTACGGGCGGTGGCCCGCGGTCTCGTAGAGAGGCCGAACCTCCTGGTCAGGGCGCCAGCGAGGGTGGACCGGAGTCGTAGACGACCGGAGTTGCGGAGAAGTCCAATGGGTTCCGGGTGACCGGCGCGACGCTCAGGGGCATGTCGACTGCGGGTTCGAGGCCGAGGTCGCGGGCGAAGTCGAATGCTTCGGCGATCGAGTTGACCGGACCTGCAGGAACGCCGACTTTCGACAGTTGTTCGTACCAGTAAGCGGCACCACCGGCGCGTAGTTCTTCGGTCAGGCGCGATGCCAGCAGGTCACGGTGGCGGACCCGGGCGGTGTTGGTGGCAAACCGATCGTCGAGCGCGGTTTCGGGGATTCCGAGGGTTTCGACCAAGGCACGAAACTGCTTGTCGTTGCCGACAGCGAGAGCGATCGGACGGTCGGCCGTCTCGAACGTTTCGTAGGGTGCGATGCTGGGATGGCGGTTGCCCATCGCGGTGGGTACCACACCGGCGCCGAGATATGCAGAGGACTGATTGGTCAGGGCCGACAGTAACGACACCAGGAGCGAGGTATGGACCTGCTGCCCCTCTTCGGTGCGGTCCCGGTGCCGGATCGCCGCGAGAATCCCGGTGAGGGCGTGTAATCCGGTGACGATGTCGACCAGCGCCACGCCGACTTTGGTCGGTGCCTTCTCGTCGGGTCCGGTGATGCTCATCAGCCCGCCCATCGCCTGCACCAGCAGGTCGTACCCGGGCAGTGCGGCGCCGTCCCCGGTGCCGAAGCCGGTGATCGAGCAGTACACCAGTCTGGGAAATTCCTTCCGCAGCGCGTCGAAGCCGAGGCCGAGGCGGTCCATCGTCCCTGCGCGGAAGTTCTCCACCAGGATGTCCGCACCGGCGACGATTTCGCGTGCTTCGCGCACGCCCTCTGACGTCTGCAGATCGATGGTCCGGGACGTCTTGTTGCGGTTGACCGAGTTGAAGTAGGTTGCGGTCCCGCTGGTGTCGAAGGGTGGTCCCCACGACCGGGTGTCGTCGCCGGATCCCGGGCGTTCGATCTTGATCACCGTGGCGCCCATGTCTGCCAGCATCATGGTCGCGTAGGGGCCCGCCAGGACGCGCGAGAAGTCGGCGACGACGAGCCCGGCAAGTGGTCCGTCCGTGTGGGTCATGGATCAGGCTTTCAGGTAGGTGGTGGTCGTGGTGGTGAAGAAGTCCTTCGCGGCGGCTCCTTGCTCACGGGGCCCGTAGCTACTGGCCTTGTTTCCGCCGAACGGCACGTGCGGGTCGGCACCAGCGGTTTCCGAGTTGACGTGCACCATGCCGACATTCAGGTCTTCGATTGAGCTCAATGCCGTGGACAAGTCCGCGGTGAACACCGCGACCGATAGGCCGAACGGCCCGGCGTTCGCCGCCCTCAGTGCGTGGTCGAGGTCTGGTGCACGGACGACGGTCAGGACCGGTCCGAACAGCTCCTCGTTCCACAGGTCCGTTTCGGTGTCATCGACCTCTAGAACCGTGGGCGCTGTGTAGTGACCGGGCAGTGAGCCATCGTGGTTCGCACGGGCCAGCATCCGGGCGCCTTCGGCGACCGCCCGATCGATCGCGTCGCCGACACGATTGCGGGCAGCCTCGGAGACCAGCGGGCCGACGTAGGTGTCCTCGTCTTCCGGGTCACCGACGACCAGTGCTGTCACGGCCGGAAGAAACTCGTCAAGGAATCGGTCGGCGACATTTTCGTGCAGGACCAACCGCGAGGTCGCCGTGCACTTCTGGCCGGAGGATCGGAATGCCCCGGACAACACCTGGTGCACGGCACGGGTGATATCGGCATCGGGGAGCACGATGGCCGCGTTCTTGCCGCCCATCTCCGCTTGCACGGGTACCCCGCGGGCTGCGCACGAGGCGGCAATTGCCCGGCCTACCGGCGTGGAGCCGGTGAAGGTGACCGCGTCGACGCCGGGGTGCTCGGTGAGCCACTGGCCGACTTCCCTCTCCCCGTGCACTAGCGACAGCACACCGGCGGGTAGCCCGGCGCGGTCCAGCGCCTCGGTGAGGCGCTTGGCGAGTAACGCCACCGAAGTGGGCGGTTTCCACACGACCGTGTTGCCGTAGGCCAGAGCGGGAGCGAGCTTCCACGCCGGTATGGCGATGGGGAAGTTGAACGGGCTGATCACGGCCACCACCCCGCGGGGCCGGTGATCGACCAGAATCTTCTCCCCCGGTCGCGGCGAGGAAAAGAGCTGTCCGGCCTCGGTGTCGGCGTGGGTGGCGTTGTACCGCAGAATCTGCGCGGCTCGCGCGACCTCGCCGCGCGCCTCGACGATCGGTTTACCCTCCTCGCGGGCAAGCTCACCCGCCCATAGGTCGAGGTTTGCTTCGATGACGGCTGCGGCACGGACCAGGCAGGCCGCGCGCTCGTGCGCGGGAGTGCACCGCCACGTCCGGGCGGCCTCATTGGCGGCGGCGACCGCGGTATCGACGTCGGCTCGTCCGGCACACGTGCCGTGGCCCACTGCGATGGACGGGTCGTGGGGGCTGGTGCTGGTGAACGTGGGCCCACCGCCGGGCATCCACCGCCCGGCGATAAAATTGTCCAGTACTTCGACAGCGATCGTGGTGGTCATCCGCGGAGCGCTCCGATCCCGGTCAGCGCCTCTCCGATGATCAACGAGTGCATCTCGCTGGTGCCCTCGTAGGTCAGCACCGATTCGAGATTGTTGGCGTGGCGCAGCGGGGAGTACTCGAGGGTGATGCCGCTGGCACCGAGCAGCGTGCGGCATTCACGGGCGATCGCGAGAGACTCCCGAACGCTGTTGAGCTTGCCCAGGCTCACCTGCTGATGCGAGAGCGTGCCCGCGTCCTTCTTCCGGCCCAGGTGCAGCGCCAGGAGCACACCCTTGCCCAGTTCGAGGGTCATGTCGGCGAGCTTCTGCTGGGTCAGCTGGTACGCCGCAAGCGGGCGATCGAACACCTCCCGCTCAAGGACGTAGTCGATGGTCTGCTCGAGGCTGTCGCGGGCCGCACCGAGCGCACCGAACGCGATACCGAAGCGTGCCTCGTTCAGGCAGGCCAGCGGCCCGGACATGTCGCGTGCTTCCGGAAGCATCGCTGACGCGGGCAGCCGCACGTTGTCCAGTACCAGCTCCGAGGTGATCGACGCGCGTAGCGACAACTTGCGGTGGATGGTGTTCGTGGTGAACCCAGGGGTGCGCGCGGGGACGAGGAACCCGCGTACCCCTTCATCGGTCCTTGCCCACACAGTCGCGACGTCGGCGATGGACCCGTTGGTGATCCACATCTTGGTGCCGTTGAGGATCCAGTCGTCACCGTCACGCTTGGCGTTCGTGCGCATCCCTGCCGGGTTGGATCCGAAGTCGGGCTCGGTGAGGCCGAAGCACCCGATGGCCTGACCCGACGCCAGACGCGGCAGCCATTCCTGCTTCTGCTCCTCCGATCCCCACCGGTAGATCGAGTACATCGACAGCGAGCCTTGCACCGAGACGAAGCTGCGCAGGCCGCTGTCTCCGGCTTCGAGTTCCATGCACGCCAGGCCGTACGCGACAGCGCTGGTGCCGGCGCAGTCGTAGCCCTGCAGGTGCATCCCGAGCAGTCCGAGCGACCCTGCCTCGATAGCGATTTCCTTCGCCGGCGTGGCCGACTCGAACCATTGCGCGATGTTCGGTCGTAGCTTGTCGTCGACGAATCGACGCACCGTCGAGGCGATGACGCGTTCTTCGTCCGAGAGCAGTGATGTGGTGTCGAATAGTGCGAGGGGGGTGGTACGGGTGGTCATGTCTTATCCCTTTCGGACGGTGGGACGTAGCGTGGCCAGCGCCTGGCGCGTGACGTCCAGGAACCGATCGGCATCGGCATGGGAGAAGGAAAGGGGCGGACGGATCTTGACGGCCGTGTTGCCTTTTCCGGCGAGACCGACGAGCACGTGGTGCTCGCGGTAGAGGTTGACGAGCGTGTCGGCGGCGCCCGGGTCGAGGCGGCCGGCGGCATCGATCGTCTCGAGTCCGATGAACAGACCCGTTCCACGAAGCGCGCCCACTGCCTCATGCTCGGCAGTGATGTGACGGAGCTGCTCGAGAAGATAAGCACCCACCGCGGCGGCGTTCGCAACGAGATTTTCGTCTTCGATCACGTCCAGGACGGCATTGGCCGCGGCGATCGCGACCGGGTTACCGCCGAAGGTGTTGAAGTATCGAACGGTTGAGCCGAATTCGGCGAGAAGCTCGGGGCGGGTGACCACCGCCGCGATCGGCATTCCGTTACCCATGGGTTTGCCCATCACTACGAGGTCCGGGACGACGCCGTGACGATCGAATCCCCACATTCCGGTCCCGGTCCGGCCGAACCCGGGTTGCACCTCGTCGGCGATGAACACTCCGCTGGCCCGGTGGACGGCGTCGACTGCGGGCTTCAGGAATCCTGCCGGATCGGGATGGACCCCGTCGGAGGAGAAGATGGTGTCGGTGATCAGCGCGGCGACACCATGGCCGTGCCGGTTAAGGTCCTCGATCGCAGCGGTGACGTCGGCGGCGAACTTCGCTCCCACGTCGAGCCCCTCGAGCCGGCGGGGGGCGGGCACCACGCGGACGTTGGCGCCCAACGGCATCGCGACGCCGAGGGACGGGGAGATCGCGGCGGCTGCTGCGGTGGTGCCGTGGTAGGCGTTCTCGGTGACCACCACCCCGGTGCCGGTGCGGCCGTGGCGTGCGATGCGCAACGCCAGATCGACCGATTCGCTTCCGGTGCAGGTGAACATCACATTGGACAGCGCTTCCGGGAAGGTATCGACGAGCCGCTCGGCGTAGTCGACGAGACCGGACGACAAGTACCGGGTGTGGGTGTTGAGGATCTGTGCCTGACGGGATTGGGCCTCAACGACGCGGGGGTGACAGTGCCCGACCGCAGGAACGTTGTTGTACGCGTCGAGGTACTCGACCCCGTCGGCGTCGTACAGGCGCGTGCCGGCACCGCGAATGATCTGCACCGGCTCCCGGTAGAAGAGTCGATATGCAGGTCCAAGGACTCGCGCGCGACGCTCTTGCAGCGAAAGGCTGCCATTTTCGGTGAGGATCATCGCGGTGGACACTTTCTCTTGATCTGGTCGGTCACCACGGCCGGATCAGCGGCCAGCAGGAGATGCAGCCGGTTCCAGGCCGTGGCGGTGTTCCGCACGATGTAGTCGTGGTTGGCTGGGAATCGGGTTGCCCGCCAAGAAGCGATCGAGATCGCCGTGACAACCCGCGTAACGATGAGTTCGTAGATCAAATCCATTTCCTCTTCGGTCAGAGAAGAATGTGCGTGGTAACCGGCGACCATGTCGAGTGTCGAATTGAGGAAGTCGGAGTTCGAGACGACCCCGACGTGGTAGGCGGCAGCGACCGCGAGGTCAACCACTCGCGGGGCGACGACTGCATCCCCGAAGTCGAGGACACCGACCACCGGATCACGGTCACCACTGATGAGTACGTTGTCGGGGTTGAAGTCGTTGTGGATGACTTGTTTCGGCAGGCGCTCGAGCCTGGGGGCGACCTCCGCGACGAACTTGTCGAGGCCAGAAAGGAGTAGGCCGGTCTCGTCGACGTACGGGTGGGCGGCGATCAGCTCGCGGGTGCTGTGGGCCTGCTGCAGGTCCCACAGGAGCGCTACGTCCGTGCCAGGGTGTGAGAAGTCCACCAGCCCGACGTCCAGTTCCGCGACTGTGTGACCGAGAGTGACCGCGAGTGCCGGGGTTACCGGTGTCGCACGAAGCGGCGCACCAGCGAGGAACGTGGTCATTCTGGCCGCACGGCCCTCGGCAGGGCCACCCGGAATCCACTCGTGAGCATGTCCGCGCACGGACCGCACCAGGTGCGGCACCTGCACCGAACTGTCCTCGAGGTGCTCCAGAATCGCGCTCTGGAACTCGGTGACCGCCACGTCTTCCTTGACGTGCGCGATCTTCAACATCCAGTCGTTGACATCGGTCCGGACGCGGAAGTTGTCGTCGCGCTCACCGGAGAGCCGCGTCACCACTGCGTCGGCCCCGTAGCAGATGCGAACCACGTCCACCGCGTCGTCCACCGACGCGTGCCCGGCAGCGTCGGTGAGGATCGAGTTCGGGGAGTCGCCGACAACGACCGAACCGCGGTCCAACGGGTCATGCTCGACGTCGCCGAGGTTGTGCAGGGTCACGGGTGAGAGCCCAATCTGGTGTGAAGGATGAGCAAGGTACGCCGCAGAAGCCGTGCCTGTGCGGGTCCAATTATCGGCCTGTACCAGCTCTTCTAGATATGGGAGAACTCCAAAACACTGGAGTATGATTAGGGCTATGCACAATTCCTCGACGACTCTTCCTTACGTTCGCAGAGCGAGTCTGAACCGGCTACTCGCCGAGGACGATCTCGAACTCAGGCTTGTCTCGGGGACGGCTGCCAGCGCGGATCGCGCCATGAACGGAATTCATCTGACGGAGATTCTCGAGGTCGATAGGTGGCTCGCCGAGGGCTGGGTCTTGATGACCACGGGCATCCTGCTGCAACGAAATCCGCACGCACAACGCAAGCTGGTGCGCGATCTGCACCGCATGAACGCCTCAGGACTCGGCTACTGCGTCGACATCGTCACCAGGAACGTTCCTGCTGCCCTGCTCGCCGAGGCCCGAGAACTCGGATTCCCGTTGTTCGTGATGCCGCTGCACATCAAGGCCCGCGATGTCGCTACCCGCGCCAACCGCATGATCCTCGCGAACGACGACACCCTGTTCCAGCAGGCTCTCAGTACGCAAGATGTGTTCTTCGAGAGGTTCGAGGTCGCCGCGGAGACTGACTGGCTGCCCGAACGTCAGCTCGTCGACAACCTCGCCGAACTGCTTGGCCTGCCGGTGAGCTTCCACAGCAACGACAGTGGCGTTCCGGGCGATGGCGATCTGGTCGGCCAGGAACTACTGACTGCGCCTACCCATGCTCCGATCAAACAACGCAGTGGCGCAGAGGAACTGCTCATCGTGCCGGCCCGGGTCGGGGCGATCTTCGTCGGCTGGGTCGTGGTGAAGGTGCCGCCTGACCTCGGCGACGGCCAGGTCGCGATGAATACCACAGTGGCCGTGGCACGGCTGGTCGCGTTGGCTGTGCTCAGCCGCAAGCGGCCGGCATCGAATGATCGGTCCATCCGGCAAGAACTGATGGGGCAACTGCTCGGGCTCACCCGCAGGGCGGGTAGTGGACTCGACGCGGTGCGCTACCTCGGCCGCGCCGGCACGCTCAGCGCCCTGCAGGATCTCGGTTTCGAGCCCGGCCAGGTGGTGCGGGGGGTGGTCGTAGAAGGAGGGAGCGGGGCGGACCTCGACGCGGTGCTCGAAACTTTGTACCGACTCACTGCGCCGTACGTTTTCGTTCAGCGCGATGCAACGTTGACGTTGATGATACAAATGCCGATCGACAAGCTCAAAGCTGCGCTGGAGGCCGAAGGAGCCGTCACCGCGAGTGTCGGCGGGGAGATCGATAGCGTCATTGACATCAGGAACTCTTTGGAGCAGGCAGAGGCTACTCTGCGCTTCGTGCACCTTGCTGCTGGTCCGGAAGGTTATCCCACCGATCAGATGCGATGCGTGGTGTTCGACGAGTTGCCGATGTCTGCGTGGATGGTTCACCACGACCAATCCGGTTCCCCGGTGGCGAAGGCGGAACGTGAACTGGCTCCGCTGCACTCCAACCAAGCGGTCTTCGACACTGTTGTTGCGTACTTCCTGAGCGGGCTCGATGTGGCGACATGCGCCGAGAAACTGTTCCTCCATCCGAATTCAGTTCGCTATCGACTGAGACGGGCCGAGGAGATACTGCGGGTCTCCCTGCACAGCCCGGCGGCAATCTCAGATCTGTATCTGATGCTGCGTGTTCTGGGCGAGTTGTGAGTCGAGTGTCGGGCACCTGTCGTTGGGGCCGTCCAGCCCCCCGACGCTGTCTGGTCCGGGGTGAAGGCGGTGGTGGTGGCCAGGTTTGCAGGCAAGGCGGTCGCCTTCGAGGGCGCGTTGTCCGCGTTTGCCGGTCCGTGGTGGGCCCAACGCGGACAGGGCAGCGCAGCCGGTTGGGCCAGGTGATGTGGGGCGGGAAGCTCGCGCAGCGCTTCCCCGGCCACAGGCCGAGTCGAGTCGGCGACCACGTGCACGGTAAGGCGGCGCTGGTTGTCTTGCGCATCAAGACAAAGCCCACCGGCGGGCCACGGCCCGGTGCAGGAACGGCAGTCGGACCACGATCGTGGCGATCACCGAGTTGTTGCCATAGGCGACCTTGTGGCCTCCGGTGGTCGACCCATCTTGGAACCAGGATGCACCATGCGCCCGGTGCGCTTGAGCAGTCTGTCGTCCACCGCAACCACCACCGGTTGTCCGGCCGAGACCAGCAGGTCGGCGCCCAGCCGAGCGAGTACCGCGCTGACATCCTGGGATGACCACCGCACGTGGGAGAAGAAACCTGCGCGCCCGGTGGTGCCGCCGTCGGCCCCGGCGTCGTGGGCCATGTTCAGCAACGGGTTTGGCCGCCCAGCCGTGCTCAGAAGCGGCCGGCGGGACCGGTCACCGGTCGCCATGTCAACGCGCCGTCCACCCGCCGTCCACGGCCAGCGAGGCGCCGTAAACGAAGCGAGCCGCATCTGAGGCGAGAAACACCGCCGCCGGGGCAATCTCTGTGGGGTCGCCGATCCTGCCGGCCGGCGTACCGTCGATCAGCGACTGCTCGTACTCGGGCGACGCCGTGAACTGCCCTGCGTTCATGGGTGTGTGGATGTTACCGGGCGCGAGTGCATTGACGCGGATCCCGCGTGGACCGAGCTCGACAGCGAGTGAGCGCACCAACA
>JAABUZ0100007507.1_pt1 | contig 13131 bp, 18 predicted proteins | sample 5562091 | NCBI WGS metagenome assembly JAABUZ01 (sample SAMN12813069, study PRJNA571459) | rock metagenome | isolation source: Antarctica rocks | place: Antarctica: Victoria Land, Linnaeus Terrace sud | collected 2015-12-21 | reverse complement strand
CTGTGAGTAGGACCATGACATGAATGCCTCCATACTCATCGGCAAGTAGGAAGCGGTACCCTGGTCCTTCGAGAGGACAAAATGTGGTATATATAGTTGGCTGCCCGATGGACTGCTTCACTTGCTTCCCTTTGACTGGAACATAGCATACAGCTTGCTCACCGACAACGATTACACCTCCTGGAGCATATGGCACAGCAATCAAAAGATTTGCGCTTGCGTCAAGCTGAGTGGCACCCATCTCCCATTTCACCAGCTCTTCTGCATCATTCTTCACGACAACTTCGTAAATTATGAGGTGGCGAGCTTGCCGATCGTCACGATAGAGTAGAGCAAGAATAGGGTTTGCATATGGCCCGTCGAGAAATGTGATGGCAAGTGCGTTCATCTCCTTTAACCGGACGACTCTGACGTCCGCCCAGTCGATCTTCTTCTTGCGTGGCAGTGATATAGCTGCAAAAAGACCCTTGTAGTGAATCATCCCAATCATACGGGACTGTGGATCTATAACCGTGAGATGGCCCGCTTCGCTCGGCCTTGACGCACTGTCTGCGATGTTGATTGCTGTTTGCTCATTCTTGATCCCCCCAGTCTGACGGTCATAAGATATGGTAAAGTAATCATGCATTTCCGTAAACACAAAAACATGATCTGTCTCGCTTCCCGCAGGCCGAAAAGCGAGCAATCCGGTTGGCCGAGCATATAGATTTATCGTATGCTGGGATACAAGACCATACCCTCCATCCTCCTCCACCAATTCATAAACCTCAAGCCGGTTTGGACGAGTGACGACAAGACTGCTTTCATTCGGTGCTAGGAAGCTGCATCGCACGGCGTGTCTTACCGACAATGGCTCGTGGAGAGGCAGGAGGTAGCTCATGTCGTCACTCGGACAATATCACGACAAGCGAGCTGTACATCATTGGAAGGATCGTGGAATCTATAAGACTAAAACATAGGCATTGTGTAGTCTTTGGGATCATGAGGAGTGTACATATGGAGAACGAAGATTGGTTGCGCCGTCTGGTTATTCCGTGCTGCAGGTTGCATAAACTTGTCTACTTGGTGTCGGATCCTCGTGGAGAGATCTGGGTGAGAAATTGATCTTTGGGAATGTATGGGATTGCTCCTGTGTTTGCCGGCGGAGAGACTGTTTGCTGTCGGAGTGAGTTAGACTCCTGCGATGCATTGTCTCTCCAGTCTAGGTCACTCCACCGTTCGTCCTCCATCTGACGTATGACTTTGATGACAGAGCTGGTGTAGAATGATGAGCCTGATGCGCTTGTCTCCTCTTCATCACGTTTGACAGACATGGTCACGGCCCGTGCCTCCGTGCCACCCGCACTTGCTGCGACAATAGGAGTCGTTGCAAGATGAGCAAGTTGTGGACGCAGCTGAACAGCCGCATGGAGGGGCATCAGGTGGATCCTATCGTCCTTTATTATGCCCACCATCAGGCCGTCAGCCGTTGTTCGTTGCCCAGCAAGTGTTTGATGATCAAGTAACTTATCATTTTGCCCAAGCAATTTCCCTCTCTCCTTGTCATAGCGCTTGGATGTCTGTAATGGGACTTCTACTTCCACCAAGCCTGTTTTTGGCTTTATCCGTGCTCGTGAAAATCGTTCTCTTCGAGACTCGTTGAAGGGTTGCGAGCTCGATCTCCCGGGGTACTGAAAGAGATGGAGCTGGCCATCATGAGTCTTGGTATAAAGCTGGAAGGATCGCACGATGGGATCCTCATTTACCATCTTCTCTGCATGTACGCTCCCTTTAGCTCACTTCGCCATTATCACGTGAAAAATTTCCTTTCCCAGCAAATGTCGGCGTACAAGGCATTGACAAGGACTCGCGATGAAGGAAAAGGAAAGAGCAAGCACAAGCAGCGGGTGCTTGTGCTGTCGTCGAGGGGAATCACGTCTCGGCAGCGCCATCTCATGAATGATATTACTGCACTTCTGCCACATGCAAAGCAGGACACCAAGCTGGACACAAAGTCACAATTGTTCCATTTAAATGAAATCGCTGAACTCTACAATTGCAATAATGTCCTTTTCTTTGAAGCACGGAAACACCAGGATCTGTATATATGGATGAGTAAGGCGCCGAACGGCCCTACGATAAAGTTACATGTGCAGAATCTCCACACACTGGAGGAATTGGCATTTACGGGAAATGCCCTCAGGGGCAGCCGTCCCATTGTATCCTTTGACGATACATTCGATGCGTCTCCGTTCTCAAGACTCTTGAAGGAGCTCTTTGCACATATATTCTCTGTCCCCCAAAGCTCACGTCGCATCAAGCCTTTTGTGGACCGAGTTGTCTCCTTCACCTTGGCAGACAACCACGTTTGGTTTCGAAACTACCAGATTGTGGAGAGGAAGGACAAGGGTGCAGAGGATGATGTTGAGCTAGTCGAGATTGGCCCTCGGTTTGTGATGACACCGATTTGTGTCTTGCAGGGTTCCTTCACTGGTGCTTTGATATACGAGAACAAGGAGTACGTTTCCCCGAATGTCGTTCGGGCGCAGATAAGCAAACGCCACGGCCAGCGCTACCAGCAGCGGACATTGCAGAAGAATGAAAGAGGAATAAGGAGAGAGAATCAAGTCATGGAACCAGATCCTCTGTCTGAAGAAGTGCTGTTCAAATAGGAAGATGGGAGACGGATCTATAAATAAACCCTCATAGTAATGTAGTCTTGCCCTTCACTTTCGTCCCAGCCTTTGTGTAAATTAAGCTGACCTAAGTTGGGCTAAACGCGCATTAATCAAAGTAATTCGTCCATAAAGTGGGTCGAAATACAAGGGTTACCCCTATCCGCACACCCCTTAGCCATAGACTTTACTCTATTCAAAAAAGAGGGTTTTGCTGGCCGAAATGATGAATGGATCAGCTCATGGCATCGACCCGAACGACACTCTGGATGTCCTTGGACAACAGCCTGGGCTCAATATATACACTCAGATCTGCCTCTGTTTCCCAGTGGCCGACACTTCCCACCATACGACATTCATTGATACGCTAAGGAAGGGTCTCGAACGACTGTCCGCCAGCTTTCCATGGGTTGCAGGCCAAGTCGTCAACGAGGGTTCAAGCAAACGCAACAGCGGCGTCTTCAAGATCGCACCTTGAAATGATTCCTCAACTGACGGTGAAAGATCTCAGAAATGACCCGACCATGCCATCTATGGACGATCTCAGACGAGCGAAAATCCCCTCCAGCATGCTCGACGAAAACGTCATTGCACCACGCAATACTATTCCAGGGACATCTGGGGAACCAGCATCTGACTTAAAGCAGGTTTTTCTTGTCCAGGTCACCTTCGTCACCGGCGGCCTGCTACTTACTTTGGTGGGCCAGCACAATGCAATGGACATGATTGGTCAAGGTCAGGTCATTCATCTACTCGCCAAAGCCTGCCGTAACGAACCAATTACAAAGGAAGAACTCTCATCTGGCAACCTTCGTCGCCGCAACATCGTCCCCTTACTCGATGATTCCTACAAACAGGGCCCGGAGATTGCCCACCAGATTGTGAAACCTGCTCCCGCGCCTCCCACCTCCGACAGCGCCGTGGACCCTCTGGCACTGCCTTCTCCATCAAGTAGCTGGGCCGATTTCAGCTTCCTCCCCACCGCGCTCACGTCACTAAAAGCGTTCGCCACTAAATCCATCTCCCACCCCTCGGGCTACATTTCCACCGACGATGCCCTTACCGCCTTTCTTTGGCAAGCTATTGCACGCGTACGTCTGCTGCGATTAGACCCAACAATCAAGACAACAATAGCCCGCGCGGTTGATGTGCGGCGCTATCTAAATATTCCACAGGCATACCCTGGACTGCTGCAAAACATGACTTATTGTACTAAACCTGGTTCAGAAGCCATTGGGCGAAGTCGCCTCACAACTGCGTATGCAGGTAGACCCCAAAACATCGAGTCTGTGTTACCACAGCCGTGCCCTTGCGACGTTCCTTGACCGCTCGCCGGAGAAAACGAACTCTCTTTCACAGCGACACTTGACTTGTCAGCCGACATCATGTTGATTCCTGGTCAAAATTGAACTGTTATGAGCTCGACTTTAATCTTGGGTTGGGCAAACCCGAAGCTGTGAGGAGACCACGATTTGTGCCGGTCGAGAGTCTGCTGTATTTGATGCCGAGGAGGCCGGACGGGGAGATCTCGGCGGCAAGATGTTTAAGGGATGAAGACATGGCGCTGCTAAGGGCGGACGAGGAGTTCGCCAAGTATGGAAGCTATATTGGCTGAACGGCTCCTGAGGAGAGTTTGATAAAAACAGCTGCAGCAGTCTACTGGACGATAACGAAAAATCCTTAGCACCTGTCTGTGTAAACGCAAGGAAGCTGTCTGGAGGATAAGAGAAGGAATTTCGCTTTTCAAGAATATACTAGAGTATATTTCATATAGATAATTCTGACCAATCACAGCCGAGAAGGAAGTTGCCACCATATTGTCGTTACTTAGGGCAATATACGTAATCCATACGACCACAACCAACCTCAGAAGCGTCCTTGCAGCTACTTTGGTCACAAGACTAGACTATAGCAACTCAAATCAAACCATGTCGGCATCAGATATCATCTTGTGCGTGCTCGCGATCCTCCTGCCCCCTGTGCCGGTATGGATGAAGCGCGGCTTCTGCAGTGCCGACGGCGTCATCAATATAGCTCTATGCGTGCTAGGATACTTTCCCGGCCTGGTTCACGCCATCTACATCGTGCTAAAATACCCGGAAGAACGGACCTCGGACGATGTCGAGTCAGGAGCACGACATCATGGATTGGGTGGTCTTCAGGGATACCAACCGGTTTCGCAGCAGTTCCCTCAGCAGCAAAACGAGGTGTATGCTCCAGTGACTGCGGGTCCTGCGTCGTCATATGGAGCTATTGGGAATGAACAGCGCGCAGATGCGGGAAAAGCTCCATTGCCGAGCTATGCCGAGGTGGTCAAAGGACCGGGCGCAACGAGGGATAACAAGATCCAGCTGTAAATTACATAATTCTGTATTTCCCACATTCCCTACCTAAGCCAACCTTTCCCGAGATCCAGTTCGTGAGACACTTTGCGAGCCAGAGCGTGATGTCGTAGTCGGGGTATGCCGTGAGAGTTCCCACCCCTCTCCCTGCTCCACGCGCTCATATTCATCCCCCAAGCCAGACTTGCGCCGCTTCAGCAGAGACGTGAGAGATCGCGAGGCTCGCTCGCGCCGCTCTCGCCCCAGGAGGAGGAAGACAACGACGAGGAAGATGGTTGCGAGTAAGAGAAATCCAGGCGTGCGACGGAAGAGTAAGCGGTCCGACCACGGCTCCTCGGACTTGACCCCAGCTTCGTGGAACATGGCACCAGGAACATTCATGCCATACCCCACGGGCGCAGGGTTGTCTCCAGCATCGACCTGCGAAGAGGCGTAAAGAACCATCTTCCCGAGCGTCCAGCTGACTTCCTGATTGTCAATTTCGTCGACGGATTGAAAAGGGTCAAGAAAACCTTTATGCCGAGCTGCATCTTCTAGCTCCTTGGTTCCATTGTGACCTGTATCCAACCCATCATCGAGCGAGATGCGAGGAATCCCAATGCCGTCGTGGAGGACGTTGATCATCCAGGCAGCTTTGAAGCAGGACTCCCTGATGTCGTCCTCATTGGTATGCTTTCCCCACTTCCCACCCTTGATGTCTTTCTTGATATCCTTCCAGTCCCGGGAACAGAATTTCTCGACGCGCTGGAGGTAGGTGTGGTAGTCGTAGGCACCCCCCATGTCAAATACGTCGTGGGAGGCATGCCAAAAATTGGACACGCCTATAAAATGATTCACATCAAAGTCGATGGCTGGAGCATGGGTACCGTTGAAGAGACAGGGGGCATCCGGACACGGCGCATCCTTATCGAGTAGCGGTTGAGTTTGTAACAGACACTGCTCGAGTGATCCGCTCCCTTCTACTTCGACTCCGTTGACTTTGGCCGTTAGATGTTTGGGCATACAAGGATCTTCCAAGGAAGAAGAGGACAAGAGTCGCTGCATATGCCGCTCGTGAGCCTGGTCGGCACCAAAACCAAGCCAAGTGGAGACGAATACACGGTATTCGCCCAAGGAGCGATTTAGCCGCCGCAGGCGCAACAGCATTAGATTATCTTCATGCTTTGTGGTCTCTGTGGCATTGGGAGCAAAGGCAATTTGTGCACTGGCGCCACCCATGTCTAAAAAACCATAGGTAGAGTGGCCCTTGCCATGGTCGTTCTCCTCCGGCCAGTCTAGGGCGCCAAGCATATAGTTGATGGAGATCCAGCCAAGCAGGCCTTCCGTCTCTCCATTAATCACCTGGAAGTGGTCTTCGCAATTCGGCAGTAGGAATTTGGTGTAGGTGCGAGCGTAAGAGCATGCCTGCTCTAGTATAGCCGTCTGCTGCGTCGCTGGCAAAAGTCGCATGCCGGCTGTGGCCAGGAGGAAGAGAGGCGTTTGGGGGACGAGAGAGGGCGGAACAATGCTCAGCGCATGTTCCACCAGCGGCCGTAAATGGTCGACGCCGACATCCTGCGGGTGCTGTGCAAACGTCGAGATGCCAGGATGGACTTTGAGGTGCCACTTGTGCTTCTTCGTTTCGCCATTCTTCCCAACCGCAGGCAGTCTTGAGCCTCCCTTGCCCAGCGCAGGGTCAGGCCAGGCGTAGATTTGCACGCGTGAGCCCGAAGACCCAGCATCGATCACGACGCCAAATCGCTTTTCCCGGTCCAGTGGACTTACGGTGATGGCCATGACCCTGAATGCATGCCTACCGATCCTACTCTACATGCAATGTACATATTATGCCTCTTTAAATTCCCCAAACTCCTCGCCTAAAGGCTGTGCTGCACTCTCTGAACTCGGAGGGGTGATGGTGTTTCGCACGTCCATGTTGAGTGTGATGGTCTCCCCCGGCTTGAGAGAGTAATCTGTGGCCTGCGGCGGGGCAATGGCGGCGGTGGTGGTGGTGGGCTTCGAGGTAGGTCGTCTGCGGTCAAAGTCCTGCAGGAGTGCCATGAGGTCAAAGGCGTCCCCACGCTCCTCAAAGCCAATGCCAAGGAATGCTCTCTTTGAGCCATCTACGACGCGCAAGACAAAGAACCGAGACGAGTCTCGCACAGGTTCCACACAGTAAGAGCCCTCGTAGGGTCCATTGGCAAAGAGCCAACCATTTTCTGCATCCTCCAGTCTGAGATCTAGCGTCGAGTTTGCATTGCCCAAGGACTCCAGCGCTTTAATCCGGCCTGTCCACAGCGGTGCATCCACGTCCCACCCGTCTGCTCGGTGGCCGCGGTTGGAGGTCAGCGGAGGGATCTGGTAGACATGGACTTTGGCGTTGAACAATTCCATGGGATCCGAGGAGAGATGGACGAAGCGACACAGCACGTATGGAGGTGCGCCAACTCGCTGCTGCACCAATCCCCGTCGACTTCACGATGGCTGATGCTGACTTCCTGGGAGCGGAATGTTGACGCGGCGATGGTGGAGGCGGCGTGTGGATGTGGTCGCATCTGGACGGAGGAGCTGTGCGTCTGTGGCAAGCGGCGGAAGAGGCGAGTGAAGAGGGAGAAGAAGGAGAAGAAGGAGAAAGAGAGAGAGGGCAAAGTGAAGAGAAGTAGGAGGAGAGGGAAGGACTCGCTGAGGAAGATGCTGCAGCCCAAGCAGATCACGCGAAAGCTCGACCTGATGGATCTTATGTCATAAGAGTTTGCGGCCCAAGCGCCCACATGGTGGCCTTGCCGTCTTTCCCTGCAAGATAGATGCTTCCATCCGGCGAGAAGGTTGCTGCGAAAGAGCCCTTGTGGAACTTCAAGACGGCCACTTGGAGCATGGACTGCTGATCGTATACCCTCCCTCGTCCATCCCACCCAGCGGTGAGAATGAGCCCGCCATGGATCGAGAGTGAGGTCTGGCCTGCGTGGTGGGTGTTTGTGGTGATGACATCACCTTCCAAGGGGATGCAGAGGATCCGTGCATCGGCTGAGGAGGAGAAGGTGAGGGGTAGGCAACAAGCGACCGACAAGACCGGCTGGGTGTGTTCTTTGACGCTCCTGGCCATCATCCACTGCCCGTCCTGGGAAGCATGGAAGATCACGACGTGGCCGCTCTCGTACCCTGCAACCAGCTTGTCATGCACTGGGAAGTCCATGGTCATCACCATGCCGGTCTGCAGACCCGATACCAGAGCAGTGACACGTCGCTGGAGGAGGGGAAGGGAGTAGATGTCGACCGCCTCGGAGGACATCGTATGAGGCACAGCAAGAAGTGCTGTCGCTCCATTGGCTTCTGCGCACATGGCATATGGGCAAAAGTTGGTCGCGTTCACTGGCAGGAGTCTTGTAATCCAGGGCTTGGGACGGGCATGGTCGCCCTCCACGGGAAGCCGCGTGTCATACTCCCTCTGCTCACCCATCTGCCAAAAGACCAGTGTATTGTCGCGTCCATGCGTAATGATGTCCCCTCCCTTCCACCTTCCGACCTTCATGACGGCCGATTCGTGCGCCTGCCAGACTGCCCACGGTCGACAGGTCTTGCGACTCCACACCGACACGTAGCCTGCCTCGTCGCCCAGCATAAGATCCGTTGCATCGCACGAGATGCTGTGAATGGGTGTGGCATGGCCACGGAAGATGTAGCGCGGCGTCAGCCCCATCCCCACATGGACGTGGAGGAGGTGGTCCGGCTTGTCCACGAGGCCTATGACCGACTGCCTGCAAAGGGGAAGCCTGGCCGCAACGAATGGACGACGCTTGCTGCGGTGGTCGTCGTGTGCGCGGAGGGGAAAGTGTCTGTGGCGAGTCTGGCTACCGGCGTCCACTGTCTGTCGACAGAGAAGATTGCGCAGGATGCTACGAGCCTGGTGCACGATTTGCACGCTGAAATCCTGGCTTTGCGAGCGTTCAATCTGCACCTCTTGGAGCAGGGAGGTGGTGACTTTAGGCATGCAAAGATCTATCTCTACGTCTCCGAGATCCCTTGTGGAGACGCCAGCATGGAGGAGACCATGTCGCTCCAGGTAGACCCCTCTCCATGGACTCCTCTTCCGACTGCTGCAGCTGGCCGGAGAGGACGGGGCCGGGAGGATTTTGGGCGGCTGGGGATATGTCGGACCAAGCCTGGCCGGGGTGATGCGCCGCCAACCCACGTGGCCAGCTGCAGCGACAAGCTGAGCCTTCGCCAATGCACCGGCATCCTGTCCTCTCCCACTCGAGCAATCCTCCCGCCTCTCTACATGGACGGGCTTGTTCTGCCCCGTCATCCCGTCGGCTGCACACGTGCATTTGAGCAGCGCATGGCGCATCTGCGGGGCTGGTCATGTGGGGAGTATGCCTATCATCCGCTGCCTATTGTGGTCACGAGCACGCCCTTTGCCCAGGCGCGCGGGCCAGACAAGTCGCCCTGCCCTGCGTCCATCGTGCACTCCCCCGGCGGCCATACGGAGGTGCTGGTGGGGGGCCTGCGGATGGGAAGCGCATCCGTCAGCAGCCCACGGCGCTCGCTCTCCGCCCACTGCGCCCACAATCTGCACGCAAAAAGTAACAGCATCAAAATCCTCGGCGTCAAAAGGCAAGTGAAGCAGAAACTTGGCTGGATGTAAACATATATTCGACAAACTGCCTCCTCTGTAGCGTGACCCTTTGACCATATCGGCCTGACCGAAGATTGCCCAAACCCAAGCGAATAGAAGAGGAAAGAGAAGAGACGAGAGACGAACGGGAAATGAGCAAGAGCTCTCAGTTTATGCGCGAGTACAAGCTCATTGTCGTGGGCGGCGGCGGCGTGGGCAAGAGTGCGCTCACGATCCAGCTCATCCAATCGCACTTTGTGGACGAGTATGATCCGACGATTGAGGACTCCTACCGCAAGCAGTGTGTGATTGACGACGAGGTGGCCCTGCTCGACGTGCTCGACACGGCCGGGCAGGAGGAGTACTCGGCCATGCGCGAGCAGTACATGCGCACGGGCGAGGGCTTCCTGCTGGTGTACGCCATCACCTCGCGGGCCTCCTTTGACGAAATCAAGGGCTTCCAGCAGCAGATCCTGCGGGTGAAGGACAAGGACTACTTCCCCGTCATCATCGTGGCCAACAAGTGCGACCTGGAGTACGAGCGGGAGGTCTCGAGCCAGGAGGGCCGGGATCTGGCGCGCTCCTTTGGCTGCCGCTACATTGAGTCCTCGGCCAAGCAGCGCATCAACGTGGACGAGGCCTTCTACAACCTGGTGCGCGAGATCCGGCGCTACAACAAGGAGCAGTCGCAGCCGCCGAAGCACATGAGCGACCGCACCGACACCCACACCACCACCACCAAGGGCTGCTGTGTCATATTGTAGGCTGGGATGGCGAAAGGGAAGGGAATAGCTTTGTAAGTACTTGTAATAAAGATCCAAAACGGGCCATCACGATGATCAAGCGAATGGGCCCCCGCGCCGGACGACTGCGAAACAGGCCGCATGTCGTTTTTGCCCGGCATGTTACGTACGGCTTCATTGGACTCGGTCAAATGGGCCTCCCCATGGCCGAGAACCTGGCCGCGAAGCTCACCAAGCAGGACGTGCTCTACGTGAACGACGTGGACAGCGAGCGGGTGAAGCAATTTACAGAGACTTCGCGGGCAAAGCATCTACAGAATGTGGAGATTGCACAGCAGGCCGAGATTATCATCACTATGCTCCCCCAGCCTGTTCATGTGCAGGCTGTGCTGGGCGAGATCACGGCACAAAGAGCACCCGCCACGCCGCGTCTCTTCATCGACTCCAGCACCGTTGACGTCTCCACGTCGCTGGACGTGGCCACCAGTATCCGTAACACCGGCTGGGGGGAGTTTGTCGATGCGCCCGTCTCTGGCGGCGTGGTGGGCGCCCAGGCCGGCACCCTCACATTCATGCTGGGAGCCCATGAAGCCATGCGGCCGCGGGTGGAGTCCGTGCTGCACCATATGGGCAAGCGCGTTATGCACTGTGGGCCACCCGGGTCGGGGCTGGCCGCCAAGCTGACCAACAACTACCTCCTCGCCATCAGCAACATCGCCACGGCCGAAGCCATGAACCTGGGTCTGCAGCTTGGTCTGACAGAGAGCGTAGTGGCGGGTGTCGTAAATGCAAGCACAGGGAGGTGCTGGTCGAGCGAGGTTAACAATCCCATCCCGGGGATCTTGCCATCCGCCCCTGCCTCGCGGGGCTACGCCGGCGGCTTTGGCGTGTCGTTGATGAAGAAGGATCTCAGCCTGGCATTGCTCGCTGCAAAGCAATGGAAGGCGCCACTTGAGCTGGGGCCGCAGGCTGCGCGTGTGTATGAGCAGGTGGATCGCAACCCCGACTTCCGCAGCAAGGACTTCTCGGTCGTGTATCAATGGCTAAAGCAACGAAACTCCTGACTCCTCCTTCTCCCGCTCAATCTGCTGTAGAAAGAGATGCATGAATTGTGTTCGCTGCCGTGCCATGCTCCGTCCACCCGATGTCAGCATATACTCCTCCAAGCGAATGAGCTTCTCGTAGAAATGCGAGTGCGCCGAGGATGCACCAAGCAGCGGGTTGTTCTTTGCACCCGCGTAGGCAGCGCAGCGAAGGACGCCGATTGCTCCCAACGCATCCAGCTTATCGGCGTCCATCACGCAATGGAGCTCGAGACAGGTCTGGTGCCAATCCGTCCACTGGTCACTTCCTCGAAGCCTTGATTCCTGCGTCCATCCGATATTCTGCACTAGGCGCATCACCGCCTCTTGGTGCTCTCGTCCAACATCCTCCCACACTTGCTCCATATGGACATCCCCCCTCTCATACTTGTGATCGTAGACGTCGTGGAAGAGAGCGGCTAGCTCCACGATTGTTGCATTGCAGCCACACTGACGGGCAAGCTTCTTTGCAAGCACGCAAACGCGCTCTACGTGGGCAAAGTCATGCGACGGGTCGCTATTGATGTGCATGAGCGCCTTTGCATGCTCCCTAGCTCTATCCATTGTGCACGTCGCAATGAGAGAAAGCTTTTATATGACTATAACAGTGTCTACTGATGACCATCCAAGTCCTGGTAGAATTTGTATCCAAACCCGGCAGATGGGTCGTTGAAACGCAGCTTCTGGTCCAGCTTGTCTATGGCTGCCATGTCCTCGGCATCCAACTTCAATCCCCAAGCCTTCAGGTTGCTCTTGATGCGGCCCTCGTTGACAGACTTTGGCAGTACGGCGGCACCTCGCTCAATGCCCATGCAAGGACCACCTGGCCGCCATCCACACCATGCTTCTGAGCGACCTTCTTCACAGGTTCCGTGGCAATGATCTTATCGTACTCCTTGCCCTTGTCGTAGGTGTCGTTCTGGTTCCCGAGTGGTGAGTACGCAGCCAGGTAGATGCCCTGCTTCTTGTTCCATTCCAGGAAGTCGTGTTGGGCGAGGTAGGGTTGCATTTCCAATTGGTGACATGCAGGCTTGATTTCGGCAGACTTCAGCAGTCTCTCCGTCTCGGCCTTGGAGAAGTTGGAGATCCCAATGGACTTGCACTTTCCATTCTTCACCTTTTCCATCTCCTTCCAAGTCTCGGTGAAATCGGTAGAGTCGACAATGGTTGCCATCCGAGTCCTTTGGGAATTTGTTGTCGCCTGGCTTGAACGAGACCGGCCAGTGCATGAGGTAAAGGGTCGAGGTAGTTCACGCCCAAGTCCTTCAGGGTCTTATTTAGAGCAGGCTCCACGTACTTTGGGCTGTGCGCACATTGTTCCACAGCTTCGAGGTCAGGAAGAAGTCCTTCCTCGAGACTCCGCTTTTCTTTATACCCTCCCAGACTTCAGATTCGTTACCGTACACTTGCGCACAGTCAATGCGCAAATCAAATCCGGTTTAGCACCTACGCATGCGACTAGGCATGAATTCGCCTCTGTGTGCTGTGAAGCACAATGCAACAGAAGCTCCCCCTTTGGTGTTGGAATAATCGGAATTCCTGATGTACGACTTCTCAGTGGATTGGAGTACGCTGGGAAGGACGTATTGTTTAAGAACAACTTAATCACTTAGAGAAAGGACGGAGCTAGCTAGACTATATAGGACGCGTGCAGGACTTGATGCAAGGGGAATACATACCATCGAGAGCGTAGATCTCGATGGTCATGGATCTCGATGG
>JAABUZ0100007506.1_pt1 | contig 13131 bp, 11 predicted proteins | sample 5562091 | NCBI WGS metagenome assembly JAABUZ01 (sample SAMN12813069, study PRJNA571459) | rock metagenome | isolation source: Antarctica rocks | place: Antarctica: Victoria Land, Linnaeus Terrace sud | collected 2015-12-21 | reverse complement strand
AACAGGTTGCGCACCGCCGCGGCGTGCTTGTCGCCGGCGGCGCGGCGTCGGTCGGGGCTCTTTGACCCGGCGCGACAGTAGCGCTCCGAAGATCCAGACTTGACCACGGCGGCGAGCCGCTGGTTCTGGTCCGGCGTAGGACCTCTCGCGCCGCCAGCTCGCCGCGGCCCGGCCGGTGCGCTCACTGCGGGAGGGGACTGCTACGACCGCCTGCTGCGGATGTTCGGCCGCGAGGGCCACCCCCACCCTCGCTCCGGCAGGGCTTCGCCGACGACGGCCGCCTCGCCACGAGGCCTTGCATGATCTTCTCGCGCTCACCCTGACAGATCGTGCCGGACCGCCGAGCAAGCCCAGGTGTCGCGAGCTGCGTGCCTCGAGCGGACGGAGGCACCATCCGGCGGGGCAGCGTTTCGTGCGTTTCGTGCCCCCTCGGGTCGGGGTTCAGGGGGAGTTACGGGCCAGATCCAGGGCGTAGGAGGGCCGCCATTGCCCGGCTTCGGGGGCGCCGGGCTGGCAGGCGCCGTCGGACTCCCCCGGCTTCTTGATCCACAGGTAGGCGTCGACGCCCGGTCGCCCGGGGTGGGAGGTCGGTGGGGTCCCCAGGGCGCGCCCGGGTGGGTTGCAGGTGGCGGGGGCGCCGTGGTTGTCGCCGCGGTAGGTGCCGCGCCCGTTGCGGCTGGTGTCGACCACGAAAGGCTTTCCGACTTTCGCGCTGACCTGGCGTCCGAAGGCCACGACATCGTCGGTAGCGGCGAAGTTGGACACGTTGAGGCTGAACCCGGCGGCCTGGCCGACCCCGGCGCGGCGCAGCCCGTCGGCAAGCTGGCCGACATCGGTGACGAAACCGGGTCCGCCCGCGTCGATGTAGACCATGTTGCCGGCCCGGGCGAAATCTGCGGTGGCCTCGGTGAGCAGCTGCCACCGTTGATCGCGCTGCTGGGGCGGGACGCATCCGTTCAGGGTCTGCGGCAGGGCGTCGGGCTCGAGGATGACCACCGCGGTACGCCCGGCCATGCCGGCGAGGAAGTTGTTGACCCAGCTCCGGTAATCCATGGTGCCGCCGGCGCCACCCGAGGAGAACTGCCCACAGTCGCGGCCGGGAATGTTGTAGGCGACCAGCACCGGGGTGCGTCTCGCGGCGCCGGCCTCGCTCATCACCCGAGCGAGGTCGCCCTGCACGGTGGCGGTCTGGCCGGTAGGCCAGTAGGCGACCGGTTGGGTCGCGATCTTGTCGATCTGGTCGGCATCAGCGGCCCGGCCCTGCGCCCGCAACCCGCGGGCGGCCACTGCCGCTTTCGACTCGGGGTCCGACCAGTACTCGGCGCTGAGTTGCCGTTGCGCGCCTGCCGAGCCACCCCCACGTTCGGGTGCGCCGGGCGGGGCCGTCCCCGACGAGCAGGCCACGACCGACAGCCAGACCGTTACCGCCGCAGCCGCCGCACCGAGACCGCGGCGACGCGCCCCCCTTGACACCGAGCCCGAGCACCCGCCGACCACTCCGGCACGGCAGGTACCTCGTTCGGGTCGCGGCTGCAGCCCGCCGGTCGGGCCCGTCTCGGGACACCCATGCCCATCCCCTGCTGTTCTCGTTGTCGGTTCGGGATGATCCCCCTCGCGTGGAAAGCCCGCGGGTGCGGGGGGCGCGGTCTGGTCGGTTTTGGACCGGTCCAGCGTGATCGTCAGACTGTCAGGGCCGGCGGCGTCGCCCTCGACGCGGATGTCGCCCAGGTCGAGGGCGCGAGCTCGCTGCGGCGCGGGGCGGCCTTCCACCCGAGCAGGATCAGCGCCCGGTCGCGCGCACCCGGGGGTAGCCGGACTCCTCCGGGCCGGGCGTAGGTCGGGGTGCGCGGCGAGCGGTTGGGCACAGAGCACCTCGACAGTGAGCGGCGCTCACGGCGGATACATCCGCTCCGTGCAGCCTGGGCTCGTGGCTGCACGCTCCGTCGACGTCCTCCTCGCGGGCGCGGGCGCGATCCTGACCGTCGCGATGGCCACCGCCTGCACGGCACCCCTCGCACCGCCGCGCCCGAGCGCGGCCGCGGGTTGTCCGGATGTCGATGTGGTCTTCGCCCGCGGGACGAACCAACCACCGGGGTTCGGTCGCGTCGGCGACCCGTTCCTGCGAACTCTCACAGCGGGCCTGCCGGGACGCACCGTCAGCGCCTACGCCGTGGACTATGCGGCGGATTCCCGCCAGGACTTTGGGCCCGGTGCCACCGACATCACCCGCCACGTGAGCACGGTGGCCTCGACGTGCCCGGCCACGAGGTTCGTCCTTGGTGGCTACTCGCAGGGCGCGTTGGCCGTCGCCGCCTCGATCGGGGTGCCGGTCGGCAGCGCGGCTGTCGAGCGCCTCTCGCCGACGCTGAGCCCGAGGGTCGCCGCCGTGGTGGTGTTCGGGGATCCGCTGGGTGCCCGAAGGCGATCCATCGAGACCGCGGATACCATGTTTCGTGCGCAATCCACGGAGTTCTGCAACGTCGGCGACGCGGTGTGCGGGTCGCCAGGACCGGACCGCGGGGCCCACGGACGCTATCCGAACGACGGATCCACCGATCGGGCGGCGTCCTTCGCGCTCGCGCACCTGCGGTCCTGACCACGTCCGTCGTGCGGCTCAGGGGCCGCCCGGCGTGTCCCGGGCGGTGACGGCCAGGAAGTCGCGTTGGTCTGGCACCAGGTGGCGGCTGCTGGGTGTCCTCATGGTCGGCAGCAGCCGGGTGCCGGTGCCAGCGGCGGCCTGTCCGGGCCGGTAGCTCAGGAAGCTGACCGTCTGCGGGTGGATGTCGAGTTCCATCCCGCGCACGGCCCCGGCCGCAGTGAGGGCGCGGGCGAGGTCGGTGAGGGAGAGCTGGTCGGCCGCGACGTAGACGAGGTTGCCCCCGGCGTCGAGCCCGAGTCCGGACCGCCAGGTGTACTGGACCTGGTTGCGGGCAGTGCCCCAGGCGCCGCTGCTGTTGGTGTCGAGCCCGGGGACCGCGGCGCCGCCGTCGACGATGAGCGCGAGGTTCTGGCGGACAGCGGCGGTGGCGGGGGTGAGGGTCAGGTCGCGGCCCCACTGCCCAATGCGCACGTGCCCTGCGGTGTCGATCGCGAGGGATGCGGCACCGTCTCGCAGTGGGTGCACCTCGCGCCCCCCGGCGTAGTAGCCGCCACGCGCGTGCTTGAGCTTGAAACCGGAGTTGAACGTGGCCAGCAGGCTCGCGCGCAGCGGTCCCGGGACCTGGGCTCCGTCGGTGTCCGCGCGGGCTTCGCTGCCCGCGGCCACAGGGTCGGTGGTGCCGGCCACGAGGCGGGCGCGCAGCACGGACTGGTTCATCCACGCCACCCCCGCGATGACACTCGGCGCGTCGGGCTGGGGACGGAAGAAGGCGGTGTAGAGCGGCGGACTGACACCGACGCACTGGGTCGAGGGCACCCACACCGCCTCGCCGGGCAGTCGGGACGACCCGGTGGCTGGCAGCGGACCCGGGTGGACGCCTGCGGTGGCTTCCATGGTGCCGAGGGCGACTCTCGGAAGCGAGGCCGGGTCGGGCGCCGTCCCCGTCGGCCGGTTGTGGGCGTACCACCAGCTCTCGACGATGTCGACGACCGGGCCGGCGCCGTGATCGCGCAGCCACTCGACCAGCCGCACCGACACCGTCGCCTGCCCCGGTGCCGTCAGCGCCTGGCCCAGGGAGAACTCCACGGGAGCAAGGAGGAGCGCGATCACCAGCAGGATCGCCGGTAGTCCTTTCGCGGTCCGGGGCCGCCGATGCCGGTGCTGGCGATTCGGCGGGACGGGACGGGGGTGCTCGGAGGCGGCGCGCAGCATGTCGGGTCCTCACGTGGCAGGCGTGCTGGACGGCGTCGGGCGCGAGTCTGATCAGGACCTGGTGGCTGGAGGGCCCCCGGAGGTCGGTCAGCGGGCGCGGAGCCGCGCCCCGCGTGTCGTCGAAGGTGGGCGCGATGCCGTGTGACGGTGATGTACGGCGCCTGATTCCCTATGGGGGATCGGGTGTCAAGCGGTCTTGCGCTTGGCCTGGCCGCGGTCGCAGGATCGTGGGTGGGGAGGGTCGCCTCGTTTGTCGGTGCTTCGCGCGTCTGACCGCTCATGTCCTGCGAGGACTTGCTGAGGGGCCTTCCCCGCCTTCGTCTTCGTGGTCTTGGTGCTGTCGGCGGGCGCGGACCTCGGCGGTGACGGTCCACTGCTCGGCCATGATCGTCTTGGACCAGTTCAGCACCCCATCACTGGCGGTTCGACCCCGAGCTGGAGACCGAGGTCTAGGTGAGCCCGCCGACGCCGAACGAACGCGGCGCCAAACTGCACACGATCATGAAGGTGCTCGGGCACTCCAGCGTGTCGATGGCCCTGGTCTACGCCCAAATCAGCGACCAACAGGTCCTGCCCGACTACAAGACGGTGCTCGAGCCCGGCGCCAGCATCGCCGGCCCCGCCGCTACCGAGCTCAAGACCGGCGCCCTACCGCAGGAAGCCGTCGACTGGCTCAAGACCAACTTCTTCAAGACCGAGCTCGAGCTCGGTCACTGCCTGCGCCTACCCGCCGAAGGTCCCTGCGAGTGCGACCTCTACCTGATGCGATGAAGGAGCGGGGCCTCCCGCTCCTCGTGGCTCCCGAGAGATCCTCGGGTTGCTACGACCATCACGTCGAGGGAGGCCCCTGTGGACGCATGGTACGAGGGACGACAGACGGTGGGGATGGATCTGCGTCGGCGCCGGTCGGTGTTGGTGCGGTTGACCGAGACCGGGGGTGCGGTTGGAGACGGTGCGGATCACCAACGTCCGGGACCGGCTCCGCGAGGTGATGACCCGCGCGGGGGAGGCTCCTGAGGTGGTGCTGGAGGCGACGTACGGGTGGTACTGGGCGGCGGACACGCTCGCCGAGGTGGGCGCGGACGTGCATCTGGCGCACCCGTGGGGGGTGAAGGCGTTCTCGTATCGGCGGGTGAAGAACGACGAGCGCGACGCGGAGGACCTGGCGAGATCTGCCCGACGCTCGGGCTGCGCGGCATCGACGGAACGATCACCACGGTCGGATCCGGCACGTGCTCGACCGTGCCGCCGTCGCCGCCGCGGAGCTCGACGCGCAGTTGGCGGCGTGCAGCTCGCTGCTCGTGAGGGCGGGACCACCATCGAGCTGGCTTGGAGCATCCACGGCTGCGCGGGCCCCGGGAGCGGGTCGGGCCCCGGGAGCGGGTCGGGCCTGGACCCTGGGGGGCCGGGCCCGACCGCCGCGTCAGTTCCCGGGCGCGGGCGCCGGCGCCGGAGTGGCCGGCTTCGCGGGCTTCGGGGGCTTGGCCCCGGCGTCGTGCACCCGGACGGCCTGCAGCCCCGCGGGGCCGGTGACCGCGGCGAGGCCGACGCGGTCACCGACCTCGATCTGATTGGTCGCGCTGGGCTGCTTGCCCTTGGTGACCTTGACTTTCGGGCCGAAGGTGTAGGTCCCGGCGAAGCCGTCCCGGCTTGTCACGGTGACCGTCGTCGGGGTGAGGGCGCTGACCCGGCCGCGCTGGTAGTCGATCGTCTTGTCGCCCTTGTTCCCGTGCCGGACGAACTCGCCGTGCTGGCCCGGGTGCTTCTGGTGGGCCCCGGCGGCCGGGGGCGTCGGGGCCGGCGCGGTCGTGGTGTCGGCGACGGCGATGCCGCTGCCGGCCCCGCCGACGACGAGCAGGGTGGCGCCGATGATCACGGCCTTCTTGACGGAGTTCCTCATGTCGCCTTCTCTGACGATGGCGAGCCGGCGGCGCGGAACGCGTCCCCGCCGACAGGGCCACGATCAGGCCCGGCGCTGAAGACGACCTGAACCCGGTCGGCGCCGGCCGCGGCTTCAGCGACCGCTGTGCCCGGGGCCCGCGGGGGCCGCGTTAGAGTCCCCCCGTGACCGATCGGTACGCCGACGACCGCGACGACCGGGACTCCCGGGGCCGGTCCGGGAGCCGGCGACCGGCCCGCGGCCCGGTCCCCCGGGGTCGACGCGGCGGCCCGTCGTCCGATCTCCCCTGGCCGCTGGCCGCGGGTGGTGCGCTGCTGGTCACCGCGCTGGCCGGCGCGATCGGGCTGCACCGGACCGGTGTCGTCGGCGGGATCTTCCCGCTCGCCTTCGTCGTGTCGTGCGTGGCCGCCGCCCTGCTGGTGCGCCGGTCGCAGATGCTGGTCCCCGCCGTCGAACCGCCGATCGTCATGACGCTGGCGATCGCGCTCCTCTGGCTCGTCCTGCAGGGCGGCGGCGGGGTCGGCGCGTTCCTGCTCGGCGTGCTCGGACCCCTCGCGGAGATGTTCTGGTGGATCCTCGTGGCGACCGTCGCGACCCTCGGCGTCACCGTCGCGCGTTCACGCGGCATCCTGGACCGGTGAGCGAGGACCGCGAGGGGGCGTTATGACCGGCCCCGGACGCCCGCCGCGCCGCGGGCCGGTCCCCCGACCCGCGCGCCCCGACGGCCCGGGCGGCGGCCCGGCCCTGGGCCGTCCGGGCGCGGCCCCGGGAGGCCCGGGCGCGGGGCCGCTGCCCGGCGCCCCTCGCATGCCGCCGGGGGGACCGACCGCACGCGGGCCGGGCCGGGCGCCGGGTCCGCCCCCCGCCCGGCCGGGAGCCGGCCGCCCGGGAGTCGACCGGGCCGCGGCGCGGGTCCCGGCCGGGCCGCCCCGCGTCGGCGGCCGGGTCGCGGCGCCGAGCCCGGTTGGCCCGCGCCGGCCCGGCGGCCCCGCCTCCCCCGGCCCCGTCTCCCCCGGCCCCGCCGTCCCCGACGGCCGGCCCGGGCGCGGTCCCGGGGCCGCGTTGCGCTGTGTCCGTCCGACCCAGGTCGTGAGCGTGCTCGCCGTCCTGCTGCTCCTGCTCTCGGGCGGGGTGTGGTTCGTCGGCCGCCAGGTCGACGCAGGGCTCAGTCGCGCGGATGTGCTGTCCACCTCGGTCGGCTCGGTGCTGGGCGGCGGGGAGAACTATCTGCTCGTCGGGCTGGACACCCGCACCGACAGCGTCGGCGACCTGCTGCCGGCCGATGTGCTGTCGTCGCTGCACGCCGGGAGCTCGAGCGACGGCGGCGACCAGACCGACACGATCATGGTCGTGCACGTGTCCGGCAGTGGCGGCCAGGTGACCGGGTTCTCCATCCCGCGCGACTCGTACGTGAAGCTCCCCGGGGGCTTCGGCACCCACAAGATCAACAGCGCGTACGCCTACGGCCAGAATGCGTCCCGGCAGCAGCTGGTGGCGCAGGGGGTCAGCGGCAAGGACCTCACGCTGCAGTCCGCGGCGGCCGGGGCGCGGAGCACCGTGCAGACCGTCGAGTCGCTCACCGGGCTCACGATCACGCACTTCGCCGCCGTCAACCTGGCCGGGTTCGCCGCGATCAGCACGGCGATCGGTGGCGTCCCGGTCTGCCTGAACAATGCCGTCGATGACTCGTTCTCCGGGGCCAAGTTCCCGGCCGGGCCGCAGACCCTGTCCGGCCCGTCGGCCCTCGCCTTCGTCCGGCAGCGCCACGACCTGCCCCAGGGCGACCTCGATCGGGTCCGCCGCCAGCAGGTCTTCCTCTCCGCCATGGCGCACGCCGCGCTGTCGCCGTCCACGGTCACCGACCCGACCAAGGTGAGCTCACTGCTCGACGCCGTCGACCGCGCCGCCACGGTGGACCAGGGCCTCTCGGTGCTGGGGGCCGCCTCGCAGCTCCAGGCGGTCGCCTCCGGGTCCATCGCGTTCAAGACCATCCCGATCGTCACGCCCAACTTCCAGACCCCCGACGACGGCGACGCGGTGAAAGTGGACCCGCAGGCGGTGCAGCGCTTCATCAGCGGCGGGGGCGCGACCGACACCACGAGCGCGCCGCCGACCACCTCCGCGGCGCCGTCCGGGTCGTCGGCCTCGGGATCGTCGAGCTCGGGGTCGTCCGGGTCATCGAGCTCGTCGGGCTCGGGCGGCTCGGCGGCGGTCCCGTCGACAAGCGCGACGCCCGCCAGCACCGTGCCCTGCGTCAACTGAGCGGTTGCACAGTTCCACCGTGGATATCGACCCAGCCGGCGGGTCAACCCCGCCGCGAGGCGAGCGTTGGGCCCGATCCGCTCGTCGTCGTGCCCGGTGCCGCCGCGGGCGGGCAGGCAGCGGTCCACCGGGGGGACTGCGAGGTCCGATGGGCACGATTGCGACCGACGCCGAGGTGGGGATCGGCACCCTCTACCGACATTTCCCGACTCGGGCCGACCTGCTGAGGCACCTCACCCACATCTCCTTCGAGCGGGTGCTCGCAACGCCCGTACGGCCGAGCGGGTGCCACCCCGACCGACTGTCTCCAGTTGTTCATCGTCTTCGGCGCGATCCTGGCGCGGCCGCGACCCACCGACCCCGACTGGGACGCCACCTGTCGACGGCTGCTTGCGATTTACCTCCGTGGCGTCGTCGTCTGACGGTCGGTCAACCGGACAGCCACGGCGCCGTCACGGCCTGAAAGGTGGTCACGATCGGACGTCTGGCCTTCGGCGCCGTCGCGGGAGAACCCCGACGCCCGCGCCCGGCGCTCGGGAACCCGGTGCGGCGCCGCCGGCCGGGAGAACGTCACCGGTCTCGGCCGCGCTCGCAGGCCGGCCTCGAGGTCCGGGTCGGTGCTGGGTCACGGCGGTCGCTGTCCTCTCCTTGCGGGTCGACCGGTGCTCCAGGTCGGCACCCGCGCAGCAGCCGAGCACGGACCCAGGACGCTACATCGGGGTGGCCTCGCCCCAATCTGATCGACCCGGTGGGTCCCGTCGTTGCCGGCGGTGCCCGAGGTAGCCCGATGAGGTCGGGCGGTCAACCCGGGGGTGGGGTGATCAGGTTGGTGGGCCACCGGATGGTCATTGCGTGTTGATCTGCAGGGTCGGCGCCGGTGACGACCTTCGACTCGCTGCGGGCCCAACCCTGGGCTGGGGACGGGCCACCGGCAGGACCGGCCCGGCCTGCGCCTGGGCCACCGCCCGACGCCGGCTGTCGACCCGCGGGCCCCGGTGCGGCGGGGACACGGCGCGGCCGGGTGCTGGTGGGGTGGGGCTGGTGCGGGTCGGGCTGGTGGCCGTCGCGGTCGCCCTGGTGGCGTCGCTCGCCGCCGGTCTGAGCCAGCACCACGGGCGTGGTGTGGGGTTGGTCGTGGTGGCCCCGGCCGTGGTGCTGGCCTTGATGATCGTCGGTGGCTCGCCCGTCACGACTCCGCGTGGGCCGGGCGCCGCGGTGACCGGCGGGGTGACGGTCGGGGGCGGAGGGCGCTGCGCTACCGGTGGATGGTGCCGAGTTCGGTGACGGCCGCGGCGAGGGGAGCTCGGGGTGGGGCCTGCGGCCGGGGTGTGGGTGGGCGGCGGCTGGCGTGGGACAACCGCAGCAGCAGGGCGACGAAGAGGTAGTTGGCGAGCAGCGACGATCCGCCGTAGGACAGGAACGGCGCAGTCAGCCCGGTCTCGGGGATCAGATTGGTCACCCCGCCCACCACGATGAACACCTGCAGAGCCATCGAGAACGCGAGGCCGCCGGCCAAGAGCTTCGAGAAGCTGTCGCCGGCGGCGATCGCGGCGCGCAACCCGCGGGAGATCAGCAGCAGGTAGAGCATCACGACCGCGGCGAGCCCGACCAGACCGAGCTCCTCGCCCAGGGCGGCGATGATGAAGTCGGTGTTGGCCAGCGGCACCAGTTCGGGGCGCCCGGCGCCGAGCCCGGTGCCCATCATCGCGCCGTAGCTCAAACCGAACAGACCCTGCGAGACCTGGTAGCCGGTGTCGTTGAAGTCGGCCAGGGGGTCCTGCCACACGTGCACGCGGACCGCGACGTGGGCGAACAGGTGGTAGGCGAGCACACTGGCGCCCACGAAGAACCCGAGACCGATCACCACCCACGACACCCGCTCGGTGGCGATGTAGATCATCGCCAGGATCACGCCGAAGAACAGCAGCGACGCGCCGAGCTCCTTCTCCAGGGCCAGCACACCGACCGCGAGCAGCCAAGCGATCAGCAGCGGAGCCAGGTCCCGCCCCCGGGGCAGTTCCATCCCCGCCACCCGTCGCCCGGCGGTGGCGAACAGTTCACGTTTCTCCACCAGCAGCGCGGCCGTGAAAATGATGATCAGAATTTTGGCGAACTCGCCGGGCTGCAACGACACCGGCCCCACCCGGATCCACAGCTTGGCCCCGTTGACCTGGGAGATGCTGGCCGGCAGGACACCGGGCAGCACCAGCAGCACCAGCCCGGCCAGCCCGCACAGGTAGCCGTAGCGGGCCAGCCGACGGTGATCGTCGACGAGCTTGACGAACCCGCACAGCAAGGCCACCGACCCCGCGGCCCAGGCGATCTGCTTGATCGCGTTCGCCGAGGGCGGGGACTCTTGCTGCTGGATGGCTTGCACCGCGGCGGCGAGGTCCAGGCGATGGATCATGACCAGGCCGATACCGGTCAGCAGCGCCGCGCACGGCAGGATCAACGGGTCGGCGTAGGGCGCCCAGCGGCGCACCGCCAGATGCGCCGCCCCGAACACACCCAAATAGGCCAGCCCGAGATAGCCCACGGCGCCGGTCAGCGTCCGCTCCTGGCTGATCTCCACCGACACCAGCGCCAGCGTGGTCACCGCCGCCGCGGCCACCAGCAACCCCAGCTCCACCCCCCACTTCGTGCCCCCAGCCGCCACCAAGGACACCCCGCCGCCAGAACCCCCGCCGCCAGAACCCCCGCCGCCGGAACCCCCGCCGCCGGAACCCCTGGCGCCGGCATCCCCGCCTGCCGAGCCCGCTGCTGCAGCGGCCGCGCCCGGGATGGGGGGTTGCTGGTCCAGAGCCACGGCACGAGCGTAGAAGACCCGAGCACCGCCACCGAGCCGCGCCCCGGCCACGGTCGCGCCGCTGCGTCCGGACCCCCGCCCACAACGACACCTGACGCGGGACCCGCTCGCCGGCCCGACGAGACGGCGACGACAGGGCGACACCCACCGGCCGGCGGTCCGGCCACCCGGTCGGCGACACGACTGGTGGGACTTCGCCCCCGGGGAACTCTGATGTTCTTCCCGCCGGCAGCTCCACTGACGGTCTCGGCGCCTCACCGAGTCGCCCACACTCTTGCGGGGACTTGAGTCCGGAGGGTCGGGGCGTTCCCGCGGGGCCGAGGTCGGGGGCAGCGGCGGACCTCAACCCGCGGTGGCGGTCCGGGGTGGGGTGGGGGGGCCACCGGCCGATGGTGGGGGTGCGGGTGCGGTGGAGGGTCCGAGGACCCGCGGGCCAGGCCGGGTTTGTCACGTAACGCGGCGAGGGCGGCGGGTTCGTGGCAGGCGAAGTTGGCGAGCAGGCCGAACGCGAACATGGTGACCTCGACGGAGTTCCCGTCGGCGGAGATCAGTGGCAGGGTGATCCCGGTGACGGGCAGCAGCCCATCTCCCCTCCGGGAAGGGACAGACGTGGAGGCTCTCCTCGGAGGTGATCGCTTGTCCACCACGCCGCCCGAGCCAGCCGCGGGCACCGAGTTCGTGTCTACTGACGAGATTATCGCGCGTCAGGGTGTCGCGCCGTTGCGCTCGGTCCACGACCTGGTCTATGAGGACCCCTTCTCCTCCGACGAGGAGTACGGCGAGTTCTTGACCGACCTCTACGACTCCCGGCGAGCCTCGGCACCGACGCCGCGTCCTCGCTTCTGTGCCGACGCCCGACCGATGCGCTCGCCCATACTCTGGTCGGGCAGGTCCCGGCCATCACCTTCGTGTCCCTGGGCGAGCTGACGACGTGGACCCTGGTCCGTCACTGGGACCCGCGCCCGACCGCGTGGGCGACCGGCCAGGGGCAACCGCGGACCTGACGTAGTCATCCGCCACCGGCTCGAACAGAGCCCGGTTGCCGGCCTTGGCCTGCCGGCCCCGTGTCCCACCCACCCGAAGTTCGAGTGGTCGCTCATCGGGGCCAGACTGTTGGGCCAGGACCGGCGAGGAGGAACCCAACGTGAAGGTAGCCGAGATTATCGTGGCGTTCTTCCTGCCGCCGGTAGCGGTGGCGATGAAGAAGGGGCTGGGCCGCCAAGTGCTCGTCGCGCTGCTGTTGACGCTGCTCGGGCACATCCCCGGCGTGATCTATGGGCTCTACGTCGTCACCAACGAGTAAACCCTTCCGGTGGCCTGTGGAGCGCCATGAAGTGAGAGCGGATGCGCCAGCTCGATGAGAGCGATAGCGCCGCGAAAGTGAGAGTGGCGTTGCCCGTGCCTGGCTGGGTCTGGCGGGCCGGCAGGCCCCCAGACTGGTCGTCGAGCATGAGGGAGCAGCCGTCGCCCGTCGGTTGGATCAGAGCTGGACCGAAGCTGGGCGCCGTCGGTGCGGAGCTCGACGAGGCCCTGCTGGAGGACGGCGTGGGCGCCGTCGCCGAGGTCGGGACGTGGTTCCTCAACCGAGCCCAGCCCGAACGCGATGATGAACAGCGCCCGTGCAGGGCCCTCCCTGAAGGAGCCGGCGGCGTGGCGGTGCAGCTGGTGGCGCTGGGGGTCGGTGAGCAGCGTCCCGGGCGAGGGCGAAGTCCGCGCACACCGGCTGGCTGCGGTCAGCCAGGGAAGCAGCGGGCGAGGCGGACGAGCAGACGAGGGTCTTCGCGGGGCCGTAGCCTGGCGGGTGGTCAGCGGGGGGAGCAGCCGGGCTTCGCTGGCGAGGTGACCCCGATCCCGGAAACGCTGGGAGGATGTGGTCATGTCCGGAGCGTTGAGCCCTACTCATTGGCTGATCATCATCGGGGTGCTGGTGGTGCTGTTCGGCGCGAAGAAGCTGCCTGAGGCTGCCCGCGGCCTGGGGCAATCATTGCGCATCTTCAAGACCGAAATCTCCGCCGGTCGAGGCGAGCCGCCAGCGGCCGACACCTCGGCCGGCCGAGACGGGGAGCCAGACAAGCCCGGGGCCGACGCCGCCCAGCCCCCCCGCACCGCGGAGCAGACGCCCGGCGCTTCTCGACACCCCGCGTCCGACCACGCCCCCAGTACCGCCCAGCAGCGGACCACCGCGGAGCCGACGGCGACCCCGGCCGAACCCGGCCCTGACCACGCCCTGCCCCCGACACCACGGACAGGGGGCGAGTGATGGTCGAGCTGAGCGTCGAGAAGATCGTTGTGCTGGGATTGGTGGCGTTGTTCGTGCTGGGCCCGGAACGGCTGCCCGCTGCCGCGCAATGG
>JAABUZ0100007504.1_pt1 | contig 13134 bp, 3 predicted proteins | sample 5562091 | NCBI WGS metagenome assembly JAABUZ01 (sample SAMN12813069, study PRJNA571459) | rock metagenome | isolation source: Antarctica rocks | place: Antarctica: Victoria Land, Linnaeus Terrace sud | collected 2015-12-21 | reverse complement strand
GCGGCGGCAGGCGGAGCTAACACCGCCACCGTCAAATCGTACCCCGCCACAGCGAATGCCAGTGGCAACATCACGGTCGCCTTCACTCAAGGCGCAGCGGACAACGCCAAGGTCAGCGGCATTGAAGTTCTGGCGGTTTCTGCGCCTGCGCCGGTGCTGACGAGCATCGCGGTCTCTCCGGCGACGGCCTCGCTGACCCCCAATGGTTCTCAGCAGTTCACGGCGACGGCGAAGGATCAGAGCGGGGCGGCCTTGTCCCCGCAGCCGTCGTTCACCTGGTCCCTCGACAGCGGCGGAGTCGGGGCAGTCAACGCCACGGGTCTGTATTCCGCAGGGACGACCGCCGGCAGCGCGACGGTGCGGGCGATGAGTGGTACGGTGAGCGGTACGGCTTCTGTCACGGTGACGAATGCCGCCCCCTCGTCGGCGGTGCTGTCGGTCAACGCGGGCGGGGGCGCGGTCGGCTCCTTCGCCGCCGACGGCTACTTCCAGGGCGGCTACGTGGGCACCTACACCGCCGCCGTGGACACCTCGGCGGCCAACGCCGCCCCCCAGGCCGTCTACCAGAGCGAGCGGTTCGGCACGTCCACCTACGCGCTGACGGGGCTGACGCCGAACGCCTCGTACACGCTGCGCCTGCACTTCTGCGAGAACTACTGGACGGGTGCGGGCCACCGGCTGTTCGACGTGACCGTCAACGGCCAGGTGGCGCTGCCCGGCTTCGACGTGTTCGCGGCGGCGGGCGGGGCCGTGAAGGCGGTGGTGCGGGACGTGCCGGCGGCGGCGGACGGGACGGGGGCGATCACGGTCCACTTCCAGGCGACGGCGTCCAGCCCGGACCAGAACGCGCAGGTGAACGGCCTCCAGGTATTGCAGGCTGCGGTCAGCCCGCCCTCCGCGCCGACCCTGAGCGGGTCGGTGAGCGGCCAGACCGCCAGCCTCACCTGGACGGCCCCCGCCGGGACCGTCACCGGCTACGGCCTGTACCGCAGCGGCGACGGCGGCACGACCTACGCGGCCATCGGCGGCTCTCTGCCGAGCAGCACGACGGCCTACACGGATGCGGGCCTGAGCGGCGGCAAAAACTACCTGTACTACGTGGTGGCGGTCAACGGGGGCGGCACCAGCCCGCACTCGAACACGCTCAGCCTGACTACGGCGTCCCCGCCGGTGCTGACGAGCATCGTGGTCTCTCCGGCGACGGCTTCTCTGAGCCCCAATGGTTCTCAGCAGTTCACGGCGACGGCCAAGGATCAGAGCGGGGCGGCCTTGTCCCCGCAGCCGACGCTCACCTGGTCCCTCGACAGCGGCGGCATGGGCAGCATCAACAGCGGCACGGGCCTCTACACCGCCGGGGCAGCGGCAGGCAGTGCGACCGTGCGGGCAACCAGCGGCACCGTGAGCGGCACCGCTACCGCCACGGTGACGGCGGCCCCCGACTTCAGCGTCTCGGCCAGTCCCACCAGCCTGAGCATCCCTCAAGGGTCAAGCCAATCTACAACGATCAGTCTGACCAACACGGGCGGCTTCGGCGGCAGCGTGACGCTCACCGCCTCCGGGCTGCCGGCAGGGATGACCGCCTCCTTCGCCCCCGCGTCCATCACCGGCACGGCGACCAGTACGCTGACGCTGACCGTGGGTGCGACGGCAGCGACCGGCACGTCAACACTAACGATCACCGGCACCAGCGGAACAGTGAGCCATACGGCGACGATAAGCCTGACTGTCACCGCGAACCCGATCCTCACCAGCATCGCCGTCTCGCCGGCCAGCGCGACCCTCAGCCTGAACGGGACGCAGCAGTTCGCGGCCACGGCGAAGGACCAGAACGGGACGGCCTTGTCCCCGCAGCCGGCGTTCATCTGGTCCCTGGACAGCGGCGGGGTCGGCGCGATCACCGCCGGCGGCTCCTACTCCAGCGGCACTGCCCCCGGCTCGGCCACGGTGCGGGCGGCCAGCGGCGGCGTCAGCGGCACGGCTGCCGTCACGGTGACCCAGGGTGTGCCAGCCGCCCCGACGGGCCTGACGGCGACGGCGGGAAACACGAGCGTCTCCCTAAGCTGGACGGCTCCTGCCGGAAGCGGCTTGACCTATAACGTCAAGCGGGCGACGGTCAGCGGTGGCCCGTACACAACGATCAACACAGCCGGTGCCGTGACAGCCACTCGCTACACCGACTCCACTGCTGCGGCTGGGACGACGTATTACTATGTGGTGAGCGCCGTGTCCGCCGGCGTCGAGAGCGGCAACTCCAATCAGGCCTCCGCCACCGTTGGATCGGCAGCTCTAGCCGCTCCTACCGGGGTTTATGCCTACAGCTACGGCGGCGATAAAGTGCGCTGGAACGGCGTTTCAGGAGCCACCAGCTACAACCTTTATCGCGGAGTGACTTCCGGCAGCGAAACCCTCCTGACCAGCGGCATTACCAACCGGGACGCGCAAAGCTTCGCCGTCAATGACACAACCGGTGTCAGCGGCACCACCTACTACTATACGGTTGCCGCCGTCAGCAGCGGCGGGGTCGGGCCGCAGTCTTCGGAAGTGAGTGTGACGGCATGCTCCTCGATGCTACCCGCGACATCGCTCTCAGCCCAGGCGGGAACTGGGAAAGTCACCTTGACCTGGACCGCTGTCTCCGGTGCTGCCACCTACAACCTGCTTCGCGCACTGGGTTCCGGCGCTCCTTCGGTGTATCAGACAGGCATCACAGGAACCGGTTACGTAGACACCGGCCTCACCAACGGCACGACCTACAAGTACTATGTAGATGCCGTCAGTCCCAGCGGTGCCGGCAATGACAGCAACACCGTCACGGCAACCCCTCTGGATCCCCCTTCCGCCCCGTCCCTCTCGGCCAGCACGTCCGGCACTTACGTCAGCCTGAACTGGACCGCCGTCACAGGGGCGACCAGCTACAATTTGTACCGCAGCACGGCAACAGGCGGCGAAGGCGCAACACCCTACCAGGTCAACGTCACCAGCGGTACCGGAACGAGCTTCAGTGACAGCGGCCTGACGACAGGCACGACTTACTATTATCAAGTGACTGCCGTTATCAACAGCATTGAGGGCGGTAAGTCCAACGAAGCCTCCGCTACCGTTGGGTCGGCAGCTCTAGCCGCGCCGATCCTAAAAGGGGTGGCTGGGGCCACCTCGAACACGCTGACCTGGAGCGCGGTCACGGGAGCTGTCACCTACAACCTGTACCGGACCACGGATCAGTACGGCTACGGCGGCACGCTGTACCAGCAGGGGCTGACCACCACCTCGTTCACCGACAGCGGCCTGACTGCCAGCACGGCGTACACCTACTACGTCTGTGCGGTGAACACGGGCGGCCAAGGCAGCCAGTCCAACACCGTGAGCCTCACGCCCGGCTCTGCTGCGCTGACTGCGCCGCTGTTGTCCGCACAGGCGGCGAGCGGCCAAACCTACATCAGCCTGAACTGGACGACTATTACCGGAGCTACGAGCTACGACCTCTACCGCTCGACCGCTGCTGGCGGCGAGGGCACTACTCCCTACCAGGTGAACGTCACCAGCGGCACCGGCGGCACCGGAACTTCCTACTACGACAGCGGCTTGACTGCCGGCACGACCTACTACTACAAAGTGGTGGCCGTCGGTCCCGGCGGCGAAGGCAGCTTCTCCAACGAAGCGTCAGCAACCGTAGGAACCGCGCCACTGGCTGCACCCCTCTTGAAGGGCGTCGCCGGAGCGACCTCGAACGCTCTGACGTGGAGCGCGGTCACGGGAGCTGTCACCTACAACCTGTACCGCACGGTCGGCAACGCCTACTCCGGCACGCTGTACCAGCAGGGGCTGACCACCACCTCGTTCACCGACAGCGGCCTGACTGCCAGCCCGGCGTACACCTACTACGTCTGTGCGGTGAACACGGGCGGCCAAGGCAGCCAGTCCAACACCGTGAGCCTCACGCCTGGTAGCACTGCCCTGGCCGCTCCCCTTCTTTCAGCCAGCACGTCCGGCACTTACGTCAGCCTGAATTGGACCGCCATCACAGGGGCGACCAGCTACAATTTGTACCGCAGCACGGCAACAGGCGGCGAAGGCAGCATTCCTTACAATGTGAACGTCACCAGCGGCACCGGGACGAGCTTCAGCGACAGCGGCTTGACTGCCGGCACGACCTACTACTACAAGGTCGTCGCCGTCGGTCCCGGCGGCGAAGGCAGCTTCTCCAACGAAGCGTCAGCAACCGTAGGAACCGCGCCACTGGCTGCGCCTAGCAGTCTCACCGCAACCCAAGCCCCCAACAATGGTCAGTCTATCACGGTCGCTTGGACGGCGGTGACCGGAGCTACCAGCTACAACTTATATCGCAGCTCGGGTTCTGCCGGCAACTACCCTGGCTCTGGGACACTGTATCAGACCGGCTTGACCAGCACGCCCTTTACCGATACAAACGTCCTCTACGGCCCGACTTACAACTACTACGTCTGTGCGGTGAACACGAGCGGCCAGGGCAGCCAGTCCAACACCGCAAGCGTCACTCTTTTGGGCTTCGGCGTCAGCGCCAGCCCAGCCTCGCTCACCATCACGCGGGGAACCCTTGCGGCTGTCACCTTCACCGTGACACCTTCCGGCGGCTTCACCGGGCCGGTCACCTTCAGTGGAACAGGACTGCCCAGCGGCGTAAACGCCTGGTTCTATCCTTCTTCCAGTGCACTTGTGCCCGTCAACCGGGACGCCGGTGGACAGATCGCAGAATATCAGGCCGGGATGCTTAGCCAGGGCATCAGCGGAGGCATCAGCACCGGCTTGTACGTTGCTGCTCCTGCGACCGCTACGCCAGGAACCTATACCCTTACAATCAGTGCTGCTTCCGGCGGCCTGACAAAAACGTTGCCTGTCACGGTGACCATCCAGTGATATGTGGAGGCTTTCGGCATCAAAGGCCTCTTCCCTGGAAGTCTATCCTACTCAAGCACTCTTAGAGATTGTTTCACCTCATCTTTTGACTTCGTAATCTTTTGACTTCGTAAATGGAGAGCGACAGTGAAGATCAACTTCTGGACCGCCGCCGCATTAGATCGACCATTACAGCAGCCCGCAGACCGCCGAACTGCGGCGAATAAAGCCCCTTCCCGGCCACTTTTTTCCGGCGGGCGAAGCCGTGTGGCTTCTTGTTTCTCCTGTGTGCTGGCCCTGTGCATGGTTTGGTCGTTCGCAGCGGCCCCGGTCGCCATGGCCGCGCATACGCCTCAGCCTTACGCGCCTAAGCCACACAGCGCCTGGATGTCGGCAACCCTCATCGCCAAGATGAAAGCCCAGGCCCAGCATGCCCAGAAGATGCAGCGCCGCGCTCAGGCCCATCTTTATCCCTATATGCAGGCCAGCCAGGCACAGCATCCTGCTCTACTGCCAAGCCGGGCCGCCTTCCACCTGCCCGTGCCGCTGTCCCATCTAAACGACGCAGGAGAGATGGCTTACGCCATTCCCCAAACCCAGATCGCGGCCTGGAGCCGCGAACTGACCTCGGCGCATCCCGCCCCGGCGCGGGCGGCGCGACTGCATCTTTGGCTTGGGGAATGGCAGCTCGCCTATAGCCGGCAGCCGGAAACCGCACTTTCGCATTTCCAGGCCGCTCAACGCCTGACTCGGCTCCAAGACCCGGTCTATGGCGTTGCCGCATATGACCGTGCCTTTGCGTTCTACAGCCAGGGGGCTTACAACGACGCCGTCGATGCCTTCAGCCATGTGCTGAGCATGCAGCCGCGCCTCAGGGGATTTGACCGCCGGGACGCCGCCCTCTGGCTGCGCCATGCCGGAGCCTGTGCCGGCTACCACGCCGACCGGGAACGGGCCGGCATCCCAGAGCCGTCCCGCCTCGATCCGCTATGCGGCGCGGCGGCGCTTGCCTCCTCGCTTCGCGCTCTGGGCTGCCCCGCTGACAAAAGCTTCGTGCGGGCGACCATGCACATCACCGGCGAAGGCAGTAGCCTGCAGGACATCGTGGCGAGCGCCCAGCATCTTGGCCTGCACACCCGCGTTCTGCGGGCCGACGATCAGGGCCTGATGCTGCTGCCCAAGCCGCTCGTCGCCTATGTCGAGCATGACCATTTTGTGTCCGTCGTTCGCGCCGACAAAAAAGGCGTCTCCTACCTCTGCTCCGACTGCGGCGCGTGGCCGGGCGGGCGGGTGAACCTGACATGGCGGCAGTGGCATCTGCTGGAAGGCGGTCTGTATGTCAGCACGGCCCTCGCGAATACTCCTGCGGACCGGCTGCTGTCCCATCTCGACCCCACGCCTCCGCCGTTTGCCACCCCGGCTGCACTGCCGGAGCCATCGTCGGACATCACCGCTTTGCCCCTTGCCGTCCCCCCGGTGCGCCTCGCCTTTGCCGGGGATTTGTCCGCGCTGCATCTGTCGCTGCGGCCGCTGGCCTGGTATCCCCAGCCGCCCACGGTAGATGTGTCTTTCTCTGCGCTCGCGTCCAGTCTTCAGCGTCATGTGGTTCTTCAGACTGCACCGACCGGCGGTTCTTGCGGGTCTAAAGGCAACAGCCCAACGTGTCCAGACTGCACGACTTGCTGTCAAACTGCCGGCGGCGGTCCTAGCGGCGGCGGTCCTAGCGGCGGCGGTCCTGGCGGCGGTGGTCCTGGCGGCGGTGGTCCTGGCGGCGGTGGTCCCAAGCCAATGAAGGCAGGGGCCGGGGGTCCCACCGCTGGTGATCCGGTGAACCTGGCGACCGGGCAAGAGGAATACTCACCCAAAGCGGACCTGGAAGTGTATAACCCGCATGGGCCGTCCGTCACCTGGAGCCGCACCTACAATAGTCTGCGCCGGCCCGGCCAAGGCTTCTTTGAGCCGGGAGATAACTACCTTACCGGCGACTTCGACTACGAGATGAACGACTTCGGGCAGGGCTGGTCCCGTGCCTATAATGTCGGCGTCTCCGACCGGTATCCCGGCAACATCGGCACCAGCTACCCGAAAAACGTCTTCTTTGAGAATGGTGCTCGAATTCAGTTCGTTGTGCCGTCGCTGCCGACCGCTTCTACGCCCCAGGTGCAGTGCCAGTTCTATCAGAATGGTCAGCCGGCGGCGGGTATCCCCTTCCTGATCTACGCCAACTACAGCGCTGCGGGTCTCTACTACAGCATTGTCTTTTCAGATCGTACCCAGTGGATTACGACCGCTGCGTACAGCGTTGGCAGTGGAACCGGGACCTACTCGATCTATCCACTGGCACAGCTTGTCGACCGCAACGGCAACGCCATCACCTTTCACTACGGCCCGGCGGCAGGGGGAAACACGGCGGGGTTTGCCTACCAATGGCCGCTGCTGACTTCGATCACCAACCAGGACAATACTGCCCTGCTGACGGTCGTGCGGGCTAATGACGGCATAGGTAGCATCGCCGCCGTCTACGATTGCTATGGACGCAGCGTTCTGTACCACGTCTCAGCCTACGTCAACCACAGCGGCGGCGACAACATCTCCGGCCTGCCTTACGGCACCGTTCTGTACGGCGAGCTCGACCATGTCTCCCAGCTTGTTCCGACCGGGACTGGAACCGCCCCAGATCGGTACGTCTACGGCTACCAAAATATCGGTTACGGTCTCACGTTCCTGCACACCATCAGCGTCCCAAACCCCAGCGGTCTGACGGCGATGAGCACGGCGACCATTAACTACGATAACAACTACGAGGTCGTCACCAGCCTCGTGGATGCCAACGGCAACACTACGTCCTTCGCCAATGTCGCCGTCAGCAGCAGCACCGGTGGGGGCGGAGGCAATCCCGGCTCTTCCACTGCTCCCGACGGGACGCTGACTGTCGCAAGCGCCTCGACAGCTACCCCAACGAACTACACGCAGGTCACCGTCTCCAACGGCAGTACGTTATATTCCTATGTCGGCGGCTACGACATGAACATGAGTGGGGCACTGACGACCGACGGTCAGGGTCGCATCACATCGTCTAAAGTTTTCAGCGCTACCTCGCCTGATCCCTACCGCCCGACTTCACAGACCGACGGCAACGGCAACACGACCCAGTACGTCTATGACACGTTCGGCAATCTGCACCAGAAGACCAGCCCGCGCGGTACCGTCACCAACTACACCTACGCTTTCCCGAGCGGCCAGGTGCCGAGCGTCGTCAACAGCGTTGCCGCCACCGGAACCGGCTTTGGGCTGGGCGAGAAGATTAGCGAGCAGGAAGGCACGAAGACGGCCACGCAGTACGCCTACTACGAGCCGAGCGGCCTGATCAAGAGCATCAACAGCCCCCTGCCCGGCACCGTTGGTGCGGCCCTGCCGATGACACCTACCTACGCCTACCAGTATGACCAGTACGGCGACATCACTCAGGTCACGGCGCGGGGCAACAACGCGACGAACACGAACACGACGACCTACAGTTACACGACTGACGGCCCGTATTCCCAGTCCGCCGCCTTCGCTCAGGCGATTGCTACAACCGACAACCTCGGCCACGTCATGCACAAGCGCTTTGACGCGCAAGCCAACAAAGTCACGGAGATTGATGCGCTCGGCAATGAGACGGACCGCCAGTACACCATCGCCAACGATTTGTACAACGTCATTTATCCCGCGACCGGCCAGACCGGCAGCGGACGCGCCACCGATACCAGCACCTTCCTGTACCCCGGCGGCCCGATCCTGACCGACTCCAAGTACGATGAAAGCGGAACCCAGGCGCGCCAGGTCGTGCTGACCTACGGCAATGAGGGGGAACTTCTGTCCCAGGTCGGCGACGGCCAGCCGGAATACATCACCTACGACGCCCTGTACCGCCCCGCCACCTTCAGCGACGGTTTGAGCCAGGCCACCAAGTACACCTACAACAGCTATGGCTACGCGGCGACTCAAGTGTATCCCAACAGCGACACAGCCCGGCTCACCAGCTATGACCAGGCCGGCAACCTGCTAACTCAGATTGACCCGCGCGGCGTCGAGACCGATTACACGTATGCCGATCCCGAAAGCCGTCTGACCGACATCAAGTACCCGGCGTCGCCTGCGCTCAACGTCCACATGCACTACGACAGCTACGGGCGCATGGACACCAAGACCGACAGCGCTGGGAGCTACACGTCTGCCTATGATGATCTCGGCCGGCTGACTTCCGCCGTGACCACCTACACGAACGTCCCGGCGCAGACGATCTCCTATGGCTACTACCCGGATGGCAGCTACAGCGGCATGACCACGCCCGCCGGCACCTTCTCCTACACCTACGACGCCGCTGGACGCGTTGCCACACTCAAAAACCCGTTCAATGAAACGTCGTCTTGGGCCTTCCTGGACAACAACTGGCTGGCAGGCCAGAACTCCGGGGGTGTGTTGACCGCTGCCTACACCCACAACGCACGCGGCATCATCACCGACCTGACCAACCGGACTACGGGCACAAACAGCACACTGCTGTCCGAGTTCGGCAGCATCCAGTACGATGCCGTGGGCAACATGCTGTCTGTCAACTCCACCATCCCGACGATGCCCTCCTACGGCGGCACAACCAGCTACGCCTACGACGCCAAGAACGAGCTGAAGACCGAGCAAAGCACGGACGCCGGCGGCTACACCGGCAGCTACGGCTACGATGGGGCGGGCAACCCGACCACCTTCAAGGGCGTCACCAGCGCCTTCAACTCCGCCAACCAGAACACGGCTAACGTCTACGACCAGGCTGGCAACCCGACCACCTACAAAGGCGTCGCCCTGACCTTTGACGCCGAGAACCGGCTGACAAGCTACGGCGGTAGCACCCTGACCAACGGCTACCGGGGCGACAGCCAAAGGGCCTGGAAGCAGGACGGCACCAACACAAACAACCGCACCTACTTCCTCTACTCCGGCAGCCAGCTTATCTGCGAGATCAGCAGCGCCGGGGCAGTCACAGCCACAAACACGGATAGTCCCGGTGGCCTCATTAGCCGCCACACGTCCGGCGGCAGCGTGTTCTACGCCTTCGACACCCATGGTAGCGTCACCCAGCGTCTCTCCAGCAGTGGTAGTGTGCTGTCCACGCAGACCTTCGATGCCTATGGCAGCCGCCTCAGCACGGACAGCAATGCTGATCCCTACGCAGGCTATGGTGGACGGTTTGGATATTACACGGACTGGGAAACGGGGAGTGCCACGGCTGCATTGGAACTTCTGACACTCCGCTATTACGACCCGTTGGCTGGGCGGTTTTTGACTCGCGATCCAGTTGGCTACAAAGGCGGGGCGAACCCCTACGAGTATGTCAATGATGGACCAACCAACAGCAATGATCCATTAGGAACAGGCTTGGAACTAGGAGCCGGTGCGGCTTGTGCCGGAGTAGTTGCCGCACTGGCGACGGATAGCGGTTCTGGCGATTCTTGCAATCAAAATGATCAGGGCTGTAAAGCATTAGCTGATTGCATTGGTGAGGCGATTTCCCTAGTAGCTAAAGTGGCGGCAAGTATGTTTATGGGACCTGTTGCCGCTGGCTGCGTCGAAGGATTAGTCTCAGGGATAGCTCATTGGGCTGCGGATGCCATTTGTCAGAAAATTACACATCCTTGTGGACCGCCTCCCAGTCTTGGATGTGAGATTTATAGTGTCGCAATGGACACCTTGACCGGTTGTGCGGATGGCTTTTTAGGCGGTCTCTTCGAGGAAGGTCTAGTCAAGCAGGTTGCCGACGGATTAATAGAGGCAGGCCTCTCATTTGTTGGCATGGGCAATGAGATGAACTGTGATAAACAAAAATGGTTTTGAAGGGCTGGAGGAATGCACGCTTCAGCTATCAGTCTTAGCACGCCTCTACTGTTTGGATGGTGGGCAATCATGATCGTCGGAATGATTTTCGGCGCTTTTGGATTGCATAATGGAAGTTATCTTTGCATTGTCTCCAGGGATGAGCATATCTTCCGCAAACCTCTTGCATTGAGGCTGGGGTCAGCGCTCTTTGGGGCCGGCATGTTGGAAGCACCGTTTGCCCTTGCGATTGATGCAAAAAGTTGGATTGCCTTTGTTTTCCTGTTTGCACCCTGCCTTGTTGTTGGGGGCTTGTTCCTGCGAATTTCAGGGCCAGACGAGCTAAGGCTGAATTTTGCGGAGCGGACATATCACCGGTTTAGCGGATGGCCGTTCTTCTCTACAGGCCGCTCCGGCCCTTTGGCAGATCTGTACGGAGTCTATATTGGCGTCTTTGGCAGCACATCCGGTTCAGCATATTTTGTCGGTGTTCGGGGAACGAAGTTAGGTGGGCGATTGGACCTAGGACGTTTCAGCGCACGTCCACCGGCTGAACAGTTCGCGAATGAACTTGCCTCCAATCTCGGCCTGCCCCGTGTAAATCCACCTAAGCCTTTGGTTCCTGCTAAATGACTAGAGAGTAACAACCCTTGACAACATTGGCTTGTGAGACGGTCAAAAAGCGCCGCTGGTATTCATGAGATAGCTTCTAGCCTAGCAACGGTTTCTATGTCGTAGACTTCACACGGTCGAGAAGCTAGCCTTCCTTGAACCCCGTGGGCAACATGCTGTCTGTCAACTCCACCATCCCGACGATGCCCTCCTACGGCGGCACAACCAGCTACGCCTACGACGCCAAGAACGAGCTGAAGACCGAGCAAAGCACGGACGCCGGCGGCTACACCGGCAGCTACGGCTACGATGGGGCGGGCAACCCGACCACCTTCAAGGGCGTCACCAGCGCCTTCAACTCCGCCAACCAGAACACGGCTAACGTCTACGACCAGGCTGGCAACCCGACCACCTACAAAGGCGTCGCCCTGACCTTTGACGCCGAGAACCGGCTGACAAGCTACGGCGGTAGCACCCTGACCAACGGCTACCGGGGCGACAGCCAAAGGGCCTGGAAGCAGGACGGCACCAACACAAACAACCGCACCTACTTCCTCTACTCCGGCAGCCAGCTTATCTGCGAGTTGAACTCATCGGGGGGCGTCACCGCAACAAACACTGTTGGCCCTGCTGGTCTTCTCTCCCGCCATAACTTATCGGGCAGCGTGTTCTACACGTTTGATAACCACAGCAGCGTGTGCCAGCGGCTTTCGGGTAGCGGCAGCGTCTTGTCTACACAGACCTTCGATGCCTACGGGTCTCGCCTCAGCACGGATGGTAACGCAGACCCGTATGCGGGGTACAGCGGGCAGAGCGGGTACTATACGGACTGGGAAACGGGAACGGCCACTTCCGCGCTGGAACTGCTGACCTTCCGCTACTACGACCCTTCTGTTGGGCGGTTCTTGACCCGTGACCCTGCTGGCTATGAAGGTGGTGCTAACCCCTACGAGTATGTCAGCGATGGACCCATAGGTAGAAGCGATCCCTCCGGTCTGTTTGAAGGCTTTTGGGGCGGATTGGGTGCTTGTGCCGGAGCTATTCTAGGCATCGCGATTGGTACAGCCGGTAGCGGCTCCTGCAACAGCAAGTATGACACCTGCCTTAAGTTAGGTGATTGCGCTGTAGACGCCGCCTCTGCAATTCTCGGCGCAACCATAGTAGCGGCGGCTGACGAAGCTTCAGGCGGTATACTAGCGCCGTTCAGTAGGATGTTTTATGGATGCTTCGAGGGGCTTTTGTCTGCACTAGGCCATAACACGGTAGAGGCTGGTTGTAGAGCTTTAGAGCATCCGTGTGATAACGGCGAAGATCCAACGTGCATGGTTGAGTCCGATATTAGTGACCTTATAGGCGGCTGCCTAGATGGTGCCATCGGCAATTTTATGGAGTATATACCTACTCAGGTTAAGGTAAATATCACAGAAGCAATTACTGAGGCAGTAATTGCGGGAGTGGGTAACACCTTTGAAAGCTCTAGTTGCGCTCATGGGGGTGAACAACGAATGTAGGAGTGTGTATAAAAAGATCAGGGGTCAAGCCTGTTGAGCATGAGGCCGATCATGGCGATCTGCATGAAGGCTTCTGTTAGATGAAGGCTTCGGTCGAGCGCGGCGACTGCTCGTAATCTTTCGCCAGCCGTCGCCACTGCCCCAGCCAAGCAAAGGTGCGCTCCAAGCAAAGGTGCGCTCCAAGCAAAGGTGCGCTCCAAGCAAAGGTGCGCTCCAAGCAAAGGTGCGCTCCAAGCAAAGGTGCGCTCCAAGCAAAGGTGCGCTCCAAGCAAAGGTGCGCTCCAAGCAA
>JAABUZ0100007503.1_pt1 | contig 13134 bp, 10 predicted proteins | sample 5562091 | NCBI WGS metagenome assembly JAABUZ01 (sample SAMN12813069, study PRJNA571459) | rock metagenome | isolation source: Antarctica rocks | place: Antarctica: Victoria Land, Linnaeus Terrace sud | collected 2015-12-21 | reverse complement strand
GTGCCGGGACAAAAACGGTGACGACGAACGGAAATACTTGACTCCGCTGCTGCCGCTGATCGAGGGCGGGCCGACGCAGGCCGAGATGTGGTTGACCAGATACCAAAATGAATGGGCGGGGGACGCGTCGCAAATGTTAGTCGAAGGGGCGATCTAGATATTGAGACTTTCTGAGGCTTATGAGGCGGTTGTGTGTGGCCGGCGTAATTTACCGTGCCACTGGCATAACGGTGTTGCGTGAAAGCGTCGTTTCCCTGTTATTGTCTTTTCGATGATCGGTGCACCGGTAACCGTCCAGAATCGAGCGTTCGGCGATAGCATGGACAACGTCGCAATACGCCTCCGGCTGATCGGTCAGATGGAGGCGTGGACCGTCAACAGCGAGAGCGTGCTGCCGCCCGGCCGCAAGACTCGGGCGCTGCTGGCGATCGTCGTGCTGTCGTCGCCGCGCCCGGTGCTGCGCTCGCGACTGGCGGAGCTGCTGTGGAGCCGGCGGCCGGAGGAGCAGGCGCGGGCGTCGTTGCGGCAGGAAATCCATCGTCTGCTCGAGGTGTTGGCGCCGGCGGGGACCGAAATCCTGCAGATCAATCGCGACAGCCTGGCGCTGCGCCCTGGCGTGGTTTGGGTCGATGTCGAGGAGGTGCTGCGGGCGACGACGTCGCACCCGGGGGCGCTGGCGCTGCTCGACAGCGAGTTGCTGGAGGAGCTGGACGGGGTCGATCCGGCGTTTGACGGTTGGCTGATGGGCGAGCGCGAGCGATTGCGGGACCGGGCGCGCAACGTGGCCGAGGCGCTGTTGAACGAGCAAGTGGCGCCGGAAGCGTTGATTCCGGTTGCACAACAGTTGCTGGCGATCGACCGGGCGCATGAGGGCGCCTGGCGGGCGTTGATGCGGGCGCATGCCGAGCGGGGCGAGCGCGGGATGGCGATCCAGTCGTACGACCGGTGCCGGGCTGTGCTGGCGGATTTGCTCGACGCGGTGCCGTCGCCGGAGACGCAGGCGTTGCTGGCAGAAATCCGCAGCGGGAAAGCGGTGCGCGCGCCGCCGCCGCCGCCGCCCGAGGCGCGACCAGAGCCGCGGATGTCGGCGCGGACCGGGGCGCGGACCGGGGCGCGGATCGGGGTGCTGCCGCTGACCCTGGTCGGCACCGAGCCGGCGCAGAGCTATCTGGCGCTAGGCCTGGCGGAGGAGATCACCTCGGCGCTGAGCCGGTTTCGCTGGCTGTCGCTGGTGTCGACCTCGTCGCTGGCCCAAGCGGTGCAGGGTGGGCGCGACGATTACGCGCTGAGGCAGACCCTGGGGCTGGACTACCTGATCGATGGCACGGTGCAGCGCGGCGGCGAGCGCATCCGGGTGACGCCGCGGCTGATCGATCTGCGGGACGGCAACCAGGTGGTGTGGACGCGGCGGTTCGATCGGTCGCTCGAGGACCTGCTGAGCGTGCAGGACGACGTCGCGTCCGAGACGGTGGCGCAGGTGGATCCGGAGCTGCTGCGGCTGGAAAGCCGGCGGGCGGCATCGGTGCCGCTGAACGAGGCTTCGCCTTGGGACCTGATGCTGCGGTCACTGCCGGGGATGAGCCGGTCGGACCGGCAGCAATTCATGGAGTCCGGCCATTCGCTGCGGCGCGCGATCGAGCAGCAGCCGGATTTGGCGCCGGCGCACACGTGGCTCGCGTATTGGTACAATTTCCTGGTCGAGCACGGTTGGGTCGAGGATTACGCGGATTCGGCCGAGACGGCGTCGCGCCATGCCGAGCGCGGCATCACTCTCGATCCGCAGAACGCGCGCTGCTTCACCGTGGCCGGGCATATCCGGGCGGCGCTGGAGCGGCGATTGCCAGAGGCATTGTCGCTGCACGAGCGGGCGCTGGCGCTCAATCCGAACCTGGCCATGGCCTGGGCGTTGTCGGGCTTCGCGCATCTGTGGGCGGGCAATCTCGAGGAGGCGGACGACCGGCTGCAGCGGTATCGCCAGCTCTCGCCGGCGGACCCGTTCGCGTTCCAGTACGATGTCGGGTTCAGCCTGCTGGCTTTCGTTCGCGGCGAGTACGAGCGGGCGGCCGAGTATGGCCGGGCGGTGAACGAGCTCAATCCCGACTACGCGCCGGGCTGCAAGGCCTATCTAGCGGCGTTGGGCCAGCTTGGGCGGGCGAGCGAGGCGGCGGTGGTGCGGCGACGGCTGCTGGCGTTCGAGCCGCAGTTCAGCGTGGACCGGTTCATGCGGTCGAGCCCGTTCGAGGACCGGCGCGAGGCGGCGCGGATGGGCGAGGGCCTGCGCCTGGCGGGGATCCCGGAGACGGCGCAGGCACCCGTCTGATCTGCTGGAGGCTGATCCGCTATTGGGCGGCGTGCAGGCGGACCGCGTCGGGGCTGAGGCCGGACAGGATCGAACCGGCCAGCGCCTTGGCGAGGCAGGCGTAGCCGAGGTCGTTGTGATGGATGCCGTCGCCGTCAATGAATTCGCCGTAGGGATGGCCGGCCTCTTGCCAGAGGTCCATCAGGCGTCCGCGCGCGAACAGCCGGGCGTGCTCGCGGCCGGCAATGTCGGCCAAGACTTGGTCGATCTTGGCGTGCGTCGGGGAGGCGAGGACGGCCGGTGAGCGTTGGTTGTCCATCAGCACGACGTCCGCGCCGGCCGCCTCGAGGCGTTGCACGCCGGTGGTGACGAGGGTGGCGAATTGGGTCGGGTCGATATGCTGCATCGACGCGTTGGCGCCGAGTTGCCAGATGACCATGGTCGGCGCGGCGGCGAGCGCGTCATGCTCGAGGCGAGGCACCATCTCGGCGGCGTCCTGGCCGCCGACGCCACGGTTGAGCACGGCGATATGCGCGCCTGGCAGGCCGTGCTCGAGTTCGACCTGGAGCACGGCGGGATAGGTATGGGCCATGTCGGATGCGCGTGACCCGGCGGTCGACGAACTGCCGATGGCGACGATGAGCACTTCCTGTCCATCCTTGAGCGCGGCGCTGACGTGCGGCAGAGCCAGCGGCGCCAGCTTGACGTTGGGGCAGGGTGCCGCGAGAGCGAGCGCGGGCCCGCCAAGCAGCACTGCCAGCAGGGCCGTGCGCAGGCCGGGGAAGCGTTCCGTCAGGTGGCTGTCCCGCCGACGGTGAGGCTGGAGAGCTTCAATGTGGGCTGACCCACGCCGACGGGCACGCCTTGGCCGTTCTTGCCGCAGGTGCCGATGCCGGCATCGAGCCCGGGATCGTCGCCAACCAGTTCGACCTTGAGCAGCGCATCGGGACCATTGCCGATCAAGGTCGCACCTTTTACCGGAGATGTCACGCGGCCATTCTCGATCAGGTAGGCCTCGCTGGCGGAGAAGACGAACTTGCCTGAGGTGATGTCGACCTGGCCGCCGCCGAAATTGACGGCATAGAGGCCGCGCTGGACGGAGCGGATCATGTCGTCGTGCTTGGCGGTGCCGCCGAGCATGATGGTGTTGGTCATGCGCGGCATCGGCACATGGGCATAACTCTGGCGGCGGCCGTTGCCGGTGGGTGCGACGCCCATGAGGCGGGCGTTCATGCGGTCCTGGATGAAGCCGGTGAGGATGCCGTCCTCGATCATCACGGTGCGGCCGCTGGGGGTGCCTTCGTCGTCGACAGTGAGGCTGCCGCGGCGATCGGGCAGGGTGCCGTCGTCGACCACGGTGACGCCGGGGCTGGCGATGCGCTGGCCCATGAGGCCGGAGAAGGCGGAGGTCTTCTTGCGGTTGAAGTCGCCTTCCAGACCATGGCCGATGGCCTCGTGCAGCAGGATGCCGGGCCAGCCCGGCCCGAGTACGACGGGCATCTCGCCGGCGGGCGCGGGGCGGCTGTCGAGGTTGAGCAGGGCCTGGCGCAGCGCCTCGTCGACTGCGGCGCGCAGATAGGCTTCGTCAATCAGGGCGTCATAGCCGAAACGGCCGCCGCCGCCGAAATTGCCGCTCTCGCGGCGGCCGTCCTGCTCGACGACGACGGAGACGTTGAGGCGGACGAGCGGGCGCAGGTCGGCGACGCTGGTGCCGTCGGCGCGCATGATCTGCACCGCCTGCCACTCGCCGGCCAGGCCCGCCATGACCTGCTTGACGCGGCTGTCCCGCTCGCGGGCGTAGGCGTCGACCCGGGCCAGAGCGGTGGTGCGGTCGGCAAAGCCGGTGGTGGTGAGGGGGTTGGCGTCGGAATACAGGCGCGCGTTGGTGGCGCGCGGCGGCTCGGCGGCCTGGCCGGTGCGCCCGCCACCCACGGCGCCGACGGCATCCGCAGCCCGGCGCAGCGCCGCCTCGGACAGTTCGCCGGCGTGGGCGTAGCCGGCTTCCTCGCCGAGCACGGCGCGCAGTCCGAAGCCGAGCTGGGTGTCGAAGCCGGCCGAGCGGATGCGGCCTTCCTCCAGGGTCAGGCTTTCGGTCTCGCGGTATTCGAGGAACAGCTCGCCGTCATCCATGGCCGCGAGCGTGTCGCCGACGATGCGTTCGGCGGCGTCGCGGGTCAGCGTGGCGCCCGCGCGCTCGAAGAACAGGGTGTCGGTGGCGGCGAGGGGAGAGGGCTGCGTCATGACAGGTAGATTGGCACGATCTCGCCGAGATGAAACACCCCCAGATGTCGCGTTCAACGCCGCGGTTCAGGCGAGAGCGCGCGTGCGGTGCAGGTAGAGGCTGGTGAGCGTGGCCGAGAGCAGCAGGATCGCGACCGCCTGGTGCAGCACGGCCAGCGGGATCGGCACGACGAGCAGGAGGGTGGCGACGCCGAGCGCGTATTGCAGCCCGACCAGGCCGGCCATGGCGGCCAGGGCGCGGCGGGGGGCGCCGGCCGAGGCTGGCCAGAGCCGGGCGACCGCGGCCAGGACCAGGAGTGCCGTGATGGTGGCGAGCAGGCGATGGTCGAACTGCACCGCGGCGAGGTTCTCGGTGAGGTTGCGGAGGAAGGGCTGCAGGGCGGCGTAATCGTCCGGCACCAGGCGGCCGCCCATGAGCGGGAAGGTGTTGTAGATCATGCCGGCCTTGAGCCCGGCGACGAAGCCACCGGCGACGATGGTCAGGGCGACCAGGGCGGTCAGGGCGACCAGGGCGGCGGCCGAGCCGAGCCACGTGCGCTGGCCGGGTTGCAGGAGGGCGGGGCGGGGGCGCCAGAGCTCGAGCGCGGTCCAGAGGACGGCGCTGTAGAGGGTGAGCGCCAGGACGAGGTGCATGACCAGGCGGTAGGCGGAGACGACGGTGCTGCCGGCGGCGAACCCGCTGGCGACCATGAACCAGCCGACCGCGCCTTGCAGCCCGCCAAGGAGGAAGAGCAGGCCCAGGCGCAGGCCGAGCTGCCGCGAGATGCGGCCTCGGATCGCGAACCAGAGCAGCGGGGCGATGAACACCAGGCCGGTCAGGCGGCCCCAGAGACGGTGGCTCCATTCGAGCCAGAAGATGGACTTGAAGCCGTCGAGGCCGAAGCCGTGGTTGACGAGTTGGTATTGCGGGATCTGCTGATAGAGGCCGTAGAGGCGGTGCCATTCCGCATCCGAGAGCGGCGGCAGCGTGCCCATCAGCGGGGCCCACTCCATGATGGAGAGGCCGGACCCGGTCAGCCGGGTGGCGCCACCTAGCGAGATCATGACCAGCAGCATGAAGCAGATGGTGAAAAGCCAGGCGGCGACGGTGCGGTCGGCGCTGACGGGAGCGGCCCCGGCTTGGGGAGAGGCTTGGGGAGGGGCTTGCGCGGGAGCGAGAGCGGTCGCGGACGATGCGGAGGGCATGCGGCTTACATACGACGGCGGCGGGTTCTTTCGAGGCCTGATCTTGCGAGTGCGGAGCGGCCGATGCTACCGCGCGTGCCATGCAAGCAGCGCCCGACGCGCCCCTGTCCGGTTTGGTGTCTCCGCCCTTGGTGTCGGTGGTCGTGCCGGTGCGCAACGAGGCGCCCAATATCAGGCCGTTGATCGCCGAGATCACCGTCGCGCTGGAGGGGGTGGCGCACGAGATCGTCTATGTCGATGACGGCAGCAGCGACGCCACGCTTGCGGAGTTGCGGGCGGTGCGGGGCGAGGGGGCGCCGTTGGTAGTGTGCCGGCATGCGGTCAGTTGCGGGCAGAGCGCGGCGATCGTGACCGGGGTGCGGGCGGCCGCGGGGCGGTGGATCGCGACGCTGGATGGGGACGGGCAGAACGATCCCGGCGATATCGCCCGGCTGCTGGCGCAGGCGAAGGCAGAGGCTGGGACGGGGCCGGTTCTGTTCGCCGGGCACCGGATTTCGCGGCGGGACAGCCGGATCAAGCGGATCTCCTCGCTGGTGGCCAACCGGGTGCGGTCGGCGCTGCTGGGCGATGCGACGCCGGACACGGGGTGCGGGTTGAAGCTGTTCCGGCGCGACGCGTTCCTCGAGTTGCCGCAGTTCGACCACATGCACCGGTTCCTGCCAGCGCTGTTCATCCGCGCCGGCGGGCGGGTGTGTTCGGTGCCGGTGAACCATCGGCCGCGGCTGCGGGGACGGTCCAATTACGGGACGTTCGACCGGCTGGCGGTGGGGATCGTCGATCTGGCCGGGGTGGCGTGGCTGCAGCGGCGCTGGCGGCGGCCCGAGGTCGAGCGGCTGTGAGGGCGGTGCTGCGCCTGGTGTGGAAGCCGTTGCTGATGCTGGCCGGGCTGGCCGGAGCGTTGCTGCTGCTGCGCGCCGCCGGGGTGGACCCGCGCGCAGCGGTCGAGGCGGCCGGGCGGCAGGGGCCGGCGGCGTATGTGGCGCTGGGCGCGGCGGCTTGCGCGGTGGGGGTGCCGCGGCAGGCGGTGGCGCTGGCGGGGGGGTATGCGTTCGGGTTCTGGCCGGGCATGGGGTTGGCGCTGCTGGCCGAGATCAGCGGGTGCGCGATCGACTTCGGCTGGGCGCGGCTGTTGGGGCGGCGGGCGGTGTTGCGCGTGCTGGCGCGGCGCCAGGGCGGGCGGCTCGACCGGCTCGACCGCTTTCTGACCGGGCGCGCGTTCGCGGCGACGCTGACGCTGCGGCTGCTGCCGGTGGGCAGCAATCTGCTGCTCAACGTGCTGGCGGGCGTGTCTGGCGTGGCGGCCGGGCCGTTCCTGCTGGCCTCGTTGCTGGGTTTCGTGCCGCAGACGGTGGTGTTCGCGCTGGCGGGCGCGGGTGCGGGGGTGTCCGACGAGGTGCAACTCGGGCTGGCGGCGGTGCTGCTGCTGCTCTCGGTCGGGCTTGGGGTGTTGCTGCTGCGGCGGCGGCCGGTGCCGGCCTGAGCGCTCTCTCTATATAAGGTCCGGCGCAGGGTGGAGGCAGGCATGCCGCTCCGGGCCGAGCAGGCGAATTTCGATCTGGCGATCATCGGCGGCGGTATCAACGGCGTCGGTGATGTCCTCGGCGTCGACCAAGTTGGTGATGGAGCGCGAGGTGCTGTGGTCGATCGCGCCGCATATCGTCGGGCCGATGCGCTCCGTGCTGCCGCACCATCGCGGTCTGCGGCCGGCGTGGCTGCTGCGCCTGGGCTTGTTCCTCTATGATCACCTTGGCGGGCGCAAGAAACTGCCGCCGACACGGACCGGCGGCTGCATACGGGACCGCTGAAGCCGGGCTACACGCGCGGGTTCGAATAGTGGGATTGCTGGGTCGAGGACTCGCGCATGGTGGTGCTGAATGCGCGCGATGCGGCCAAACAGGCGGCGCTGCTGCGGCTAGGGCCGAATTTGCCCGTGCCGGACGGCGAGGCGGCAGGCTGGACCGGGCGGCGGCGCTGCCGGGCGGCGGATTTCCGGCCGACGGGTTCGAGGCGGCGCTTGCGGCGTGGGGCGAGCGCTATCCATTTCTGGCACCGCACACGGCACACCAATTGCTCCGCGCCTACGGTGAGTGTGCGCGCGAGTTGCTGGGCGAGGCCACATCGTGGTCCGATCTGGGTCGCGTATTCGGCGCGGACCGGACCGGGGCGGAGTTGCGCTATCTCGTGCGGCACGAGTGGGCGCACACGGCAGCGGAATTCGCGTGGTGCCGCAGCAAGCTGGCCTGCTGCTCGACGCCGGGGCGATGGCGGCCATCGAGGACGCGATGGCCGAACTTGTGGCCACGAGCGTGATCGAGCCGGCTGCGTTTTAACGCGTTGTTAGTGTTCTGCTGGCAAACTGCCCGTCATCATTTGGGATCACAGGCAGTTGCACATGGGACCGTCCAAATTCCGCCTCGTTACGCGTAGCGACTTCGACGGTCTCGTTTGCGGCATGCTGCTGCGCGAGCTGGATCTGATCGACGAGATCAAGTTCGTGCATCCGAAGGACATGCAGGACCAGATCGTCCCGATCACGTCGCGCGACATCATCACCAATTTGCCCTATGTGGCGGGCTGCCATCTGGCGTTCGATCATCATGCGAGCGAGGTGCTGCGCGCCGGGAAGCAGGAACACCCGAACCATGTCATCGATCCGTTGGCTCCCTCGGCCGCCCGCGTCGTTTACGAACATTTCGGCGGCGCCGCGGCGTTCCCGCGCGTGCAGCCGGACCTGCTGACGGCGGTCGATAAGGCGGACTCGGCCGCTTTCAGCCGTGATGAGATCCTCAATCCCAGCGGCTGGGTGCTGCTGAACTTCCTGATGGACTCGCGCACCGGGCTCGGCCGTTTCCGCGATTTTCGCATCTCGAATTACGATTTGATGCTGCAACTGATCCAGCATTGCCGCGACCACACGGTCGAGCAAATGCTGGCCTTGCCGGATGTGAGCGAGCGGGTTGATCTGTTCATGGCGCAGCGCGACTTGTTCATCGAGCAGCTCCAGCGGTGTACGACGGTCTACGGCAAGCTCGCGCTGCTAGACCTGCGCGGGGAGGACGTGATCCACGCCGGCAACCGCTTCATGATCTACGCCTTGTTCCCGCAGTGCGACATCTCGGTCCATCTGCTGTGGGGCTTGCGTAAAGAGAACACCGTGTTCGCGATCGGCAAGTCGATCCTGGACCGGACCTCTCCGGTCAACGTCGGCGCTGTGTGCCTGCGCTATAGCGGCGGCGGGCACGAGGCAGCCGGTACGTGCCAGGTGGCGAACAGTGACGCCGAGCGGGTCAAGCAGGAGCTGATCCCGATCCTCTCGCCGGAGCCGCTGCGCGACGCCGCCTAGGGCGCCTAGTCGCTGCGCGACCTTGAGCGGTAGACTACAGCAATGAGCTGCTGCCGGTCTGGTGGACACGCAGCTTAACCCCACGCTCCTTGATCAGCCGGACCGCCTCCAGCTTGAACTCTCGGCTGAACTGCCGGCGCGTCAACTGCACCCTCCGATCTCGTGAAACACCGTAATCTCGGTGTCCACCAAACCGGCAGCAGATCAGTTTCAACCTCTTCTAGAAGGGCCGCGTTTTCAACCGGTTTGACGAGAAAGGCTCCGACATCTTGCCCTCTTGCCATTGGGGCAACGACCAGGCGTTTCATCTCTGCCGCTGGCGTTGGTAGGAGCACATAGCCACCGCATCCAAAGATAGTGTAGTCGCCGGCACGGAAAACGAAGAAGCGCACGTCCGCTGAAGCAGCTCGCTCAGGGTCAACCCCTCACGAATCCCCTCATTTTCGTTGAGGCTGGGATAGCCGCGATTCGGTCGGGTTGTATAGGTGCTTTGATCGCTCCGCTCATCGCACATTTCGCTCAAGCCCTCTCAGAGGCAACCGAGTTCGCCGGAGTATTCGCCGCTACCAAAATGAGAGGATGATTGAGGGGCAACCCATGTCTGCTCTCCAGGGCATAGAGCAATGCTAATCGCTCGTCTGCTGCAGCAAGCAAGGCGAGGACCTCCGCCTGATCTGGCTTCTCACGTTCGACGAACGGCATTTGTCCGTCCCCCAGTCCTCCGATCATCACGGCGAGTACGTAATCCAACGCATACGTTGCACAGGAACGGCTCCTGGCCATAACGACCTGCCACAACTACCGTCGGCCGGGGAGGGCTACTTCAACAGATCCTAGACGACCCAAGGTAGATCGGTGTCGCCGGTCGCCTGGCCGGCGGCCGTCAGCATCGCGTGCGCCTGGCCGCGATGGTGCGTCTGGTGATTGAACAGATGCATGACCAGCAAGGTGCGGGGTTTGGTCATATCCTGGTTCGAACCGCCGACTCGAAGCCGGCGCGGAATCACGCGGACGTCGGACTACGCCACTTCCTAAACCACATGAAGTTGGCATGAAGTTGGAGCGTGGCCGCGGCTCAGCGCTAGCAGCATCGGCTATTGCTATATTGGCTGGCGAGCCTGGCGATCCACGAGACGGGAGTGCCAATCGAACGCTTGCCAAAGCCTTTGAGGGCTGGGTAATCGAAATCGAAGCTCGTTCCGGTCTCCGTTAATGGCGAACCGATGAAGCGCTCACGTAGGGTCCGGCCGGTGCAGGAGAAAGATGGACCATGACGAGCTCCTCTGGATTGGGGAGCTCTGATCGTCGGAACAAGCTGGTGCCTGCTCAATTTCAATCGATGCGCGTCACGCGACGTTCCACGGAGTCAGCCGTCGAGCGCCGTTCCTCAAGCGCGCCGGATGGAGCGACGCCTTTCTCAGCCGCCTGCTCTTTCAATTCGCTCATATGCGACAGCCCTGGTCAACAACGGCTTGCCCGTTGCAGACACCCGAACCTATGCGTAAGGTCCGGGCAGACAAAGAGGGATCAACCCTACAATGACAAGGGAAACGCGTCCGGCCCCGACCGGCAGTAGTCGTCGGCAGTGCCGTTCGTGAGAACCTGACTTTGGCAAACGTCAGCATTCGTAACGTCTCAAAGGCCTTCGGCGCGACCCGCGTGCTCCACGGCGTATCCGCGGAGGTCGATGACGGCGAATTCGTCATCCTCGTCGGCCCCTCCGGCTGCGGCAAATCCACCCTGCTGCGCATGATCGCCGGCCTCGAGAACATCAGCGGCGGCGAAATCGCCATCGGCAACCGCGTCGTCAACAACGTGCCCCCCAAGCAGCGCGACATCGCCATGGTGTTCCAGAACTACGCGCTCTACCCGCACATGACGGTGCGCGACAACATGGCCTTCTCCCTCAAGCTCGCCAAAGCCCCCCAAACCGCCGTCGACGAGCACGTCGGCCGCGCCGCCCGCATCCTCGGCCTCGAACCCCTGCTCGACCGCTTCCCCCGCCAACTCTCCGGCGGCCAGCGCCAACGCGTCGCTATGGGCCGCGCCATCGTCCGCGACCCCCAGGTCTTCCTTTTCGACGAGCCCCTCTCCAACCTCGACGCCAAGCTCCGCGTCCAGATGCGCGCCGAAATCAAGGAGCTGCATCAGCGCCTTCACACCACCACCGTCTACGTCACCCACGACCAGATCGAAGCCATGACCATGGCCGACAAGATCGTCGTCATGAACGCCGGCCGCATTGAGCAGATGGGCGCCCCGCTCGACCTCTATGACCGCCCCGCCAACCGCTTCGTCGCCGGCTTCATCGGCTCGCCCTCCATGAACTTCCTCACCGGCAGCATCGAGCACGGCGCCTTCCAAGCCGGCAACGCCGCCTGGCCCCTCCCCAACGACCGCGCCCAAACCAATGGCGCACCCGTCATCTACGGCATCCGCCCCGAACACATGCTCCTCCACCCCGGCGGCATCCCCGCCACCGTCCAGGTTAGCGAACCCACCGGCTCCGAAACCCACATCATCGCCCGCGTCGGCAACGCATCCATCGTCTGCGCCTTCCGCGAACGGGTCGCCGCCAAGCCCGGCGAAACCATCGGCGTCATGCCCAACCCCGCCCTCGCCCATCTCTTCGACGAACAAACCGGCCAACGGTTGAACTGAAACCCCCCGGAGGAACCCATGCTCATCATCACCCGCCGCAACACCCTCGCCGCCGGCGCCCTCGCTCTCGCAGGCCTGCCCCGGCAAGGCCACGCCGCCATCGGCGACGCCAACGTCCCGCTCCCCAAAATGCCGATCGAGAAGGGCGCCAGCCTCCGCATCCTCCGTCCCGCCAAGTTCCTCGGCCCCGACCAGGTCGTGTGGGACCAGAACACCGAGGAATTCACCAAGCAAACCGGCGTCAAGGTCCGCACCGATTACGTCGGCTGGGAAGACCTCCGCCCCCAAACCGCCGTCAGCGCCCGCACCGGCGCCGGCCCGGACGTCGTCGTCGGCTGGCCCGATGACCCCCACCTCTATTCCGAAAAGCTCATCGACATGAGCGAACTCGCCGATTACCTCGGCAAGAAATACGGCGGCTGGTACTTCCTCGCCGAAAAATACGGCCAGAAGCACGGCACTAAAAGCTGGATCTCCATCCCCATGGGCGGCTCCGGCGGCCCCTGCGTCTACCGCGAATCCTGGGTCAAGGAAGCCGGCTTCGACAAGATCCCCGCCGACCTCGATCAATACCTCAAGCTCTGCCAGAACCTGAAAAAGAGCGGCCACCCCGCCGGCTTCGCCCTCGGCAACGCGGTCGGCGACGGCAACGCCTTCTCCAACTGGCTCCTGTGGTCCCACGGCGGCAAGATCGCCGATGACAGCGGCCAGGTCGTGTTGGACTCCAAGGAAACCATCAACGCCCTGAAATACGTCAAGGAACTCTACCCCACCTTCATCAGCGGCACCCTCGGTTGGAACGACTCCAGCAACAACAAGGCGTTCGTCGCCGGCGACATCTCCATGACCCAGAACGGCGTCTCAGTGTACTTCGCCCTGAAAAACGACCCGTCCAAGGCCAAGGAAGCCGCCGACACCAACAACGTCGACATGCCCTACGGCGTCGTCGGCAAAGCCCCGCAAACCGCCCTCATCCTCAACGCCATGGTGTTCAAGCACACCAAATTCCCCAACGCCGCGCAGAACTACCTCCGCTTCATGATGGAAGAGGAGCAATACGTCCCCTGGCTCACCGGCTGCATCGGCTACTGGTCCCAGCCCCTCAAAGCCTACGCCAAGGCCCCCGTCTGGACCTCCGACCCGAAAATCGAAGCCTACAGAGACTCCTGCGGCAACGAGTTCTGGAACGGCTACGCAGGCCCCATCAGCGCCGCCTCCAGCGCCGTCACCGCAGACTACGTGCTCGTCCACATGTTCGCCTCCGTCGCCAGCGGCTCCGCCTCCCCGGAGGACGCAGCCAAGCAAGCCGCTTCCCAGGCCCAGCGCTACTACAAGACCTAAGCATGGACGCCGTCGCCCCGGCCCCGATCCCGGCCTTCAATATGCGCCGCACCGAGCCAGGGCG
>JAABUZ0100007502.1_pt1 | contig 13134 bp, 12 predicted proteins | sample 5562091 | NCBI WGS metagenome assembly JAABUZ01 (sample SAMN12813069, study PRJNA571459) | rock metagenome | isolation source: Antarctica rocks | place: Antarctica: Victoria Land, Linnaeus Terrace sud | collected 2015-12-21 | reverse complement strand
CCACCGGGGCGCTGACTCGGTCAGCTACCAGCTCGGGTAGATACCCCGGGTCTCGTCAGGCCCGGGGTCTGGTCACGCCCAGGCGAGGGTCAGGCCCCGGGCGAGGGTCAGGCCCCGGGCGCGGGTCGTCGGCGGTGCGCGGCGGTGGGCGTCAGGAGGGCTGGGCTCCGACGAACGCCCCGTCGCGCAGGACGGGAACGGCGGCGGTGACGTCATGATGCGCGCACATCACGACATCATCGGCCCACCCACGCTCGACGAGCTCGGCCCCCGATGGGCAGGTGGCGAGCCGCTCGCCCCGACGAGCCGGGTCGGGCGCCCCCGCCCACTCCGCCATCGCCCCCCACGTCCCAGGGCCCGGCTCCCAGCCGGCGACCACAAGCGGGGTGAGCACGGCTCCTGCGCCCAGGTCGTCCTCCCACGCCACCCGCCGGCCACCGCCCGGCGTCGCCTCGCCAGCGGCGACCACACCGAGGCGCACCGGTGCCCGGGTGGCCCCGGCAGGGGCCGGGGGCCTTCGTCTGATGGCGATCGCATGTGTCGCAGCCCACGTGGCAGCGGCGGTCGCATTGCGCAGACAGGCGGCAACGACAACCGGCCCGCAGCCGCCAGTCACAGGGGCCGCCACCGGGCCACCGCCGGCCCCGCCACCGCCAGCTGCGGCGAGCGCACAGGCTGCGCCGTTGGGTGACGGGAGCACAAGCCGCTCGCCAGGCCCCACGCGGGCCATGTCGGTCGGTGAGAGCGACATGCCGCCGTCCTCCCTGCGGCCGGCCAGCACTGCCCCGTTGGCGGTGGCAACCACATCGGCCGCAGCTGCGCTGGTCGTCGGCTCACCCCATGCAACCGGCCACACCGAGGCACCGCGCTCGACCGCCACGGTCACTGCGGTGGTGAAACGAAGGACGTCGACCACGATCACCACGTCACAGGTCGCCGCCAGACGGGACGCACCCTCGATGCCCCTTCCGAGCTCGACGACCCCGTCTCGGCTCACGCTCGCCGCCGACGAGCAACGAGCCGCGGCCTGCCCGACCTAGTCCAAGACGTCGACGAACCGCTCGAGCTGGCGCAGGTTCCTGCATTCCCAGACCCCGTCGCAGTGCGTCCCGTACTCACCCACGATCGAGTCGCCGGTGTCCCAGTAGGACTTCGGCTCGGGGTTGAGCCAGTAGACGTGGCGCGCCTTCTTGCGCATCTCGGCGATGACCCAGGCGTTGGAGGAGTGGTAGTTGTTGCGGGCGTCACCGAGGAGGACGACCGTCGTGCGGGGCGAGATGTCACGGGCATGGTCCTTCCAGAACGCCTCGAAGGCGTGGCCGTAGTCGGAGTGCCCGTCGATCCAGATCACGTCGGCCTCGGTGTTGACCCGGTGCACCGCCTCCGCAATGTCCTCCACGCCCTCGAAGTACTCGGTGACCTCGTCGATCCCATCGATGAACACCCACGCCCGCACCTTCGAGAACTGGCCCGAGATGGCGTACACCAGGTGCAGGGTGAAGCGGGCGAACGCCGCCACCGAGCCCGAGATGTCGGCGAGCACGATGATCTCGGGCTTCGACGGTCGGGGGAACTTGAACTTGGGCTCGGCGGGCACCCCCCCGTAGGACAGCGAGTGGCGCACGGTGTTGCGGAAGTCGAGCGGGCCCTTGCGGCCGTGGCGGCGCTTGCGCGCCAGGCGCACGGCCAGCTTGTGGGTGAGGGGCTGGAGCGCCTTGCGCAACGATGTCAGCTCGTCGCGCGACGCATGCATGAAGTCGACGTCCTCAGGCAGCGGCTTGCGCAGCGTCTTGGCCATGGCCTTCGCGCCCCGATCGGCGACCAGGCGCCGACGAATCTCGGCCTCCACCTCCTGGCGGAGCTTGGCGATGCGCGCCTCGTACTCATCCTTGAGCAGCCGCTCCTCGAGCCCCGAGAGCTCAGAGTCACCGGTCTGGGAGTGCCCAGCCTCCATGAGGCGCGACAGCACCCCGTCGAGATCGAGGTTCCGCAGCGTCCGGTAGAGGTAGTAGGTGCCACCCACCGGACGCCCTGGCTCCATCCCTGCGTACCGCTTCACCGCGGCGCGTGCGATGGCGGCGAGCACCGCCTGGTCCCCGTGCATCAGCGCCTTGTACAGCATCTCGGCCAGCTCTTCGGGGGTGAGCCCCTCCATGGCCCCACCCTGGCCCTGCTGGCCCTGCTGCTCGGACCAGATCTGGTCCATGAGCCTGGCGACATCGTCATCGGCGCCGTTCTCCCCCACCTTGTACTCTGGCCCCCGCATCGAGAAGTAGACCTCGAAGACCGTCTCGAACGCGCGCCAGTGCGAGTTCGACTTCACGAGGGTGGCGGCGAGGGCGTACTTGAACGCCTCTCGGTCCTCGAGCGGGATATGGCGCACCGCCTCCATCGCATCGAGGTTCTCGGTCAGCGACACAGGCAGGCCGGCGGCACGCAGCTCGCCCACGAAGCCGTTCAGCAGATCAAGCATGCACCCTCCGACCGGCCGGACCAGCCGCGCCCAATGTTCGTCGCGCCCATGACACCCTCTCAGCTCGATGCCGGACGACGACATCCGTCCTCGTCAGCAGTCGCCACTGCGACCATTGTGCGACAGTCCTCGGTCGCCGTCGTCATCGAGCGCATCCCTGCGTGGATCTCAAAGGCTTCAGCGGAAGGCCACTGTGCAGCACAAGGCTACACGAGTGCCAGATCCATGCTCGGCTGGGACCGCAGCGATGCGTCCTCGTCTCCGAGGCGACTCCACCCCGGCTGGCAGCAGCCCACGGGCACCTGCCAGCGCCACGGGCTGTGCCCCGGGTGATCGGCCACCCGGTCTCACCGGTCCCCGGTCACGGAGGGAGTGCGGACACTCCCTCCCCCACAACAGGCACCGGCGGGTCTCAGGGTGGACCGGGGTGGCCCCGTCCACCACGGTCGGTGCCGTCGTGGTCACATGGCCTGGTGGGCGGTGAAGTAGGCGGCGAAGCCGATGAGCATCACACCGAAGATCTTGCGGAGCCTCACGGCCGGGAGGTGGCTGATGAGTCGCGACCCCACGATCGCGCCAGGCACTGCTCCCGAGGCGAAGGCGAGGGCGACGCCCCAGTCGATGTGGCCGAGGGCCCAGTGAGTGATGAGCGTCGGGATGGACAGCACGGCTATGACAACGAGGCTGGTCCCCGCACTCTCTGGCATGGTCAGGCCGAGGACGAGCACGAAGAGCGGGACCAGCAGGAAGCCCCCCCCGTTGGCGAGCAGGCCGGTGAAGAAGCCGATCCCGGCGGCGGCGCTGATCACGAGCGGAGCGCGACGCCGCGCCCGGCCGGCGAGCTGGGTCTCGGAGGTGATGGGAAGCAGGATGCGCGCCCCGACGATGGCCAGGACGAGCCCGGAGGCGATGAGCAGCGCCTTGCCACCGACCGATCCCGACAGGAGGGCGCCGACGACCGTGGCGGGAGCACCGCCAACGATCGACCAGCGGGCAACCTCACGGTCGACCTCCCCGCGGCGGACGTAGGCGCTTGCACCGGCGATGGCGGCCGGGATGGTGGCCGGCAGCGGGGCGGCCACGGCGATGAGGCCGGGGACGCCTAGCAGCCCGAGCACGGGTGTGGCGAAGCTAGAGCCACCGACGCCGAAAAGACCGAACAGCACGCCAATCCCGGCGCCGGCGGCTGTCACCTCGGGCCAGGGCGGCATCAGGCCACGGGGCCGGGCGAGCCGTCAGCCATGTTGGCGTCGAGGCCTGCGCATGCCACGCCTGGGGACCGCCAGGGAGGTGGGCGACGAAGGAAGGCTGGTCCCGGATGAGCGCAGCGGCCTCGGCAAGGTGGCGACTGGACCGGCCGGCAGCGACGACATCGCTGTGTCGGGGGAGGGGCCCCACGTGGGCCGGTCAGGCCGTCGCCGGCGGCGGCTGGCGTCCCGGGGGCGTTGACGTCGTGGGGATCGGCGCTGGCGGCGCTCATGACGCGCTGCGGACGAGCTTGAAGGGGGTCGGGGTCGCTGCTGCGGTCCACGTGGAGACGAAGTTGTAGCGGTCGCCGCGGATGATGGTCCGGCGGTACTCGAGGGACTGCTGGCTGATGAAGGTGTGCCGGTCGACGCCAAATGCCGGTTGGCGGGCGCCGAGGCCAAGTGCACGGGCGTCGTCTCGATCGGGAAGGACCGGCTGGACCCGTTCCTCGCCGCGCTCGGGGCGCACACCGCACCGGTTCCACAGCTCGACGTAGAGCGCCGTGTGGGTGAAGTCCGCCTCGAGGAGCGGACGTCCGAGCGAGGCTGGCAGCCACACCTGGTCCAGCGCAAGGGGCACACCCGCGGCGAGCCGGACGCGGTCGAGGAGGATGAGCGGATCGCTGGGGCCGAGACCGAGGAGCTCGGCGATGCGCGGATCTCGCCGCTCCTCCAGAAGACGGACCACGCTTCGCTGCTCGACGCCGCGTGCCTCGATCGACTCGAACAGGCTGTACAGGGCGCCAGATGGCTGCTCGAACTCCGCTAGCCGCACGAACGTCCCCTTGCCGCGCTGGCGGTCGAGGCGGTCGCTCAGCCGTCGGACAGCCTCCCGAACGGTCTGGCGGCTCACCCCGTAGGTGGCAGTCAGCTCTGCGTCGGTGGGGAACTGACCGGTGAACACGTCAGCCGCCATGCGCCGTTCGAGCTCAGCCTGGAGCTGAGCCCACAGCGGGAGCGGGCTGGAGCGGTCGAGCGCCCGGGGCGCACCATCGTCCTTGACTGCGTGGACCATGGCCCCCATAATGTACGCTCAATCTAACGATCGGACAAGTACCGATCCGTCCCTGAGGAGGGCCCATGGTCGAGGTCGTGCCGATCGAGACGCCTGGCCTGGGCGATCGCAGCTATCTGGTCCACGACGGCAAGGTCGCCGTTGCCATCGACCCGCAGCGTGACATCGCCCGGGTGCTCGAGATCGCCGCTGCCGCCGAGGTGGCCATCACCCACGTGGCCGAGACGCACATCCACAACGACTACGTCACCGGCGGTCTCGAGCTGGCCCACCGCACCGGCGCCATCTATGTCGTGGCGGGAGCCGACGACGTCGACTACGACCGCCACGCTGTCGGCGACGACGACACGGTCACGGTCGGGTCCTTCTCGTTGCGCGTCCTGGCCACGCCGGGCCACACCGCCAACCACCTGTCATACGTGGCGGTCGCCGACGGCCACCCCGTCGCGGTGTTCACCGGTGGCTCACTGCTCTACGGCACCGTCGGGCGGACCGACCTCGTGAGCGCAGACCTCACCAGCGAGCTGACCCGTGCCCAGTACCGCTCCGCTCATCGTCTCGTAGCCGATCTGCCTGGTGATGTCCCGGTGTGGCCGACGCACGGGTTCGGGAGCTTCTGCTCCTCCGCCAAGTCGTCCGGGGCGAGCACCTCGACGATCGGCGACGAGCAGCGCACCAACCTGGCCCTCACGGTCGAGGACGAGGACACGTTCGTGGAGCACCTCCTCGGGGGGCTCACCGCCTATCCCCGCTACTACGCGCAGATGGCACCGATCAACCGGGCCGGTCCCGCCCCTGTCGACCTGAGCCCTGTCGCGACCGTCGACCCCGTTGAGCTCCGCCGCCGGGTCCACGCCGGCGAGTGGGTCATCGACCTGCGCGAGCGCCGCGCCTTTGCCCGCGGCCACCTGCCCGGCACCGTCTCCGTCGAGCTCGGCGACCCGTTCGCCACCTACCTGGGGTGGGTCCTGCCGTGGGGGTCGCCGATCACCCTCATCGGGGAGAGCGTCGGCCAGGTCGCCGAGGCCCAGCGGGCATTGGTCCGCATCGGCATCGACCGTCCATCGGGCGCCGCGCACGGCACCATCGAGAGCGTCGCCGGCGGCCACGCCACCAGCGCCTATGAAGTCGCCGACTTCGCCGATCTAGCCTCGGCGCTCAGCGCTCACCGGCCGTTGACCGTCGTCGACGTCCGCCGCCCCGACGAGCGCTCCGGCGGCGGGATCAGAGGCTCGGTCCACATCCCGCTCCACGAGCTCGCCGATCGGATCGGCTCACTTCCCTCCGGGCCGCTGTGGGTCCACTGCGCCAGCGGTTTTCGGGCCAGCATCGGCGCGAGCATCCTCGACCGGGCCGGGCGCAGCGTCGTGCTCATCGATGACGGCTGGGAGCGCGCCGTACAAAGCGATATCCCGGTCGATGGCGTCCAAGGCCGCCCTCCGAGCGACCAGTGACTGGGCGACCGATGGCCAGCGCGAGGCGCGACATCGTGCGCTCCATCGGTCGAGCCGAGTGCCGAGCGCGCGAGCAATCCGCCCACGAGGGCCGGCCCGCCGCACGGCGAGTACTGTCGCTGTCACTCTTTCGAGCTCGCCCAGTGTCTCGGAGGACATCGGCCACGGGGTCTACGTCCAGATCTCACGGCGATCGAGGGGATGCGCTGCTCGACAGCGCTCGTCGGCGTCGGAGCGATCTCGGCCACCACCGTGTGAGCGCTGCTCCACCGTCGCCGTGATCGCCTGGGCCACGTCACCGTCAGTCTCGCCGGCGCATCGACACCTGTCGAAGGGAGTGGTGGCCGGGATGCGGGTGGCGTCCTACGGATGACGTCTCCGCGTTGGGACGCTGGCCGGAGGGGGCAGGATCGCTCGTCGTGGGGGCCACCGAGAGGGCCTCGCCCCAGACCGCCTCGCCCCAGACCGCCTCGCCGCCGCCGTAAGGAGCAGCGCTCATGACAGACGTCGTCATCATCGGAGCCGGCCACAACGGTCTGGTCGCCGCCTGCTACCTGGCGATGGCCGGCCGCCACGTCACCGTGCTCGAGACCCTGGCGCGACCCGGCGGCGGGTCGAGGACCGAGGAGCGACCGGGACTGCCCGGGTACCGGTTCGACCTGCACTCGGCGGCGCACAACATCATCAACATGACCTCGATCCCCGACGAGCTGGACCTCGCCGGAGCGGGCCTCGTCTACCAGCAGATGGACCCGTTCTCGGTGGCGGTTCTCGCCGACGCCCGCCGCGTCCGCTTCCACCGCTCGATCGATGCCACCGTCGACTCGATTGCCGCGACCGACCCCGTCGAGGCGGCCGCCTACCGCGCCTTCCTCGACGCCGCCGACCCGATCATCACCGCGATCATGCCTGCCATCCGCGGCGAGATGAGGCTCCGGGAGCTCCCGACAAGGCTGTGGGCCGTCGCTCGGGTGCTGCAGGCCGGCCCGATGCGCCAGGCCCGCGACCTGCTCTCCCCCTACGACACCCTCCTGCGACGCTGGCTCCCGTCAGATCTCACGCGCGCCCCGATCTCGGCGTTCGCCGCGCATGCCGGCGTCGGCCCGACCGTGCCCGGAGGGGCGCTGTACGCGTTCTGGCAGCTCGCGTATCACCGCTACGGGCAGTGGCACGCGAGAGGCGGCGCGCAGGGCCTCACGGACGCCCTGATGGGGCGCGCGCAGGCGCTCGGGGTCGAGGTCCGCTGCTCGGCGCCGGTCACCGCCATCGAGCACCGCAGCGGCGCCGTCACTGCTGTGGTCATCGGAGACGGCGAGCGGCTCACCACGACAACGGTGATCTCGGCGGCCCACCCCAAGACGAGCCTGCTCGAGCTCCCGTCCCCATCCCTGAGCGGAGCGGTCGTGACCGATCTCGGCGCCGCCCGCCAGGGCAACGTCGTCCAGGCCCTCATCCATGTCGCCACCGACCGGCTCCCCGCCTACCCCGACGCCCAGCCGGCGGACTGGACCGGTCTGCAGAGCTACGTCGACCGCCTCGACGACCTCTCCCACGCCTGGACCGCCTCTGAGGCCGGCATCCTCCCCCACCCCGCCCCGCTCTACGCGTTCACCACCTCCGCCCTCGACGAGACCCTCGCACCCCCCGGGCACCACACCGTCTACCTGGCGTGCCCGGCCGCCCCCGCCAAGGTCCAGGGCGGGTGGCCGGCGGCGACGAAGCGGTTCGTGGACGACGCCATCACCACTGTCGAGTCGCGCGCCCCCGGCTTCACGTCGAGCATCATCGGCGTCGCCCCGTTCACCCCTGACCTCATGGAGTCCGAGGAGGGCTGGCCCGGCGCGCACCCCATGCACCTCGACATCGCCCTCGACCAGCTCGGGCCGTTCCGGCCGACCCGCGGCCTTGCCGACCATCGCACGCCGATCGCTGGGCTCTACCTCTCCGGCGCAGGGACCAGCCCCGCCGGCGGTATCGCCGGCACCCCTGGCAAGCTCGCCGCCAGGGCCGTCATCTCCGACGGATCGAAACGCAGATGACGAGGCCCCACGGCTCCGCTGACCATCTCCTCGATGCCTGTGCGGCGCCGGGCGGTGCTCGTCGGTGCAGGCGGCGCCAGATGGCGGCGGGCGCGAACAGGCTCATGCGCCGATGAGGACCACCCCAACGTAGGCGATGGAGCCAACAAGGACCCATGACAGGAGGCCGAGCAGCAGTGGGCGTCCGCCGACCCTGCGCAGCTTGGCGGCGTGGACGCCGGTGCCGAGCCCGACGAGGGCGGCAGCGAGCGTGATGTCCTGGGCGACTTTGAGCGGGTGCAGCCAGCCCACAGGCATGGCGCCTGAGCTGCGGATCGCGATCGCAACAAGGAAGCCGGCCACGAACAGGGGCAGGAGCGGCGGCCGCCGCACTGGGGTCGCAGCCGCTGCGGCGCGCACTGCGCTACCGCCGGAGGGTGCCTCGACTGCTGGGGCGGTGCGACGTCGGCGGGCGAGGCCTACCCCGGCGACCATCGGGGCCAGCAGCACGACGCGGGTCAGCTTGACGATGACCGCCGCCCGCACCGCGGTGCTCCCCGCTCCCGCTGCGGTGGCCACCACCTGACCGACGTCGTGGACACTGGCGCCGACCCAGGACCCGAACGACGCTGGGCTGACAAGGCCGAGCGGCCCCCGTAGGAGGGGGAGCAGGAGGATCGCCAGGCTTCCGCACAGCGTGACAAGGGCGATGCTGAACGCGACCTCCTCCTCCTCGGCGTCGGCGACGCCTTCCATCGCAGCCACCGCCGACGCCCCGCAGATCGAGAACCCGGTGGCGATGAGCAGGGAGAGGCTAGGGGTGAGGCCGAGCCGGCGGCCGAGCCATTGGGTGCCAAAGAACGTGATCGCGACGGTGGTGACGACCACGGCCACGGCGGGCCCGCCGAGGGAGATGACCTGTGCGATCGCGAGCTGGAAGCCCAGCAGCACGACCCCAGCCCGCAGGAGCCGCTTGGCGGCGAAGTGGGCACCGTCCCGACTCCACGCCGGGACCAGGCCCAAGTTGGCGAGGACGGCGCCGATGACCACTGCGACCACGAGGGGTGACAGGGAGGCGACGAGATGGTTGACGCTGAACGCGATTGCGACGCAGACACCAACAAGGGCAAGGCCCGGCCCGTCTCTGCGGACCAGGCGGGCCGCACCCGGTACCCGCGGCTGCCCCTTCGGGCGCAGAGGATCCAACTCGGCTGTTGGGATCAGGTCTTCGAGGTCGGGCGCGTCGTAGCTCATAGGAGCACTGTCCACCCGACTCCACACTTGCGGTAGGGGCCCACGACCTTCAAGGGTAGAGGTCTGACCTATGCCTGCGGCGAGCAGGCCCAGCCCGTTCTCGGCGGCCCTCACCGCACCGGTGGCGCCAGCGCCGCGGAGGACGAGCAATCCTCCCCCGCCAGGCGGGCCAGGGCGTCAGCCCACCGCGAGCGGGCTCGGCGGGGGCGGAGACATGGACAGGGTTCCCAAGGCTCGTTCCTCTGAAGTCCGGGCCCTGGACATGCTGGCCACGGCCCAACGACCCCCAGGCCAGCCGGACAGCCGGACAGCCGGACAGCCGGACAGCCGGACAGTCGAGGCGGGTGTCTCGCCCTGGCAGTGCCGAGCGTCGGCTACCTCGGTGCCCGACGCTGGTCCGGGTTGCCCCGTCGGGCGGTGCTGATGAGCAACTCAATGGCCTCATCGGCGGCGGAGCCAGTCCTCCACACGGCGCGAAGCCGACGATGGAGATCCAGGCCCTCCACCGGGAGGACAACGAGACGTCCCGATGCCACCTCTGCGGCGACAGCCACCCGGCTCAGCACCGCGGGCCCGGCCCCTCCGCCAACCGCCGTCTTCACCGCCGTTGTGGACCCCAGCTCGATCACGGGCACGGTGGTCCGGAGGCCCGCAGCAGCGAGGGCTACGTCGAGTGCCTCGCGGGTCCCGGACCCCGCCTCGCGCAGCACCAGCGGTGTCGTAGCGACCACCTCGGCCGTGATGGGCCCGCGCCGCCGTGCCCACGGATGGCCCGGGGCGACGACTGCGCAAAGCTCGTCGCCCGCGATGTCACGGGAGCGCAGGCCCCTCGTGTCACCTGGTGACTCCACGAACCCAACGTCGGCCTGGTCGACTCGCACGGCATCGAGCACGCGCGACGAGTTCATGACCTCGAGCTCGACCGCCGTACCGCCTCGCTGAAGAGGCGCCAGCCACCCGGGGAGAAGGAACTCAGCAATGGTGTAGCTCGCAGCGACGCGCAGGTGCCCCCCCCTCCGGGAGCGGATGGCGTCCACACCGCCCTGGAGCGAGCGGGCGGCGCTCATGACTGTCGCTGCCCACTCGGCCACGAGCAGCCCATCGGCGGTCGGCACTGATCCCGTCGGAGACCGGGTCAGAAGGCGCACACCGAGCCGGCGCTCGAGGTTCCGGATCCTTGAGCTCGCCGACGGCTGGGCGATCCCGTGGGCCTCGGCCGCCCTGGAGAGGCTGCCCAGATCTGCGACGGTGCAGAACAGGTCCAGGGCGCCGAGGTCCGGGAACGTCGCAGGCAGAGGCACCCACCCGACCGTAGCGATCCCGTCGGGGCGGGATGACCGGTCATGCCCGGGGAAGGAGGTTCTGCTAGACGCACCACACCGTCTCATCTGGTGGCGCGCTGGCGCCGGACGGCGGCGCGAGGCGCCGGGGGCGTCAAGCAGGGCAGGTGACGCCAGCCCAGAGCCTGGAGGAAAATGTGGATAGCGATGAATGCTCGAGCTTCGACGCCCGTACATCCTCATATGCACACTCGGACGGTCTCAACCGGTCTTGTCGGCGTCGCTGCTGCGGCAGCCATCGTGGTCGGGGGCTGTGGCAGCTCGTCGTCGAAGTCCTCGGCGAGCACAGCCACGAGCGGCACACCGGCGCTGGCACCCGCAGCCGCCCCTCCCACGAAGGTCACCGGCACCGTGTTCTCACCGGAGAGGGGCTCGGTCCAGGGCATCAGCGGCAAGGGCATGATCGTGGACCTGGCATTCAAGTCGGCTGATGCTGCGGCCATCCAGGGATCGTTCCGGCTCGGCGGAGCGCTCCCCAGCCCAGCCGCTGCCGTGAAACCCGGGCACAACCCGGCGTTCCCCGGTCTGGTCGTCACACTGAGCACGACTGCGGTGGGCAGCGGTGGGCCGGCCGCCAACCTCGCGAACCTTTTCCAGATCGTGAGCACCTCGAGGCAGGCCGACGGGTCGACCGAGGTCTGGGCAACCTGGACCAATGCCAAACCCGGCTTCGGCATCGACGTCGACAGCCAGCTCGACGCCTACACCGTGACTGGCGACGCCCCCGACGTTGTCCCGGCGAACCGCTCGACCATGGCGCTGACGTCGAACCTGATCACCGTGCCGTTCCACCTGGCAGGCCCGAAGCCGACCCCGCCACCCTCGACGACCGCCGCGCCGTGAGCCGCTGATGGGCGGCCTCAGGCTCCTCCGATCGGCGCCCAGGACCAGCCCCTTGGCGACCGACGACGGGCTGCGTGCCGCCTACAACGCCCACGGGCCCGAGCTGTATGGCCTTGCGCGTCGCGCCCTCGACGACGACGGCCGGGCCGAGGAGGCTGTTCAGGAGACGTTCCTGCGGGCCTGGCGGGCCGGTGAGCGCTTCGACCCGGAGATCGCCTCGCTCCGCACGTGGCTGTTCTCAATCTGCCGCAACGTCATCGTGGACACCGCCCGCGCCCGATCAGCCCGTCCCCTGACGGTCGTCACGCCTGATGACCATGTCACCCCCGATGACCACGCCACGTCCGATGACCACGCTGTCGAGGATGACATCGATCTGCGGATCCGGGGCTGGCAGGTCGAGGAGGCGCTTCGACGCATCAGCGACGATCACCGCACGGCGATCGTGAAGACGTACTACGGGGGCCGCAGCGCCGCCGAGGTGTCAGCGGAGCTGGGCGTGCCGGTCGCTACCGTCCGCACCCGTCTGTTCTACGGGCTGAAAGCCCTGCGCCTGGCTCTCGAGGAGATCGGATGGGACGATGACTGACGCATGTGGGGCGTGGCGTGGACTGCTCGCCGCATATGCCCTCGACCAGCTTGACGAGGCTGGGCGCACCTCGGTCGAGGCGCACCTCGAGGGCTGCGAGCGTTGCCCGAGCGCGCTCGCGGAGCTGGCCATGCCGGCCCACGCGTTGGCCGCGGCCACGGCCGACGGTGCTACCCGTCCGGCCGGCTCGGTCCCCGGACCGCTCGGACCGGCGGTCATGGCCCGAGTCACCGCCGAGTCCTCGACGCGCGACCGCCGCCGTCAGCGGACCATCGTCTTGTCGTCTGCCACCGTCGCAGCTCTCAGCCTTGGGCTCATCGCCTCACTTGCGCTGCTTCGACCCGCCGCCCACCGCTCCGGTCAGGAGATCGCGCTCAGCGGTCGCACAGGTGTGGTCTCCCGCGTGGTGCTCGACCGGCGGCCATGGGGCACGCAGCTCACCGTCACCGCCAAGGGCCTGACCCCGGGCTCGGTGCACGCCGTGTGGATGTCGAGCGCGGACGGTCACCACACATCGGCGGGCACGTTCACCGCCGTGCAGGACCGCCGGGTGCGCGTCGTCCTCGCGGCCGCCGTCCCCGCCGATCAGTCGGTCGCAGTCGGCATCAGCGACCCCAGCGGAGCTACCGTCGCCGAGGGCCGGCTCCACTGAGGCCCCTCGTGGTGCGCCATCGTCGGAGCACGCCTCGCCCAGAGCGAGGGGCGCCCGGGCGGTCTCAGGCGATGCAGCGCCCTCGACAGCATTCACCCATGTCCTCCGACCATCTCGCTGCGACAGGTGAGGGCCTCCTGGCGAGCCGCAGGGGCCGACTGCTCCCTCCCTCACACAACGACCGAGCTCTGTTGCGCGCCTGCGGGCGGGCTGCACCGACGAGACGAGACGGTGGCGGAGCCAAGCCCG
>JAABUZ0100007497.1_pt1 | contig 13141 bp, 25 predicted proteins | sample 5562091 | NCBI WGS metagenome assembly JAABUZ01 (sample SAMN12813069, study PRJNA571459) | rock metagenome | isolation source: Antarctica rocks | place: Antarctica: Victoria Land, Linnaeus Terrace sud | collected 2015-12-21 | reverse complement strand
CCTGCCGCGCGCTGGTGCTCGGGCGCGCGCCCGCTCCCGCCCTCGCCCGGACGCCGCCGCCGGGGCGGGTCCGGCTCGGCGTCGGCGTCGGGCGCCGGGTCGACAGAGCCGCCCGGGTCAGCTGCGGGCGCGGGCTCGCTCGCGCCGGACCCGCCGCCCTTGCGCGGCTCGTCCGCCTTGGCCTCGCCCTTCACCTTGGAGCCTGCGGCAGCCATAGGGCGCGTTTGAGTCCATACCCCTGCCGTGCTCACCTGGGCAGCACCAGCTCGCTGGCACTCCTGCTCGCATAGGCAGGGACGGCGCAGCGCGTCTTGACCAAGCCTGATAGAGGCCAAGGACCCTTGCAAAAAGCACAGTGCAGACTCGAGCGTTGTTTTGGCTGGCGTTGGGCAGCGGCCCCTGCCTGGCTCATCCAAGACGTCCTCGGCAACGGACACTGCGTGCGCCATCACGTCCTCGTGTCCTGACTCAGTCGGTCTCTCGGGGAGCTTGCCGCTGGCCAGCGGGTGCGCCGCCAGGCCGGCGCCCTGCTTCTCCCCTTCCGCTGGTCCCTTTGCCTCTGCACCAAGGCACGTACTTCAAAACGCCTGAGCTCGCCAGCCACACAACAAAATAGACTTTCTCCAGCACGTTGCTGCAGGCGCTGTGAAGTCCCAAAGAGGCTGAGCAAGCGCGCCTGCCGAAACAGCGCCATGCTCCGTGTACTCCAGCTTGTCGGTTGCAAAGGCCTCCTCCTCTTTCGCGGCTGCCTTTGTGTCCTGAAACCAAAGCACGTGCACTAAGCTCTCAACTGTTGCAATATAGCTTGAGCTGTGCAGGGAGGCAGTCGCGCAGTCTGTTCAACAGCTTTATTAGGTGAGCAGCTTGATTGGATCACTACAGTAAGGTGGAGACGGGAGCGAAGCCTACATAAGCGGAGACAGTTCCCTTGCACAGGCATGAAAGCGGACCTGCGCCATGGTTGACGATGCGCTGTTAGCGAACCACAATGCGCGCACTTGAACGGGCACACTTAACAGGGATACAGCCACAAAAAGCGCGGAGAAGTTGCAAGTTGTGCTATTCGTACTGCGACAAGAGCCTGATGACAAGACCCCTGAGCAACCCTGGTTGGCCTTGGTAGGCTGCAGCAGCACTGTGAGAGTCCTGCTTTACACTTGAAATTGCCGTGTACACACACGGTTACTCAATGCACGACAGTCCGAGCTAAAGGCCCCAACTGACGCCTGCAGCGCGCCTATGGCACTGCTTGCCCTGCGCTCCTTCACAGACGTCGTTGACGCTTTTGCAGACTCCATCGCCAGCCAAAATGGTGCGCTGGAACCTATTCATGCCCGCTATGTCTGTCCCACTGCTGAGAGTCAGGTGCTGAGATGCTCTGCGAGCGTGCAGGGGAGGCCCTGCGGCACCTCCTCGCTGTGGGCTTGCCTGATGCACAGGCGGCTGTGTTTGAGGTCCGCTCCCACTGGCTAGGTGCCTGCATCTGCACAAGCTCAGTGCCTGCAGTGTGTGATGCCAATCTCGAGCTCGGGCCCGACGCTGTGGGCGCAGAAAGTCCGGAACCGGCCGGCCTGGGACCCCGCGCCAGAGTGCCGCAGCCGGCTGCGGCAGCGGCTGCGCGGCGAGAGCGCGTGGGAGGAGGTCGTGGGCGCGCACTGCGCGATGCGCGCCGCGCTGGTGCAGGGCAACGGCGCCGCGGCGTATGCGGCGCTGGAGGCCGCGGTCATGCCCTTCAACAAGGTAATGCGTCACACTCTGGGCACGGGCGCCCTCTGCCTTGCCTCTGCACTGCAGCCCCCGGACCTCGGCGCTCGTTCCCTGAGCAGCAGAATCATGCACGCTTCTTCAGCTTCCGGCGTGCGTGGCGCGGGCGGAGTGCGAAGTGGGGCCGCGAGCGTGCGCAGCTGTTCCGCGAGGAGACAGGCGCGTGGCTGGTCAAGCCGATGTCCGGCATGGCGCGCGCGCTCTGCGACGTGGCGGCCGCCGCGGACGCCTCGGCCCGGGCGCGCCCGGGCAAGCAGACGTGCCTGGAGAGCGCCGCCGCGCACCTCAGGACGTTCTTCAGCTCCGCGATGCAGGGGGCGGGTGCGCGCCCGGCCCGCCTGGGGCACCAGCGGGCACCTGCTCTGCGGACGTGAGGCGCCTCAACAGTATGTCGAACACATTCATGTATTGACGCAGGCCTGCAAACTGCCTCAATGCTGCCCCCGCGCTGCAACGCCCCAGCGTGTCATGTCGCGCTGTCGCGGCGCGGGTGCTTGCTGCTGCGCGAGCCCGGGCGCGCCGGCAGTGCTGCCGGTGGCAGTGCCGGCCCGGGCGGGCCGCGCCCGAGGCGGCGCTGCCGGCCGCCCCGCAGGCAACATGAACCGCCGGCTGGCCGCGCTGGACAACGTGATCCTGCAGATCAAGATCCACTTCCGGCTCAACACGCTGAACAACTGCAAGAGCCTGATCAACAGCACGCGCTCGCCCAGCTTCCTCGCCTTCGACCGCTTCCCGGCCGCGCAGCGCGTGACGTTCCGCTACTACGTCGGCCGCCTGGCCATCTTCGACGAGAACTATGTGCGCCGCCGCGCCCGCATCAGTCCACTCCGAGGCGCTGATTATATTGAGTGAGTAATCTTATGTGCAGGTGCACTGAGGCTGCATGGTGCATGGAACTGCTGGCAGCATGGAGCGTGGTAATGTCTCAAAGGCTACTGCTCAGGTCTGACAGTGCTTAAACGGCTCCAGTCTGCGGCGCTCCCAGGCGCATGACTTTGCAGGAGGGGCCCCCTGCATCGCCACACCGTCGCGCCTGGCAGGCTCAGCCCACACACGCTTGCTCGTAAGGCGCACATGCAATCTCCTACCCTCCGAAGGGCCTGTGTGCCGCGGGGTTGCTGCAGAGCGAGGCAGCGGAGCACCTGACGTATGCGTTTGAGCACTGCCACAAGCGCGCGGCCGCCAACCGCGCCGCCATTGCGGGCGTCCTGGTCCCGCTGCGCATGCTGCTGGGCGCGCTGCCGGCGCCCGGCCTGCTGGAGGCGCACGGGCTGACGCTGTACGCGCCCTTTGTGGAGGTGGGACGGGGTCCCACCAGGATAGGGTAGGGCAGGGCTATGGCGAAAGGGTCCCACTGGGACCCTTCCGCACGAGGCAGTGCACGCGCATGTCACGTTGGAAGCGGGCCCTGGGTGCATTGCGTGTGCGCTGTGCATGCTTGCGTGCAGCTGAGAGCGCCGCGAGCGCCTGGGTGCCGCGAAGCTGGCTGGCGCAGCTTGGGCATGTAGCTGCTGAGCGAGGCTGTCCCGAGCCTATGAGGGCCATGGAGGCTGCCTGCATGATATTAGCAGAACCTCTTCGCATGCATGGGCACTGCTCTGAGTCCCATGCTACAGTGCTTAGTGCACTTGCCTGGCTGCTGTAGCTGGATGCCCGGGCGCTCTGCTCACCTTGCATGTGACATGCACATGAAAAGACCTCATGAGGCGTTGAGTGGCCGAGCTTGCGTGGACTTGTGCATGCATGGACGATCAAGACAGCTCCCGTGTCTACGATGCGCCTGAACCTGGCAGCCCGTGAAGCGAGGCACTAAAGCACTGGCCGGCTCATGCGGACCCTCTGGCGAGGAAGACGCGCCGCGCAGATGGATTGGACGCGCTGCGCAGATAGACTGGACGCACTGCGCAGATAGGCGACTGACGGCGCCGCCGCCGCGCAGGCGATGCGGACGGGCAGCGTGCGGCAGCTGAACGAGGGCCTGCAGGCGCACCAGGGCGCGTTCATCCGCGCGGGCACATACCTGCTCATGGAGAAGCTGCGGCAGGCGGTCTGCCGGCGCCTGCTCAAGCGCGTGTGGCTGCTGCACCGCGAGGCCGACCCCGACAAGGCGCACCAGCTGCCGCTCGGTGCGCGCCGCCCGCCTGCGCGCTCCGCGCGCGGCCGCCCGCGGCGTGGCTCCCGAGAGTCCATCGAGCGTGTCCCGCAAAGGGGCCTGTATGATGCAGCCAGCCAGCCAGCTTCTCGTGATGGAAGCTTGACTTGCAAATGCTTGATTTGGTCCTTACGTGGAATATATTTGAAAGCGGCTGCACAGGCACTGGCGGCTGATGCGCGGGCCGTGGCGCGCAGGCAAGTTCCAGGCGGCCCTGGCCGGGCAGGGCGTGGAGATGGACATGGACGAGGTGGAGTGCCTGGTGGCCAACCTGGTCTTCCGCGGCCACGTCAGGGGCTACCTGTCGCACCGGCACCGCGTGGCCGTGCTGTCCAAGCAGGACGCCTTCCCGGCCATGTCCGCTTCCATGCTGTCCGACCCCGCTATTTGAGCAGGCGCCGCGGTGCGCAGCGCTGCGGCTGGTTGCCACATTTTGCAGCTAAACAACTCCCCCCTTTGAACTGTGTGAACATTTGTATAGAGTTAGCTTCTGTCTGCTGCTGCGCTTCTGTGTGTCGAACAGTCTGTTACAAGCATGCGGTGCACCGCCACCGCAAGCAAGCTAGCCTGGAGGCTCTGCAGGTTCGCGCTTGCGCTTGCTCGCGTTGCGGCACCGCTCGCTGCAATACCTGCGACACGCCGTGCGTGTGAGACGCTGGGCCAGGGCTGAGACAGTGTAGCTTTAAAGGCGTGTGCGCATCGCGCATGCCTTATTTCGTCCCAGCAGCGCTCCCACTTTTTCCTCCACGTGATGGGCAGGCCGCACTCCGCGCAAGTCTTACTTGGCAGATCGCCCTTCTTCACTGCCTTGCCACCTTTCCTTGATGCTGATTGGCTCAGCTTGGCCACACCACCCACGTCTGCTCTGACAGTCAAGCACAGCCGCAGCATCCCTGAAGCTTTGCAGCCTGCCTGGACTTTCCTTGCTTAGAACCACGCTGCCTCCCCAGCCTCTCCAAACAAGTCAGTTACCTGTTTAGGCGCAGTACCTTTGGACAAACAAGGAAAGAAAATTCTCTAAGAGGCCAGTCCTAGCAAGGAACCCATCTCCTAGGTGGCCCGAGACACTGGGCGCGAGCGGCTTGCAGGGAGCTTGCTCCAGCACAGAGTTGGGCAGCCATGGGCGCCCCCAAAGTCGACCAGGCCTATGTCAAGGCTGTTGCAGCCGCTCGCAAGGACATACAGACGATGCTCGGCAAGGAGAAGTCAACCCCACTCTTCATCAGGCTTGCCTTCAGCGACGCGCTGACCTTTGACAAGGCGACCAATACCGGTGGCGCCAATGGCAGCATCAGGCAAGCTTTGTTTACAGTGACGATGCTCTCCTGTCTTCCCTGGCTCTCCAGCGGCAGTGTGGCCAAGGATCCGTGCTTGAAAGCAGAGCCTGGTCTATGACTTAGCTCCCACATGAGGCTGCAGCACAGTCTCCTACGTCGCTTGGTCACCATGGGACCCGCACAGGACGCGCAAGGAGCTGGAGCACCCTGGCAACGAGGGTCTGGCCGCTGCTGTCTCGCTGCTGAGCGCGGTGAAGAGCAAGCACACAGCGCTGAGCTTTGCAGGTGCGAGCCTCTTGGCCGTAACTGCATTTTCCCTCCTGACTCGCATATGTGCCTTTGCCTGGACTCTGTGTATGGCGAACAGGCGGAGGTTGCCTCCTACAGACTGGCAGGTGTTCATACAGACGCGTGCTTGTTCAGTGCACGGCGCCTGCCGTAAGTTCTGACAAGCTCGTTCGGGCGGCTCACAACCTTGCCGGGGCGCCCCGCAGACCTGGTGCAGCTCGCGGCCGTGGTGGCCGTCGAGGAGGCCGGCGGCCCAAGCGTGCCCCTCGCGCTGGGTCGCGCAGACACCTGGAGCTATCCCCCGCCAGGCCGACTGCCAGACCCCGATGCCAGTGCGCGCCCCCTTGACAGGGGCTGTGCGTGCCGGCAAGTGCGGGCGCTTGGCTCGCCAAGCTTCTGTGCTTGACAGCTGTAGTGACAAACATCAGTTCCTATTATCTTCGGTGGGACAGCCTGATTGAAATGCACCAAGCCTGGACGCCCCCCATGCATGACATGGATGGACAGGCGTGCACGTTGTTGCAGCCTCACTAACACGCTCGATGTCAGCGCTCTGCTCTTCCTAGGGCATGGATGTGTATAGTAACTTCACACGTCTGCATACTGACAGAGAACGGCATGTTAAGGCCGGCTTGAGCTTGGTGTGGCTTCTTGGTTGCGTGAAACTTGCTGTATAAGCCTTCCCAACCTTTCGCTTCACATGCAGGCATGCATGCGGCGACTGCGTGCCGCGCGCGCGCGCGCAGGCGAGGACCCGGTCGCGCACCTGCGCGCGCTGGCAGCCCGGCTGGGCCTGGACATGCGGCGCCTGGTCGCGCTCGCGGGCGCGCACCCGCTGGCCCGCTGGTGGCCAGATGCGCAGCCGCCATACTACCCGCGCCACTGCCACGATGCGTCGCCGCGCTTCAGCAACGAGTATTTCAAGTCCGCCGCAGCCCGCTCTCATTGTGATTTTGCACACGCTAGAGACTTTAATGGCATGTGTGAGCTGGGAGTGATGCCTATGAGTGAGACAAACACAGAATTCCGCATTTGCTTGGTGAAGCCTGCATATGGAGGTTGTCGCTGAGGTTGTGGCCAGGATGCTAGCCAACCACAGAGGCTACGAGCAGTGTAGGTCAAGCGCCGCTGCCGCAGCGCTGAGCGCGTGCGGCGCGTCGAAGTGTGTCGGCCTGCCGCGCCAGGCCGTGCCTGCCGCGCAAGCTGCCGCACAGTCCGCTGAGAGCGGCGCCGCTCGCGCAGGGACGTGCTCAGCGGCAAGAAGGACGCCTGGCTCCTGCGCGATGGGGAGGCAGAGCGGCTGGTCAACGAGTTCGCGGCCGACGAGGCGGCCTTCATCCGGGTGCGCGCAGACTGAGCGGCCTGGAGCGTGTGATGACGCGCCTGCGCTGCACGCGTGCTGCAAGCGGACGGGCATGCGTGCTTCCTGCCCACCGCAGCAGGTTTGTGTGCACTGTGCCCGCTCAGGTCAGGTGAGGTGGCAGTGGGCAGCTCATAATGTCAGGTAGCAGTGCGCAGCTCACAGTGATGGAACAAGGCTTGTAGCTGACACGCGACGGACAGGGCAGCAGGCTCGGCGTTGTGCAAGTCGGGCTGCAGCGCGCTTGAGAGCAGCGGCGTCTCACAGGCGTACGCGGCGGCGCACGAGGCTGTGTCCTGCCTCGGGACGCGCCCGGCCCCGTCGTCCGGCCCCGCGGCGCTGGGCAGCGCCGGCAACGGCGCGAGCGTCCTGGACATGGACAAGGCGACGCTTGTGCAGGCGCGCCGCGTTTGGCCCTGTGGAGACCGCAAGGCGCCTTCGTGCTGAGCTGGCGCACATGCTCGTCCAGCCACTTCGGTGGCGCTCATGCCATGCTGCGCACCCCTGTATTGCCTCTCGCTCGTGTTTGGAGGCGCCTGTGCACAGTCTTCCAGAGAGAGCTGGAGAGCAGGGCCTGGATAGTTTTCCGCTGACAACGTATCAGGCGGGGCAGCGAAGACCGCCCTGCTGTGCAGGTGGCAGTGGGAGCAACGGCGGCAGTCATGGCCGCTGCGGTCATCGCCGGGTTGTATTTCCGCCGCCGCCGCCGGCTGGGCCTGTGATCCCTTCAGCGCGCCTGGTCTATGTCGTCCTCTTGCCTGGGTCTTGCTTGCTGAGGGCCCTGACGTTTTTTGTACATGGCAGCATGCTTGCCGTGCGTGCGGCAATGCAGACGCCCGCTGCATTCTGTTTGTTCCTAGACGACCACGCTTTTGCAGTGTACATGTCAGGGATTGTAGTGTAGGATACCGCTGGGTGGCAGTGAGCTGCTCGAAAAGTGCGCCTGCGCACGTGTGGCTGACCCCACATGCTGTGAAGGCAAGCAGACAGCATTGCAGTGCTCTCAAGGTTAGCCATCTACTTGTTTCACAGATAGGCCAGAGGCTTTCCAAGGCCTGTAAGCCTGGCTGGTGTAGCATGTGCAGGCAGCCACAATGAATGCGCCCTGCTCACCAAACCCCACAGGAATGCGTCACCTGCCTGCACCGTACACAGCCCCCGGTATGCGCAGGCCGCCCTTGACGGCAGCCTCGTCCTCGACCGGCAACCCGGTCCCCGTGACCTCGTTGCCGATGGTGACCCAGAAGTTGTGCAGGTTGTTCTTCCGCCCAAAGATCTCCAGGTATTTGCCTGCGCACCCAAAGAAGCCAAGGGCCCTCGCGCCGCCTGCTTGAGCTCCTGTGCTGCACAGCGGCAGCAGGGTACAGCCTCAAAGCACGAATGCTGAGTCCGAGCGACTTTAGGGTCGTTTACCTTTGTCATACATCATGCTACATCATGCGGGGCAGGCATCACCATGCCGGCGAGCATCATGTCTGAGCTCCTGCCGACCCAGCTGGAGGACACTGCCGCATACCGATGGCCGTAGCTCAGCAGGGAGCCCCGCGGGCCGGCGCGACCGCCGCGCCGGAGCCGCGCGCACCGCCGGGCACCAGCTCCTCGATGAGCTGGTAGATCTCCTCCGGCTTCTGGCTCTGCCCGCGCCGCTCCGCGTAGATCACGTCGCTGCCGACGCTCCGCTGCAGGCCCGGCGGGTCGCGGCCCTTCTTGCCCACCAGGCACACCTCCTGCCGCTCACGCCGGCCACCTCGGCACAGGTGCAAGGAGAAACTTGCACCGAGCTGCTGCTACGGCCTCGGGGAAGGCTCGGAAGCGCCGCACTGGTCGCTGCTGGAGCAGCAGGCGCATCGGTACGTCATTACAGTTTCTTCCAGTGAACAGAGGCACTGCGCATCACCTGCTTGCCGCTGCTCCTGGCGGCGGCCCTGTGCACAGCTGTCACAACTGACACGCCCGCGCGCGCTACGGCGCACAACCGCAGCCGCAGCGGGCCGGCCGCGGGGCGCGGACCTTGGCGTGCTGCAGGTAGTACCCGTGGCTCTTGGCCATGCGCCGGTTGACCGTCATCTTCACCCACACGATCTCGTCAACCATCCTGCGCGCCGGCAGCGCGGCCTTCCCGCCAGGCTCATCAGGCCGGCCTATAGCGCTGGCAGGGAATGGTGGCACGCCTCCACGCAGTTGTGCGCGCGGCGCGGCAGCAGGAGCAGCGAGAAGAGAGCGCAGGCCCAGCCGACGGACGTGCAGGCCCCACGGAGGAGCAGCCGGCCAGGAGGAATGCGCCCATGCGCCCCACTCCCCCTTCAAATCCATGTATGGGCTCCGGGTTGCGATCTACAGTGATCTACATGTCACTTTACGTGTTTGCAAGGCACAGGATCAGCATCGGAACAGGCTGCGCCCGGCCGCCGCACGTGTAGCCCCAGCGGTCGAAGAGGTCGAGCGTGAACTTGTACTTGGCGTTGATGACCCACACGAACAGCAGGCCGTCCGTCTGCAGCTGCGGCACCGGCAGGCTGATGATGTCCGCGTCGGTCAGCTGGCTGTAGCCCAGCGCCACGCCTGCGCGCGCGCGCGCCCATCGGCGCATGCAGGCAGTCTGCACCAGGGCGCTCGGGCGCGCTTGCAGCAGGCGGACAGCGGCCCCAGGCCCCATGCCTCACAGCTCGCGTCTCTGTCTGCGCGCGTAGATGGCCTGCATGCCGAGTGGAAGAGCAGTAGTGCAACCTCAGCGCATGCCACGGTAATGGGCGGGGTGCATGCGGGGCGGCTCGGATGGGCTTGCGGGGCGGCTGAAATGCACACAAGTCAGGCGCCCCCCACTTATGGAACGTGTGGTGCATGTCATTGCAGAGTGTTGGCGGCCAGGGCAGCACCTCCACCTATGTTGAACACCGTCAGCTGCTGCGGGCACATGAAAGCTTCATCCTCCTGTGCGCCTCAGATGTGTGCCCAGCAAAGCAAGGTGTGTGGGGGTGGAGGGTGGCTCCGAGCTGCAATGCCGTGAACTGTCCCCTTCGAGCGTATGTGCATGCGCACAGGCGGCAGGGGGCGCACCCCGCGTCGGGTTGGAGGTGGCCAGCTGCCAGGGCGGGTCCATCATGATGACATCAAACTGCGTACTGGCGATGAGCCGCCGCCAGTCATACGTGGTGACGTTGGCGTGGATGGGTATGCAGTGCGGGGGTACCTGCCGCGCAGCACTCTTATAATGCGCACTTGGATGAGGCCCTTGACGAACTGTGATGCCTCTCTTATTTTGGACTTCACCTCAGGCATGATGCACCGAACGAGTTCCAAGCCTGCACCGTGCGGAAGGTTGCACTGCACTGCACTGCACTGCACTGTGCGGAAGGTAAGATTTGGCAGGCAGGTCACGTTGGCTGAGAAATCATCCTGTCCTTGAAGATGGCGCTGCACATTGCTTCAGCACAGACCTGGCTCACGTCGCTATACAGCAGACACGCCGCCCTGTCTGAGGCACTTGTTGCTCTCACAGCAGGCCTGCAGGAGCCCGGCCGGCACTCGCCAGGCGCACCTGCCACTCGCTGGGGTCCAGGTCGTCAACGCTGCCGAAGGTGTACTCAGCTCCCTCCTGGCCCTGCGTGGGGCTAACCACGCTGTGCCCACAGCAGCTCTGCTTGCGGGTGCAGTCCTTGATGTGTGCAAGGTATGCAGGTCACAAGCACTCAGAGCCATCCCTTTACTTTCAAGCAAGCTTGCTTAGAAAATACACGGCAACTGAGTCGCAGGCACCACTACCGACTGACCTATTGCTTCAAGCGCTTCCGGCAGCAGCTGCATCTTGTTGTATTTTTTGGCCCTTCTCCCTGTCCATGCTATGCAAGCAGTCTGCAGCATACCGGCAGGTCGGCGGGCGCCTGGCCACCAGGCTCCCGGTCGTCCAAGCTCACTGCGACGCCCAGGCCCTGCAGCTGCGCGTTAACGCCCAGGACGCTGGCCCTGTATGCCTTGATCTCACGATCAAGGTCCTCATCGGCCATCGCCGCCCAGCGCTTCTCCACCGCCGCATCGCTGCCATCTAGCAGCGCCGCAACAGCCGGGTCACCCATTGCTGCTTTGCCACACTCAGCACGATAGTTACAGCGACTTATACACCAGCTTGTCTGGTAACACGCGCGCAAGCAAGCTCTACTGCGCAAACCACACACCCGGGGAGCTGCACCTCTCGAACCCACAACATAACCTGCTGCTAAGCACCGTTTGCAGAGCACCTGCCTGTTGACATCACGGCAACAGTGTTACCGCAGCAGTTTTTACTAAGTAGAAGTAGAAGTGAGCTCCTGGCAGAAGCGCTCACGGGCGCTTGCCACACGTTGCTGATTGGATGCTCACGAACTGCGCAGTCTGAGCCGCCCGCCACTCTGACTGCATATGGAGGAGACTCCCGAGGTGTGTGCGCTGCACCAGCCTAACATGGTTTCTAACGCCTGTAAACACAATGCATCAGCTTTCACAACCACACCGGCAATGCTGAGAAGTCCCTTGGCAGCCTGCCTCTTGAAGGCACCTGCATACAGCAACAGGCATCCTGCGACACCGGTCATCTGCCACCGTCGCTGCAGGGGCTGGCGGTCGCGGCGGCCACGCGCGAGGCCGCGCGGCAGCGCGGCGACACCGCAAAGCGCAAGCGCGAGGGCGAGGGCCCCGGCGGGGACGCTAAGCGCGCGGCGCCGCCGCGCATAATCCCGTTCATCTCGCACGAGGTCGCCGTGCCCAAAGACTTTGACGAGGCCGCGCGCGGCTTGGACCCCAGGCTCCATGGTGCGCTGCCTGCCCAGAGGGACCCTGCGCACCTGCTGGCACCTGCCTCGCGGCCCAGGCGGATGTTACAATCACGCTGTGCCTGAGCAAGCAGGCACGCTCAAGGAGCCAAAGTGGACGGGGCCGATGGCGAAGACATACCCGTTCACGCTTGACCCGTTTCAGAACGTGTCGGTGGCCTGTATAGTGCGCCCCCTTCCTCCGGAGCCACTGGCGCAGGCAGCATGCTGCACCAGGCGCTGGGCAAGCGGTGGAGTGTGGCGACTTGGTTCAGGCGTGCGTGTGCTTGCCAGCGGCTGTGGTCTGGCCAGCACGGGCTCGTGTGTGTCAGATGCAGCCATCTGCGTGTGCAAGGCCGCAAGTCTACATGGCATCGTGCACACTTGTCCAAGACAGATCCTGCCGTGACTCCTGCACCGCCGTCGCACGCACAGGAGCGCAAGGAGTCGGTGCTGGTTTCGGCACACACGTCAGCAGGCAAGACCGCCATCGCCGAGTACGCCATCGCGCGCGCCCTCAGCGACAAGCAGCGCGTGATATACACCTCGCCGCTGAAGGTGGGCGGGCGGCATCTCTGCCAGCACGCCCAACCTTATCGGACTCCACCATGTAGACTTACCTTGCTGTGCAGCAGTCATACTGCTGCAAGTCCCTTGCTTCTTATGGTGCAAGAAGAGCATGGGCGCTTCGCTGTGCGTCGCTGAACCTTTGCTGCTCCCCCGCAGGCGCTCAGCAACCAGAAGTTCCGCGAGCTGGGGGACGAGTTTGGGGATGTGGGCATCATGACCGGCGACGTGTCCATCAGCCCCGAGGCGCGCTGCCTGGTGATGACCACCGAGATCCTGCGCTCCATGCTGTACAGGCGCGCGGCCCTGCTACCCATGTGCTGTCACACTGGCCACAGCCTGTTGCGCATGCAAAAGCTCTATTGCTTCAGAGCGGGGCCTGGCTTGACCGTGCAACAGCGGTCAGGCATGCTAGACTGGGCGCGTGCACGGTGAACACAGCCAGTGAAAAAAAAATTATGGGCGTATGGGTATTGTGCCAGCTCGCCCCGGTGCGCCGGCAAGCCGCAGCGGGGGTGGCATGACGCTGGGTGACCGCACGCCCCTGCTTGCAGGGGGTCGGAGGTCCTGCGCGAGGTCTTGTGGGTCATCTTCGACGAGGTGCACTACATGCAGGCGCGCGCCGGCCCCGCCTGGCCGCAGCCTCTCTCGCCCGGCATGGCCATTGTGGCTTGCAGTCGCGTGAAGCCGCTCTGCCAGGCTGCCCCCATGCGAGCGCGCGCCTGCACTCAACCCTGCGCCCTCAGGCAGCCGGGTGCGCTGGCGCGCTTGCACCTGCGCGTGCGCCGCCAGGCCGAGCGCAATGCATTGTGCAGCAGCCCGCGCACCGCTGGGGCACCACAACGGCGAATCAGGCCATCCGTGCTGGCGCCGCCGGCGTGTCGGCGCCGGCCGCGGCGCCGCTGGGCGTTGGCCGCGGCGCCGCTGGGCGGCGGCTGTGGCGTCGCCT
>JAABUZ0100007492.1_pt1 | contig 13147 bp, 11 predicted proteins | sample 5562091 | NCBI WGS metagenome assembly JAABUZ01 (sample SAMN12813069, study PRJNA571459) | rock metagenome | isolation source: Antarctica rocks | place: Antarctica: Victoria Land, Linnaeus Terrace sud | collected 2015-12-21 | reverse complement strand
ATGCAGCGTGACCGAGCGCGGGCTTCGAGTTCGGTTCGTTCGGCGTCGGAGAGCGCGATTACAGCGGGAGCGAACATGCCTCATTATATCACGTATGGTCTGCAAATGACCGTTACAGTCCACTAGTTGGCAATTCACCTCTGGCCCAGTGGCGGGAGGTGAGTCCGCCGCCCGCCGCTGAGGCAGAATGAAATACTGTGGTGGCGGAACCCGTCCTGACAGCGGAAGCGCCTAGCCAAGGGGCGCGGACCGGTCGCGTCCGGCGACAAGCTCGGAATGAAGTAGCAAAGGCACTACGGACGTGCGCGACCGAAGCGGACCTGGTCCAGGTGCTCTACGCCCGTCTTCGACCGCTGTTCGGCTACGACGTAATCAATCTGCACGTTCTGGAGCGGGAGGGCTGGTGCCACTATGTCGTAATGGACCAGGGGGTCCTACAGGATGTCCGTCGCCATCGCCTTATTGACTCGTACTTCCTGCCCCATTATCGAGCCGGTACGGCGGCTACCGAGCATTTCACGCACGCGCGGTTCGAGAGGGGGAGAGGGAGCGGGGCGCCGAGATGGCCGCAAACGTACATCTGGATGCCCATCCGTCACCACGAGGCTCTGATTGGCGCGGTCACTTACCAGCTGTTCGAGCACCGGAGCGTTGAGCGCGAAGAGATGCGGTTCCTGGGCGAAGTGCACGGGCAGCTCGGCGTCCTCGTCAGCAACGCGTACCTGAACGAGCTCACGCGCAATCAAGCTCTGAGCCTGAGCGCTCTAAATGAAATCGGCCGCGCTTTGGCTGTCACGCAAGATGAACTTGGGATCGTGACCGCACTGCGCGAATCCCTGGGGTCTCGCGTTCCCTTGGATGAGCTTGAGCTGGTGTTGCCGCAAGGGACTCGAGCACGGGTGCTGACGGTGTCTTCGCAGAGTGGCGCGTCCGAGAGGACATTGTCGCTGCGGTCCGCCAGCCTGGCCACGGCCAGAGTGGTGCTCAACACTGGTCACTCGCTGCTCGAACCAGAGGCAGCGACCGCCGGCGGCTTTGCGTCACATGCAGTCGTGCCGGTGAAGGGCTCGACGGAGAGCGAGGCGGTGCTGACGGTGAAGTGCCGTGAGCCGAATGTCTACGAGCACTCCACGCTCGCCTTCCTGGGCCAGGTCGCGGACCAGTTGGCACTGGCCCTGAGCAATGCCCGGTCCTACGCCGCTCTGGAAGCCAACCGCCATCACCTGGAGGTGGTCGAGGCGGTGGGTCGCGAGCTGGCCACCCGGCTTGATCCCTGGATGATCGTGCGAACGCTGCAGGCCGAGCTGAGCCGCCACCTCGCGTTCGACTCGGTGGTGCTGGCGGTGCTCGAGGCCGGTCTCGAAGGGCCGGTGGCGCTGGAGGCCGGTCTCGAAGGCCCGGTGGCGCATTCTTACGCGATCGACCTGGGCCGGCCTCAGCCTCCGGCCACGATCCCGCTCGCCGGCGCCGGGCCGGCTCGGGAAGCTTTCCGTTCCGGCCGGCCCGTGCTGGCGGACTACCCGCCCTGGAAGGGGGGCGCCAACAAGGCAGGCCCGGGACCGGACGGTGCCCCTCAGGTGGCCCTCCAGCAGACGACTGGGAGCCGCCGAGCCCAACCCGCCCGGTCAGTCCTCTGGGTACCCGTCAGGCAGGAGGGCCGGATCCGCGCTCTCCTCTCAATCCAGTCTTACCGTCAGGGCGCTTTCAGCAGCTGGCACACACATCTGCTGCAGGATGTGGCGGCCCACGTGGGCCTGGCCCTCAGCAACGCCCAACTGATGGAAGCCTTGGACCGCCAGGCGACCACCCTGGGAACCATCCTGGCCAATACGCCGATCGGGGTCATGCTGGAAGGTGCCGACGGCCGCATCGCCTTTGCCAACCCAGCCCTGGAGCGGCTCTATGGTGTCGAGGCCAAGAGCTTGGAGGGAGCGAGGTCCGAGCGGCTGTTGGACCTGGCAGGCGGGGCCGGCGGCAGCGAGGTCGACCCGGAGACGGGCGCCATGAGCCGCGTTCTGAAACGCAACGGGCTCAACCTCAGGATCCAGCGTCTGATGGTTCCCGCGTCGCGCGACCATCCGGCCGGCGTCCTCACCCTGCACGAGGACGTGACCAGGCAGCAGGCCGCCGAGGAGGAAAGAGATCTCATGCTGCGCGCCATCGGCCATGAGCTGCGCAGTCCCGCGGCGGCCATCCGAGGCCTCATGGCTTCCCTGGTGCAGTGGGATGAGCGCCTGCCTGCCGATGAGCGGCGAGCGGCTCTGATCGCGGCCAACGATCAGTCCGAGCGGCTGCTCCGCGTGGTGGAGGCGCAGCTCCTCATCGCAAGGCTGGAGAGGGACGGTCCCGCCGACGCGGCCGTTGAGGACGTCGACTTCTGTCCGGCTGTTCGAAGGGTAGTGCAGCTGCTGTCGCACGCCTACGAGAAGGCCGCCAGCGTCGTCGTTTGCGACGAGAAGTCAGGCTCGATGATCCTGCGCTGTGAGCCGGCGCACCTGCAGCAGGTGCTGACGAATCTGATCGGCAATGCGCTGGAGCACGCCGCCTGCAGCCGAGTTGAAGTGCGCGCCAACCAGGCGGCCGGCTGGCCTGACTGGTGTGAGGTCACAGTCAGCGACGACGGCACCGGGTTGCCGGAGGACTTGCTGGCCGCCACCTTCAACCAGAGCCGGGCGGGCCGGCATCGGGCAATGGGCGGTCTGGGGATTGGTCTGCACCTGAGCCGACTGGTGGTCGAGCGCTCGTTCGGCGGGGAGATCTGGCTGGCACAGCACGGTCCTCGGGGAACCGCGATCAGCTTCACCGTGCCCTGCAAGAGCCCAAGCAAGGCTGAGAAGCAAGCGGTCCGGCACCGGGCGGAAAGCCGGTCCTAGCCGCTGGCGGCAGTCAGCTCGGCAGCACCCGGCGGCGAGCGGCGCAGCACTCGGAGGTAGGTGATCCCTAGCAGCGCCATGCCAGTGGCAGTGGCGGCAAACGTCCAGCGCGGGCCGGCCAGGGTGACAGCAACTGCGCCCACCGCCACGCCCACCAAGAGCGCCGCCTGAGCAATGACAAAGCGGGCCGTCAGCAGCGTGCCGCGGTTGAGCCGGTCGGCGGCACGCATGACCGAGCTCGCGTTGGCGACAGCATAGACGGCGTTTGCCACGCCGGTCACGCCCACCGCCAGCAGAGCCGGCGCCAAGCCGGGTAAGCGCAGGGAGCCAAGACCGGCCAGCCCCAGGCAGCCGATGGCGAAGAACAGGAAGGAGACCGCCATAGCCGGCCGCAGCCGCGCTGGACCAATGCGGCCAGCACTCAGACTGCCCACCACGATGCCGGCGACCAGCGCGATCTGTAGCAGCGCATAGGTGGAAGGACCATTGCCGGCGAACTCATAGGCCAGCGGCAGCAGGGCGGGCGTGGCCGAGCCGATGAGAACGCTGGCGGTGGCCGCCACGATCAGCAAGGCTCGAGCAGGGCGGACCGCGAAGGCAACGCGCAATCCGCTGCCCAGTCCCGCCAGCTTGATCCCGCCACCCAGTCCGGGGATGGTGGCGACCAGCAGGCCGCTGAGCGCGAAAGTGGCGGCGTCGAGCCAGAAGAGCCAGAGTGCCTGTGGCCAGCGCGCGAGCAGGGCGCCGGCGAGGCCGAAGCCGAGGGCCTGGGCGGTGGAGAGCGCCAGCAGGAGGACCGAGTTGGCGGTCTCGATCTGGTTGTCCTTGACCAGCTCGGGCACAGCCGCCTGGCGGGCCGACTGCACGATGGCTTCGGCGGCGCCCAAGACCACCAGACAAGGAAAGATGGTCAGCGGCGAGAGCGGCACGGCGAAGGGTAGCAACAGTAGGGCCAGGCACCGAAGCGCTTCCAGGCCGACCACCAGTCGGCGGCGATCCCAGCGGTCGGCGGCACGACCCAGCAGCCCTCCTACCGCGAGCGTGGCTCCCACCCGGCAGACATAGGCCAGGCCGATCCCAATGGCGCCCAGCGAGCGCCAGGCGATGACCAGCGTGAGCGTCAGCGTCATCGGGTCTCCCACCGAAGAGACCAGAATGGCAGCGGTGAGACGGCCGAAGCGGGGCGTCTGAAACAGCAAGCGTGGAGCGCCCACGCGCTGGTCGGCGGTTCCTGCCTGACCCAGCTCTCCGGGAACCCTCAACTGATCCTCCCCCTCCTCACTACCACATCGATTGCCGGAAGTTCTTCCGGTCTCGGTTCAACTTCCGACACCGGCTCAGGAGGCACGATACTCCGCCGATGCGCTCTCCGTCAGTGGATTGTTTCAGGCCTTCGACGAGGCGGAGCGAGCCGAGGGTGGCAGCAGCCTCTCCTGCGGGGCGGGGGAGGCCAGGAGGCCGGCCATAGAACCCGCGACCGCCGTCGCGAGCTGTATCCCGGCGATGGCCACCAACGAGCCTTCGATCGCATACCCCCGCGAGCGCACGGCCAGGGCAGCGCCGCCGCCGAGCAGCCCGACCAGCAGCTGCAAAGGCCGGTTGCTGGGCAGGTTCAGCCGATCACCCAGCACCAGCGCAAGGCCAAACCAGAGGGGCCCGCTGGCCAGCTGGAAACCAGGCGTCCAGCCGAAGCAGAGGGTCACGCCCGTGGCCGCGATGAGACCGCCGAAGACCGTCGGCAGGCTCAGCCGGCGCGCGTACCAGAGCCACGCCCCGCCCACGAGCTGCGCCAGCAGAGACGTGGCGAAGACCGGCCCGGCGACGTTTCCGAGATAGAGCCGAGCGGTGTCGATGGGCATCGTCGCGCCGCCGTAGAAGTTCAGCCAGAGGCGGATCGGCTCGAGCATAGGGGTGGTGGCTCCCGGTCGCAGATAGGCCGACGGGGCGCCATGGGTAGCGATCACCACGATGGCGTAGGCAGCCAGACCCACGTGGAATCTCAGCGAGGGCAGGAACCGCGCGCGGAGGAGTTCCAGCGCTGCGGCGCCGACCGCCAGACCGGCTACGACGAGCAGCGGTGTGTCGGGACCGACCAGAGCGACCGCGATGAAGACGGCGAGCAGTGGCGAGCCCTTTGCGAAGCGCTTCAAGAAAAGTGCTGGCGCCTGAGCGAGGCCGCCGACCAAGAGAGCCAGGCCGAGCAGCATCACCGCGGGCTGCCGGAAGAGAAGGATGCCGGCCAGCAGCGAAGGAAGCAGGGCCAGCGTCAAAACGTAGCCGGGCGGAGCGCTGGGTGGCCTGAGAGTCAGCCCAGTCACTTGGCGCTTCACCGTGTCCAGCACAAGCGGATTCTAGTGTCCACTGGATGCCCGCATCGGAGAGGGGCGGTGGGCCGATCAGGCCTTGTTTATGCGACACGACGCCCGACTGGGCAGGCGACCGCGGCAACTAAGGGGCTTGGCGGGCCACCGGCGACAGACCTGGCGTTGACGGAGTCGAGCTTGGCCTCACGGGGTCGTGAAAGGGGGAGACCTGCCTACCGTCGCCCTTTAGGGCATAATCGATCGTGAGTGTCGCCGTCTTCTCCACGCCTTGGTGCGACCATAGTCTTCGCCGTGCTGCTCTTGCTGGCAGGCGCGGCACCGGCGGCTGCCTCACCGCCGGCCAACATCTGGCAGCGGCTCGCCCCGCTGCCTGAGGCAGTTGACGAGCCGCTGCTCGCGCTGGCGGTGAGCCCGGCAGACTCCCAGACGCTCGTCGCCGGAACTCCGGCTGGGAGCCTCTACCGCAGTTCGGACGGAGGGCAGAGCTGGAAGCTTGTGAAGCGCGGGTTCGGCCGAGCGGTCACCAGCGTTGCCTTCGATCCGTACCAGGCAGGCAGCGTGGTGGCGGGCACGCACGGGTCAGGCGCCTGGCGCAGCAGCGACGGCGGTCAGACCTGGGCCCAGGAACCCGGCAGCGACGGTCGGACCGTGCGGGCCATAGCGTTCGGTCCCGGTCTGATGCTGATCGGCAGCGATCAGGGACCGCTGCTCAGCCACGACGGCGCTCCCCTGGCGCCGTCGGGTCCGCAGACGATTGGCGTCAGCGCAGTGGCGGTTGTCCAGACCGGCCACCCGGTCCGGCTGGTCGCTGGGGCCGACGCTACAAAAGGTGACGACGCGCTGCCACTCTTCGCCAGTGGCGACGGCGGCGAGAGCTGGAGCCCCGCTGCCAAGGACGCGGGCTCCAGCAGCATGGTGTCCGCACTGGCGGCCGGCCCGGCCCCGGAGGGAACTCCCCGGCCGCTCCTCCTCGGCACAAACGCCGGTCTCTACGGCTCGCGTGACGGAGCCGGCAGCTGGCAGCAGCTGACGGGCGATCCGGCCTTGCCGGCGGTCGATTTCTCCGCACTGGTCTTCTCAGACCGCGCCGACCAGTTCTACGTGGCCAGCGACGGCGGTGGCTCGGACGCCGGCGGCCTTTGGGCGACGACCGACGGAGGCAACCACTTCCGCTCTCTGGAGGCGCCCGTCCACGCAGTGACCGCCCTGGCGGTCTCTCGCCAGGCGCAGCCGGTGTTGTACGCCGCCACCTTCCGGCCGGTGGACCACGCTGTCTTCCTCTGGGCCTACCGCGACGCCAATGGCGCTCCCCAGACTCCCAGCGGAGCCGTGCCGGCACCGAAGCCGGCCGCCCAGACTGCTGCCGTGGCTCCCGCCCGCTCCCTGACACCAGGAGAGGAGGCGCGGCAGCTGATCCAGGGTCCGGAAAGCCCATTCATCGCCGTCGGTGCCGTATCGCTGGTCGTGCTGCTGCTGGCGATGGGCGCCTATCTGCGGAAGGCCCGCAAGCTCTAGGTAACTAGCCACGCCGGCCCTGCCGGCGGAGACCAAGCCCGCAGATTAGCGGTCCTCGGGGCCCACACTGGGCGGCATGGAGGGAGCTTCCAGACGCCTTGCCGGCTGATCGGGCGTGGGCACCCGCTCCGTCCCACGCCGGCGGCCCGCTTGCAGCCCGGTTTTCCGCAGCATCTCGTCAGCGAGCGCTTGGTAGCGGTGCTCCATCAGGTCCGCGACCGGGTCGCGGCTGACGCGCATCAGACGGGTGAAGGAGAGCGTGCTGACGGCGCGGAAAGCCAGCAGAGCACCGGCCTGTTCCGAGAGGCCGCCGGCCGCGGCTCGCTCCAGGAAGGCAAGGGCGGCGCCCCGTTCGCGGGCGTCGCGCCAGCGCCAGACGGCATACCGGCCCGTGACCAGAAAGATCGGGATGGCGGCCACCAGGATGCCCAGCACGAGCGCGGTCTCGTCCACGATCGTGTTGAACTGGCCGGAAGCGGAGATGAGCTGATCTCCGCTGCGAGCCAGAGTGGGCAGCGTGGGCAGGCTGTGCACGTCGACGAGCTGGCCGAACGGGCTGTCCTTGATCGCCTTCAGCACGCGGTTGATCTGGCCCAGGCCGTCGTTGAGCTGGCCGATGCCGGAATTGATCTGCTCACCGGTGCGGTGAATGGCGTCGCCCACCTCGCGCAGGCGCTCGATCTGGTCGTGCAGCCAGTGCCCAACGAGGATGCAAGCGACCGTCCACACGAGGACGGCAAGATCGGCGATGACTCTGAAGGCAGCGGGCCAGGGGCGTTCGGGATAGAACTTCACTGTTTGCTTCGCCGGGAATATGTATACGCAGAATCCTCAGCCGGCGCACTTCCCTAGACTCCCAGCAATGGGTGCGGTAACAGAACGTCTTCGCGCAATGGGCCTGGAACTTCCCAGCGCACCCGCCGCGATGGCTTCCTACGTGCCCACGGTCCAGGTGCCGGTCGCTGAGGGCCGCTCATTGCTCTACATCTCCGGCCAGGTTGCCAGCCAGGATGGCCAGCTTCTCACCGGCCGCGTGCCGGATCAGGTGGATCTGGAGCACGCTCAGCGGGCGGCGCGCTGTTGCGCCCTGAACCTCCTGGCCCAGCTGGACCAGGCTGTCGGGTTGGACAATGTCGAGCGGATGGTGAACCTGACCGCGTGGGTGAACTGCACGCCTGACTTCAGCGAGCAGCCTGTGGTTGCGAATGGAGCCTCAGACCTCTTGGCGCAGGTGCTGGGTGACGCGGGCAAGCACAGCCGGGCGGCCATCGGGGCCTGCGGGCTCCCCAAGGGCGTCACTGTCGAGATCGGCGCCATCGCTCTCGTTCGACGCTAGTGGTCTGGAACCGGAGTTTCCTGTACCGAACCTCAGGTCCGCGGATCCGGTCTGCCCCGATCCGGCGACCGTACCAGTAGCCATGCATGTGCCTGGCGCAAAATTGTTCAACCGAAGCTCCGATTCCTCGACTGATCTGGGCGACGCCTCCACACTGAGGCGCCACCCACGCCTTCTCCTCGGCGGCAGCGTCCTCTACCTCAGCCTCATCTTCGGCGTGATGCTGTGGCGGGGCATCGACATCGAGCCGCAGTGGGTGGTTCTGGCCCTTTTGGTGATCGCGGCGGCGATGGGCCGAGGTAAGCAGTTCGTCTTCGACTTCGTCCCTTTCCTCCTGCTCTTCCTGCTCTACGAAGTCATGCGGGGCTTCGCCGCCAAGACCGGCTTTGCCCCGCACGATCTTTCAGGCCCGGAGCGCCTTCTATTCGGGGGAGGCCTACCGAGCGAGTGGCTGCAGCAGGCGCTGTACCGGCCCGGTCAGGTGGACCTGATCGATTTGCTGACGATGGGCATGTACTTCCTGCACTTCGTGCTGCTGGTGGCTGTCGGCTTCATCTTCTGGCTTCGGGACCGCCGTCATTACTGGCATTTCGTGGGCGCACTGCTCCTGATGTCCGCCCTGGCCTTTGTGACCTACCTTTTCTTCCCCAGCACACCGCCCTGGCTCCAGTACAGCGGCGACGTGCACAAGGTCGCCAACGAGACCGTCAGCAAGCTGGACATGGACTACTTCATCTCGCCGCTCTACGACCATTTGAACCCAAACCAGTACGCCGCCTTTCCTTCCCTGCACGCCTCCTACCCGATCCTGGCTGTGGTCTACGCCTGGTCCCGCTACCGGCTGCTGGCACTCGGTCTGGCGGCCTGGGCCGCGGGAGTGTGGTTCTCCATCGTTTACCTGGGTGAGCACTACATCGTGGATGCGCTGGTCGGCCTTCTCTACGTGGCTGTGGCCACGGCAGTGGTGGAGATGGGATCGCGCCAGCTACGCCGGCGGGAGGAGCCGAAGGCCAAGCGGTCCGAGACGGCCGCTTAGTGGACCGGATCGCGGTCCACTAACCGTCCCACACCCGCTTCATGATGAGCCGGGCCAGCTTGTCGGGGTCGTGATGAGAGGGGATCGTGACGTTGACGACATCGCCGCCGATGAACTTGGACCCCTCGGCCAGCCGAATCGCCTGCTCATGGTCGAAGACGACCAGGTTCTGGCCTCCGGTCGGCATGTGGTTCAGGTTGGAGTTCACCACCACGAAGTCAAAGAGGTTCTCACCCACGTGCTCGCGGAGCGTCTTGAGATAGTGACTCACGTGGTAGCCGTCCGTCTCGCCGGGCTGGGAGGCCACGTTGCAGACGAAGACCTTGAGCGCCGGTGATTCGCGGATGCAGCGGATCATCCCCGGCACCATCAGGTTGGGCAGGATCGAGGTGTAGAGCGAGCCGGGGCCGACCACGATCAGCTCCGCCTGCGCTATCGCCTGCGACGCCTCGGGATTGAGCAAGGCGTCATCCGGCTTGAGGAACACCCTGCTGATGGGCGCGTTCTGTTTGGGGATCTGCGACTCACCTTCCACGAAGGCGCCGTTGACGCTGGCGACCAGCGTCACGTCATGCAGCGTGGAAGGGATGATCGTGCCCCGCACCGCCAGCACACGGCCGGACTCACGAAGGCCGGTCTCGAAGTTGCCGGTCACCTCGGCCATGGCCATGATGAACAGGTTGCCGAAGGAGTGGCCGTTCAGTGAACCCTCCTTGAAGCGAAGGTTGAAAAGGTCTTTCACCAGCGACTCGGCATCGGCCAGGGCGACCAGACACTGCCGGAAATCGCCGGGTGGCAGGATGCGGTACTCGTCTCGGAGCCGGCCGCTGGAGCCGCCGTCATCCGCCACCGTGACCACAGCGCCAAGGTTGCTCGTGTACTGCTTCAGCCCCCGCAGCAGCGTGGACATGCCGGTGCCGCCGCCGATGGCGACGAGGCGCGGGCCGCGGCGGCGCGTGCGGAACGTGTAGATCATCTCCACCGTGCTGGGGCCGTTCTCGCTGCCCGGCAGGAAGGGGCCCAGCACCGAGCGCTGCAGCATCACGATGGCGAAGACGAGAACGCTCAGCCCCGCCACGGTGAAGATCGCTGCGCGCACCGGCTTGGGCCAGAACTGAAGCGTAAGTGTCGCCACCCAGCCGGGGAAGCTGAGCTCACTGTAGACGGCCTTCAAGGCGTAGCTGGCCCCGAGGTCGATCACCAGGATGGCAGCCATCAGCAGGAGAAGCCAGCGCTTCACTTCCAAGCCGGGGAGCAGCCAGCGCAGCCAGCGCCGGTAGGCGGCGGTTCGAATCATCAGGGGTCGGGTTCCTTGGTCTAGAACGAGATTTCGCCGGAGGCCGTTACGTTCAGTTCGGCGCCCTGGGCGCACACTGTCGGGTCAAGACGGGGATAATCAGAGCATGAGAATTTTTCGGCGCTTGCGGCGCCTCACAACAGTCGTCGGCTTCGGCCTAATGGTAGCCGCCATCTCCCAAGAGATGGCCAAGCCAGAGGCTCGACGGACCTGGACCGGCAAGGTCGCCGGCTTGGTCCCCTACGACTTCCGGCCGCCGACGTGGGACCGCATCCGCGAGGCTTACTGGAACCCAGGCTCCAGCAGCCTGCTCTCCACCCGTGTGCTCGGTGTCGGTTGGTCGATCAATCTCTATCGGGCCAGCGTGCTGCTGGAGGGCGGCTTCCGCATGCTCATGGGCACCGGCGTGGCGACCCCAGTCCTGCGCCAGGCGCAGCGAGCAGCGGCACAGGCGACGAGTAGGGCCCAGGACGTCGCCGCAACTGCGACCGGCGGCCGGGTGGGGAACCGGGCGGCCTCCTAGGACCCTAGACAGCGGCTCCACCACTTCGGCGGAACTGCCCGGCGCGCCTACAATTGGTGCCCGGAACTGGGGAGTGGCCAAGTTGGTAAGGCGCCTGATTCTGGATCAGGAGATCGAGGGTTCGAAGCCTTCCTCCCCAGCCAAACCTCCGTCGTGATCGGGGCGCGCGGCTAGCAGCCCAGTGACGCCCGACCCCCACCCCAGGGCGGCCCGTGCAGTACGTGAACCGTCCGACCGCCCAGCGTGCAGCACACAAGGGCCGGAGGAGCCATGAACGGCAGCAACCTGCTGCTCGCCGGCTGCCGGCCCGAGCTCGCGGTCGGGCCCGACGGCCGGATTCTCGCCACCGGTTCCGCCGCCCGCGCGGCGGCCGGCGAGGATGCTCGCGTCGTCGAGCTTTCCGGTCAGGCATGGCCGGGGCTCTGCGATTCGCATCTGCACCTGGAGGGGCTGGCTCGGAGCCGGCTGGGGGTCGACCTCGGCGGCGCCGGCTCCCGGGAAGAAGCACTCGAACGGGTGCGCCGGCACGCCGGGCGTCTCCGGCCGGACGCATGGCTGCTGGGCCGCGGTTGGTACAACGACCAGTGGCGCGATCCCACCTTCCCAGATCGCCACGACCTGGATCGGGCGGCGGCCGGGCGGCGTGTGCTTCTTCACCGCGCTGACGCGCACTCCGCCTGGCTCAGCACGGCCGCTCTCCGTGCCGCCCGCATCGGGGCCAGAACGCCGGATCCCGATGGCGGCGTAATCGATCGGGAGCCGAGCGGGGAACCGACCGGGATTCTCCGCGAGAAAGCCATCGCGCTGGCCGAGAGAGCCGTGCCGGAGATCTCGGATGCCGAGTACGACAGTGCTCTCCTGGTCAGTCTCCGCGATCTCGCCCGGCTCGGCCTCACAGCGGTGCAGTCGTTTGACGGCAGCCGCAGCTTGGCGGCGCTGCAGCGCTTGCATACCGCGGGTCGTCTGCCCCTGCGAGTCACGCATCACCTGCCCCTGGCTCAGCTCGGAGAAGCGGAGCGGATGGGCGTTCGCTCCGGGCTGGGCGACGACATGCTGCGCATCTGGGGCGTGAAAGGCTTCCTGGATGGCTCGCTCGGCTCGCGCACCGCCCAGATGCTCGACGGGAGCGGCGTGGAGGTGATGCCCCAGGCCGAGTTGGAAGACGCTGCCCGGCGCTGTGCCCGCGCCGGTCTCAATCTCTGCCTCCATGCGATCGGCGACCGCGCGGTGCGCCGAGCGCTCGACGCGCTGCTGCCGCTGGCGGGCTGCCGGTCGGATTGGAGACCGCGCCTGGAGCATGCGCAGTTCGTGCACCCGGACGACCTGCCGCGCTTTCGTGCCGGGGGCGTCATCGCCTCGATGCAGCCGATCCACGCGGTCACGGATCGACCGCTTGCCGATGCGGAGTGGCCTGAGCAGGCGGCCCACGCTCATGCCTGGGCGGCGCTCCGGCGCGCCGGGGCAGTCCTTGCCTTCGGCACCGACGCGCCGGTCGAGCCGGCCGATCCGCTGGCCTGCCTGCATGCCGCCACCAGCTGGCGGCGCGAAGTCGGCTGGCATCCCGAGCAGGCGCTGAGCCGGAAGCAGGCGCTGCACGCCTACACATTCGGGGCGGCCTACTCGACCGGCCAGGAGAGAAAGCTCGGCCGCCTGGCGACCGGCTACCTCTGCGATGTGACAGTGGTGAATGACGGTCGCGTGTCCGCAACGATCGTCGGCGGTCGTCCGGTCTGGGCCGATAGACGGATGAAGAATGGCCACCTGATGGGTTCGCGGGGACAGAACATCTCCTGCTCGGCCTGATCCGCGCTGAGCGCGGGCTGGCCGCTCGCCTTCTGGCCACGGTTGGAGCCGATCTTGCCCGAACTCGCGCGGCCATCGAACAGCTCTTGGGCAAGAGCCTGAGCGAAGGAACGGGAGGCTCTCGGCCGGAGACGCTGCGCCTCAAGAAGGTGCTGGAGCTCAGCCGCCGGGAGGCGAAGAGCCGTCACAGCACACACGTGCGGAGCGAGCACCTGCTCCTGGCGCTGGCGGCCGAGGGCGCGGGTCTCGGGGCGCGCCTCCTTGCTGAGCTGGGTGCCGTTCATGGGACTCTGGAGAGCCGGCTAGGCCGAGCCCCGCTCGCCTGCTCCTTCTGCGCCCGGGGTGGCCTCGAAGTGGACCACTTGATCGCCGGTCCGGGTGTGTTCATCTGTGAGCATTGCGTATCAGATACTGTTCGCGTGCGCGTCGCGGGCGATGAC
>JAABUZ0100007491.1_pt1 | contig 13148 bp, 18 predicted proteins | sample 5562091 | NCBI WGS metagenome assembly JAABUZ01 (sample SAMN12813069, study PRJNA571459) | rock metagenome | isolation source: Antarctica rocks | place: Antarctica: Victoria Land, Linnaeus Terrace sud | collected 2015-12-21 | reverse complement strand
TCATAGAGCACCTGCAACACCTGGTTCATAACGCATCGGTCAGCCTGGATAAAGAGGCCGACGACGACGAGTTCTACATCGACACACTCTCCGTTTCCCCCGATTACGCGGGTCGCGGCATCGGGACTGCCCTTCTGCGAGCCGCCGAGCAGCGCGCCCAGCAACTTCAACATAAGAAAATAGCCCTCAATGTCGATGAAGAGAACGAGCGTGCATACAACCTGTACAAACGTTTAGGCTATCAAACAGAGAAAATTGTCTATCTCTACGGCCATCCCTATCAGCACATGCTGAAACGCCTCTTTCTTTAGCCGGATACGCGAGGCATAGAAGGATGAGTTCTCTCAGATCCCCTGGTTACTTATGTAGCTCCCACTTGAGCATATTGCCTTCTTCAGACAGGAGATCAGACAGGAGATGTGCTAGAGGTGTCGGCGACCCCGCTTGTTTGGCTGCACCCTGAAAGAGACCAAGATCTTTTACGGGTATCCAACCCAAAGGGCCTGAAGAATAGTGTTCGGGATCGAGGGCGATGATCTTTCCATAGCTCTGATAAATTGGAGCAGAAAACAGTGTTTGAGTGAGCATATCAATCACCTTTTTTGGATCATTGCCACTTTTCTTCGCCATTGTTAAAGCCTCTCGCATAGCTCTGGTTGCCGCAGAACCCAGGAAGTTGCCACACAGCTTCACGATAAGAGCTGCACCAATCTCTTCACCGAAATCAAAGATACCCTGACCCATCGCCTCAAGGAGTGGACGAACTCGTGCCTTTGCTTCAGTGGGTCCAGCTGTGCATATCCATAGCAGTTGTGCGGCGGCAGCTTCGGGTCTGCCAAAGACGGGCGCTTCGACGTACAAACCTCCGTGCTGTGTGTGTAAGGCTGCCAGCTTCTGAGCATACGCGGGTGAAACAGTACTCATTGAGACATGAATGCCACCTGCTCTCAGATGCTCTAAAAAACCTTCGCTCATCACCACTGCTTCCAATGCATCATCATCTGACACAACCGTGACGACAATGCCGCCAGGAGTCAGTGTATCAGCAGGGCGAGAGGCTATCTCAGCTCCGAGAGCTCTGAGCGGTTCAGCTTTGCTGGCTGTGCGGTTATAGATCTTGAGTCGATACCCATTTTTGATCAGGTTGTGTGCTATAGGCTCACCCAGAGCACCAAGCCCAATAAATCCAATGCTTTCGTTCATCTGTTTCATCTGTCTCCTTCTTTCTCATGAGGGTGCTTCCCAATGCAACGGCAATACATGATTTTCATCGATAAGAAGCACCAAGCATAGTCGATGTTGACGTTAACATCATGTTTGAGATAAAAAATAGGAGGTGACGCTTGCCAGTTCTGCCAGGTCGCTGCTATGCATGAGAGAATCTCTTCTTTACCTTGAAATATGACGTTAACGTTATGTTTCATAGTATATAACTGTAAGATGACCTTGTCAATATGAGCAGAAAAAAGCTTGTTTGAAACAGTAGCCAGCGTTGAAACGTGAAAGAACATGTGCAAGATCTTTGTCTCTTGTGCTTAGAGGGCAAAACAATCCGGTCAAAGAATAAAAGCTACGACAAGAACGGAGGCTATGTATTATGGCAAGCGAGTCAAAGACAACGACTGATCATAAGACTATTCAGCAGTGGGCGGAGGCGCGTGATGGAAAGCCGACATCGGTGAAGGGCACCGAGAAGGATGGCGAGGCTGGTCTCCTCCGCATTGATTTTCCTGGCTATAGTGGTGGTGATAGGCTGGAAGAGATCTCCTGGGACGAGTTCTTCAAGAAATTTGATGAGAAGAATCTGGCCTTTCTCTATCAAGAGCATACCTCCAGTGGCGAGGAGAGCCGCTTCTTTAAGCTTATCGGTCGCGATAGTGCCGAACACAAAGCTAGCTCTCATGGCAAGTCTCACACTGCTGACGAGACGCACAAGGCTGCACAGCATACAGAGCACAAAGCTGACGACAAGGCTCATAAAGCTGAGCACAAAACAGAACATAAAGCTGATGACAAAGCACATAAGTCGGAGCACAAGTCTGACGAGAAAGCACATAAGGCTGAGCATAAATCTGACGAGAAAGCTCACAAGTCATCTACACATAAGTAAAGGAGTATTGGTCACTATGATAGAGATGGATAATCAAAAAGACAAGACTCAAAAGGCGGCAGACAAGCAAGCAAACGAGTCATCAAAGCATGAAAAGCCTGAGCAGAAAAAGGCTGTCGATGACACGAAGCGCGAGGAAGTACAGGACAACAAAGAGTACGCCAAGCGAATTGAAGAGAAGACAGAAAAGCATTAGTACGCACGCCGAAGGCGTGCCTCGTATTTACATACATTTTTGCACTTTTTACATTTCTATAAGCTTTTATGCTTAGCATAAAAGCTTATAGAAATGTAAAAAGTGCAAAAATGTATGTAAATACGAAAAGAGCAGCGAAGCTGCTTTGACTTCCCCTCTTTTTCCTCTACCATAAGAGAAGATGTTCAGGTCATTGTAAGGTGTAATTGTCAGCCTGCAAGTTGCCTATCAGGCTCAAGCACCATAATCTGTCTGATGTTATCTATGATACAGGAACTCTTTTTTATGGAAATAAAAGGCACAACAACTGAGAATGCGGCCACTCAGGAGCCGATACCCGAAGCCATACGCAAGCATTCACGCAAGCGCAACATCACTATCTTTGTCATCGTGAGTTTGCTGAATGTTGGCTTGCTTGCTATACTCTGGACGCAGTTGCTGACACCGCGCGCTAGCGCGCCTCAGCAGCCCACAAATGATCCTTCGATCGTCGGCTTTATATCCAGTCCCCTGGTCGGACAGCCCGCACCAGACTTTAATCTGCCTGCCTTAAATGGCGGTGCAAAACAAATTCATATGGCAGATTTAAAGGGGAAGCCGGTGATCGTCAATTTCTGGGCATCGTCCTGCGCTCCCTGTCAGGTTGAGACGCCCTTTTTGCAAAAGTCGTGGTCTGGTCTACAAACGCGAGGAGTTAGCCTGATTGGTGTTGACGGCTTTGAGCAGAAGAGCAATGCGCAGAGCTTTATGCAGCGCTATGGAGTGACCTACACGAATGTACAGGATAATCTGGATGGCGCAACGGGCATTAGCTTTGGTGTGACCGGCAATCCTGAGACCTACTTTATTAATAAAGACGGGACGGTCGTGGCGCGCTGGATTGGTGCACTGAATGAGCAAGGTTTAAAGAGCGGATTGACGAAGATGGGTGTGAATTGAGGCTGTGAAAGCTATGGTAGAAATTCGTTGGCTGGTGCGAGTGGTGCATACGCTGGCGGCGGCGGTCTGGGTAGGAGGAAGTTTTATGTATCTGCTAGTGGTGATTCCAGCCTTGCGTAGCGATGGACCCACCCCCGCCGTAGCTGCAAAAATTGCTGTGCTCTTCAAAAATATGGTCAATATCTGCGTGGGCCTGCTGCTCTTCAGCGGCGCTTATCTCATGCTTGACCGCCTGACACAGACAACACTGGGCTTGCCATATATTGTGGTGCTGGGATTGAAAATCGCTGCTGCACTTGGCTTATTTCTACTGGCAATCTATTTAGGACAAAGTAACATTCGACGCCTGGCAAAACGTTCAACGCGGCTCTCAAGAGCTGCGCCACAGTTGATGCTGGCGCTTGGCATTCTCGTATTTCTACTTGGCGCGCTACTGAATGTCTTGTTTGAAGCTACTATTGCGCCGCATTGATGGAGGTTGTATTGTGCAGCATACCTTGACTATGTCCGCGAATGAACAAGAGACAACCCGTCCGCGCAGGCGGCTCCCATTTAGTTTTATTCTTGCTGCTCTCGCCATTTTGGGCGCTGTCATCTATCTTGTCTATGCAAATACACAGACGAGCGCCGTCTACTATATGACTGTTTCTGAGCTGAAGCATTGTACGACCTGTGCTACTCAGGCTGTGCGCGTGGCGGGCTTTGTGCAGAATGGCTCGATTCAACGCAACGATGCAACGCAGAGCGTTTCGTTTGTGATTGCGGATAGTCAGCAGACGCTGCCGGTGAGCTATACTGGCGTGGTTCCTGATATTTTTCGGTCGGGTGTGCAGGTGGTGGTAGAGGGACACTACACGGGAACGGGTCCATTTCAGGCTCAGACGCTGCTGGCAAAATGTCCATCGAAGTTTCAATCCGCCACGCCCGCCGCGACGGGTACAAAGAAATAAGGGAGAACCGTGTATTTTTCAGATCTTGGCATTATCTCGCTCATTCTCGCCCTGGGATTCGCACTCTATGCAATTATAGCTGCAGTACTTGGCGCACTCCGCTCCGCAAATCAGCTAGTGGAGAGCGCGAAGCGCAGCGTGCTGACCGTGACCTTCTTTATGCTGCTGGCCTCAGCCGCACTCATCATTTCATTCCTGACACATGACTTTGGCGTGAGCTATGTCGCCGAGCACTCCAGTCGGGCAATGCCCTGGTACTTCACAACGGCTGCATTCTATGGAGGTCAGGAGGGTTCGCTGCTCTACTGGGCTTTGATGCTCTCGGTCTTCTCCGCGATCTTTGTGTTTACATCCAGGCGTGCACCTGCCGTCCTGGTCCCATACGTGATGGCGACGCTGATGGCGACCGAAGCCTTTTTTGTCATTGTGCTGACCTCCGTCTCCAATCCCTTTGCGCGTTCTGCCATCATACCTGCTGATGGTGCTGGTCTGAATCCTTTGCTGATGGACCCTGGGATGCTGATACATCCGCCGATGCTGTTGATGGGCTTTATGAGCTTTGCTCTGCCCTACGCTTTTGCCGTGGCGGCTATGATTACTGGCAATCTAAGTTCCGAGTGGCTGCGCTCTATTCGACGCTGGACGCTGGCTGCCTGGTCGATTCAGACGACGGGCTTGATTCTGGGTGCGTGGTGGGCCTATCATGTGCTGGGCTGGGGCGGCTACTGGGGCTGGGACCCGGTGGAGAATGCTGCTCTGCTACCCTGGCTGACTGCGACGGCCTTTCTGCATTCGACAATGGTGCAGGAGCGTCGTGGAATGCTCAAGGTCTGGAATCTCTTCCTGATCATTGCGTCGTTTGCGCTCTCTATCTTCGGGACGTTTGAGGTGCGCAGCGGTGTGATCAGTTCTGTGCACTCGTTTGCGTATTCCAGTATTGGGATCTACTATCTGGTCTTCCTGGGCATCGTGATCGTGTTTTCGAGCGCGCTCTTCTTACTACGTCTACCGAAGCTGCAACCAGAGCAAGAATTTGATTCGGTGCTTTCGCGCGAGGGGATCTTTCTCTTTAACAATTTGCTGCTGCTAGGAATGACCTTTGCGACTCTATGGGGAACGCTCTTCCCATTGATCTCGGCCTTTATACGCGGACAGACGATGACGGTGGGGCCGCCTTTCTATAATCAGGTGATGGCTCCGTTGATTGCGGTGCTGGTTGTTGCGATGGGCGTGGGGCCGCTGCTGGCCTGGAGGCGTACTTCGCGTGCTGCTTTATGGCGCAACCTGAGCGTGCCAGCTATTCTCGCTGCAGTATGTGCCGCCGTGCTGCCAATCTTTGGCGTAACCGATATTGCGGCCAATATTGGCTTCTCGGTCTGCGCGTTTACGGCGGCGGCGATTCTGTATGAACTCTGGCGCGGTGCATGTGTGCGTCATAGTCATGGTGAGCCCTATGTTGTCGCGCTCTATATGCTCTTCAATCGCTATCGCCAACGCTACGGTGGCTACCTGGTTCATCTAGGTCTGATAATGCTTGTACTAGGCGTGATCGGCTCTCACTACTTCCAGCAGCAGCGGGACGCGGTGTTAAAGCCGGGGCAAGAGACAACCATTGCTGGTTATCGCTTGACTTACCTGGGTAATTTTGATACAAAAGAGCCGGATAAAGAAACAATTATGGCTCAGTTGCAGATCTGGTACAATGGTCAACTACAAACGTATATCTATCCGGGTCGCATAACCTATCATAATTATGGTGATCAGCCGGCCAGTCTGATACCTATCAATACTTTTGGCCTCACAGATCTGTATGTGGTGCTGACAGATTGGACTGGTGCGGCGCAGGCAACAATTCGTGTGTTTGTCAATCCGTTGGTTTCGCTGGTCTGGTACGGTGGAATAGTGATGCTTCTTGGTGGTGTCGTCTGCTGGTGGCCTGAGCGTCGTCGTTCTCTGGCGGTTGCGCGTGCGACTACAAAGCAGAAAGTTGAGGCTGAAAAGCCTGCCGGGGTTGTTGATGGGAGTCTGGTTGTATGAGGAAGAAGAGGATTGCACAAGGTGGGAGCGGCTGGAAGGGGCGGCGTTCGCTGTTCTTGCTTCTTGCTGCCCTGGCTCTGATGGCGGCTGTCTGGTCCTGGCTGGCTCTTGCGGCTCCCAGGCAGCTGACGGTGGATCAGCGTGTAAAGAATGTTGCGTCTCAATTGCGCTGTCCGGTCTGTCAGGGCGAGTCGGTGGCGGAAGCTCCTGCTCCGCTGGCGCAGCAGATGCGTTTGGTGATACGCGAGCAGGTGCAGGTGGGGAAGACCGACGAGGAGATTGTGCAGTACTTCGCCAGTCGGTATGGTGAACAAAACGTCGTCTGGTCGCCGCCGCGCCAGGGCTTTGCACTATTAGCCTGGATTGTGCCGATTATATTGCTGCTCGGCGGTCTGGTACTGCTCTTCTTCGTTCTGCGCGACTGGCAAGCTGGAAGTGCCAGTCCACCTGGATTACTTATCAACAACAATGCGGCGAATCATGAGCGCGACGAAAAGAACAATGAGGATAGAAGCCCTGTAGACGCCGAGTTAGAACAGTACCGCGCACAGATTGAACACGAGCTTGCTGCCGATGATCCACTTTTTCGGTCGTATACGACGGAGGCAAAATGATGGCTATCGCTATTGCAATCGCGCTGGCACTCCTATCACTCGCGTTTGTACTCTATCCACTCTATCGACGGACTTCAGACCCTCCATCTAATCAGCCCGTGGCAGCGCAAAAGCTTCGTCCAACAAGAGATGTTGAGACGTTAGAAGAGAGCGAACAGACGGCTCGTAACGCCATTCAAGAGGTTGAGCTGGATTATCAGCTAGGCAACATCGCCGAGCCAGACTATCGCAGCTTGCGCGAACGCTATATGCAGCGCGCGATGGTCGCGCTGAAATCTCGCTACGAACATGAGCAAGAGATCGACGAAGAGATTGAGGCACAATTGAGGAAGCTGAAGGAATTAAAAGAGCCTCAAGAGTCCAAAGAATTCAAGGAAGCCAAAGAAGCTAAGGAATAAGGAGCCTCATGAGAAAACTGACGATGAACATAGCTCTACTCGCCGCTGCCCTCTTTTTCTCCTTAATCGCCCTTCCTGCCCATGCCGCAGCAAGCAATGGCTCTATCTCTGGACAACTTCTGGACGGAACGAATAAAAATGCTCCACTTCCGGATCAGACGGTAACACTACAGGTGGCGCAGGGCAACGGCGCGAAGGATGCAGGCACAGCGAAGACCAACGCTCAAGGGAATTTTTCCTTTCCAAATCTCTCAACCGACAAGACGCTGAGCTACGCGGTCTACATTCGCTATCAGGGTGCACAGTACGTCAGTTCTGTCGTCTCGCTGGATAGCAATCCAGTGCAGAAGCTCAATCTCACCATCTACGAGGCAACCCAGAATCCGCAGAATATTGCGATCGTACAAGCGAACGTGCTTATAAGAGAGCCGGACGTGCAGCGCGGCGTCTTAACCGTCTCCGAAGTCTTTGCGCTACAGAATCTCAATAATCGTGCCTATGTTGGCTCGTTTGATGCCAGTAAGGGCAAGCCAAACGCACTGCGCTTTACCCTTCCACAGGGTGCGAAGAACATCGCTTTGGGCAAGGGTTTCGATGGTTATCACGTCATCCAGGTTGATCGCGGCTTTGCCTCCGACGCCGCGCTCCTGCCCAGTAGCAACGAGTTCTCGTTTTCCTTCGAGCTTCCCTATACGGCAACAACCTATGATTTCCAGTATGAGACCATCTATCCCACCGTTCAGCTCTCCTTCCTGGTCGATCCCAATCTGCATGCTAGCGTCAACACGCTGAAGCCAGGTGGGGTGGTTGAGGCGAACAATCACTCGTATCTTATCTTCAAAGGAAGTGTCCTAGCCGCCCGCCAGCAGATAACGCTGCACCTGGAGGGACTACCCCAATCCAAAAATGCCAGTGCACCATCCTTTAATGCCACCATCATCTGGCTTCTCGTCGGCGGCGTCCTGGTATGCGCGCTCGTAGCCCTGACATGGTTCCTCTACCGTTCGCGCCGTCGGGCTGCATCAGTTGCGGCTACTAACAAGCGCAGTAGCGGAAGAAGTCGTGCCTCACTTCCAGTGGATACAGGAAAGAGACAGACCGCCGCATCCCGCGAAGAGCGACAGGAGAAGCTCTTACAAGAACTATTACAATTGGACAAAGACTATGAAGTTGGCAAGCTGACAAAACCTGTCTACGAAGAACGACGCAGCAAGACAAAGGCCCGTCTGCGCGCGCTTATGAGTGAGCGGGAGACTTCAAAACGATGAATGGGCAACACGCTTCACAGGTACCGCGTAGCGACAATCCCTTGCGGTTGTCGTGGTGGGCAAACCTCTCAACCAGCTTCTCAGGCGGGCGAACGGACGACAACCGCAAGGGATTGTCGCTACGCGTGGAGGGAACGGACGACAACCGCAAGGGATTGTCGCTACGCGTGGAGGGCGCAGGTGCGCCGACTCCTATCGCACAAAAGCCGATTGTGGAGATCGGTACCCTCAAAAAGAGCTACGCATTTAAGCCCGTTCTGCGGCGTATTGATCTCACTATTCTGCAGGGTCAATGCGTAGCAATGCTTGGCTCAAACGGTGCTGGGAAGACGACTCTGCTGCGTATCTTAGCGGGACTGGAGAAGCCGACTTCGGGCGTTGTAAGAGTGGCTGGCCTGGACGCTGTGCGCGATCCTCGTCAGGTGCGCCAATTGGTTGGCTTCGTCGCCCATCAGCCCTATCTCTATGAAGAGCTAACCGCGCTTGAGAATCTGCTCTTCTTTGGACGTTTATATAATGTCGCTTCCGCCCGTGAGCGCGCAATGGATCTGCTGCAGCGCGTGGGTCTGGAGCGACGGTCACAGGAAAGGATGAGCGCGCTCTCTCGTGGGCAGGTGCAGCGCCTGGCCTGGGCGCGTGCTTTACTGCATGCTCCACAGTTACTCTTGCTGGATGAGCCGGAAACGGGGCTGGATCAGGAGGGAAGTGTGCTCATCGATGCGCTGATGGCTGAGCATTATGCGGATGGTGGTAGCGTGCTCTTTACGACACATTCTCTGGAGCGCGCCCTGTGCATGAGCGAGCTGATCGTTGTGCTCAGCGGTGGCCGTATCGTCTCTCAACTGGATAGTGCTGGCCTGACGCTTGAGCAGCTTCAGCAGATCTATCGGGAAGGAGTGCGATGAGCGAGACAGTCATGTTCTGGCAGCAGGTGTGGGCCATTCTATGGAAGGATATTCGCTATGAGCTGCGTAGTCAGCAGACGTGGCTGAGCATGGGAATGTTTGCCCTGTTGGTGCTGGTCATCTTTAATTTCACTTTTGATTTGCGCGTAAACAATGCAAAAGCCGTCGCACCTGGTGTGCTCTGGATCGCTTTTATCTTCGCCAGCCTGCTTGGCCTGGGGCGCACACTGGCGGCTGAGCGTGAGCGTCATGTCCTGGATCGTCTGCTGCTCACGCCAGTCGATCGAAAGGTCATCTACCTTGCCAAGCTTGCAGGCAATGTGCTTTGTATCGGGATAGTAGAGATTGTGGCCCTGCCCGTCTTTGTATTGCTCTTCAACTTCGATTTGACAATCCTGGGTGCTCTATTTCCTATAGTCTTACTTGGCACTATCGGCATAGCATCAGTCGGCACGCTCTTCTCAGTTCTGGCGGCTGCGACACGTGCCCGCGAGCTTCTGTTACCGGTGCTCGTGTTTCCATTGATCGTTCCTGTTATAATCAGTTCAGTACGGGCAACGAGCCTGGTCTTATCTCCGGCGCTCAACGAGCCGCCCTGGCTGGGCTTGCTGATCGCCTTTGACGTTATTTTTCTCAGTGTTTCTACACTCGCATTTCAATTTGTTGTTGAGGAATAATTTTCTACCGGGTTGGTATACCTGGGATATAATAGCCTCTTTTAAAGAGGTGGTCTTCGAGTAGGAGCAGTTCTATGGCCTTAGCAAAGCAAACAACATCTGTCGAGAGCGGGGATCTTGGAACGAGGACACGGCGGCGTCCAGAGAGCTTGCCCGTCGTCTCCTTGCTCCTGGGCGCACTCTCTGCGATCGGGATGATGGTCTCGATGTGGTTGATCTTTTCGTATACTCCGATGGATGCCTTGCAGGGCGAGCCGCAGCGCATTTTCTATCTGCATGTGCCTACAGCATGGATTGGTATGTTCGCCTATGTGGTAATGACTGTGGCGGGTATTGTCTATCTGTTTAAGTCTGACGAGCGTATCGATTGGATTGCGCGCGCCTCGGCTGAAGTGGGCCTTGTCTTTCTGACGATTACGCTGATTCTTGGAATGTTGTGGGGCAAGCCGATCTGGGGTGCATGGTGGGTCTGGGACCCCAAGCTGACGGCGGCGCTGATTCTCTGGTTTATGTATGTTGGCTATATTATGTTGCGTAGCTACTGGGGGCGCAACCGCGAGAGTGCAAGGGGTGGAGCTGTCGTAGGCATTATTGGCATTATCGATGTGCCCATCATCTATATGTCGGTGATCTGGTGGCGTGGACAGCACCCGGCACCTGTCTCGGATCTACCCCCGCAGGCTACTCTGACTCTGCTGGTGACACTTGTATCAGTTACGCTGCTGTATTGCTTCTTGATGGTTCAGGCGTACCAGTTGCAGCGCTTGCAGACGCTAGCACAGCGTCTGCGAGCTATCGTCGAATAAAAAAGAAGGTTATAATCAAATGAGCTATCTTACCGCTGCTTATATTCTCGCCTGGCTAGCTATATGCATTTACGTCGCTGTGCTAGCGATGCGCATTCGTTCTGTGCGCACAGAGCTGGTTGCAGTTGAAGAATTAGTGCGCGAACACGAGGAAAAGAGGGATCTATAATATGGCTGTAAAAGAGAGAGCTGCCGAATCAACGGGGCAAGCTCTGGAGAATAAAAATAATGTCTCACGGACGGTTGCCCTGGTGATGGGCGACGTCATTGTATTCCTGGTTTTTGCTGCAATTGGTCGCCGCAGTCATGGAGAGGAGGCCGGTCTCGCAGCCGCACTTCAGGTCTTGACGACAGCGGTTCCGTTTCTGCTGGGCTGGTTTCTGGTTGCCCCCTTTATTGGTGCTTTTCGCCGCGATATCCAGGCGAATCCGCTGAAGATAGCGCGCCGCACAGCCCTTGCTTGGCTAGCCGCATGGCCCGTCGCTATGCTCTTGCGTGGCCTGTTGGTCGATCATGCTATTCCCCCCTGGACCTTCTGGCTGGTAGCCTTCCTTTCAAATACGGTCTTCTTACAGGTATGGCGCGTGCCCTATGCTCTCATCATAAAGCGGTTAAAGCATGTATAATCAGTGTAACATCATACACATACAAGTTTCATCTGGCACTGTAGCTCTGCAACTTTTGTAGAGCTACGATGTTTTATTCTGTAAGGAATACTCATCTATGTGGCGATAGATACTGTTGACGTACCTGATTATCAGATGGCCCTAAAGTACAGAAACGTATGTGGAGGGATGTATAGATGGAGAATCGACAATCCTTTTTTATAGATCCACGGGAACGATCTAAGGAGTCGAAAAGGGTATTTGAGACGGAGCCGCTTCCGAGGATCGAGAATCAAGATCCACGTGAGCAGGAACTGCACCGGGCGACTGAACAGCTAGACTATCAAACAGGCTATGAAGGTCTGCGTGGAGGTCCCGCATATAAACAAGGATTAGGTGAGAAGATCTCTCCTCGTCGTACGCGCCGCGGCATCATCTCCTGGCCGTCCTTGATAGTCATTGCCATTCTTATCCTGGGCCTCTCCGGCTTTATGACAGCTCGCTATGACCGTCCGTGGAGCACAGGATATCATGAGCACAACATATTTGATGTGGCAGAGAATGCAAAGCTTGTGGTCAACAACCATCATGGCAAAGTGTATGTGCATACCGGTGACTATCATCATATTCTTATCACCGCTGTGACACATATTCCTCGCGATCAATCCCACACGTCTCCTGGCTTCGATGCACGCATGACTGACAGTCATTCAGTAGCCGTGAATGTTGATGCTCTCCAGAGCAATTCAGGCGATGTAGCTACTCAGGTAGACCTGAACATCACGGTGCCGGAGACTACAAGCCTTGCAATTCACGCGGCTGATGGCGTGGTCAGTGTTGAGAACGTCAAAGGGAGTATTCAAGTTGATACCACCCACAGCAATATTGAGCTTGATAGTACAGTGGGACAGGTCTCGTTAACGACAGACAATGGAAACATCGAACTCAACGATGCTCAGCTAAGCGGTTTATCAGCCCTGAAGGCGGCGCATGGAAATATTAACTTCGCGGGCTCTATCGACCCGTATGGAAGCTATAATTTGGAGACTGAAACCGGTTCAACCGACGTTACACTTCCAGAGTCCTCGGCCTTTCATCTCAACACTTCTTCACACGATGTTACATCAATTGATAATGATTTCCACAACACAAGCGTAGGCGATGGGCAACAAGCCAATATAACGATTCGTACCAGCGGCGGTCATATTGCTATCCACGAAGACGATTAACACTCCCGCGTAGCGACGACCCTTGTGGTTGTCGTGGTCAGCCCGCTTGAGAGCTTCACCACGACAACCACAAGGGTCGTCGCTACGCGGGAGGTATCATCCCCGATAATCATGGGGGAGCATTATGTGCTTATGCATCCGTTTTCAGTGGCCGCGTGGGTACGTAATCCTGCTCTTTTGAGCGTGATCCTAAGTTTATTTGATCTGTGCCGATACGTGGGCTATATTGCGGTGGCTGTCCTTGTAATCTTGGGTCAGATACAAGCGGTGGCGCGCCTGTCAGTCTGCCCGACATATAAGGTTGTTGAGGCGGCGTAGGCTGAGGTGGCATGTTAGGAATGGGTCTGCTGTAAGACATCGTGCTGCTCTGTGTTTGCGTGGTGTTGATGAAACTAGAGCTACGCCTCCGTCTCG
>JAABUZ0100007490.1_pt1 | contig 13149 bp, 12 predicted proteins | sample 5562091 | NCBI WGS metagenome assembly JAABUZ01 (sample SAMN12813069, study PRJNA571459) | rock metagenome | isolation source: Antarctica rocks | place: Antarctica: Victoria Land, Linnaeus Terrace sud | collected 2015-12-21 | reverse complement strand
GGATCAGCACATCGCCCTGCCCGCCGACTTTACCTGCCGCGCCGGTGTATTTTGTCACGACTTCCGCGCCGCCGCGCAGCAGGCCGCGCAGGGACGCGCCGTAAGGGGACGTGACGAGTTGCCAATCGCCGTGTGTCAGCGTGATTTCTGTGTCGGGTGTGGTTTCTGTATCGGGTGTGTCCATGCGGCCTTTATTCGCCGCGTCATCGCTTCTTTCCTGCATTAATGCAAAAGAACCTCACCTGTCAAGCGACCCCACCCCGGAACTCCGTTCCGACCCTCTCCTTGTTAAGGAGAGGGTGAAGAAAAGAAAGAAGAGAAAAAGGAGCGGACGCTGAGAGCCTTCTCTTCATCTTACTTATTCTTACCCTCTCCTTAACAAGGAGAGGGTCGGAACGGAGTTCCGGGGTGAGGTCGCTTGACAGGCAAACTCTTCTTTCCTTCTGAACTTTGACACAAGGCCGCGAATCTTGTATAATGGGAACAGCGTCAGCGCGGACGCACCATTTTATACGGAGTATTACGAACATGCCCAGGACACGACGCACCCCAGCGTCCGACACCCCCGCCCAAGACGCGGCGCAGGTCGAGACCCCGCCGGTGACTTCCGACACGCCTTTTGACACCTCTTTAGAGACATCTCTTTCTGCCGACACCCCGGCCACAGAACCTGCGAAAACGTCCCGGCGACGTGCCCCGCGTCTGCCGAAAACAGAAGCGCCCAGTGTTGACGCAGGCTCCGAGCCAGCTGCCGATGCGCCGCCAAAAGCGGTTCCTGCCCGGCGGCGCGGCAGCCGCACGGCTGCCGCCGAAGTCGTTCCGGCTGCCGCCGAAGTCGTTCCGGCTGCCGCCGAAGTCGTTCCGGCTGCCGCTGAAACTCCGCCTGCCGAAGCCCCGCCTCCGCCGCGCCGCCGCGGCCGTCGTACTGCCGCGCCGGAAGCGGAAGCATCGGGTGTGGAAGCATCGGGTGTGGAAGCATCGGGTGTGGAAGCATCGGGTGTGGAAGCGCCGGTCACGGAGACTGTCGTTCCTGCCCCAACCCGGCGGCGTGGCCGTGCGCGTCAAACTACCGCTCCTGAACCGATTGCTGCTGAGGCAATCGTCGAGGAAGCAATCACCGAGGAAGCAATCAACGACGAAGCCCCTGCCGAAGAGTCGGCCTCAAAACGGCGGCGCGGACGCCGCCGGGGAGCGACTGCGCCTATTACGGCGCTGCCGGATTTCGAAGCGCCGGTTGTCGAGGCGGAAGGCGGGATTGAGGCGGAAGGCGAGGCTGAGGCCGCCGAAGAAGCCGAGAGCGGGGACGCGGCAAAGCTCAGCAAGCGGGCTAGGCGCGGACGACGGCGGCGCGGCGGGCTGGAAGAAGTCACGACGGAAATGCTGGAAGCCGCCGGGGCGACCCTGCTGCTGCCGGAAGAAGTCGCCGAAGCAGACATGGCGGAAGAGGAAGAAGACGATGCGCTTCTCGTCTATCCGCCGCCCGCCCCGCCGACTTATTTCGCGCCGCCGCTCGTCGCCCGCGCCCTGCCGCCCGCCGATAACCTGTCGCCGCCGCGTGTGACCGCACAGCTTGCGGTTCAAACGCGCGGGCTGTCCAAAATCCGCGTGGGCGACACCGATCACGCCCCGTACTTCTTTTTTGTCAATACCGAAACGGCGCGGGACGGTGAAACAGTGGACGCGCAGATACGCGAAGCCGCTGCAAACGGCATTCACTTGTTCTCCGGCGTCCTGTACCTGCCGCTTCGGAACGCCTACGGCGACCGCTCGTTCGGCGCGATTGACGCGCTTGTCTCGCAGATTTTAGCCGCCGACCCCGATGGTTTTATTCTGCCGCGCCTTCAATTTGTGCCGACAAACTACTGGGCGAGAACCCATCCCGATCAGCTTGCGTTGTATTCCAACGGCTTTGAGGGCGACGTTTCACTCGCGTCTACTGAGTTCTGGGCGGACTGCGTGGACGCTTTAGACGCGCTGACCGCCCACTTCAACGACCCCTCTACGCCCGGCGGCGACCGCGTGATCGGCTTCCATTTGGACCGGGGCGAATGGTTTTATGACGCCACTTCCGGCTATGACCAGTCCCCACTGAACCAAACCGCGTTCCAGAACTGGCTCCATGCGAAGTACCAGAACTTGTACGCGCTCCGCGCTGCCTGGCACGACGGCGAGGTGACGTTTGAAGATGCCGCCATTCCCACCTGGCCCGGCGTCGCGGCAGTCCTCAAGAAGACCGACACGCCGCTGTATTCCACCCGGCGCGAAGGCCGCTGGCCGGATTACGCTCAGTTTTCATCCGACATGGTGGCCGAGATCATCAGCGGCCTGGCCGAAGCCATCAAAACACTGTCCCAGAACCGCCTGCTGGTCGCGGCGTCCTACGGATACACGCTGGAGTTCGCGGGCCGCAGCGACTCCGGCCATTTGGCACTAGGAAAGCTGCTTCAATCGCCGCATCTGGACATCGTCGCCGGGCCGAACTCGTATGCCGGGCGCGGCGTCGGCAGCCCGTCGGCGTTCGGTGCGCCGCTTGACTCCGTCACGCTGCGCGGCAAGCTGTGGCTGGTAGAAGACGATACCAAAACATTCCTGGCTGATGCCGAGACCGACGACACGTACAACCTGAAAATCGCTTCGGGGGCGGACACGCAGGCGATCCATCAGCGCCACTTCGGGGCGGCGCTGGCCCACCGTGCCGGCGTGACCTGGATGGATTTGTGGGGTCAGGGCTGGCTGAACAGCCCGGACATCTGGCGCGAGCTGGGCAGCTTGACCCGCGCGTCCGCCCGCTGGGAGCAGATTGTTCCGTCAACGCCGGTGACTCCCGATGTCGCCGTGTTCGTTGACGAAGCCTCGCTGGCCTATCTCAAAACCGACTCCAACGGCCTCGGCGTCAATCTCGTTTCCCGCACCCGCGACCTGCTGCTGAAAGCCGGGGCTTCGGTCGGCTTCTACCTGCAAAGCGATGTGACGCAGCCGAACTTCCCCGACGCCAAGCTCTACTTATTCTTAAACGCCCTGCGGCTCACGACCGAAGAGCGGGCTGCTGTCCGCGAAAAGCTGCAAAAGCCCGGCAAGACGCTGGCCTGGCTGTATGCGCCGGGCGTCTTCGATGAGAACGGGCCATCGTTGGAAGAAGCCGGCGAAGTTGTCGGTATGGCCCTGCGGCAGCAGCCCTGGAACTCACGCGGCGGCAGCACGGCCCTGGACATCAAGCACCCGATTACCGACCGCATCCGGGGCGTCAAGCGCCTCGGCACTGACGAAATTCTGAACCCGCTGTTCGCCGTTTCCGATCCGCAGGCCACCGTGATTGCCGAGTACGCCGCCACCGGCGCGGCGTCGCTTGCCGTGCGCGAGCATAAAGCCGGCTGGAAATCCGTCTTTTTCGGCGATCCCCAGCTCACCACCGAGCTTCTGCGCGGCCTCTATGCTTACGCGGACATCCCCGTCTACGACGCGCAGGACGACGCCGTCTACGCCGGCTCGGACGGCTCGCTAACCATTCACGGCTCGTTCACCGGCCAGCGGACATTGAATCTGCCCCGCAAAGCGTCTGTCTACGATGTCTTTGACGGTAAAATTATTGCCACCAATGCCCGCTCGTTTCGGGCGTTCGTCCGCGCCCGCACTACGCGCCTGTTCCTCTGGGGCGACGGCCCGGCCCTGTCCCGCGCCACGGGTCTCGCCCTGCCCGCCCCCACCGCCGAAGTGGACCCCGCGCCGCAGACCCCGCCGATCGTCTCCGCGCCTCCGCCGCTGACGCCCCGCGAGCCGCGCCCTGAGCCACCCCCCGCCGTCGCCATTCCGGGCCTGGAACCTGAGACCATCATTCAGACCGTGACCGCGCTGGAAATGCTGGAAGTCACCATCACCGAAGTCACCGCCGACCTCGACGCTGATACCGACCTTGACACCGACGGCGACGAAGCCGCCGCCGACGCCGAAGGCACCGACCCCGCCGGTGCGCCCTCCCGCCGCTCCCGCTGGCAGCGCCGCCGCGCCGCCCGCCGCGACGCCGAGCGTGCCGCAAAGCTCGCCGAAACTTCTCCTGACGGCAGCCTCAACTCGCCTGTCCCCGTTGACATCGCCACTCTCCTGCCCGGCCTGCCCCCGCGCCGCACCCCGCCCCCGGCGTCCGCTCCTAGTCCTGCGTCCGGGCGCGTCGCCGACATCCTCGCCGCCGACCTCGCCGACGACGAAGCCTTCGGCCTTGCCGAGACGACTTTGACCGAGACGACCCTCACCGAAACCGCCGCGCTCGGCTTTTCCGACGCCGCCCTCACCGATATGGCCGACGACTACGCAGCCGCCGAAGAAGAAGCGGCAGAAGACGAATAAATAGTAGCAATCATAGCCACTGAAGTCATTTCGCAGCTTTTGTTGTATAAGGTTCATTGCCTTCAATTAGTCTCGTCAGTCCATAGATCACAACATTTGGAGGTTAAACATTGGCTCAAATTAGGCTTATTGTGAAGTATAAAGATACACACGAATGGAAGAACGTAGGAGAATATAGATTAGGAAGTTTGCCGCGCCTCTCAGAATATATTGCTATACAACCGGATACTACGCTTTGGTACAAAGTCGTGAGTGTTGTACATGTGGTTCCAGAAGCAGGCTTAGTTGAGGTGTTTGCTGTGTATGACGGAAACATAACCGAAATACAAGAACGGCTGCTTGAATTATAAGCTGGTCGCGAAATGGCCTAATTGATGAATAACGGAAAATTCTGATGCGGGATAAAAATTATGAAGATGTTTCCTTTGCTTTTTGCCATTCCACTGACTGCTGTTCTCGCGGCTTCTGCTTTTTCCACGCCTAGAGTTCATCACTCGCCAAAGAAAACCGCTTCAAACGCCTTAGCAGGCAAGCTGAGTTCAAAACAGTTAGCTTCTGTTCAGTCTGCGCTTAAATCTTTACGTAAGTTAGGAGCAGCAACCGAAGTTGGAGTTTCGCAGACGGATTATCAAAGCCGGTTAATTGACACAAAAGCGGATGTAAATGAAGACTTGCGCGGCATACCAACAACGCAACCCATTGTTGTTCATATCAACAAATGCTTAGAGGCTTATCTGGATGCCTCAGATGCCTGGAATGATAAAGAAGATTTCAGCATTTGGAGTACAACAAAGGATTTGCCGCTTGCGGCTCCAAAAGTCGTCAAGAAATATAACATCGTGATTGACTACCAAAACCCGGATTTGCAAGTCGCTGATAGAGATGACCTAGCCGATTATTTTCACAGCGTAATTACAAAGGGATGCTGGAAGGTAGCACATGCCGAGTGCGATAAGGCGGAAGCGCAATTGAAGTAGCAACCAAAGCATTATGAAAATCTATACAATGTTCATTGCATCAATCTTAGTGGCATTATTACTCTGCTCTCTATCAGCTAGAAGTCAAGCTGAACCTAACTACAACAGCTTAAGCCTTCAATATGACGAAGGCGAAAAATCAACCGTAGTTTCCGCAAAAGAAAAACTTATAGATGCTACAACTGGCTTGGGTGCTGCTTACACTTTCCCTGGTAGGACCATACACCAAATGCCAAAAACGGTAGACCTCTCATTTTATGGCTACCATGATACTTTACAGTGGCAAGGCACTAAAACTTTGACTTTGTCTTATAACGGGCATACTTTCACTAATAAGGTTTTTCATTCGCTATATGGGGAGGACCGCGACAAGAGTAGGGATTTAGTTGAGGGGAAATACCTTGAGAGTGTATTGGTTCAACTTCCTATAGACGTTGCAGAACAGGTTTTTAAAAGTAGCAGTGTGATCTTGACTTCTTCGCCGGATGGCTTTAGCTTTCAACTTTCTAATGAGCAAATGGATCGTTGTCGTGATTTAATGGACACCCTTCCCACTAAAGCCCATCTTCAAGTTTCGGTACATGAGCCGAATATGATAGACATTGCCGGTTCAAAGGACGGTCTGCCAATCACGCGGGAAATCACGGAAAGTACCAGTGACGCTACATTAACGATGCCGTTAGTTGCACTGACTCCGAGATTTGGCATTAGCAGTTTTGCTTTCGTGACAAAATCTGGGAGAAAAGCGCATCAACCAACCGAAGCACTACTCATTGCAGAATTGGTAGATGCACCCTTGATAGAAACAGAAAAAGAGGTTACTCTAAATTATGGAGATACAAACTTAGTATTAACCTCAAATACAGTACAAACCAAGGTAATGCAGACAGGTATCAAATTCTCGACACGCACCTATTTAATTGCTTACAATCGCTTCTTGGCTATGAGCGGATCAAAAAATCTCTCGTTCACCGTCCAGGGAACAGTTGTCCCTATCCCGTATCAGAAGATGGTGGGCATTCGTGAAATAGCTCGCCGTATCCAGCACAAATAACGAGATTACGTTAATTGAAGCTTGCCAAAACCTCTAGCAACCATTTGGAAAACCCTGCCGCGAGGCGGGGCTTTTTCTTTGCGCGGCTATGCTACAATACGTCAATTATGCCTGCCCGCGACCTCTACCATGACGCCGTTAAGAATGCACTTGTCAAAGATGGCTGGACCATCACGCACAACGCAATCCGGCTGCGCCTGCGCCGGGGCAAAAACCTTTTTGTAGACCTGGGCGCGGAACGTCTTCTGGCTGCCGAGAAAGGCACCGAGAAGATTGCCGTCGAAATCAAAAGCTTTGTCCGCGCTTCGGACATGAAAGATTTGGAAGATGCTGTCGGGCGATTTGTGTTGTACGCTCATCTGATGCAGCGGTATTACCCGGACTATGTTCTTTATCTGGCTGTCCCGGAAGTCGTGCGGCTGAGTGTGTTTGAGGAAGAAGCGGGGCAGGTGCTTTTGGAAGATGGCGTTGTCCGCTTGTTCTCGTTTGATCCTGCGGAGGAGGTTGTTGTTCAATGGATGGCTTAGAGAAAAACGGGTTAGAGCTGCTTCGGGACATTGTTGAGCGCATTCTGACGGAGTACGCCGAGTTTTTAGGAGATGACGGCGTTTCCGTCTGTGAACTCGTGTTTGACCGGCGGCACGACCATTACCTGCTGGTGGAAGTCGGTTGGGAAAACGGCTACCGCATTTACGGCACACTGATCCACGTTGACATTGAGGACGGCAAGCTCTGGATTCAGCACGACGGCACGGAAGAAGGCGTTGCCACTGAACTGGTGTCCGCCGGCATTCCCAAACAGAGCATCGTTCTCGCGTTCCGCCCCGCCTCGCTGCGGGCGCACACGGAGTATGCCGCCGACTGACCCCAGTCGCAAGGCCGGGCTTTTTCGCGTGGTATAATGGGAACAGGAGGAAGGAACGATGAGCGACAGCCTGACTTCGGAACAGATAACTAACGCAACCCAATTCAGAGAGTTCCTGCGGCAAGGTCTGGCGGAAATGGATCGCCTTTTTGCGCTGATGGCGGAAGATCAAAAAGAGATTGACCGGCAGGACGCCCGCACCGCCGTCACGCTCTCGGAAATTCACGCTACCTCAAAGATAAATGAAGCGATCTTGGCGACGCTCAAGTTCTTGTAAATGAAGCGGGCTATGACAGAAAGCACGAGGACAACAATGGCTGATACGATGACGCCGGAACCGACCGCTGAAGATGTTCAGCATCAGGCGATGGTGCAGCAGTGTTTGGATCAAATCGCGGAAGTCAATCAAGCAATGGCACACGACCAGCAGGAGATCGAAACGCTGCAAAGCGAGACGCGCCGCATGATTGCCGACATGCAGATTATCCTGCACAAAATCGAGGCGCGATAACTGATGTCTTTCTGGAACCAGGTGGCTGATTTCTCCAAGCAGTTGTTCATGCAGGCGCAGGAAACCCAGAAGAACAAAGGGGACATTAAGGAGCTGCAGCAAGAAGTCAAGGAGTTGTCGGCGACTGTTCAGCGCTTAATTTACGAAGTGCACCGCATGGGTGAGAACGAGCAGCACGAGCGGGAAAAGATGGCCCTGCGGTTCGAGCTGGAACTGCTCCGCTCCGGGCGGCAACTGCCGCCGGGTAGGCCGGACGAAGAAAAAAACTAAGACCGGCCTTGTGAGGATTTTGCATCATAGTGCAGCATATTCTTTTCATCACAATTCTATGCGAACATTTGGTATAATAGCTTGTCAATAGTGTGTGGCGTATCTCGACGAGCGTCGGGATTTGGGAGGCTTGGATGGTGACTCACTCTTCGGCGGAGACTCGGAATCTGGCGCATCTGCTGCGGCGGACGGGGTTTGGGGCGCGTCCTAGCGAATGGACGGCGTACTCCAAATTGGGGCTGGTTGGGACGACGCATCAGTTGCTGCACCCGGAAACCGTGGCGGACCCGTTTCCGGCGCTGCTGTCGGAAGTGCAGGGCGATTATGTGGATTTTGACTCTTTAGACAGCATCAAGAAGTGGTGGCTCTATAGAATGTCGCACACGCCGCGGCCGCTGGAAGAGAAGATGACCCTGTTCTGGCATGGGCATTTTGCGACGGCGAACTACAAAGTGGACCATCCGCGCTGGATGTGGCAGCAGAACGAGACGCTGCGGACCCATGCGCTTGGCAGCTTTCGGACGCTGCTTCAGGCCGTCTCGCGTGACCCTGCCATGCTGGTCTGGCTCGACGGCGGCGAGAACCGAAAAGGTCGGCCCAACGAAAACTACGGGCGGGAGCTGATGGAGCTGTTTACGCTGGGGGTCGGCGGCGGCTACACGGAAAATGACGTCAAAGAAGCCGCGCGGGCGTTCACCGGCTGGCAGTTTGATCATGACACGGCGACGTTTGCGTTCCGCCCGGAGCAGCATGACGACGGCGTGAAGACATTCTTAGGCCAGACGGGCAACTTTAACGGCGACGATATTCTGGATATTCTGGTCCGGCACCCGTCTACCGCCAATTTTGTTTGTATGAAACTGTTCAAGTTCTATGTTCACGAGATGCCGTCGCCCGCCGATATTAAGCCCTTGACGGCAGCCTATTTCGCCAGTGGGTACAGCATCCAGGCTGTTTTAACGGCGATTTTTCTATCGCCCGCGTTTTATTCAGATGCGGCGATGCACTCCAAGATCAAAAGTCCCACCGAGTATATTGTGACTTCGCTGCGGACATTGGACGCGCCGTTTTCCGCCGCGAACAACAATCTGCTGGGCGCGGGCCGGACCATGGGCCAGGAATTGTTCAACCCGCCAAACGTCAAAGGCTGGAACGGCGGCAAGACGTGGATGAACACGATGACGCTGATCACGCGGGCCAATTTCGCCAATGTCCTGACCATGCAGATGAGCCAGCATGGGCAGTTGTCGCCGCGTCTGCGGGCGGGCATCGCGGCCTATAATACCGCGTCCGGCGGTTTGAACACCCCGGAGCAGGCGGTAGACGCGCTCTGGGGCCTGCTGCTTCCCGGCCATGCGCCGAGCGCCGCGACTCGTGCCGCATTGGTCAATTATGCGTCCGATGGCGGCAAAGACCACTCGCTGAACTTTGACGCGAAATCGCCTGGCTTGACGGCGTTAATTCTGTCCGCGCCGGAATACCAACTGGCTTAGGAGTCCCCCATGTCCATAGACAAACCTACCACATATAAACCCACCACGCGCCGCCAGTTTTTGCAGAACGGCCTCACTTTTGTCGGCCTCGGCCTCGCCATGCCGACATTTCTGATGCAGGCGGCACACGCGCAGGCAAACCGTCCGTCGCCCGCGTCGCCGTTCGGGCTGGATTTGCCGCCGATCCCCGGTGGCAAGATACTGGTCGTGATTGAAATGTCCGGCGGCAATGACGGCCTGAACACGGTCATTCCGTACACCGATGCCGGCTATGCCAAAGCGCGGCCTGTGATCGGCATTCCGTCTAAAGATGTCGTCAAATTAAGCGATACGATTGGCCTGCATCCGAACATGGCGGCGTTCAAGCCGCTCTATGACAAAGGGCAGCTTGCGGTGATTACGGGCGTCGGCTACCCGGACCCGAACCGCAGCCACTTTCAGAGCATGGACATCTGGCAGACCGGCAACCCGCAGATAGATGTCCGGGAGCGCACCGGCTGGCTGGCCCGGTACTTTGACGACGACGGCCACTTCAAGGGAAACCCGCTGTCCGGGATTACGCTCGGCTCGGCCCTGCCGCTGACGCTGTTCTCCGACGACGTTCCCGCGTCGGTCATCGGCGGCGGCTCGGACTTCGGCTTTGTCAGCAACGCCCCCGACAAAAATCAGCAGATGGACGCACTGCGTGCGCTTTATGCACAGGGAACGGTCGCGGGCAGCAACGCCGAGTTTGTCCGCAATGTCGGCAGCGAAGCGTATTCCAGTTCCATGGAGCTGAAACGCGCGTTCAAAGACTACGATGTCAGCGCCGCTCATGCCGCCAAGTACCCGCAGACGGGCCTGGCGTCGGGCCTGCAAACCATCTCGAAGCTGATTACCGGCGGGGTGGGGACGCGGGTGTATTACCTCAATCTCGGCGGCTTCGACACCCACGCCAACCAGCCGCGCCAGCACGCCAATCTTCTGGGAGAGCTTGCAGGCGGCCTGTCGGCCTTCTACGAGGACTTAGAGATGCAGGGGCGGGCCAATGACGTGATTACGATGACGTTCTCCGAGTTCGGGCGGCGGGTGCATGAAAACGGCTCGGCGGGGACCGACCACGGCGCGGCAAGCGTGATGTTTCTCGCGGGCGGCGGCCTCAAAGGCGGTATCTACGGCGACTATCCGAGCCTCAGCGATTTGGACAGCGGCGACCTGCGCTTCCACACCGACTTCCGCTCGGTCTACGCGACACTTTTGGACAAGTGGCTCCAGACTTCTTCGCAGCCGGTTCTCGGCGGTAGCTTCCAGCACCTGAGCTTTGTTTAGGGGCGATACAGAGGGCGCAGCAAGATACAGAGGGCGCAGCAAGCAGCGCCCCTACGGGTTCTATTCCATCTGCCAGAGGAAATAAACGCCGAGGCAGATGAACAGCAGGGCCGGGGACCACGCCGCAAGCATCGGCGGCATCCGGCCCGCGACGCCCAAAATCTTGGTCAGCAGCAGCGTGTTCCAGGCCACCCAAACCATGATGATGGACAAAAAGATGCCCATATATGCGCCCGCGCGGGCAAAGCGCAGGGCAAGCGGCGGGGCGCAGAGGGCAAAGCCGAGACACAAAAACGGCAGGCCCAGCTTGGAATAGTAGTTGAAGGCCACCACGGTCGTATCCTGGCCGGTGCGCTCCAGCGCGGCCATCTGGTTCCCTAGCTCCGCCATCGAAAGGTCGTCGGCCGTGTCCGCCGACGCCCCCGCAAGGCTTTCCATCGGCACCTGCAAGTTCAACTTGAGCGTCTGCGAAACGCCCTCAATGGAAACAAACCCATCTTTCCCAAAGGTGATGAAGTGCGCTCCGTGCAGGGTCCAGACATCACGGTCGTAATCCGCGCTCTGGGCCGTGGTGATGGTCGCCAGTCCGTCCGGTCCCACCGGGTTCTGGAAGATGACCAGCCCAAATAATTGCAGCTTGTCGGCCCGGCCGCTTGGGTCTTTTCGGATTTCCCGGATATGGAACGCATAATCCTGGAACGTGAACACTTTGTTTGCGGCGACTGTCGGCGACGCCTGCAGCGCATATGCGAACAATTGCCCCTGCGTCTTCTGGAACTCCCGCCACGCCGGAGGAACGACCCGGTCGCCGACTAAAAACGAGACCGCGCTTGCCAGAACGCCGACCAGGATAATCGGCAGAAACAAGCGCTTCAGGGAAATGCCTGCCATGCGGATGGCCGTAATCTCCGAGTCCCGCGCCAGTCGGTTCACCGCCCACGCAGAAGCCAGCGCCATGCCCGGCGGCAGGGTCAGGGGAATTAAGATAGGCAGGTTAAAGACAATCAGCCGGGCGACAATCAGCGGCGGGATGCCGTTCTTGACGATGTCCTCAATCAGCGGGAACAGCGTATTGCCGACCAGCATGACGACAATCAGCAGAATGCCGCCGACAAACGGCAGCACCATCTCGCCCAGCAAATAGCGGTCCAAGCGTTTCATCATGTGTGCCAGACGACCTCACCCCGGCGCAAGCGCCGACCCTCTCCTTGTCAAGGAGAGGGTAAGAGAGGATTAAAGAACAGAAGGATACTTGCCGACAGCCTTTTCTTGATTATCTTTACTCTCTCCTTGACAAGGAGAGGGTCGGCGCTTGCGCCGGGGTGAGGTCGCATCGGGTATAATGTGTGCGGCCTAAGACCCGGCGTTAAGCTGAATGCTGAAGTCGGTGATGTCTAGGTCGCTTGTCACAACGCCGTCGCCCGTAGTGCCGGTAACAATCACCGGCACGCCATTGACATACTGGGCCACGTCGCCGCTGCCCTCGTTCACGCCGGAAGTGGCATTGGTGTAGTTTCTCGTCAGCAGCGTCCCGTTGGTGTCACGGACAATGATTGGGGCGTAGCTGTTTCCCGCCTGCTGCGGTGGATAGAGGGCATCAAAGTATTTCGCCGTCGTGATGTTCTGGCCGTTCACCGGAACTACATTGGTGGCGATAAAGTTGACTTGCAGGCTGTTGATCTGGTCGGCGGTCACAGTGGAAGTTGCGAGGTACGCCAGCGGCAATTGGAATAGTAACTCATTGCCGTTAACCACCTGCGGCTGGATGAGCTTACCTTGCCCCAGCGTCACGGACTGCAGCAAGTTCGTGTTAGCAATGGGGGCGAAGTAGTTGAAGTTCGTACCGCCCGGCACGCCGCTGTTATACTCCACATAGTTGGTGAATGCCCCCGCCGCGTAGCCGTTGCCGTAGGGCGTGGCGACGACTGGAACCGGCCCGGTGACACTGGTATTGCTCGGCCCCGGCGTGTTGTTGACGTTGAACAGGATATAATAATAGTAGTTCGGGTTGATATTGCCCGCGACTGTCATAGACACGATAAGCTGCGGCCCCGAAACTGGGCTGGTACTGCCGCTGCTGGGGGACTTGGCGCATCCCGCCGGCAGGAGAAGAAGCAGCACGAGAAGCGGACGAAGAATGACGAGAGACATTTGCATATCTCTAGTATAGCAGGAATGAAGCGCGTTGACAACTAAAGAGCAGGCGGAACACAAAAAGGAAGGGCGTGGGAAAGAGCGTGAGCCGAAAAAGCGTGGGACTGAAGTCCTACGCTGTGGGGCGAAGCGCCCAGTGTCCGCCTTCGCGGACAAGGACAATCTGGCAGAGAATG
>JAABUZ0100007489.1_pt1 | contig 13149 bp, 13 predicted proteins | sample 5562091 | NCBI WGS metagenome assembly JAABUZ01 (sample SAMN12813069, study PRJNA571459) | rock metagenome | isolation source: Antarctica rocks | place: Antarctica: Victoria Land, Linnaeus Terrace sud | collected 2015-12-21 | reverse complement strand
ACCGGGTCGCCCATGTACCAGACGAGCAGGTCCACCAGGTGGATGCCCTGATTCATGAGCACGCCGCCGCCGTCCAGCGCCCAGGTGCCGCGCCAGGCGGCCTGGTCGTAGTAGGCCTGCGGTCGCTGGTACGGCATAGTCACCACGCCCAGCGTGAGCTCGCCCAGGTCGCCGGCCGCGATCGCCGCGCGCACCCGCGTGAAGGTCGGCTCGGCGCGGCGCTGGAGCACCACGCCAAGCCGCAGCCCACGCCGCTGGCACGCCTGGATCATGGCGTCCGCGTCCAGCAGCGAGAGCGCCATCGGCTTTTCGACCAGCAGGTGCTTGCCCGCCTCGGCCGCGGCCAGAGCCTGGCGCGCGTGCTGGCCACTCGGCGTGCACAGGCAGACGACGTCCACATCGGGGCGGTCGAGCAGCGCGTCCAGCCCGAGGCAGGGGACGCCGAAGCGGGCGCCGATGGCGTCGAACTGGGCGGGCTCATGGTGCCCCACGGCCACCAGGCGGGCGCCCACGTCGGCATTGGCCCCAATAGCCTGTCGGTGGTACTCGGCCACCATGCCAGCGCCGAGGATCGCGAAGCCGGTGGTTGTCACAGGGCTCAGCTTAGAGCAGCGACAGCAGCGTGGCGCGACCGCTATTCCTGGCCCGCGGCGGCGCGGGCCAGGAGGTCGATCAGCGTGCTCTCTTCGGCCTCAGGATCGGCAACGGCGACCTGCGTGACCAACAACTGGAAGACGTCGGCGCAGCGGAGCTCCAGACCGCGGAGCGCCGCGGGCATCGGCAGTGGCCGGTCGTCCTCGAGGTCGTGCACGATCACCCCGGCGACCTCTACCTGGAACGCCATGATGGTGCGATCGTCGAGGTCGACGAGCCAGGCCACGGCGACGCCATGCTGCACGTACCAGCTGCATTTGTTCTGCAGTCGCCGCCGTGACTGATCAGGCGAGCGAATCTCGATCTCCAGATCGGGCGGTACACGCGCGTGAAAGCGCCACCCCGTGCGGCTGGTCGGATCGCGGCCTCCTCGAACACGCTGCCGTCCGGCTCGAGCTCCAAGAGGGTATCCGGCTGTGCCTCCACGAGCTCGTGGAACTCGGCGATGGTGAGCGGCCGCGACGTAGCGACCATGGCACACCCCCTGGCGCCGCGGGCGCGGTGAGCGGCAGGATCAGCGAGCATGGCGGGGCTTCCTCTCCATCGACGTGGTGAAGACCATAGAGAACACCAGAGAACACCTTCTATCATTCCGCAGAGGACTTGGCGCCCGGCGGCGGCGCACGGTACCTGGCGCCTGTGATCAGGGCGCGCCGGGCAACGGCCCGCGACAGCGTGTTCACGATCCGGAGGGGTGTGCAATGGAGTGGCTGACCGGCGGCGAGGCTCTCGTGAAGGCGCTCTACCGCGAAGGGGTACGCGTGGTGTTCGGCGTTCCGGGCGTCCAGCTCTACGGGGTGCTGGTTGCCCTGCGCGATGAGCCGGGGATCCGTTTCATCACGACGCGGCACGAGCAAGCCACCAGCTACATGGCGGACGGCTACGCGCGGGCGGGCGGCGACTTCGGCACCGCCCTGGTCGTGCCTGGCCCGGGGCTGCTCAACGCCGCGGCCGGCCTCAGCACCGCTTACGCCGCCTCGTCCCCCGTGCTGATGATTGCCGGCCAGATCCCGAGGGCGGGCATTGGCAAGAATGTGGGCATGCTCCACGAGGTGAACGACCAACTGGAGGCGATCGCTCCGGTGACGAAGTGGCGGCGGCGGGTGCTCGAGGTCGAGGACGTCCCGGTGGCGGTCCGCGACGCGGTGTACCAGCTCCGGTCCGGTCGGCCGCGGCCCGTCGAGATCGAGCTGCCGCCAGACACGCTGGAGAGCGAGGGCGAGGGCGAGGTGGTCGCGCCGCTGCGGCCCAGTCGACTGGCCGCGCCCGCGGCGGATGTGGCCCGAGCCGTGGCGCTGCTCGTGGCCGCGGAGCGGCCGGTGCTGTACGCGGGCGGCGGTGTCCACGCGGCGGGGGCACACGACGCCCTCGCCGCGGTGGCGCACCACCTCCAGGCTGGGGTCGCTCAATCGTCCGAAGGCAAGGGCGCGGTCAGCGATCGCAGCGACCTGTCGCTGGGCGCCGGTCTCTGGCGTGGCTCGCCGTTGCGCCAGCACCTCGACGCTGCCGACGTCGTCCTGGTGGTGGGCAGCCGTCTGGCCGTCGCTTCGTTGCAGCCCGCCCAACAGGTGATCCAGATCGATGCCGACGCCGAGGAGATCGGGCGGAACCACGCGCGGACCCTGGGTCTGGTCGGGGATGCCCGTGCCACCCTCGAGCTGCTGCTCGACACGCTGCGGTCGAGCTCACCACCTCGGGCCGACGCCAGCGCCGGACGGCGGGCGGTGGTGGCCGCGGCCGCGGCTCACGACGACACCGAGCCGCAGTCGTCCATCCTGAGAAGCCTGCGCGCGGGCACGCCGGATGACACCATCCTGATCGCCGGCATGACCCAGGTCGGGTACTACTCCAGGATGTTCTGGCCGGTCTACCAGCCGAGGACCTATCTCACGTCGTCCTACTCCGGGAACCTCGGCTTCGAGTACCCCACGGCCCTGGGCGCGAAGGTCGCCCGACCGGATCGGCCGACTGTCGCGGTTGTCGGGGACGGGGGCTTCCTGTACAACGCGCAGGAGCTGGCCACGGCGGTGCAGTACGGGATCAACGTGGTGGCCGTGGTGTTCAACGACAACGCCTACGGCAACGTGGCCCGCGACCTGGACGAGGCCTATGGTGGCAGCTATGGGGCCGACCTGCACAACCCCGACTTTGTGCGCCTGGCCGAAGCGTACGGCGCGGTGGGGATGCGTGCCGAGCGCCCGACGGACGTCGGTGAGCTGGTCGCCGCCGCCCTCGATCTGAACCGCCCGGTGCTGGTGGAAGTCCCCGTCGGGCGGATGCCCCGCCCCAGCTTCAGCCCCATGCCGGCCGCGCCCGAAAAGTACCGGCGCCACCCGCCCAGCGCAGGATGCGGTGGAAACAGTTCCGCACATTAGCTCGGTCCAGCTATCGGCCACCTCGACTCGTGCGAAACCAGCTGACTTGACCCAGTCGAAGACCTGGGCGCGGATCTTCGCGGAGCGGGACCACGCCCCAGCCGGGCTCGGGATAGTCCGTGACCGCGTGGGTGGAGAAGGCGATCGTCACGCGGGCCTCCCAGTGCGGCGAGGGCGTGGCGTACGTGTGGCTCGGCTCAGAACCCCGGGGCCCCGTTGGATGGCGGGGCGCCGGTGGGGCTCGGGCCAGGCGCGCTCACAGCCAGACTCAGCTGGTAGGGGTTGGCGGGGTCGACGTCCCGCCCGGGATCGGCGTGCACGTACAGGTAATAGGTGCCGCCTGGCAACAGCGTGTCGACGACGCGCGGCTGCGCTCCGTCCAGGACAGACTCGCCTCTGATCGCGTTGCTGGCATCCACGAGGTACAGGTCGTAGTCGGCGGGCAGATCTGTCAGCTGGGCCACGACATGGGCGCCGGCATCGGGGACGGCGAAGCGGTAGGCGCGGGTACCGCCGGGAGTGGGTATCACCCCGGCCAGGGTCGTCCCGTCGCCGAGCGGGCAGGCGGTCTCGGGAGTGTCGTTCGGCTCGGTGCAGGGGGCGCGGGACGCCGCCGCGCCGTTCGGCGCCGCAGCGTCTGTTGGGCCCGATGCCGGGACGTCCGCCGAGGGTCCGAACCAGTCCACCAGGTGATCCCCCAGCCAGGCCCAGTGGTGGAGACCGTCGGGCGCGGCCGCGAACGTGAGAGTGCCGGTCGAGCACCGCCAGTACGCCAGGCCGGTGGTGGTCTGTTGCTGAGTGTCGCAGTCGCCCGGATGGCCGTGTTCGTTCTCCACGGGGTCGCCCATGGCCGTGCCCACCTGCGCCTTGAGCAAGGCGAAGCCCAGGACGAAGCGGGGCGGCGGCGATCCGGCCGGGGACGCGGGTGGCACGTCGGTCGGCGCCGCTGGAGAGGGACGAGCCGCGGGCGCCACGGCCGCGGGCGGCACGAAGGTAGTTTTCGGCGTCACCGGTCGCGGAGACGGGCTGGGCGGCAGATCTGGAGTAGCAGTGGGCGCCGGACCCGCCGAAGACGATGAGGACGATGAGGACGACGAGGCAGCGGGCGGGCTGGTGGACGAGGCTGGGTGTGTTGGCAGCGCCGTTGGCGGGCTGGTGGGCGCGGCTGGCTGCGTGGCCTGTGCCGTTGGCGGGCTGGTAGGGGCGGTTGGCTGCGTGGCGGCTGCTGGCGCCGTTGGTGGCGGCGGCACCGGCGTCGCCGAGGCTTGCGTCGTCGGCAACGCGGTCGGATCGGGGGACGGCCGCCCTCTGGATGGCACGGGCGACGGTGTGGCGGTTGGCCGGACGGGGGTGTTGGACGCCGCGGATGTGGCCGTGGCGGCCGTGGTCACCGCCACCGTTGCCGATTGCGTGGGCCGCCTGGCGCCGATGTCGTTCCTGCCGCTGGCCGACATGGGTAGGGCCGCTCCTGCGCTCAAGAGCAGCAGCAGGCTGATGCCCGCGCCTGCCGCGCTCCCAAGAGAGAACAGGTGGGCGGTGCGGTTCCAGCTCATGTGACATCTCCTCGTATGCCGCGCGCGGGCGTGGGGTGCGGACTCTGGGTCATAGGACGTGTGGCTTGGGGTGGCACGACCGCGACTACGACGGGGGAACGAAGGGCGCCTTGGTAGGGGTAGGAGGGGCGGCAGGGGGTAGTCGCGGCACAGCCGGGGCTGGTGGCACCACCGCGGGGGGCGGGCGTCGCAGAGGTGTCGGCGTGCGCACGGGGGGAGGCGGCGGCAGCGGCGGCGGCAGCGGCGGCGGCAGCGGCGTCGGCGTGAGGCTCGCGAGCGCCTGGCGTGCCTCGCCCCGGTCGGGGAGGAGCGTCGCCGCCTGGGTGAAGGCCTGAGCCGCACTGGACGCGTTGCCCTGGTCGTTCAGCTCGGCGCCATCCGTCAACAGCGCCGCATACAGCTTGTCTTTGGCGGGCAGGTAGTCGGGGAAGCGGTCGAGAAACCCGGTGAGGAGCGCGACCGTCCGCACCGTGTCGACTCCCCACGCGGCGTCGAGCTGAGGCTGCATGGCTTGCCAGACGTCGGCCGCGGTTGGCTCCGGTGGGGCCGTTGGCGGGGGTGGCGGCGACGGCGCGAGCGCTGCGAGCGTTGGCGTAGCTGGTGGTGGTGCTGGCCGGGTTGGGACGGCCACCACCGCGGGCGTCGGCGACAAGCTCTTTTCGCCGCCGCTGGTGGGCTGGCCCGTTGGCGAGGCTGCCAGGAGTCCGATTGCGCGGGCCCCAGCCCGCGTTGGGACGGCCGTTACCGATGAAGGTGGGCGCGCGGTGCCCCCAGACCTGATCCCGCCGCTACTCCAGCCTGTGGCCAGGGCTACTGCCGATCCAGCCACGGCCGTGAGCAGCAGGGCAAGCGCCAGGGCCCCCAATCGCGGGACCGACAGCGTGTGGTTGCCTACCAGCCGCGTCAGACCCCTGCGGGGCGCGCGCGGTCGACAGCGGGGAACGTCGTCTGCCACCGCGCCTCCATGCCCATTCGGCATCGCCCAGTATAGCTGCGAGTCGCCAGCATCCGGATGGTGCCGGGTGTCCGGCGAGGTGCACGAGCTGCGCAACTCGGAGCCAGCATGAGCAGGGCAATCCGGCGCGTCGAACGAAGGTACGAGGTACGAGAAAACGAGAGCCGAAGCTGGGACAGCCGACCGGACACTCTCGTCGGCACGGATTGGTGGAGCACCGTCCGCGAGGCGGGCGACACGTTCCTGGCGCGCCACGGCGTGCTGGCCGCGTTCCTCTACAGGCGTGGGCCCGCGCCACGGTCCGGCATCTCTACTCCAGGTCTTTCACGAACCGAAGGAGGAGCCCCGCCTCGGTCTGGGCTGTCCCGGCGCGGCGGAAGCCGGCGCGCCGGGCGACGCGGATGGAGGCGACGTTGTCCGGATCCGCGCGAATGACGGCGCGTTCGAGCCCCGCGTGGCGCAAGCCATCGCACACGAGCCCCACCGCGCGGGCTGCGAGTCCCTGGCGGCGCCACGCGGGGAAGATCACGTACGAGATGTTCGCCTCGCCAGGACCCACGCCCGGGACGGCGAGATCGGCTTTGGCCTCCACGTTGCCGGCCAGCTCGCCGGTGGCGCGCAGCCAGATCCCGAAGTTCCAGAGTGGCTCGCCCCGCGCCCGGGTGGCCGCGTTGCGCTCGATCCAGGCGCGCGCGCTCTCGACGGTCCCCGCTCGACCGCTGAGCCAGCGCACCTGCTCGGCGTCCTCACCGGCGAGATGAAGCGCGGCGTCCTGCGTGCGCAGTGGCCGAAGCATGATGAGCGCGTCCTCCCTGATCGACAGGTCCATAACGCGAACGAGGCAGCGCAGAGGCTGGTCAGAGGATCGGAGTACGGAGTCTGGCCACGAAGAGTATCGCTCTCATCGTCCCTCCCGGATCTCCCGAGACAGCGCGACCGCTTGCCGATGGGCGAGTTCGAGGAAGCGCCGTGGGTCTTTCTCGGCCGAATGTGTCGTTATGATCTCCAGGAGCAGGGGTCGGTCGAAACGGGCACGCCGCAGCTCATCACAGATGCCGTGCCACTGGATGAAGCCCTCGCCTGGCAGCACGTGGTCGACGAAGTCCCGGATTCGGTCGGACAGCTGAACGGCGATCAGGCGGCCGCGCAGGCGTGCCAGCAAGTCCAGGGGGCGTGGCCCCTCGATCTGGTCGTGCGACGAGTCGTAGCAGAAGCCAAAATGTGCGTCGCCCAGGCTTTCGACCGCTTGGCAGACGAGGTCGGTGGCTGGCCCCGGAAGCACGTTCTCCAGCGCCAGATGGACACCTGCCTGGGCCAACACGGGTGCGAGCTGCTCGCACGTCCGCAGCAGCTGGTCCAAGCGACTGGAAAGCTCAGCCCCGGGAAAATCGAACGGGCCAGCGTGCACGACGACCACAGGCACGTCGAGCGCAGCAGCCGCGGCCACCGCGGCAGTGAGCGTTGCCAGCGCATCAGGCTGGTCAGCCCGTGGCCCGTGGATGGTGTCGATCCCGAGGCCATGCGCCTCCGCGAGACGGCGAAGGCGCCGCTGCCCAGCCGCCGCGAGATACTCCGAGTGGCCGACGTCGGCACCGAGCGAAAAGTGCGTGAAGCCAGCCTCGGCGATCAGTGGGATCTGCTGCTCGATGGGTAGCGCGTAGTCGAAAGACGTGGCGACCGAAACGGCGTCGGCTTGGTGCACCCGCTCACCATTTCACTACACGTCCGGTGTTAAAGGCGAGAGTCCTGCAAGCGGTCCACGACGACCGTGGCGGCGCCGAGCTGGGTGGCGAGCGCTTCTAGCGCCTGCTGGGCCTCCTCGGGCGAGGCGCCCTCTAGCCACACGGCGCGGGCGAGCAGGGTCCTGGCCGGGCGGTCCAGCTTGACGTCGGCCCGGCCGGCCAGGGTGCCGCGGGCCAGCAGCGGCAGGACGTAGTAGCCGAACTGGCGCCGCGGCCCCGGCACGTAGATCTCCACCCGGTAGCGGAAGCCGAACAGTCGCTCCAGCCGCCGCCGCTCCCACACCAGGTTGTCGAACGGGCTGAGGAAGGTCGGCTCGTGCGCGGGCGGGTCCAGCGGGCCGTCCAGGCTCGTCGGCAGCACCAGGCCGGGCGCCTTCCAGCCCTCGACCGCCACGGCCAGCAGCTCGCCCGACGCCAAAAGCCCCTTGAGGGCCGGCTGCCACTCGGCGGGCCGGAGCCGGAAGTAGTCGGCCGCTTCTGCCCCGGTGGCGATGCCCAGCGCAGCGACACCGCGCCGCAGGAGGTACCAGGCCGCTTCGGCCGGGCCGGGGTCTGCCATGCTCAGACCCGTCGGCAGGACTCGCTCAGGCACGTCGTACAGGCGGGCGAACCCGGCGGTGCGACCCGCGCACATCAGGTCGCCGCGGTCGAACAGGTCCTCCAGGACCAGCTTGGCCGGCTTCCAATCCCACCAGGTCCCGCGACTGCCCCGCGGATCGTCGAAGGCGGCGGCCCCCAGCGGTCCCTCGGCGCGGACGCGCTCGAGCACCAGCGGGTACAGCTCGGCGTGCTCGACCCGGGTCTTCTCCCACCAGCCGCGGGTCGTCTCGCGCATCCGCGCCATGCGGGGCAGGAAGTACCTGTACGACTCCATCGGCAGCCACGACGCGGCGTGGCCCCAGTACTCGAACCCGCGCTTCTGGCGGTAGATGGCGTCGTGGAGCGCGGCGACGGAGTAGGCGCCGAGCCGCGCGAACGGGACCAGCTCGTGGCTGCGGGCGACCACGTTGACCGAGTCCAGCTGGATGGCGCCCAGGCGCTCGAGCAGCGCGGCCGGCTCGGCTGGGCGCGCTGCGCCGAACCCCTGGGCACGCAGGGCCAGGGCGCGGGCCTCGGCAACCGACAGGGCCTGGCTGGCCACGCCGCTCATCCGCTCATCCGCTCCGCCCGGGCCAGGCCGAGGCGCGCCGTCACTTCCCCAGGCGCTCCTTGAAGCTGGGGAACCCGGGGATGCTGTCGGCGTTCAGGATCGCGTTCACGATCGCCTGGCTGAGCGCGTCCGCCGCGCCCGCCCCAACAGCGCTCACGTCGGCGTCTATCCGCGCGTCGCCGCCCGCCGAGACGGCGAACACTGTATCGCCGTCGAACATGGTGTGCGCCGGGCGGATGGCGCGCGCCATACCGTCGTGGGCCATCTGGGCGATCTTGGTCATCTCCGTCTTGCTGAAGCGCCCGTTGGTGGCGACCACCGCGATCGTGGTGTTGGTCGCAACGGGCGGAAGATCACCCACCACGACCGGGTCCGCGTCCGGTTCGGCCAAGCCAGTGTTGACCGGCGCCGGTAGGGACGGCAATGGCCCGGCGACGAACGGCTCGGCGTAGAAGTGGCCCGTCCGTGGGTTGACGACGTCGCCCACCCCGTTGACCGCGACGATGGCGCCGACCATGACGCCGTTGCCGAGGTCGAGGCTGGCCGTTCCCAGGCCGCCCTTGAGCGGCAGCCCGCGCGGCATCTTGCCCACTGTCGCGCCGGCGCCGGCGCCGACGTTGCCCTGGGCAGGAGGGCCGTCGCTGGCATTCATGGCCGCCTGGCGCCCCCAGTCGGCCGTGGGGCGGACGTCGAACGCGCCGACGCCCAGGTCGAACAGGATCGCGGCCGGCACGATCGGGACCACCTGGTTCGGGCCGACGACGTAGCCCTTGCCGCGCGCTTCGAGGTAGTCCATCACGCCCTGGGCCGAGCCAAGGCCGTACGCGCTGCCCCCTGACAGGACGACGGCGTTCACGCGCTGGACCAGATTTAGGGGGTTGAGAAGGTCTGTCTCCCGAGTGCCCGGCGCCGACCCGCGCACGTCGACCCCGGCCTCCGCCCCGTCCTCTGTCAGCACCACCGTCACCCCCCTGAGCGCCGACAGGTTCTCGAAGTGGCCCACTTTGACGCCGGGGATGTCGGTGATGGCGTTCTTCATAGCTCCTTGCTCAGGTTGTCCAACGGGCGCCACGGCGGCAGCGTCCGCGTTTGGAAGCCCGGCCGCGGAGGTGGGCCGGGCGGCGGTCATCAGGAGCAGCGCGAGCGGGAACGACCGGCGCGCCAGTGCGCGGACGTGGCCCATGTCCAGCCTCCTAAGCAGGTGGTCGGAAGTCTTGCTTGTTCTGATCATGTGAGCTCCACCTGCTTAGGATCTTGCCTTTGTTCGCGCTACGCGCTTAGCCGCGACCGACGAACGGCATCTTGGTCGCCATGACAGTCAGGAACTCGACGTTGGCGTCCAGCGGCAGGCTCGCCATGTAGACCACCGCCCGAGCCACGTGCTCCGTGTCCATCAGGGGCTCCGGCCTGACGCTGCCGTCGGCCTGCAGGGCGCCCTTGCCAAGCCGATTGGCCAGATCCGTGGCGGCATTGCCGATGTCGATCTGGCCGCACGCGATATCGTACTGCCGCCCATCGAGCGAGGTCGACTTCGTCAAGCCGGTGATGGCGTGCTTCGTCGCGGTGTAGGGCGCCGAGTTTGGCCGTGGGGCGTGCGCGGAGATCGAGCCATTGTTGATGATGCGGCCGCCGCGGGGCGTCTGGGCCTTCATCAGCTTGAACGCCTCCTGCGTGCACAGGAACGGTCCGGTCAAGTTGGCGCCCACGACGGACTGCCACTGCTCGAAAGTCACCTCCTCGATTGACACGCCGGGCGCTCCCTGGCCGGCGTTGTTGAACAGCAGGTCCAGGCGGCCGAACGCCCGCTTCGTCTCCTCGAAGATGCGGCGCACCGCGGCCGGGTCGGACACGTCGCCCGCCACAGCGAGCATACGTGCGCCCGCCGCCTCGCCGTCCCGCACCGTCCCGTCGAGACGGTCGCGCCGGCGGCCCGCGACCACCACCGAGTAGCCCTCCCGCCCCAGCGCCAGCGCGACCGCGCGGCCGATCCCGCTGCCACCACCGGTGACGACTGCTACTCTGTTGCGCGCATCCATGGGCCACCTCCTCACGGGCACACCCGGTGAGGCGGCAGTGTACCCCGCCCCGGCGGCGCCCAGCGCTGCCCGGGGCGGGGCAGAAGGACGAGCGCCGTGAAGATCACCCGCGTCGAGACGATCGCGACACCCACCTACCCAAACCTGCTCTGGCTCCTGATCCACACGGACGAGGGGCTGGTCGGTCTGGGCGAGACGTTCTTCGGCGCGGCCGCGGCTGCCGGCTACATCCACCAGATGGCGGCGCCGTACCTACTGGGCAAGGATCCGCGCGAGATCGCTCGGCACGTGGATGCGCTCGGCCAGGGCATGGCGCTGCGCGCCATCGGCGCCGAAGCGCGCGGGCTCTCGGCGATCGACGTCGCCCTCTGGGACCTCTTTGGCCAGAGCGTCGGCCTGCCCATCTACCGCTGCCTGGGCGGGCCGGTCCGCGAGCGCATCCGCCTCTACAACACCTGCGCCGGCTACGGCTACAACGTCTTCAAGAGCCACACGCCGGGCGGCCGCTTCTCCGACAGCTGGGGCATCGGCGAGCACGAGGGTCCCTACGAGGACCTGGGCAAGTGGCAGCGCGAGGACCGGGCCGGCGAGCTGGCCCAGTCGCTCCTGGAGATGGGCATCACGGCCATGAAGATCTGGCCCTTCGACCAGTTCGCCGACGAGACCAAGGGGCAGCACATCACGCCCGAGCAGATCGACAGAGGCGTCAAGCCGTTCCGCCAGATCCGCGAGGCGGTGGGTATGCGGATGGAGATCGCCGTCGAGCTCCACTCGCGCTGGAACCTGCAGTCTGCCGTGCGGATCGCGGAGGCGCTCGAGGAGATCAAACCGCTCTGGTACGAGGACCCGATCCCGATGGACAACCCCGACGCGCTGGCCCAGTTCGCGCGCAGCACGCGGGTGCCAACCACGGCCTCCGAGACGCTGACCGGCCGCTATGCCTTTCGCCCTTTCCTCGAGCGGGGCGCGATCGGGGTTGTGATGTTCGACACGGGCTGGGTTGGCGGCATCTCGGAAGGCCACGCCATCGCCAAGCTCGCGGAGACCTACCGCCGCCCGTTCGCGCCGCACGACTGCACCGGGCCGGTGACGTACACGGCTGGCACGCACCTCTGTCTGGCGCTGCCCAACGCGATGATCCAGGAGGGTGTCCGGGCGTACTACCACGGCTGGTACCAGGACGTCGTCACGGCGCTGCCGACCATCGAGAAGGGGTTTGTCGCGGCGCCGTCCGGGCCGGGCCTCGGCATCAGCCTGGTGCCCGGCTTCACCGCGCGCCCCGACGTCGTCGTGCGCGCCTCGGGCGACGCCTGAGCCTTTAACCGACAACCGATAACCGATAACCGACGGGTAGCCGACGGGATGACCGCCCAGGACGTCGCCCGCGTCATCCAGCTCATCCTGGCCCCGGTGGTCATGGTCTCGGCCTGCGCCATCCTGGTTGGGGGACTCCTGACGCGCTACGGCGCGATCAACGACCGCCTGCGAGCCATGGTACACGAGCGCCTGGACTCGCTGCGGATGCTCCACGCGCAGGGCGGATCGCCGGACCCGTTCAGTGCCGAGCGCATCACCGAGATCGATCGCCAGGTGCCGGACCTGCTCAAGCGCCACGCGGTGCTGCACGACAGCGTGCTGGCCGTGTACGTGGCGGTGCTGCTCTTCGTCACCAGCATGTTCGTCATCGCCGTCCAGGTGAGCGTCGCGAGCGCCGCCGCCTGGGCGGGGACGGTCGTCCTGGCGCTGTTCCTGTGCGGCACGGCGGCGCTGTTCATCGGTGTCGTCCTGACGGCGACCGAAGTGCGCACGTCGCGGCGGTCGCTCCTGTTCGAGGTCGGTCGGGTAGAGCACCTGGTTCCCGGCGGCACGCCCGCGGGGCGAGACCCGGCCAGACGTGGAGACAAGAACCTAAAGACGTAGCGGACGATCTCGGACGTTTCGCTATCTTTGAAGGGCACCCTCAAGGCCCACGGCTTTCGGATGGCGCGTCAGCGCCAGCTCATCCTGGAAGCGATCGCATCCTTGCAAGGACCACTGGCTTGATCGTCCTCGGCCGCACCTAGCCGGGCCAAACCCGCACGTTGGTCAACGCAACCCACTCCCGACGTGCTGCTCCCAGTAATGGTGCGTCTTTGCTACCACTGTCACGACACTCTTGACCTCATCCTCGATGCTGAACGATGCGCTCGCTGGAACAAGCAGGCGCTCCTCCTCGCACCGGGCCGCGACATTTTCCAGAATGATGGTCGCGCACAGCCAGGCTGCCATCTTGGGCGATTGGCAGGTGACGGCCATCCAGCCGCGCTCGGCCGGCTCCGCGAACAGGCCCGTGGTCTCCCAGATCCCCCGTCGGATCTCCGCGAGCGACGCGGGCATCTCGGCCCGCGCTACGGGCGCGTCGGCGTCCGGCCCCGCCCGTAAAGCTTGCGCTTCGCCGCGGTGGGGCGGCCCACCATAGAGCGCCAGATCGCAGAACGAGGTCCACATCGCCGCCCAGTCCGGACGGCCATCGTCGCGCCAGGTAAACGGTGCGGAGCCCATCGGCGCCGCTGTGATCGGTTGGCCCGGAGCGAATACCGACACCGTTGGCGAAGTCGATCTAAGGGTTTCAAGCCGCCGCTGGTTGGAGAGCGGTGAAGCGTGAGCGGCGCGTTCGGGCGAAGGGCGTGTCCGCCCACCACTCG